>Ga0310812_10000296_pt1 | contig 20176 bp, 19 predicted proteins | sample NN3metagenome_FD_205747 | JGI IMG/M metagenome (GOLD analysis project Ga0310812, IMG submission 205747) | Soil microbial communities from experimental microcosm in Duke University, North Carolina, United States - NN3 | ecosystem: Engineered > Artificial ecosystem > Soil microcosm > Unclassified...
GCGCTACGCGCTCATCCTCCGCAACGTCCAGGACCGCCTGGAGTCGGAGCGGAAGATCGCGACCCTGACGGCCGAGACGGAGGTCCTCCGCAAGGAGATCCGGGAGCTGCGGGACTTCGGCGAGATTCTGGGCACGAGCCCGCCGATGCAGCGCATGCTCGAGGACCTGCGCCAGGTGGCCGCGACCGACGCCAGCGTCCTGATCCTCGGCGAGACGGGCACCGGCAAGGAGCTCGTCGCGCGCGCGGTCCACGAGCTGAGCCCGCGCCGCTCCAAGCCGCTGGTGAAGGTCAACTGCGGGGCCATCCCGGCCTCGCTCATCGAGAGCGAACTGTTCGGCCACGAGAAGGGCGCCTTCACGGGCGCCACGGGTCGCCGAGAGGGCCGCTTCTCCATGGCCGACGGCGGCACGATCTTCCTCGACGAGGTCGGGGAAATCCCTCCGGACCTCCAGGTGAAGCTCCTGCGGGTGCTGCAGGAAGGGGAGTTCGAGTCGGTGGGCGGAGACCGGACGCGCTCCGTCGACGTCCGGGTCATCGCGGCGACGAACCGCGACCTCGAGGCGATGATGCGCGAGGGGACCTTCCGCCAGGACCTCTACTACCGGCTGAACGTCTTCCCGCTGCGGGTGCCGCCGCTGCGCGAGCGCAGCGAGGACGTGGAGCTGCTCGCGCGGACCTTCGCGGAGCGCTTCGCCCAGCGCCTCGGACGCCCGCTCGCGCCCCTCACCGCGGACGGCCTCGCGAAGCTCTGCCGCTACGAGTGGCCGGGGAACGTCCGCGAGCTCCAGAACGTCATCGAGCGGGCGGTCATCACGTCCCGCGACGGGCGCCTGAACCTCGAGCGGGCGCTGCCGGAGTCGCCGGCCTCGGAGCCGGGAGCCGTCCGGGTCCTGACGATGGGCGAACTGGAAGCCCTCGAGCGCCGCAGCATCGAAGCGGCGCTGGAGGCGGCCGGCGGCAAGGTATCCGGCCCCGGCGGCGCCGCGGAACGGGTCGGCGTGCCCGCCTCGACCCTCAGCTCCCGCATGAAGGCGCTCGGCATCCGCCGCGACTAGGGAGGATCTCGAGAGCCCATGATCCTCACCTGATTGGCCACGGAGCCCACAAAGCCCCCAGAGAAGATCCCCTCTGTGGGCTCGGAGGGCTCCGTGGCCAATCCGTTTTGAAGGGCGCTCGGTCGCGACTTCTCGCGAAGCTTCACGAGATCCCGTCAGACCCGCGCGCGCCTCTCCCGGGGCCGCTTTGGCACGCCCCTTGCACTCCTTCCAGCAGAAGGAAGGAGGCCCCCGATGAAGCCCAACGAAATCTTCGCCCGACGGGTGTTCGTGGCCGCGGGCGTTTACGGCTTGCTGGTGACCGTGCCCCAGCTGTTCCTGGAGTCGCTGACGTCCCGACTGTTTCCCCCGGCCATCACCCACCCGGAGTTCTACTACGGCTTCGTGGGGACGGTCCTGGCCTGGCAGGTCGCGTTCTTCGTCATCGGTCGCGACCCCGTCCGACACCGCCCCCTCATGCTTGCGGCCGTGATCGAGAAGAAGTTCTTCGGCACGGTCGCCTGGATCCTCTACCTGCAGGACCGGGTCGGGCCGACGCTGCTGGCCTTCGCGGCCGTCGACCTGCTCTTCGCCTATTTGTTCTTCAAGTCCTGGCGCCTCACGAGGAGCAAAGGACGCCCGGCGCCCGAGCCCGTGGCCGTGGTCGCGGACGACGAGAGCAGCGACGTCCTGATCCTGGATCTGCGGCGCGCGGTGGATCAGTCCCCCCATTGATTGGAACTACGGAGGTTTACCATGATGACTCTGACGGACCAGACCTTTCAGCAGGAAGTGCGGGGAGCGCCCGCCGCCGTCGTCGGCTTCTACGGAACGGCCTGCGCGGCCTGCCGCTGGCTCACTCCCGTGATGGAGGAAGTCGCCCCGGACTACTCGGGCCGGGTGACGTTCGCGGGCTTCGACGCCCACCAGAACTTCGAGACGCCCGGAGAACTGGGAATCTTTGTCGTCCCGACGCTGGTGTTTTTCAAGGACGGCAACGAAGTGGGCCGCGTCTTCCGCGGAATCACCAAGAAGAAGCTGGTCGATGAGATCCGGACCCATCTGGGCCTCGGGCCCTCGTCCTAGCGGCAGCAGGGCGGGGTCGGCAGTTCTAATTTTCTCCGCATCGCCGAGGTTTCGGTGATAGTCTCGAGAACATGAACGGACTGCTGACCCTGGCCCTGTTGGCCCTCGCCCCCCAGGACTTCAAGACGGACCTCAAGGCCGCTTACGAGAAGACGAAGCCGCTGCTGGAGCGGGGCCGGACGCTCATCCTCGAAGGCAAGCTGGACGAGGCCGAAGGAGCCCTTCTGGAACTGTTTCCCGAAGCGGGTCGGACGCCGGTCCAAGCCTACCTGCTCGGAAACCTTCTCTGGCCAAGCAATCCGAAGATGTCCTACGCGCTGCACCAGCGTGCCGCCGAGAAGTTCCCGGAGGAGCCGGACGTCCAGCTCGAATGGGCGATGGAACAGCACCGGGCCGGCGACTACGCGGGGGCGGCCGACGCGTACGCCAAGTACTCCGCCGCCGTCCCGGAATACGCGGTCGCGTGGGGACTCGCCGCGGACTGCCTGATCCGGGCGGGCCGGGACCGGGACGCGGTGAAGGCCTGGAAGGCGTCGGAGGACGCCAAGAAAGGCTCGCTGGAACTCTTTGAGAGCATGGTCTGCGAAATCCACCGGGAGTCGATCCCTCTTCGTCTTCGCGCGGATCATTTGAAGGGTGTTGCCAAGGGGGAGCTCGATGCCGCGGTGGCGCTGATCGCGCTCGACGGTTTCTATCCCGGCGATTGGTGGAACAACCGCGCGAACAAGGAGTTTCTTTCCCGCGACCTGGTCGTTGTCCGGAAGCAGAAGTTCGGCGAATCCCGCAGGATGGAAGCGATCGAGTGCGTCGCGGCCTTGGCTCCCGCCAAGTCGGACGAGACCTCCACCGTCCGGGACGCGCTGACGAAGTTCCGCTTCCTGACGGATCCGGACGTGACGATCCCCTCCGACCCCAAACTTGCCGCCATCATCATCGACCACGCCGTGGAATCCAACGCGCTCGGAGACCGCCGCAAGGCCGTTTTCGATAAGGTGCTGACCGTCGCCCGATCCACAAAGAACGGGGACCTCTGGAACGCGGCCTTGTTCCTGTATGACGGCCGCGACTTGCTCCCGCTCGAAAAGGAGGCTTGGGAGGCGAGCGGCGATCTCCGATTTGCGATCGGATACCTGACCCTGACGTCGCAGATGGGGACGTTGAAGACGGACGACGAGATCCTCGTTCAAGCCCGGAAGAGCTTTCCCGAGAGCTCGCGGGTCATCCGCCACGCCTACGACCTGGCGAAACGCGACAAGAAGGTCACGGCAGGTCTTCTCGCTGAGGCGATCAAGGCCGAATATCATCTCTTCTCATCGACCGGGGTTGTGCCCCGTCCCCGGGCGGCGTTGCTGCGCCTCTACTTCAAGGAACTCGCGGCCCTTCAAGAGTAGCGCTCGTCGACGCAAGGGCTCGCTCGGGTTTCGTCGGCCGGCAGCGCGGCAGGCCCCCGGCCTTCTCCAGGATCAGCAGCAGCGGGCACCAGTCGGTCAGCGAGGATTGGGTGAGCATGAAGCCCACGAATCCCGTGAAGTAGAGCCAGTTCCTGCTGTGGACGATGGAGAGCGCGACGCTCACCAGAACAAAGACGCCCACGATTCCACGCAACACTCGTTCGCTGGTCATATCGGCACCTCCGGGCGCAGCCGGTGCAAGCGTCGTGCCAGCGGGTCCCGCGTCGGGCGTCGACGAGCCGTTTGCGACTTCTCGTGAGCGCTCACGGAATTCCGTCAGCGCCGCGGCGGTCTCTCCCCCTGGCGCCTCGTGGCACGCCCCTTGCATTGCCTTCATCACCCTGAAAGGAGGGACTGATGAAGACGACGACGACCCTGACGTACAAGGAGATCCTGGCGTCCCAGCAGCGCACGCCCGCGTGGCGGGTGGAGGACCTCATCGGCGGCGAGAAGCAGCTGGACTTCACGAAGCCCTTCATGCCGGAAGGGCTGGCCGGCGTGGACTCGCTGGCATTCCTCTCCCCGGAGGAGCGCCGCACGCTCAACCAGATCCGGGGCCACGAGTACCTCTCGATCTTCGGGCTGGTGGAGGAGTTCATCCTGCCGTTCGTGCTCGACCACGCGCGGCCCCGGCTCCGGGATGACGACCACCGGGTGAGGACGCTGCTGCAGTTCGCCGGCGAAGAGGCGAAGCACATCCAGCTCTTCAAGCGCTTCCGCGAGGCCTTCGAGGCCGGCTTCGGGAGCCGCTGCGACGTCATCGGGCCGCCGGAGGCGGTCGCGGCCGAAGTGCTCAAGCATCACCCGCTGGCGATCGCGCTGCTCATCCTCCACATCGAGTGGATGACGCAGAAGCACTTCCTGGAGGGCGTGAGGGAGAACGGGGCCATCGACCCGCTCTTCCGCAGTCTCCTCAAGCACCACTGGATGGAGGAGGCCAACCACGCGAAGCTCGACACCCTCATGGTCCAGGCGCTCGGCGACAACCTCCCGCTGGAGGAACGGATGAAGGCCTTCGGCGAGTACCTCGAGCTCGGCATGTTCATCGACCAGGGACTCTCGGGGCAGCTGGAGCTGAACCTCGCGGCCTTCACGAAGGCCACGGGACGGAAGCTCTCGGAGCGCGACGAGGCCGAGTTCCGCAAGGTCCAGCAGCGGGCCATGCGCTGGACCTACATCGGCTCGGGCATCACCCACCCGATGTTCCTCGAGGCCGTGGAGATCCTGGACCCCTCGCTCCGCAAGAAGGCGGTCGAGATCGGCGTTTCGTTCTGTTGATCCGAAGAACAACCAAGGAGAACAAGCCATGAACGCGAACAAAGCTCTGTGGGAAAAGGGCGACTTCACCCGCATCGCGTCGACCATGAGGTCGAGCGGAGACTCGCTGGTGCAGGGGCTCGGGATCACCCGGGGACTCCGGGTGCTCGACCTCGGCTGTGGCGACGGAACGACGGCGCTTCCCGAAGCCCGGCGCGGGGCGGAGGTGCTGGGCGTCGACATCGCGCGGAACCTCGTCGAGGCCGCCCGGCGCCGCGCCGAGGTGGAAGGACTGCGGAACGTCCGCTTCCAGGAAGGGGACGCCACGGATCTCCTCGAGCTGAAGGATGGATCGTTCGACCTGGTGGTGAGCATCTTCGGGGCGATGTTCGCGCCGAAGCCCGCGGAGGTGGCCAAGGAGATGGTCCGCGTCGCCCGGCCCGGGGGCCGGGTCGTGATGGGCAACTGGATCCCCAACGACCCGACGCTCGTGGCGCAGATCCTGAAGATCAGCTCGTCCTACTCGCCGCCGCCGCCGGAAGGCTTTGTGAGCCCGATGCTCTGGGGCGTCGACAAGAGCGTGATCGAGCGCTTCGGCGGAGCGGGAATCCCCGCCGATCGGATCTCGATGGTCAAGGACACGTACCTCTTTGAGTTCCCCGGAACGCCCGCGGAATTCGTCGGCGAGTTCCGGCGTTACTACGGGCCGACCATGAACGCCTTCGAGGCCGCCGAGAAGGGCGGCCGGGCGAACGATCTCCAGCGGGAGCTCGAGGCCCTGTTCTCGAGTCAGAACAAGAGCCCCCGGGCCGGCGCCACCGCCATCCCCGCCACGTTCCTCAAGGTGATCGTGTCGGTTTGAGCGCGCGGCACATCCGCCTCCCCCGAGGATCTTCATTCATGGAGTGATTTCCATGATTTGTTGGAGGTGGAATATGAACCGATGGAAAGCGTTGGCCGTGGCGATGTTGCTGGTGCCGATGATCGGCGCGTTACGGGCCCAGGACGAGCCGAAGACCCAGGACAAGGACAAGGGCAAGTCGACCGATCAGCGAATGCCCACGTTCGAGCCGGGCAAGGAGCATCAGCTCCTGAAGCAATTCGACGGCGACTGGGAATTTACGGCGAAGTGCAACGCGCCCGGAATGGAACCCATGGAAGGCAAGGGCACCGAGACGTGCCGGATGACCCACGGCGGCTTCTGGTTGAGCTGCGAAGACAAGGGCATGATGAAGGACAAGGATTGGACCGGCCAGGGATTCATCGGCTTCAACCCTACCTTCAAGAAGTTCACCGGGGTTTGGGTCGACAGTGAGACGCCCTTCATGGGCAAGTTCGTCGGCGAGGCCGATACCTCGGGCAAGGTCTTCACGTTCAAGTTCATGATGACCGAGGAACAGCAGCGCACGTGGAAGAGCGCCAAGGATGCCGAGGAGACGGGCCGGCGGGGCAAGGACACCGGCAAGGAGTTCGGCAAGGAGCAGGGCAAGGACTACGGGAAGGACCAGGGTAAGGACTACGGCAAAGACCAGGGCAAGGACACCGGCAAGGAAACCGGCAAGGAGATGGGCAAAGGCATGAAGATGCCCGACAAGATGGTCCACGAATTCAAGGACCAGGACCATCGCACGCTCCGCTTCTACGGGAAGGATGACTCCGGCAAGGAAACGATGTGGACGGAGATCACCTATACCCGCAAGCCGGCGATGATCAAATAACCTCCGCTCGATCCGGAGACGCCTTCCGATTCCGTCGGAAGGCGTCTTTTTTTATAGTCATGTCATGGACTGGACGCGCACCCGCGTCGCCGCGCTGCTGCGCGAGCGCGGCCTCACGCTCAAGCGCTCGCTGGGGCAGAACTACCTCGTCGACGCCAACTTCCTCGACGCCCTCGCGCGCGACGCCGGCCTCGAGTCCGGGGACCAGGTGGTCGAGATCGGCTCCGGCCTCGGGAACCTGACCGAGAAGCTCGCCGCCCGCGCCTCGCGGGTCTGGGCCTTCGAGATCGACGAGCGCATCCAGGCCCTCTCGCGGGAGCTCCTGGCGGAGCTGCCGAACGTCACCCTGATCCAGGCCGACGGGGCGGAGTTCGCCCGCCACGTCCAGGGCCGCCTCAAGATCGTCTCGAACCTGCCCTACGGGGACTGGCAGAAGATCGTGCTCGCGATCCTCGCGGCGCCGCAGGAGATCGCCGGCTGCACCCTCATGATCCAGACCGACGTCTACGACCGCCTGCGCGCGCTGCCGGGGACCCGGGAGTACGGGCCCATGTCGGTGCTGGTCCAGGCGACCGCGACGCTGAAGAAGTTGCGCCGGGCGGGGAAGGAGCTCTTCCTTCCGCCGCCCCGGGTTGAATCCACCGTGTTCCGTCTCGAGCGGCCCGCGCCGGTACCCGACGCGGAGCGGCTGGAAGCGCGGCTGCGGGAGCTCTTCGCCCAGCGGCGGAAGAAGTCGGCGGCCGCGGGCGGCCGCCGGGTCGAGGAACTCCCTCCCGCCGAGCTCCTTTCCCTGGCCCGAAAGTAGACTTCAGGGAAGGGCCCCCGGTCGCCGAATAGGCTTCAGGGGGACCCTGATTGAATTCCAGGGGTCTTGGGAATATAGTAACGATAGCGATGAAGCGTCTTGGAATCGTCCAGGTCGGCCTGGCGGCCGCGATCCTGCTCGGGGCGTCGTCGCTCGTGCACGCCCAGACGCAGCAGTACGGCGGCCCGGGCGGCAACACCTACGCGACGTGGGCCAGCCAGCCGCCCCCGGCCAGCACCCGGATCGACCTGTACTACTTCATCGGCCCCTCGGTCTCCGGCGCCGAGGCCGCCCTGATCCAACAGGCCGCGACCGCGTGGTCGCAGGCGGGCTCGGTCAACCTGATCCAGTCGCCCGACATGGTCAGCAACCCCATCAGCATCATCGTCAACGCCGCGAACCTCGGCGCGTCGATCGGGACCGTGACGCCCCTGGTGGTCGGCTCGACGCTGACGGGCCCGCAGCCGACCACGTATCCCGACGGCCGGCAGTGGTACCAGATCAACGGGCCCCTGACGATCACGGTCAACGACATCTTCCCGTTCTGGGACGGCAACGGCGTTCCCCCGGGCGGCTTCTTCTCGATCGACCAGACGGCGGTCGCCCTGGATTTGTGGGGCCGGGCGCTGGGCCTGGCTCCGACGGGCGGCCCCGGCTCCGTGATGCAGCCTGACGGCTCGTTCCTGTTCTCCCAGCCGGGGAACCACGCGCTGTCCATCGACGACGTGATGGCCATCCAGGCCGTCTACGGCACCCCCGAGCCGACAACCCTGGCCCTGCTGGGGATCGGGCTCGCCGTCCTCGGCGTCTCGACGATCTTCCGCCGCACCACGCTCGGGCTCTGATGTCGTCCGACGTTCCCTCCGCAGGCCGCCCCTGGGCGCGCATCGTGCTGGGCGCTTCCGCGCTCGTGCTTCTCCCGCTGATCCTGGCCCTCGCCGTGATGGCCGCGAAGTTCCGGGGGCTCGGCGTCAACCAGGCGATGGAGCAGGCCCAGATCGCCCGCCACGTCGCCGCGGGCGACGGGCTGGTCACCGACTCGCTGCGGCCCGTCTCGCTGGCGATCCAGCCGACCCTGAAGGGACACCCGGACCTCTACCACCCGCCGCTGCCGCCGCTGCTGCTGGGGTTGACGTTCGCGCTGACACACCCGTCCGACCGCGCTGCCGCCGCGATGGGGCTCCTCTTCTGGGTCACGACGATCGTGCTGACCTTCCTGCTGGCCCGGCGCTGGTTCGGGACGATGGTCGCATGGCTGGCGGCCGCCCTCGCGGGCTGCAACGTCGCGATGCTCAAGTCGGCGCTGCTGGGGATGCCGTACGCGCTGATCGCGATCCTGCTCCTCCTGCAGGCGCTGCTGGCCGCGCCGCTCCCGCGCCGCGCCGACGAGCCGGCGCCGTCCGGCGAGGACGCCCGGGGCGATTTCCGGATCGCCGGGGTCGCGCTGCTCGGCGCGCTCGCCGCCCTGAGCCATTACCTGTTCTTCTTCCTGGCGCCCGCGGTCGGCATCTACCTGGTCCTCTCGCGGCGCCGGAGGGGGCGTGCGGCGCTGATCTTCGGGCTGGGCTTCACGGTGCTCCTGCTGCCCTGGATGATCCGGAACTTCCACTGGGGCCGCTCGCCCTTCTTCAGCCTCTACTGGTTCGAGGCGATGGCCGGGACGGAGACCTGGCCGGGCGACACGGTCTGGCGCTCGATGGCGGCCGCGTCGTCGGGCCCCTGGGAGTTCGCCTTCGCCCACCCCTTCCAGATGCTGCGCAAGATCTCGAGCGGCGCGATCCGCTTCTGGAGCGAGTCGCTCTCGGTGACGGACCCCGTGGTGACGTTCCTGTTCGTATCCGCGATCTTCTCTCGGCGCGACCGCGGTCCCTGGCGGGGCTGGCTGGTCGCGACGGTCGTGGGGCTGCTTGTGACGGCGGCCGCGTCCTGCGTCTTCCGCGCGGAGCCCGAGCTGCTGCTCTGCTGGACGCCGCTGATGGCGATCCCGGCGGCGGCCCAGGTGGTGGCGTGGACGGCGGACCGCATGGAGCAGGTGTCGCTGCGCCGCTACTGGTCGATCCGGCTGATCCCGTCGCTCTTCCAGGACCCGAAGGCCCTGCGGCTGCTCCTGTACCGCGGCCTGGTGCTGGTGGTGCTCGTGGTGGTGGCGTTCCCGCTCTGGTACTACGTCTGGGTGGCCCGCGCGGAGCCGTCGGTCGCGACGCTGGACGCGGCGGCCTTCGCGGAATCCGTGCCGCGGGAGGCCGTCGTCATGACCGACCAGCCGGCGCTTGTGGCATGGAAGGGCGAGCGCCGCGCGGTCTGGCTGCCCCTCGAGGAAGGGGAGTGGGACCGCATCGAGGCGCGCGGAAGCCGCGTCGACGCGACGTACATCACCCCGATGGTGAACGCGCTGCTGCCGACATCGAAGGCATCCTGGTGGTGGTGGATCGCGTCGCCCCGCGGCGTCTATCGCGACCTGTCGCCGGCGGATTCCGGCCGTCTTCCCGGGGTCCTTCGCCTGAGGGGCCGAGGGTGAGGCGCCTGGCCGTCGTCCTGGCGCTGCTCGCGGGCTGCGGTCCCGGCGATCCTCCGCCCCCGTCGGGACCGTCGATAGGCGCGCCGTCGGGCGGGTCGGCGTCGGAGCGCGTGCGCCGCGCGGGGGACTTCCTCGCGGGCGACCGGCTCGCGGACGCGGCGGCGGAGTACCGCGCCGCGCTCGCGCAGGATCCCTCGAACGCGGCCGCGCTCGAGGGGCTGAGCCGCATCGCCGGCCGCATGAACGACGCGCCCTCGTCGCTCGGCTTCATCGCCCGGGCGGCGGAGCTGCGTCCGCAGGACGGGTCGATCGTCAACCAGCTCGGCGTCGCGCAGGTGGCGAACGGGCGCAAGCGCGAGGCGGCCGCGACGTTCGAGCGCGCCATGGAGCTGCGTCCGCGGGACGCGCTCGTGCTGCTCAATGCGGCCCAGAACCAGGCGGACCTGGGGGACTGGGCGCGGGCGCGCGGCTACGCCGAGCGGGCGGCGGCGCTGATCCCGGACGATGCCACGCCGTGGCTCCTCCTGGGGCGCTTCCAGATGCGCCAGGAGAAGTTCGCCGAGGCGGTGGCGCCGCTCCGCGAGGCCGCGCGCCGGGCCCCCGACCAGGCGATGATCCAGTACTACCTGGGCAAGTCCCTCGCGGCCGCCGGCCGCCGCCAGGAGGCGGAGGAGCCGCTGCGCGCCGTCCTTCGCGGACAGGCGCCCCCCGAGATCCGCCAGGAAGTGGAGTCCCTGCTCGCCGGCAAATAGCGGTCAGGAAACAGGAAACCGGAAGCAGGAAACAGAAGAACCCCTCACCCTCCCCTGGCCCCTCCCTCGGAGGGAGGGGAGGACGCTTCCACCGCGATTCGCTATTCGCGATTCGGGGTTGGCCAGAGCCGCTCCTGCAAGGCCGCGTGGAGCGACTGCGCCAGCTCGGGCAGCCCCGGACCGTCCGGCGCGCTGCCGGGCGGCAGCGGGAACGAAATCTCCCCGTAGGCCGAGTCGATCGAGCCGTGCCAGAGCCGCTGGACGAGCGCGCCGAGGTGCTGGTCCAGGCTGCCGCTCCGCGGGCGTCCCGCCAGGTCGAACCAGAAGAACACACAGGCCCGCTCCGCGCCCCGCCTCAGGATCCAGCGCTCGATGGACCCGTCGCGGCTGCGGATCTGCTGCTCCGGGATCCAGCCCGCCGCGACCGAGCAGGCCTCGGGGGAGTGGAGGTAGCGGCCGCTGACGGAGTGGAGCAGGTTGAAGCGCACCGTGCGGCCGCGGGCGTCGCGGAGCAGGCCCGTGAGCTGCTCCTCGCCGGCGAAGGACGCGCGGGGCCGGACGTCGACGAGCTCCCAGCCCTCCAGCGCGGGCTGCCAGCCGGCGAAGCGGGCGGGCTGGGCCGAGTCCCGCTGGGCCTTGAGCAGCATCGCGATCCCGGCCATCGGGAGGATCGCGGCCAGCAGGGGCGCGAGGACCTTCGTCGCCAGCAGCAGCGGCGGGACGGGGTCGGCGGCCGGCGGCGGCGGAGCCTCCTCCGGCCGGGGCGGGATGAGGGCCTTGAAGACGCCGAGCGTCGAGAGGACCACCAGCGCGAAGAAGAAGTAGCCCGAGTACTTCTCGAAGATCAGGCAGGCGGTCTCGCCGTCGAAGGCGATCCCGATCAGGGCCGCCAGCGTGATGCGGAGCACGTTGACCAGGAGCGCGGCGGCGGAGCTCAGGGCGACGAGCAGCGCCTTGCGGGGGAGCGTGGCGCGGGCCAGGTGGGCCGCGAGGGTGCCGACCGCCAGGACCGTCAGGAGCGAGCGCAGGCCGCTGCAGGCGTCGGCGACCGCGAGGGTGAACTTCGGGAAGGCCAGCAGGACGCCCTGGCGCTGGACGGGGCAGCCCAGGCCGGCCAGGACGGCCCGCGCGCAGGCGCTGCTGAACAGCTGGAGCGGCAGGCTGACCTGCTGCAGCAGGACGATCGGCAGCGGGACGGCGAAGAGCAGGTACGCGAGCGGGAAGGCGGCCTCCTTCAGGAGCGGGCGCCCGCCCGCCAGGAGCGTGACGGCCGCGAGGGCGGCGATCAGCGAGAGGCAGGAGAGGAACTCGAAGAGCAGGCGGACGCCCAGGAGGTGGAGCAGGGCGGCGGCGCCGAGCGCGGCGAGCGCGGCCGGCGTGATCCCGGGCCGCAGGCGGAGCCGTTCGCGGCGGGACCAGAGGAGGACCAGGGTGACGAGCGGGACGAGCGGGCCGTGGGAGTAGAAGGGGTCCGTCTGCCAGCGTCCCCAGAGCCACACCAGGGTCGGCCAATAGGCCAGACCCAGGAGCGCCAGGGCGGCCGCGGCCAGGGCCAGCAGCGCCGGGCGGGAGGTCGGGGCGTTTTCCATGTCGGTCGTCGCAGCATTTTACCCGAAAACGCCGGTCAACGAATCCCTAACAGACGGGGGAGGACGGAACGATGAAAAAGCTCGGCGGGTTCCTGGCGCTGCTCCTGGTGGCCGTCGCGGGCTGCCGCATGGGGGGCGACACCGGCGTGGTCGACTCCCTCGTGGAGTCCGGCCTCCTGCCGTTCCAGGTCTGCGACGGCAGCACCACGAGGGAGGAAGTGCTGCTGCGCCTGGGGGCGCCGACGGCGGAGTTCGAGAGCAGCCGCCTCAGCGTCCACCGGCTCCTGATGGACGGGACCCGGAAGAAGCTGGCCCCGATCTCCTGCGGGACGGCGGAACGGGTGTCGACGGACCGGCGGCTCTACGACCTGGTGCTGGTCTTCGAGAACGACGTCGTCGCCCGGCACACGCTGGTGAGGGTCCGATGAAAGTCTTCCTGATCGCGGCGCTGTCGCTCGCCCTGGGGGGCTGCCTGATCGTCCCGGAGGTCCCGCATTACCGGGACCAGTTTCCCTCCCGGGAGAACATGGACCGTCCCGTGGACGAGAAGTTCCCGCCGGTCGGCACGACGCGGGACCAGGTGCTGTTGCGCCTGGGGGCGCCGGACGTCGCCCTGGGGGACAAGCGACTGGTCTACCGCTGGCGCAAGGTCGTCGCGGAAGTCAGCGTCATGAACAGCAGCTCCGCGGTCGTCAAAGGCTACGTGCTGGAGGTCGAGTTCGACGAGCGGGGAACCGTCACGGCCTGCCGCCAGAAATAGCCAGCCATCCCCCTGGAACATCCGTATAACAAGTCGGTGTTTTCACTTGACTTCGGCAGGCCGATGGATATGCTTCTTTGTCCGCGCGGGAGGGGTGTGTGGCGCTGATCGCTGACGAAACGGTCCTGGAAGTCAAGCGATCGGTGGACATACAAGAAATCGTCGCCGGATATATCCCTCTCAAACGCGCCGGCGCAAGCTACAAGGGCCTTTGCCCTTTCCACGAGGAAAAAACCCCCTCGTTCATCGTCACCCCGCAGCGCCAGACTTTTAAATGCTTCGGCTGCGGCAAGGGTGGCGACGCCATCAGCTTCGTGATGGCGAAAGAAAACGTGGATTACCCCGAGGCGATCCGCATTCTTGCCGCCAAGGTCGGCATCGCCGTGAAGTACAAGGAGGGGGGCAAGGAAGGGATCGGCCGCGACGACGTCTACCGCGCCCTCGAGTGGGCGCAGGAATACTTCCGCAGCCTCCTTCTGAAGGCGCCTGAAGCCGAGGCGGCCCGCGCGTTTTTCGCGGGCCGCGGTGTGAACGACGAGACGAGCGAACTCTTCAAGCTGGGATACTCGATGGATTCCTGGGACGCCCTCCTTCAGCGCGGACGCAGGGCGGGCTTTGACGACAAGATGCTGGCGGCCGCCGGTCTGGTCATCGAGCGCGAGGGCCGGGGCGGCTACTACGACCGCTTCCGCGCCCGTCCCATCTTCCCGATCCACGACGCCCGCGCGCGCGCCATCGGCTTCGGCGCCCGCACGCTGAAGAAGGACGACCATCCGAAGTTCATCAATTCGCCGGAGACCGCCGTCTTCACCAAGGGCCGCGGCTTCTACGGACTCCACCACTCCCGCGAGGAGATCGAGAAGACCCGCACGGTCTACATCGTCGAGGGCTACCTCGACGTGGTCGTCCCCTTCCAGGCGGGCGTGAAGGGCCTGGTGGCGACGCTCGGCACGGCGCTGACAAAAGACCACTTGAAAATCCTCCGCCGTTATGCGGATAAGGTTGTCTTGGTATTCGACTCGGACGCGGCCGGACAGAAGGCGAGCGAGCGGGGCCTGGACCTGCTGCTCAGCGAGAACGTGGACATCTTCATCGCCGAGCTTCCGCCGGGGATGGACCCCGACGACGTGGTGGTGAAGGAGGGTCCCGATCGTCTCCGCGCCTGCCTCGAGAAGCCGCGCGAGATCTTCGGCTTCCTGATGGACGCGCTCTCGGCCAAGCACGGCATCGAGACGCCGGCCGCGAAGGCGCGCATCGTCGAGGACATGCTGGAGCGGCTGAACCAGATCCCGGATCCCGTCAAGCAGGAGATCCTGGTCCAGCAGCTGGCCGCGAAGTTCGGGATCGACGAGCGCTCGCTGCGCGGGAAGCTCGCGCGGAAGCGGGAAGGGGACGTCGAGCCGGCCCCCGTGCCCATGGTGGCGTTGAAGACGCCGCCGGTGCTCGAGAAGGCGGGCCGCGAACTGCTGGCTTGCGCGATCGCGAACAAGACCCTGGCGGCGAAGATCCGCACGGAGTTCCCGGTGGAGCGTTATCCGTCCGAGATCCTGCGCCGGATCGCGACGGTGGCGTACGGGATGCTCCAGCAGAACGGGGAGATCAATCCCGGCGACCTGGTGGCGCTGCTGCAGGACGCCGCCGCCATGGAGGTCGCGGCCGACATCGTGAACATCGAGATCGACGCCGAGAAGATCGAGGCCTGCGCTCAAGGCTGCATGCTGACGCTTGGGCTGGCGGAGGCCAAGAGCGAATACCACGGGATTCGCGGCCGTTTAAATGAGGCCAGCGACGAGGAGCAGCGCGAGAAGCTGCGGAAGTTCATGGAGACCAAAGGGCAGAAGGCCAAGGTGAACCCCAAGGCCATGCCGGGACGCTAAATGGACGACATCCGCACCAAAGGAGGCACTCCCATCAACGACCGCGAGAAGTTCACGGCCGAGGAGAACGAGACCGAAAACGCCGACGTGGCCGCGCGCAAGGGCGGCGTCGGCGACGCTGCCGACAAGCTGAGCCCCGAGGTCAAGAACCTCATCGAAGAGGGCAAGAAGCGCGGCTTCGTCACCTACGACGAGCTCAACAAGGTCCTCCCCGACGACATGGTGTCGCCGGACAAGCTCGACACGATCCTCCAGATGATGGACGACCTGGGGATCGAGATGGTCGAGACCGCCGCCGAGGGCGGCGAGGCGAAGGAGGGCGCGGGCTTCGAGCCCGACGACGACGAGCGCGAGTTCGAGCAGCCCGAGGAAGTCGAGACCAAGACCCGGGGCGTCTCCGAGAAGATCGACGACCCGGTCCGGATGTACCTCACCCAGATGGGCGAGATCCCGCTGCTCTCCCGCGAGGACGAGCTGCGCCTCGCCAAGCGCATCGAGATCACGCGGAAGCGCTTCCGCACGAAGGTCCTCGAATCCCCGATCGCGGTCATCGAGGCCATCCAGATCCTGGAGGACGTGAAGAACGGCGAGCTTGCGTTCGACCGCACCCTGAAGGCGGACAGCGCGATCGACGTCTCGAAGTTCGAGGTCCTCGACCGCCTGCCCCAGGTGATCGACCGGATCCGCTCGACGGTCTTCGACTCGCACGAATGCTTCGACAAGCTCAACAACCACCACCTCACGTCGAAGATCCGGGAGAAGACCCGCTTCCGGCTTCGCGAGAACCAGCGCCGCTGCGTCGTGATGCTGGAAGAGATGAACATCCAGTCCAAGAAGATCAAGCCGATGATGGAGAAGCTGGAAAGCCTCTCCCGGAAGCTGGATGAGGTCACGACCGAGATCGAGGACATCAAGTCGGGGAAGGGGAGCAAGATCAAGCTCGCCTCGCTGAAGAAGGAGCTCGACCAGATCCAGGCCCAGACGCTCGAAGGGGCGGAGGACCTGCGGAGCCGCGTGCGGGACATCCGCGAGCGGTTCGAGGACTACGAGAAGACGAAGCGGAAGCTCTCGAGCGGCAACCTGAGGCTCGTGGTCTCGATCGGCAAGAAGTACCGCAACCGCGGCCTGTCGTTCCTGGACCTGATCCAGGAGGGCAACACCGGCCTGATGAAGGCGGTGGAGAAGTACGAGTACCGCCGCGGCTACAAGTTCTCGACCTACGCGACGTGGTGGATCCGGCAGGCGATCACGCGCGCCATCGCGGACCAGGCGCGCACGATCCGCATCCCGGTCCACATGATCGAGACGATGACGAAGCTCCGCAACGTGGCGAAGAAGCTCGCCCAGCGGAACGGGCGCGAGCCGTCGCTCGAGGAGATCGCCAACGAGTCGCAGATCTCCCTGGAGGAGACGAAGCGCGTCCTGAAGATCGCGAAGCACCCGATCTCGCTCGACCGGCCGATCGGGGAGGGCGACGACTCCTACTTCGGCGACTTCATCGAGGACGAGTCGGCGGAGAGCCCGGTCTCGGCGGCGACGCACGAGATGCTGAAGGAGAAGATCGAGACCGTCCTGCAGACCCTCTCGTTCCGCGAGCGCGAAATCATCAAGCTGCGCTACGGGATCGGGACGGGCTACACGTACACCCTGGAGGAGGTCGGCCGGATCTTCAAGGTGACCCGGGAGCGCGTCCGCCAGATCGAGGCGAAGGCGATCCGGAAGCTGCAGCACCCGATCCGGTCGCGGAAGCTGGAAGGCTTCCTCGAGGGGATCCTGCGGAAGAGCGCCGAGGAGGCCAAGGAGCCGGTCGAAGCGTAAGTCTTCGGCCGTTTAGGTATTGTTTCGGACGTGCGGATTGGTATGATGTCCGGACTTCGATGATCCATGCGAGCGACAACTTTAGATGCCACCCCGCAAAGCTGATGTTCTAATTCCGCTCCAGGATCTGGACCTCCAGATCCACAAGCTCAAGGTCCAACGCTCCGAAAAACCCCGCCAGCTGGCCTCCGCCGAGAAGAAGGTCGCCCACGCCAAGGACAACCAGGCCGCCGTGCAGGCCGAGATCAAGGCGATCAAGCTGGAGAGCTCCAAGCGCGAGCTGACCGTCAAGGAGTTCGACGGCAAGATCGAGAAGCTCCAGGTCCAGTCCATGAGCGCCAAGAAGAACGAGGAGTACCAGGCGTTCCAGAAAGAGATCTCGGGGATGAAGGCGGACAAGAGCCGCGTCGAGGACGGCCTGCTGGACCTCATGATGCAGTCCGAGGAGAAGGCCAAGCTCGAGAAGCTCCGGGCGGAAGAGGTCAAGGCGGCCGAGGACGAGTACGGCGTCGCCAAGAAGAAGCTCGAGGCCGAGATGGCCCTCGACGACCGCGAGATCGAGGGGCTGCTGGCCAAGCGCTCCGGCATCGTCTCCTCCACCGAGAAGGAAATCATCCGCGTCTACGAGCGGGTGCTCGCCGCGAAGGACGACGGCGTCGCGCTGGCGGGCGTGAGCAAGTACGAGACCATCGAGGACGAGGGCAAGGTGGTCTACTGGCAGTGCGAGGCCTGCGGCGTCGGCCTCAACATGCAGGACGTGAACCTCCTGATGATGGGCCGCGACCTGCAGTTCTGCCGCAACTGCTCGAGAGTGATGTACCTCAGGGCGTAGGTCATTCCCCCTCCCGTCGAGCCATCCCTTCGTATTCCCAGTGCATCTTCGGGCGGAGGCGCTTCAGCGCGTCGTCCCAGTCCAGGCCGTCGCACTCGTTGACCCACTTCTCAAGAGTCGCCCGGACCTTCTGCCAGTTGTAGTCGCTGAGTACCAGCAGCTTCGCCTGCCTCCGCTCGGGCCGGGATTGGATCGCCTGGGGCGTGCAGACGACGATCTGGAACTGGTCGGCCCCTTTATCTCCTACCGGTCCGATGTCGAGGAAGAGGGGATAGTAGACGTCTTCCGGGCGAGACGGGGTCCACGCTTCGAGGTCGTCCACGTCGCTCGACCAGCAGCCTTTGATCTCATAGGTCACGGTTCCAGTGTACCCTCCGATCCTCCTCAAGGCCCGGGGCTGCTTCGCCGATCAAGACCATAGGGGGCCGGGAAGCCCGTCTCGGGGTTTCCCTGGCCGGGAATTCAAATGTGGATTCCTCCGTTGCGGGGGTGGGAATCATGTGGTACGTTAAATCACTCCCGGGGGCGTTTGGAATCTTTGTAACTCGAGGGTGATGAACGTCCGCCATGCCTGATTCGAAGAGCGACGCCCGGCAGCTCCTCCTCGCCACCGACAAGGGGGAACTGGTGGAACGCATCGAGTTCCTCCAGGCCGAGCTCCAGCGGCGGATGGACGTCGAGGAAGAGCTCGTCCACGCGAACTTCCAGCGGGGCACCGCCTCGCTCCAGTCCCAGGTCGAGGAGGCCTCCCGCCGCTTCCGGGCCGCCCAGCAGGAGCTGGAGGCCTTCCGGCTCGAGATCCTCCGCAGCGAGGGCGACCCCAGCGCCGGCACGCCCCGGCCCTACATCTACGAAGACCTCAGCGCGCCCCCGACCGAGGGGCCCAGCCGCGACGAGCTGCGCGGGCTCCTGGCCGCGTTCCGCCGCCTCCGCGACGACCGCGACCGCAACCGCCGCGAGCTGGAGCAGGCCCGCAAGGACCTGGGCTCCGAGAAGGTGCGCGCCGAGAAGGCCGCGGCCGAGCTCGCCACCGCGGGGGTCAGCATCGCCGATTTCCAGGTCGCCCAGAACCGCCTCCGCCAGGAGATCGAGGACGCCCGCGCCGAGATCGAGCGCCTGCGCGCCGAAGGGACGCGCGCGCCCGTCGCCGAAGCCACGCGGCCGGCCCCCGCGCCGGAACCCGTCGCGGACACCGGGTTCGCGGCCCTGCGCTCCGAGATGGCCGACCTCGAGGACCAGCGCGACCGCCTCGAGCAGGAGAAGGCGGATGCCCGGGCCGACGCCGAGAAGGTGCGCCTGGAGCTGGACAACGCCCGCGACGCCTTCGGCCGCGCCTCCGAGGAGGCCGCGTCCCTCCGGGCCGCCGCCCGCGACCTCGACGACGAGGTCGAGCGGCTCAAGCGGGAAGTCGAGAGCCTGAACGAGCAGGCTGCCGCCCACGTGGGCGAGACGGCGGAGCTCGGACGGAAGATCGCGTTCGAACAGGCGAAGTCCGAGCAGCTGGGCCACGAGAAGCTCGAAGCCGTCAACCGGCTGGCCGAGACCGCCCGGCGCCTCGAGGAGGCCCGCTTCGAGCTGGAGAACCCGACCCAGAGCGTCGGCTTCGAGCAGCTCGAGAAGTTCCTCGAGAAGGTCCGCCTGAAGGCCCTGCTCGAGAAGAGCGTGCGCAGCCCCCAGCGGAAGGACCAGCCGCCCGCGCCCGGGATGCTGGTCGAGGTCGTGGGCGCCACCATCGGGGCCCAGGACAAGCCGCTCGAGGCCGCCAAGAACCTGCTGCCGCGCATCCACCGCCCCCAGCGCCTGCCCGGCCTGGGCCAGCTCCGCCAGTTCATCGAGGACCTGAAGGCGGGCGAGGTCGACGGCGTCCGCAAGGTCCACGAGCTCCTGCGGGCCTCGTTCTTCACGACCGCCAAGCGGGAACAGCTCCTGACCGTGGACCTCGACACGCTGGAACTGGTCCTCGACCAGCGCCCGCGCCCGAGCCAGTCCTACTGGCCGCTCGTCCTCTTCGTCCCCGAGCTCCAGGAGTTCTGGCACGGGGAACTGCGGACCTCGTCCGAGAACAAGCCCAAGGAGATCGCCGACTTCCTTGCCGAGGCGCTCTCGCGCGCGCCGGCGACCCTCGAGAAGAGCAAGATCCAGGTCCGCCTGGACGCCCGCTTCAGCAGCGACGCCGTCCTGCGCCTCCTCGACGCCAAGAAGTGCGGCTTCGTGGCGGGGCTGGCCGATTCGCCCGAGCGGCGCGCCGCGGCCCGCGCCTGCGTCTATGCCGACGCCGGCGACGGCTGGGAGGCGGGCGAGTGGACGGAGAAGAAGGGCCCGTCGTCGATCCGCTTCGTCGCGCTGCGCCACGCCCGCTCGGCCTCGCCCTCGCCGCAGCTGCCGGCGCTCTTCAAGGATCCCCAGCATGCCTATCAGGTCTTCGCCGTGGACCGGCGGATCTCGCCGCGCCAGGCGCTCGAGGCGTTCGCGGGCCGCGAGGCCTCCGAGGCCCGGGAGCACGCGCTGCTGCGGGATGTGGCCGCGAATCGCCTGCTGGCGCGCGGCTCGGCGGCGCACGCCGCCTTCCTGCCGCTCTTCCTGCTCTCGGCCGACCTGCTGCAGTGGTACCGGCGGGGATTGAAGTAAGAAGCAAGAAGTACGAAGTAGGAAGAATCAAGAAAAGGGCCCCCCGCCG
>Ga0310812_10000298_pt1 | contig 20120 bp, 14 predicted proteins | sample NN3metagenome_FD_205747 | JGI IMG/M metagenome (GOLD analysis project Ga0310812, IMG submission 205747) | Soil microbial communities from experimental microcosm in Duke University, North Carolina, United States - NN3 | ecosystem: Engineered > Artificial ecosystem > Soil microcosm > Unclassified...
CCGCGCTCGTTCCGCGAGTGAACCAGCGCTCCCGCTCTTCGCCGAAGGCGTCGCCGTACGCGCCGGTCGCGAACCCGAGCAGGCCATGGTGCTCGTCGTCGCCCTGCCATGACAGGAGGGCTGGTTGTTCGGCCAACAGTTGCTTCAGGCGCTCGACGTCGTTGTCGTGGATGGCGCGGCGCGCCTTAGACGCTGCCCATTCGAGACCGTCGCCGAGCCGCTTGTGAACTTCGGCGGTCAGGTCGTGCCAGCCCGCATAGCCGTACTCGCGAGCGACTACGAGCTGCGCGTTGCGCCGCGTGAGCGGCGGCTCGACACGCGGCAGCTGCGCGCCGGCGCGCGCGATGGCGGCGGGATCACCGGCCGCTACGTCTCGCGCGAGTTTTTTGGCTTGTTTGCGGAGCGAGTCGAGCGACGGGCGCTCGGGAAGCGACTTCATGGCAACCTCCTTTCATGAATCGCCTGTACCCCGCTGAAGCCAGGCTGAAAGAAGGTGCAGTACGCACACGACTCAGTCGAAAACCAGGTGGGAATTATTCCCTTGCCGCGGGTAGGCGGCGCCCTGTCGGCGCGCTACCCGCAACATCGAGCGGCGCCGGTTGGATGTCAACCGACGCCGCTCAGGCGCTCACTGCTCGCCGATTAGTGCTGTGTCGGCGGCTTCTTTTTCGTCGCCGCCGGAGCCGCAGCGGCGACAACGACGAGCGTCTTGCTCATCCCGGCCTTCTTGTGCGACAGGTCGGCCAACGGACAGTAGACCTCGTACGTTCCGGGCTTCAACGGCAAGCTGAACGACGCGGACTCACCCGCCGCGACTTCGCGAGATCCTTTATTGGCGCCTTCGCCCTTGATGTAGAAGGCGTGCGTCGTCGAGCCTTCGTTCTTGATGTTGAATTTGACCGTGCCCGCGCTCACCGTGTCGCGTCCCATCTCGATCTTGAACTCCGTAAGCGTGATCGGGATTGCTTGAGCGGCGGCCGCCGTCGAGGAGATCGCCACAGCGGCGAGGGCGACGAGAAAGCGCATGATGAAGTTCCTTCCAAGCATTATGGTTGAGAGATCGGTTGGGGTCGTCCTCAAACTCGCTGAGGGGACGGCCGGTCGCCAGTCCGGCGGTTCTCACTTCATGACCTTCTATACCGTCATACTCTCGAGCTGGGCAATCTTCCTGGTCGTCTGGGGGGTCGCCGCGTTCGGCGTGAAACGAGACGTGCGGGGCCGGGGCTCGGCGTCGGTGTGGTTGAGTGCCTGGCCGATGCGTCTCCTCGTCGCGCTCTTTCTGATTGCCGCGGCCATGCGGATGGGTGCCGGCGCGCGCCCTCGGCCCGGTTTCTTCGGAGGTCGCGCCGCTCTCTTCGTACCGACCGCCGCTCTCGGGTGGACCGCCGCTGCTCTTGTCGTGATCGGGATCACCTTCGCCATCTGGGCGCGAGTCGCCCTTGGCCGTAATTGGAGTCCGCGACCATCGATGAAGCAGGAGCACGAGCTGGTGACCAACGGTCCTTACGAATACGTGCGTCATCCGATCTATACCGGGATGCTGCTCGCTGCGTTTGGAAGCGCGCTCACCGGATCCGGGTTTGCGATCGGCGTGTTCGTGCTAGCGAGTGTCTTGTTCCTGTCGCGCATGCCTCGTGAAGAGCAGATCATGCTCGGGCTTTTTCCGAACGCATATCCTCACTACCAGGCCGAGACCAAACGACTGATCCCGTTCGTCTGGTAAGCGGAGGTCGAACGGCTCGGTGCGGGTGAGACCTTCGTCGCAGCTCGCGCGGCGGATCATCGTTGGCCATTGGTGCCACACCCCGTTGCTCGCTCGCCATCGCACGGCGTGCGGCACGTCATCTGCCCCCTACCTCTGAACGGGATGCATTTCTCCCCGTCAGATGAAGGGCAGGTAGCACACCGATGCTGTTCACGCTTTCCGCGCTCCTCGTCAGCGCGATGCCGGCGCTTTTTCAGAGCGCGGTGACATCACAGGCGACTCCCGGCGCAGAGCCGATTGTCCGTTCGCTCACCGGTCGCGACTCGACGCGCGCGCTCAAGTACGCGCGGCGCGCGCAGGGCGACTTCGAATCGATGCGCCGGCGACTGTTGCCGTTCGAGTCGATGCAGGGCGCGGGCTGTGAGGCGATCGTCGGACAGTACTGCTACCGGCAGCAAATCACGTCACCACCGCCCGAGTCGCCAACCGTCGTCGCGGCGCGAACGCGGTTGCTCATGACGCTCGACAGCCTCGGCGCGCTGCTTCCCGGCGATCGATGGATTCTCGGCCAGCGCGTGCGCTATCTCATGGAAGCCGGACGTCCGCTCGGCGCGGACAGCCTCGCTCTCCAGTGCGCCGGACGCAGCGCGGTTGCGGCGACCGCCAGCTGGTGCCTCGCGCTCACCGGATACACCGCGCAGCAACTCGGCAACTATCCGCGCGCCGATGCGGCGTTCGCGTCCGCGCTCGAGCAGATGCCCGATGCCGAGCGATGCAAGTGGCAGGATCTCGCGGTGCTCATCGGGCGATCCGACGCGGGACCATATCGTCGTGGCGGCTGTCAGGCGCGCGATACCATGACCGCGGGATTCTGGCGACTCGTCCAACCGCTTTATCTCAATAGCGTAAACGATCTGCGCACCGAGTTCTTTGCGCGGATCACGCGAATGTACATCGAAGAGGGCACGCGTACGCCGATGAGCGACTGGTGGGGATCGGACGATCGCGACGCGCTGCTCCGCTACGGCGTGCCGCTGTGGTTCGCGCAGGGTGAACGAGCCCGCGGACAGTATCGGCCGCAGATCGCCGGCTACCGCCGAGAGCCGGCGTTCAACTTTTTTCCTGACGCCCACGTGTTCGGGCAACCCAACGAGCTCTCGCCCGCGGATTGGTCGTTCTCGGGTGCCGAGGGGCGCCCTACGTACGCGCCGCTGTGGGCGATCAGCTTTCTCCAGATCACCGATCATCAGGTGTCGCTGTTTCGCCGCGGCGACTCGGCGTTCATCGTCGCCGCGTTCGACGCCGACGACGGTTCACCGCCGACCGAGACGCGACAGGTCGGCGCGTTCGCGGCTGTGGTCGATCGCGGCGGCCTGTTGGCGCCGGTCGGCACGGCGATCGAACAGGCGGGAAGTGGCGTGGTCTCGACGCTCGTCGCGCCGTGGCGTCCGCTGGTGATCAGTCTCGAGATGCTCAACAAATCGAAAGGGTCGGCGGGACGGGCGCGCTTCGCTCCAAAACTGCCAAGCGCGGGCGCTCGATTGGGTCTCTCCGATCTGTTGCTCTACACGCCGCGCGATTCAGCGCCGAAGTCCCTCAACGACGCCATTCCGCGCGTCCTTCACGCGCTGCGGGCACCGTTGAACCGTCAGATCGGCGTGTTCTGGGAGACGTACGGCGTGCGTTCGCAGGGCGAGCGGTTGGGGTATGCGTTGGTCGTCGCGCCGGAGGATGAGAGTCTCCTTCACCGCGCGCTCGCCAAGCTGCACGTCGTCGACGCGGATCAGTCGCTCAGCCTGCAGTGGCAAGAGGTGCAGTCGGCGGCGAACGGGATCGCGTCGCGCGGTGTGACGGTCGACTTGTCTCGCCTTCGCCCGGGCCGCTATTCGGTGCGACTGATGCTCACGTCCGGCAAGGACGTTCCGGTTGTCGCGGAACGGAGCATCGACATCATCTGAGCGGTGCGTGCCACCGTAGCCCGGGCGAACGGTGGCTTCTACATTAGCCACTCCCTCGCCCGGCCGGCCGTGTACGAACGTCGCGTAGAGAAGCTCATTTCCCGGCAGGCGTTCGCTCGCCGGATGGTCCGTCATGGCGGTTACGGCATCGGCTTGATCGTCGTGTCGCTCGCCATCGGGATGTCCGGCTATCACTTCTTCGACCAGCTGGCGTGGCTCGATGCGTTCGTCGACGCGAGCATGCTGTTGGGCGGGATGGGCCCGGTGCACGCGTTACAGAGTGACGCGGCAAAGATTTTTGCAGGGATCTTCGCCCTGTACGCGGGGCTCGTCTTTCTCGCGCTAACCGCGCTCATGCTGGCCCCGGTGCTTCACCGAGTGTTGCACGCATTTCACGCCGAGGGCAAGTAAATCGGATTGGCGTGCACCGCACGTTGTGAGATGTCTGTCGACGCGTGCGGCCAATGCGGGCGTGCAGTGGGGTTTTGCCAGACGTCCGGATCGTTCGTCTACCATACATCATGAAGGACCGCCGGTTGACCGACGTCACGGTGTGCTGCCGCGGGATCGCCGTGGGCACCGCGCCGCTGCTTCTCCGCACGGAAGCGAGCGGACGGCAGGGCTTTCGCATCGGCGCGGCCAATCAGCTGCCCGCCTACGAAGGGCTCATCGGCCGGGCGCTGCGCGCTTATAAGGAGGCAAAGGCGCACTGGGCGTGCACGCCATATCCTCAGGCGGCGACGGCGCAGGCGCGGATGACGGAAGCTTGGAACGTGCTCGCCGAGCTGTGGGCTTGCCTCGATCTGCGGGACGAAACAGGAGCGGTCTTGCCGATCCCGGTCGAACGATTCTCCGAGCGCGTGGTAACGGCCAAATTCGGCGATGTGCCCGCGACCATCCTGGCACAGCTTCGCGAGCGGTACTGCCGCGCCGAGGGCTCACCGGCCACCTAGCCTCCGGCGGGCGGAAAGGTTGATGCACTCGCTCTCGCACAAAGCGGGACGCCGCGCCAATATCAGGGGCCCAACCGCGCCCGGATCCTCCGGCGGTTCGGCCTGCGCATGTCCACGGGACTCGAGCGAGATCGCTGGCAGCGCGTCGGACAAGTGCTCGACGCCGCGCTCAGTTGCGCACCAAAGCGTTGGCCGGAAGTGCTCGATGCGATGTGCGTCGGCGCGCCGGATCTCCGACGAGAGGTCGAGGAACTGCTCGAGCGCCTCGACGACGCGCGCTACTACTTGGCAACGCCTCCGTCGGCCATCGCTGCGGCGGCCGTCGCGGAAGCGCGACCGCCGACCGACGTCGATCTGGGCCGCCGCATCGGCGCCTACTCGCTCGTCCGCGAGATCGGGCGAGGCGGAATGTCGCGCGTCTTTCTGGCGCGGCGCGCGGACGGGGAGTTCGAGCAGGATGTCGCGCTCAAACTGCTGCGTCCCGGTCTCGATACCGACGTCGACCGCGCCCGATTCCGGGCCGAGCGGCAGATTCTCGCGTCGCTGAATCATCCGAACATCGGGCGTTTGTTGGACGGCGGCATCACTGAAGTGGGTCAGCCGTATCTCGTGTTGGAGTACGTCGAGGGAGAGCCGATCGATGCCCACTGCGACGCGCGGCGAGCCTCCGTCCGCCGCAGGATCGAGCTTTTTCTGCTCGCCGCGGAAGCGACACAGTACGCGCATCGCAATCTGATCGTTCATCGCGACATCAAGACATCGAATATTCTCGTCAGCGTCGATGGCGTCGTGAAATTGCTCGACTTCGGCCTGGCGAAGTTGGTCGAGCCGGCAACCTTCTCCGGCGACGCCTCGATCACGCATACGGGAGCGCGGTGGATGACGCCGGAGTACGCGGCGCCCGAGCAGCTTCGACACGAGCCCGTGACGACGGTGACGGATGTGTATCAGCTCGGCGTCGTTCTCTATCGGCTCTTGGCCGGACGACTGCCGTTCACCGTCGGCGCCGGTGGCCTCAGCGAGCTGGCCGCTGCCGTGATGCGCGGCGATCCGGCTCCGCCCTCGGTCGTCGCTCGAGAGACCGATCCGGCGCGCGCGAAGATGCTACAAGGAGATCTCGACGCGATCGTGCTGAAAGCACTTCGAACCGAGCCATCCGAGCGATTCGCCTCCGTCGACGCTCTTTCCGACGATCTGCGGCGCCACCTCACAGGCCACCCGGTGCTCGCCCGCCGCGCGGGGACCGCCTATCGAGCGCGCCGGTTCGTGCGACGCCATCGGATCGAGACCTTCGCCGCGGTCGGAATCTCACTGTCGCTCATCGCGGGCGCGGCGCTCTCATTATGGCAAGCGCGCCGAGCCGCCGCGGAACGAGACTTGGCCGCGTTGGCGTCGCGGGAGTCGAACGCCGTCACGTCGTTCGTGATGGGAGTGTTCGAGGCGAGCGACCCGGCGCAGGCGCGCGGCGACACGTTGACAGCGGAGCAACTCGTGCAGCGGGCGGCTGCTCGAGCGGACATGCTGCGCGGACAACCCGCCGCACAGGCCCGGATGCTCGAGGTGACCGGCCGCTTGTACCGAAGCTTGGGACGGTACGCAGAGGCGCGCGCGGTCGTTCAGCGCGCTTTGTCCATTCGAGAAAGCTCTGGCGAGCGCGGCACGCTCACCGCCGCAACGACCCTTGGGCAGCTGTCCGATCTTCACCTGATCCTCGGCGCGTATGACGCGGCGGACTCCACTGCCCGCGAAGCGTTGAAGATTCAAGAGCGTTCCCTGGGATTGGCGAACGCGCCGGTTGCGGCGTCACTCACCCGAATGGCCGGCCTCGCCGTGTATCGAGGCGAGCTGGCCGCCGCTGAAGCGTTCTCGCGTCGGGCGCTTGCCGCCCGTCAAACCGCGCTTGGACCAAGCGACTCAGCAACCGCGGACAGCCACTTGGCGCTCGGCGCCATTCTGGAGCGCGAAGGCCGGTTCGTCGACGCGGAGCGAGAGTTTCGGCAAGCGCTCGCGATTGTCGAGTCCAACCCTCGGCCGAATGACGATATCGTCGCCGGTGCAACTCTGAAAGTTGCCTACCTCCTCGATGAAGATCGGGAGCGGTACGCGGAGGCAGCGCCGCTCTATCAGCGGGCGCTCGAGATCCGCCGTCGGGTTTATGGCGAGGGTTCCCCTATGGTGGCGGCAACCTTATTCGACATCGCCGAGTTCTTGTCGCGCCGCGGAGATCGACTTGGCGCCGTTGCTCCGGCGCGTCAAGCGTGGGGAATTGCGCGACGAGCGTACGGTTCGCAGCACCCGGCCGTCGCTGATTTTGCCGGAAGTTTGGCCGACATTCTCTACAAAGCGGGCCGGCTGGACGAGGCCGACAGCCTGTATCGCCAAGCGATCGCGATCGATCAGCGCACGCGCGGCCCCGATCATGTGGCGATCGCCGGCATTGAGATGGGACTGGCCCGCGTTCGCATCGACCGAGGCGACTATACCGGTGCAGAGGCATTGGTTCGTGATGCCGTCAGAATTCGCGAGCACGCGAGTGGGCCGGAATCCCCGAACACGGTGTCCGCCGAAGGCCTGCTCGGCATGGTTCTCTCGCGAGAGCATCGCTACTCGACGGCGGACTCGCTGCTCCGGTATTCGATCGCCACGATGGAACGACAGGTCGGCCGCGAGCACCACGACGTGCGCGAATTATACGCTTGGCTCGCCGACCTCGAGGATGCGCGCGGCCAGCACGCCGAGGCGACGCGCGATCGCGCGATCGCCTCGGTGCACTGACACCAATACCTGGTTAGGGCCGGTCGATCGGGAGCTTGCTCGGCACTCGCGCCGGCACCGACTTCGACAGATTGCGCGCCGCGTTGTCGGTGAGCGCGTGCATGTAGTCCATCAGCTGGTCGACGAGATCGTCCGGAATCACCACGCCCTGAAGCAACGGGTCGCGCGTGGCAAGGATCGCGGTGGCCGTGGGCAGGACGGTGCCGCGAAGGTCCGGCTCCAGCTGTAGCGGATTGAACCCCGTCAGCTTGAGATCGGACTCGCTGTAGTGCGCCACGAAGTCACGCAGCGAGACGATCGCGCCGTCGTGCCCATACGGAGCCGTGAGATCGACGTTGCGCAGCGGAGATGTCCGGAACCGATATTGGTCGGCGGCGTCGCCGGTCACGTTCATGCGACCAAAATCGTCGAGCAGCGTTGGACCATTCCCCTCGCCCGGTCCCACTTGTGCCAGCGCCACGTTGTGAAACTGCTCGTCGCTGAACGTCGAACCGTTGTGACAGATGGAGCACTTCAGCGAGAGGAAAGTCTGCGCTCCCGCGAACTGCCGAGCCGTGAGCGCCCCGTCGTCACCCGCCAGGAAATTGTCCCACGGGGAGTGATTGAACGTGAACTGGTCGATGAAGAATCCACCGATCGCGTTCGACGCATGCGCGAACGTCATGTCCTCGAAGCGAGTGCCCGGATAGGCGGCCGTGAACAGCGCGCGATACTCCGGGATCTCGCCGAGGCGGCGCATGAGCGCGGCCCAAATGCCGGTGAAGTCATCGTCGGACACGTCGCCGAGGTCGGTGCCCGGGGCGCCCCGCATTTCGGCGCGATTCGTCACCGGAAAGAGACCAAGCGCGGACACCGGCCCGAACTCGAGCACTGCCTGCATCGCCGGCGTGAGCTGAACGCCGGCCGGCGTGTGAAGGTGATTGGCCGCGTCGAGTTGGACACGCCCGTCCCAAAAGAGATGCCGCATCGCGAACAGGTTGAACAGCGCCGGCGCGTTACGCGGGATGTAATTGCCGTTCGGCGGCTCCCGCGTTGGACCGAGACCGATGCCGCCCTGACCGACCGCCAGGCTCTTGCCGTCCCCCGTGGCGAATTTCGGCAGATGGCAGGTCATGCACGAGATGTTGCGGTTCCCGCTAAGAATCTTGTCGAAGGCGAGCGCCTGTCCGAGCTTGACGAGAGCCGGCCGAACGTAGGGTGGCTCCGGAAGTGGCGTAATTCCACGCGCGGCGGCGAGCTGTCGGATGAGCTGCGGCGTGATCACGTCCGCCGGGGTCACGTCGCCGGCGCGACTGCCGGGACCGGGGCGAGGCGCCGTCGGACGATCCGAGCAGGCGACGAGGGAGCAGGCGATGAACGCGGCCGCCATTGTCGCGGCGAGGGTCCTATGAGTCGTTCGCGGCATGTCTCGTCATACGAAAAACACCCGCCGGACCCGACATCACACGGCGTCGCTGCTCGGCGGGGTTGTTCCAGCCTTCAGTTCGCGGAGGAGGAAGAGGCGCGCCTTGAGCCAGTTTCGCTCGATCGTCCGAGGCGTAACGCCAAGCAACTCGGACACTTCGACCTCCGAGAAGCCGCCGAAAAATCGCAGCTCGACGATCTGCCGGAGGCGCTCGTCCACGGCCGAGAGTCTGTCGAGCGCGTCGTCGAGGGCGAGGATCTCATCCAGCTCGATCTGGAGAGCCGCGTCGCCGTCGCTCAGCGAGACCCGCGTCGCACCGCCTCCGTGCTTTTCCGCCCGGCGCCGCCGGGCAAAGTCGACGAGAACCTGGCGCATCGCGCGCGACGCGGCGCCAAAGAAATGCGCCCGTCCCTCCCAATCACTCGCCGAGCCGCGTCGGAGCTTGAGAAAAGACTCATGGACCAGTTCGGTGGTCGATAGCGTCGCCGAGCCGTCGATGGCGCGGAGGTGATGACGCGCCATCCGCTTGAGCTCGTCGTACGCGATCTGGTACAGGTCGTCGTCAGGAGGCAAGGCTGACGCTGGGTTTGATTCGGCGGCAATATTGGACGGCCGTGGGCCGCGCGCCAGAATCGCGTCGAGCCCGCGAATGAGCACATCAATAATTCAGCCGCGCGCCACATCGTTCGCGCCAACAGTCCTCTACGGCGAACGTGACTGAAAGAGCGCTGTCCGGATCGCCACGGCTTTCGCCGACGGATTTGCCGCCGGAACAAGCTTCGTTTCCTGGCGCGACGTCAGACGCACGGGCGTCGAGAGCGTGAGCGTGTCGGTGCCGCGACGGACCACCAATGGAAGGTTCGCCAGCGCCGTGCCCGCGTAACGCGAGCGGAAATCCGCGAACGATTCTGTTTTCGTCGTTTGGACATCGCCCACCGAGAGCACACGGTCCCCGATGCGAGCGCCGGCCACGTCTGCCGACCCGCCCTTCGCGATCGAGGCGATGCTCACGCCGGTCGAATCATCCCGCGTCGTTATGCCCAAGCGGGGCTCGCTGATCACTCGTTGTTCGACGCGCAACGCCGCGAGCGCGAGGATCGAGTCCACCGGCATCGGATCACGACCGTCGATATGGCGGCGCGCGAACTGAACGAACGGCGCGCGCGTTCCCGCGTTACGGGCGACGGCCGACCACCAATCGTCGCTCGTGAAGCCGCGGCCGCGCTTGGAGGTCGCCTGATAGAGCTCGCGCATCACGTCGTCGAGTGAATGACGATTGCCGCTCGCGTCGCGAATCAGAACGTCGAGCAGGAATCCGGCGAGCGCGCCCTTGGGATAGTACAACCCGTCCGTGCCGTCGAGCGGGCCGGTCCACGCCGAAAGCGACGCGTCCGAAAGCGACACCTGCGCCGCCGCGGGCGACGAGCTGTTGACGATCAATCCGGCGACGCCGTCGTACGCCACGGTACTATCGATGATCCCCGACCGAAGGAGCGACAGCGTGGCGTAGTACTCGGTGATGCCTTCGCTCACCCAGAGCCAGGAGCTCGGCTGCGCATTCTCGTAGCGGTACGGAACGAGATCGGCGGGGCGGAGCCGTTTCACGTTCCAAGCGTGAAACATCTCGTGCGCATACAGGCCCGACAGATCCGCGTCGAGCGCCGACGCATGCACCTCGTCGACTTGAGAGCTCTGATGCTCGAGCCCGCCGCCATTGACGAGCGTGTCCGAGCGCACGAACACGGTGTAGTTCTCGAAAGGAATGTCGCGGAACACGTCGGCTTCGGCGGGAAGGAGCTTCGTGAGCCAGCCGAGGGTCCGGTCGCGCCGCGCCGGGGTCATCGCGCCGGCGGGGTAGAGAGCGAAGCGAACCCAATGGTTCGCGACGCGAGCGCGGTCGACGTCGAATCGTCCCGTGTAAAACGGCATGTCGACGAGGTCGTGATAATTCGCGGCGCTGAAGACATTTCGCGCGCCGGGCGTGGCTTTCATTCCCGTCGTGACGCGCCACCCCGCTTCCGTCCTCACCGTCACCGTCGCCGGCCAGTCGAACCCGCGGCCGACGGGATAAAGGAAGAGGTTGGTCCCATTAAAGAACGCGAAATTGGGTGCGGTCCAGGCGACGGCACGGTCGACGGCGTCGGCGAGATAGCGGAAGCTGACTTTCACCGTTCCCGCCGCCTTCGGCCGGATCTCCCAGGTCTGAAAGTCGACCTTTCGCCAGTCCAGCGCCTGGCCGTCCTCGTTCGCCACGAACTGTGACACCCGTCGCGCGAACCAAAGCAGCGTGTAGTGACCGGGCGACCACGCCGGCAGCGCGAGCACGACCGGTCGCGACGACGATACGGAAAACATCATCTCGACCGACAGGTGACGCGAGGCGAGGTTCGCCGAATCCGCGGTGATCTCGTAGCGAACCTTGGTGATCGGAGCCGACGGTGGAACGACGCCGGTCCGAGCGTCGACCGCGGCGGGAAGCAAGACCAAGAGTGCAAGGAAGCGACGCATGAACCGGGGGTTGGAGTGAGATGGCCGCCGAGCTTTGACAGCCCGCCCTCCCCGAGCGTTGGGTTCACTAACGAACCCTTTAAGGCAGTGATATGCTCTAAGGGGGGAGAGACCGTGGAGGTACTCCCGTGCCGTCCTTCGCCCGTATGACGCGACGCGCGCTCGTTCCCGTCGCCCTGTTCGCCGGAATCGCCGGCTGTTCCTCGCTGTCGTCGCGCTCCGACGTCAACGCCGGCCCTGCCAGTCAGCCCCTCTCGGACTCCGAGCGAATCGCGCACGTGTTGTCGCGGCTCACGTTCGGGGCGCGGCCCGGGGACGCCGAGCAAGTCGCGAAGATGGGGGTTTCACGATGGATCGATCGGCAACTGCGGCCGTCGACGATCAATGACAACGCGCTCGAGGAAGTCCTCGCGTCGATGTCTGCCTGGAATCAACCGACGACCCGGCTCGCGGGCTTCGAGGACGTTCCACGAATCGTCGCCCAGACGCCCCTGAGCACCTTGATGAAGGACACGTCCGCGCAAGCCAAGATCAACCAGATCAAAATTCGAGTGCTGCAGGCCTCGGGGATGACCGACAATTTTTTTGCCGGACGGGTGGCCCGGGCGCAGCTCAGCGAACGACAGCTCCAGGAGGTCGTGTCCGATTTCTGGGAGAACCACTTCTCGGTGTTCAGCGGCAAGATGCCGTCGCCGACGGCGCTCATCGACTTCGATCGCGAGGCCCTGCGCCCGAACGCCCTCGGCCACTTTAGAGATCTGCTAGGAGCGGTCGCGCACAGCCCGGCGATGCTCTTTTACCTCGACAACCACCTCAGCACGCGTCGCGGGTTGAATGAGAACTATGCGCGCGAGTTGATGGAGCTTCACACACTGGGCGTGGACGGCGGCTACACGCAGAAGGACGTGCAGGAAGTCGCGCGGGCGTTGACCGGCTGGACGATCGACCGGTCGCATCAACCGGTAACGTTCATCTTCCGCCGAGAGCAGCATGACACGAACGAGAAGGTCGTTCTCGGACATGTGCTCCCGGCGGGACGCGGAATCGAGGACGGCGAGGAAGTGCTGGACATCCTCGCGCACCATCCGTCGACCGCGAGATACATCGCGTTCAAGCTGGCGCGGCGCCTGGTGAGCGATGATCCGCCTCCGGCGCTGGTCAGCCGTGCAGCGGATACGTTCCTGCGGACGAACGGCGACATCGCCGAAGTCGTGCGCACGATCGTCACGAGCCGCGAGTTCTTTTCGCGTGCGGCGTTTCGCGCGAAGGTAAAAACTCCCTACCAGCTCGTGATCAGCGCGCGTCGCGCGCTCAACGCGCCGCCGGACACGACGCCGCAGACCGCGCGGCTGATCGCCCGGCTCGGTCAAACGAGCTTCGGCTGGCAGACGCCCGACGGTTGGCCGGAGAAGGGCATCGCCTGGATGACTCCGGGGACCATGTACTCACGGATCAAGTTCGGCAACGACATTGCCGAGGGACGCGTGCCGACGATCGCTCCCAAGCAATGGCGCGACTGGCCGACGCTCAGCGCGGCGTCCTTGGATGCTCAGGTGGACGGCGTGGTCAACGACATCCTCGTTCACTGCGCCGACTCGCTGACACGCGCCACGCTGCTCGGCATCCGTCCGTCGGGCTCGAGCCAACCGCCGGCAGACGGCGACAAACGGTTGCGCGAGCTGCTTGCGATCGCGCTCGCCTCGCCGGAATTTCAACATCGGTGAACCTCGGCCAAGGCAGTTCCCGTTCGCTACAACTCACAGATAACCAGGAATGAGCTGGTTTCGCTTCACTCGCGGCAAGTGAGACGCTAACGAACCCAAGCGTTGAGGCTGCGCACAAAAAGACCTTGGTCAACCAGCCGCGCCTGGTCCGCGTTTTATTTTCAGATATCTGGGCGTGGAGGCGAAGGTGAGGGTTCGTGATTTACTCGAGCGTAAACCCGCGCGGGTTTATACGGTCGAGCCGAGTGCCCATGTCGACATCGCAATCAGCCAAATGATGGCGCACGACGTCGGCGGACTTCCGGTCGTGGGCCCCGACGGCAAACTCGTCGGATTCGTTTCCGAGCGCGACATCGTACGAGCAGTGCGGTTGCACGCCGGAACCTTCTACGAGCTGCGCGTGCACGACGTGATGCGACCAGCGGCGACGTGCGACGCGAACGACCGCGTCATGGAAGTGATGCGCCGCATGACGGCCGAGCGTCTGCGACATCTCGTCGTGCGCGATGACGATGACATCGTCGGCGTGATTTCGGTCGGCGACATCGTGAAAGACCGTCTCGAGCAGCTGGAGACCGAGACGGGAGTGCTTCGCGACTACGTGGCCGCGCAGCGGGCGCGATAGGATGCGTTCGGGCTAGTGAGCGCGCCGGGTCTCCGGCGCGCTCGTCACCTGTCCGACGCGATTCGTCTTCGAGGCGTTCGCGCCGCCCCTCCACGAGATCGCGACGAGCTTCACGCACACCATTCCCGTCGCGACGAGAATCACAACGACGAGACGACGCCGGTATCGCGCACCGTCGAGGCGAGACCGCACGGCGGTCTCTCGCTAGTGCGTCTGCGGCCGGAGGTTCCCCGCCGCGGACCAATTGTTTCGTGACCCACTCATTCAGAATCTCTGCGTGGCCGGGTGACAGCACCAACGGCGCGCCTCGCATAGAGCACGCGCTCGTAGAAAGCGTATCGCGATTTGGTTTCCGGGAGCCATCAGACCTTTGATATACTGCCAAGGCCCAATGGGAGGTGCGACCGTCATCGCAGAGAGTTAGCAGGCAACGAACGACGGCGGCCGAGTGTTTCTATCAACCAAGTCTCCGGCGACACACCTACGTTGGTTGACGCGGGTGCTGATCGCCCTGTGCATGTGTGTGCTCTCAGCCGAGCGCGTGACGGCGCAATGGACGACGCGCGGAGCACCGTCGGATAAAGGGTGGCGCTTTGGCCTCACGCCGTATATCTGGCTCGCCGGAATCGAGGGTGACGTCGGCGTCGGACCGCTTACGTCGCACGTCGATCTCAGTCCCAGCGACGTCCTCGACCACCTTCAATTCGCCGCCTCGCTGTACGGTGAGGCACGGCGGCAATGGTTCGTCGGCGGGATCGATGCGTTCTATGCCTCGGTAGGCGGCGCGAAAGCGGTCGTCTTTCGTGGCGATACGGGCACCTTCAACCTCACGAACCGACAGACGATCGTCACTCCGATGGTCGGGTACTCTGTGGGTAATACGATGTGGACGCTCGACCTGCTCGCCGGCGCTCGCTACTGGCGGACGCGAGACCGGTTGAGCGTAGATCGGCCTAACGGCCAGTCGCGCGACTTCACGACCACGACGGATTGGTGGGACGCCCTGGGCGGTCTTCGCCTCACCGGATCGATCGTCCAGCGTGTGCCGTTCACAGTCGGCGGCGACGTTGGCGGCGGCGGCGCGAAAAGCGATTGGCAGCTGCACGGCGATGTCGGCTACAAGCTCTCGAGTGTCTGGACGCTCGGCGCCAGCTACCGCTACCTGAGCGTGGACTACAGCAAGAGTCCTCTCACCCTGGACATCGCGTTCAAGGGCTTCGTCGTCGCCGGGACGTACCGCTTCTAGCCGTCGGTCGACCGCGAGGCCGCAACACGGTCTTCCGCCGCTGGTCTGTGTCAACAGGTCAAGCCGGCGAGAAACCAACAGCGCGCCTGCGGCGAGCTTTTAAAGAACTCTAGTAGAAGACCGGCTGCCTTTTCCTCGCCCGATCGCGACTCGTGGGTGCCGTCGCCTTCGAAGTCGCTGCGGACCCAGAAAAAGCCGTCGCCCCGAGGGCTGAATGTGTCGCCCGCCCAGAAATACGCCGCCCATCCGAGCCACGCGCTCTTTTGCAGCGACAGGTCGCCGGCGCGCGAATCGATCGTCCCGTTGTCGAGCTGCCGAATCTGCGCCTCGACCAGCCACTTGAACGCGAACCCCGTTTCGTAAGCGTACGGCTCCGGATTGAGCGTGCTCGTCGCGAATCCCGCGTACGTACGGCTCGAGACGAACACCTGCTTCAAGTTCGGGTACCGAACCTTCAACGTCCGCGCGACGTCGCCGAGCCAGTGCTCGAGGATGTACGCGTCGGAGTTGGCATTGGGGAGTGAGATCGTGGGGTTGGCCCGCACGGCTCCCAGCCAAACCACCTGCACCTGCGCTTCCGACAGGCCCGCCGGTGTGAGCACGGAGTCGCGAACGCGATTGTAATTGGCGTCTGTCGGCTCGTCCCAGAGATCGGCGGTTTGGCCACCTCTGGCGCCGTTCGCGATGGCGAGCGTCGTGTGATTCACCGCCGGATCGGCGGCCGCCTTGCCCGAGAACGTCCACGGATTACAAACGGTGCCCGCCTCAGCGCAAAACTCCTGCGTCACATTGCTCATCCCCACGGAAAGCAGCACATACCTGCCATTCGGGCTCGGCCGCCCCTGCGTGTCGAGCGGTTGGATGAGCTTCGCCGCCGCGGCGCCGCGAGCGGCGTGACTCGCCGGCGGTTGGTTGGCGCCGTTCGGGTACAATCCGCCAGTAAAGCCTTTGTAGGTCCGGGTGCCGAGGTCCGTCAAGGGAACCCGCACGGTATCCGCCCCCGCCGGCACCGGAGGCGTGACGCCGGACGTCGACGCGTCCGATGAGCCGCCACACGCGAGCTGGGCGGCGACACCGACCGCTATCAATCCTGATGTAAAGAATCTTGTCATCGTTCTGCCCCCCCCGAAGAACCGCGACTGATAGGAGGACGCCGATTTTGTCCCGATGTGAAGGCCGAAAGCGAGAATCGACGCCCCTTGTGTCTCCCCTCGCGCGAGGTAGACTCGACTCCGACCCCATCCCCACGGCACACTCATGGCCCCGCGGTTCTCTCGCTCCGCTTTCTCCCTCGCGGCTCTCCTTGTGGCGTCGCCCATCGTCGCCCAAAACGCCGAGTCAATTCGCTTCGCGCGCAACGCGGGCATCGCCAACGACGGTCGAGTCGCGTTCACCTACCAGGACGACATCTGGGTCGTCGACGCCGACGGATCGAATCCGCACCGGCTGACCGTGAACGTCGCGCGAGACTTTTCACCCCGGTGGTCTCCCGATGGAAAATCAATCGCCTTCACGAGCAACCGCACTGGAAACAACGACGTCTTCGTGATTCCGGCGACCGGCGGCGAGCCGAAGCAGCTTACCTGGTACTCGGGCGACGATCAGGCGTTGTACTGGACGCCGGACGGGAAAGGGATCGTTATCTCGACGCAGCGCGGCGCGAACGCCTGGGGTTCGCCTTTGTATGTGGTGCCACTAGATGGCAGCATTGCCCGTCCACTCGGCATGGGCATCGCGCGCTCCGGCATGATTAGCCAGGACGGCGCAATGATCGCCTTCAACCGCAACCTGCCGTCGGCGTGGCGCAAGGAATATCGCGGCAACGCCGCGGCGACGATCGCGTTGATGAACGTGGCGAACGGTGACATTCAGGAAGCGACAAACTCGGATCTCAAACAGTACAAGACCTTCGCGAACAACGTGTTCCCGATGTGGGGCGCCGACGGCATGGTCTATTTCGCCTCGGAGCGCGACGGCACGTTCAATCTCTGGCGCATGTCGCCCAAGGGCGGGAACGCGCAGCAGTTCACGAATCTGAAGAGCGGCGGCGTCTTCTTCCCGTCCATCTCACCCGACGGGAAACACATCGTCTTCCAGCACGACTTCGATCTCTACACGGTGGAAGTCCCCGGTGGGAAACCGAAGAAACTGAACCTCTCGTTGGCGTTCGATCCGAAGGATTTCGACGTCGACGTCCTGACGACGCAGAGCCGGGCCGAAGGCTTCAGCGTTTCGCCGAGCGGTGAATACATGGCCGTGGACTACCACGGCGAGATCATGGTCGTGCCGACGGAGCAGGGCGTCGGCGAGCGTACGCAGGTGACGAGCTCACCGTGGCGCGAGCGCGCCGAGTCGTACTCCCCCGACGGCCGCAAGATCGCATATGTCTCCGACGAAGGCGGCGATCAGCAGGTCTGGCTTTACGACATCGCCACGGCGACGCACAAGAAGTTGTCGAGCACCGCCGGCGAGAAGGACAACATCGTCTGGGCGCCGAGTTCACAGAAGCTCGCGTTCGGCAACGACAACAAGGTATTCGAAGTGGATCTGACCGCCGCGGGGGGCGCGGCGCGCGAAGTAACGCACAACCCAGCTGGCGGCTTCACCGTGTCCGGCTATTCGGCCGACGGCAACTGGCTCGTCTACAGCCGGCGCGACGACGAGCAGAACGCCGAGGTCTACCTCTTCGACATCCGCGCGAAGAAGGAATACAACGTCACGCAGAGCGCTTGGAACGAGACGACCGGGCAACTCACGCCGGACGGCAAGACGCTCATCTTCTCGTCGAACCGCGACGGCGGACAGAATCAGCTCTTCGCCGTGTCGCTCGCGCGGCTCACCGAGGATCCGAACGATCCGCTCGTGCGCGAGCGCGTTCGCCGAGCAGGCGGCGGTCGCGGTGGACGAGGCAACGACACCTCGGGCGCGACGAACGTCGGACCGATATCGATCGAGCTCAAGGGAATCGAACGGCGCGTCACGCAGCTCACGCGCGGCACGTCGGGCGTGGGCTCGTACTTCCTGTCGCGCGACGGCCGCACCGTCTACTACGCGGTGGGCGGTGGTGGATTCGGCGGCGGCGGTGGACGAGGCGGCGGTCGCGGGGCCGCCGGCGATAATTCGCAGAACGGCCTCTACTCGGTTTCGATCGACGGGCGCGATCGCCGCAGAATTGCGTCCGGGACGTTCGCGGGCATGCAGCCGACGGCCGACCGCCGCACGGTGTACTTCCGCGGCCAGGTTCGCGCCCCAGCCGGTGAAGATGCTCCGCCGAATCCCCTCCCCCCGGGACGCGGCGGCGCGGGGGCGGAAGTCGGTTTCCCGATCGAACGGCTGACGATTGGCGCCGGCCAGCCAGCCGGTGGTGGCGCCGCCGGCGGCGGGCGCGCCGTGCAAGCGGGCGCCGCGCAGAACGCGGCCGGTGAAGGGGTGTCCTTCACCTTCAATGTCCGCGTCGATCGTCGCGACGAATGGAAGCAGCTGCTCGACGAGTCGTATCGCGTGATGAAATACCGCTACTACGATCCTCAGATGCACGGCAAGGATTGGGCGGCGATCTACGAGCGATACCGTCCGCTGCTCAAGTACGCGGGAACGAACGAGGACGTCTACGACATCGCCAATGCGATGATCGGCGAATTGAGCTCCTCGCACACCGGCGTGACCGGCCCGTCGAGCGTCAGCGTGCCGCGAGCGTACACGACGCGCTACCTCGGCTTCGAGATGGAGCCGGCCAACGGTCGATATCGCGTGACGCACGTCTATCGCGACGGACCGGCCGACAAGGATTGGATCGACATCTCGAGCGGCGATTATGTCCTCTCGGTCGACGGACGCGACCTCAAAGCCGGCGACGATTACTGGAAAATCCTCAGCACGACCGAGAACGAATACGTGCCCGTCAAAGTCTCCAAGTCGCCGGACGGGGCGAACGCCAAGACCTTCCGCATCGCGACGGTCACCAACCTCACCAACATCAAGTATGAGGAGTGGGTCGCCAACAATCGCGACTCCGTCGACAAGGCGACGAATGGACAGATCGCCTACGTCCACATTCGCGCGATGGACCAACCGTCGCTCGAGCGCTTCCAGAACGAGATCGACCGCTTCTGGCAGAAGAAGGGGATCATCGTCGACATCCGGAACAACGGCGGCGGCAACATCGATCAGGAGCTGCTCGATATCCTCGAGCGGCAGCCATATCAGTTCTGGAATAACCGCAACGGGTCGCGCACCTGGGGTCGCCGGCCGCGCCAAGCGATTGTCGGACCGAAGGTGATGATGATCAACTATCGCTCGGTCTCCGATGCCGAAGTGACGCCGGCCGGCTTCCGTCAGCTCGGGCTCGGAAAGCTCGTTGGCAACCCGACGTCGGCGCAGGTGATCGCGACGGGCAGCTACAGCCTGATCAACGGCGGTGCGATCCGAACGCCGGGCTCACTGGTCGTGACGTGGGATCCGACGAAGCCGAATAACTATGGCCTCGATCTCGAGAACCTCGGCATCCCGCCGGACGTGTGGGTCAAGAATTCCCCCGCCGACGAGGCGAAGGGCGTCGATCGTGAGCTCAAAGTCGCGATTGACGAAGCGCTTCGCATGCTGAAGGGCGGAACAGCGACAATGGACAAATAGTGACCGCGCTGTCATCCTGAGGAGCGCAGCGACGAAGGACCTATCGTCCCGACTTGGTTACCGGTCCACGACAATAGGTCCTTCGCTTCGCTCAGGATGACACCGTTGTTCTATGAATCTCACCCAACTCTTCGACCTATCACTCGAGGGCCGGGCCAATCGCCCGGCCCTCGGTTATGACGACACCGGCTCGATCCGCACGCTGACGTTCGGCGAGATCGACGCGCGGGCCAATCGCATGGCGGCCGAGCTGGCGTCGCGCGGGCTGGCGCGGGGCGACCGGCTCGCCGTCCATCTCGCGAACCGCGTCGAGTTCATCGACCTCTATCTCGCCTGCGCCCGGCTCGGAGTGATCTTCGTGCCGATGAACGTCCTATATAAGGAACGCGAGCTGCGGCACATCGTCGGCGACGCCGAGCCGAAGGCCGTGGTCGCCGCGACGAGCGGCGGCGCCGTGTATCCGGACGCCGCGCCGATCTGGGACGTCGACGCACTGACGCGCGCGGCAACCGCGCGGGACGCTGGGCGAACCATTGCTCCGCTCGACGGAGACGACGCCGCGATGATCGTCTACACGTCGGGGACGACG
>Ga0310812_10000301_pt1 | contig 20091 bp, 16 predicted proteins | sample NN3metagenome_FD_205747 | JGI IMG/M metagenome (GOLD analysis project Ga0310812, IMG submission 205747) | Soil microbial communities from experimental microcosm in Duke University, North Carolina, United States - NN3 | ecosystem: Engineered > Artificial ecosystem > Soil microcosm > Unclassified...
GCCCATGATGGCCTCGGTGCTGGCCCAGCGCTCGCACGCCCCCGGCCTCACCATGATGGTGGAGGGCGGGGTCATCGGGCCCATGTGGAAGCCGGGCGAGCTGCCGATCTCCACCAACGAGATGCGTGCCGCCTACCGGGCCCAGGCCCTGCCCGGCATCACCGACGCGTTCCTGCTCGCCCAGCGCGGCTTCTTCGACGTGGGCTTCATCGGGGGCGCCCAGATCGACTGCCACGGCAACCTCAACACCAGCGCCATCGGCGGCTACGCGCGGCCCAAGGTGCGGCTGCCCGGCAGCGGGGGCGCCAACGACATCATCTCCCTCTGCCGCGAGGTGATGATCCTCACCGTCCACGAGAAGCGCCGCTTCACCGAGCGGGTCGACTTCGTGACGAGCCCCGGCTACCTGGAGGGCGGCGACGCCCGCCGGCGCCACGGCCTGCTCTTCGGCGGCGTCTCCCGCGTGGTCACCACGCTGGGCATCTTCGGGTTCGAGAACGAGAGCCGCCGCCTGCAGCTCCTGGCCCTCCACCCCGGCTGCACCCTCGACCAGGTCCGCGACAACACCGGCTTCGAAGTCCTCGTGAGCCCCAACCTCACCACCACCAAGCCCCCCACGGAAGAAGAGCTCGGGATCCTGCGGATGCTCGACCCTCGCCGCCAGTTCATCGGATGAACCGATGAACCGCCCACCGAATCCACAACGGGTCGTCCGCCGACTGGGGGAGTGCGGGGGCCATTTCCGTGCCCCCGCAGCTGAAGGGTCTAAAGAAGTAAACGGGAGACACCACAGCGGGGGACACCACAGCGGGGGACACCACAGCGGGAGACAGCACACAGGAGACCACCCGTGACCGACTTCGGCCTGGCCATTCGCAACTTCGTGGGCCCCGGCGAGGTGCCGGACATCCCGGCGCTCTACGCCTACGCGGAGCGCGCCGAGGCCCTCGGCTTCGAGTCGCTGTGGGCGTGGGACCACGTCCTGCTCGGCGTGGAGCCCTCCTTCCCCATCGTGGACTCCATCACCATGCTGGGCGCGGTCGCGGCCCGCACCCGGACGATCAAGCTCGGCACCGGGGTGCTGGTGCTGCCGCTGCGCAATCCGGTGGTGGCGGCCAAGTCCCTCGGCAGCCTCGACGTGATCTCCGGTGGCCGTCTCGTCCTCGGCGTCGCGGCGGGCTGGTACGCGCGCGAGTTCGACGCGGTGGGCGTGCCGTTCAAGCAGCGCGGCCGGCAGTTCGAGCGCAACCTCGACATCCTGATGCGCCTCTGGACCGAGGAGCGCGTCACCCTCAAGGTCGACGAGTTCAATCTGCGGGAGGCGGTGATGGTGCCCCGCCCCGTGCAGCGCCCGCGGCCGCCCGTCCTCATCGGCGGCTACGTCGACGCGGTGCTGAAGCGGGCCGGCACGGTGGGGGACGGCTGGCTGACCTACTTCTACACCCCGGAGAGCTTCACCCGCGGGTGGGAGAAGGTGAAGGCCTTCGCCCGCGAGGCGGGCCGGGACCCCGCGAAGCTCACCGCCACCAACCAGCTCGCGGTCTACGTGGGCCGCTCGCGGCAGGAGACCACCGCGGACATGCGCCAGTGGCTCTCCACCGAGTGGGACACCGCGTCCTGGAGCGAATCCACCATCGAGCACGCCGTCCACGGCTCAGCATCGGAGTGCGTCGAGCAGCTGCGCGCCCACGTGCGGACGGGCGTGCATCGGATTATCCTGATCCCGTACCGCTACCAGGCCGAGCAGGTCGAGCGCATCGCCAAGGAGGTCTTGCCAAAGCTATGAGCCAGCCCGTCTACATCGACATCAACTGCGACATGGGAGAGAGCTACGGCCGCTGGACCCTCGGGCACGACGAGGAGGTCATGCCCAACATCACCTCGGCCAATATCGCCTGTGGTTTTCATGGGGGTGACCCCCACGTGATGCGGCGCACCGTGGAGCTGGCGCTCCAGCACGGCGTCGCCATCGGGGCTCACCCGGGCCTGCCCGACTTGATGGGCTTCGGCCGCCGGCGCATGGAAGTCTCCCCGGCCGAGCTGAAGGACTACCACCGCTACCAGATCGGAGCGCTCGCCGCCTTCGCCCAGGCGGCCGGGCAGAAGGTGCAGCACGTGAAGCCGCACGGCATCCAGTACCACATGTTCGAGGAGAACCTGGCCCTGTCGAAGGCCACCGCGGAGCAGGTGCTGGAGCTGGACCGCGAGCTGATCCTGATGACCATGGCCATGACCAAGTACGACGCCGAGGCCCGCAAGGTGAAGGGCCTCCGCATCGCGGCGGAGGGCTTCGCGGACCGGGTGTACGCCGACGACGGCCAGCTCGTCTCCCGCAAACTCGGCAAGGACGCGCTGATCACCGATCCGTCCAAGGCCGCCGACCAGGCGGTGCGCATGGCCATGGAAGGGAAGGTACGCACGATCACCGGCAAGGTGATCGACGCGCGTGTGGAAACCATCTGCATCCACGGGGACAGCCCGGGCGCGGACAAGATCGTGGCCGCAGTGCGTGATGGGCTGGTCAAGGCCGGCGCATCCGTGAAGCCACTGCGCGACTGGCTGCCTCGCTGAGCACGTCTCGCACGTAGCGCAGGTCCTGCAGGGTCGGACCGGAGCGTCCGAATTCGGTACACTGTCTGGCGCTCCTCGTCACCGGGTCTCGGAGCTCCGGCCGACCCTCCCACCGTAACCCGCCGACACTCCGTCGGTTTCCCCCCATCCGAAAACTGGCACCGAGTTTGCCGTAGAGAGGCCCGGCACTAGCCATGGCGGACTACACGGACGGCAGGAGCGTGAACGGAGCGAGGACCGGCGGGAGCCGGCCCGGCGAGATCAAGCCGGGCGCGGGCCACCATGGTCATCGTCTCGTGGGCCTTCACGCCCCGCGCGGGGACTTCCGGGAGCGTCACGCCCTGGAGTTCCGACCGCACGAGCACCCCGGTCAGCTCGCGCGGGCTCATCGCCTCCCGCATCATCCACGGGGTCAGGGCCGATGAGCGTGACGGCCGGAAACGCCACAGGGGAGGAACTGACCATGATGCTCACGGAACGCACCAGCGGGAACGCGACGCTTCGGCTGCTCGTCGGATCCGGCTACCGGCGCGAGAGCAGCGCCATGCCCTCGGATTCGCAGATCGCCCGCGCCCTCTACGACGCGCAGAGCGCTCCCAGCATGCGGAAGAACTTCGACGAGATCCTCTTCATGGGCCAGCAGAGCTCGGGCTGGACGCAGGTCTTCAAGCAGCTGAAGTCGGAAGGCCTCATCGAGGAGCAGACCCTCGGTCACGTGGTGGCACGGTGGACCAACCGCACCGTCCGTAACCGGCGGCCCGTGTTCGCTCCCGCCGACCTCGCGGTCGGCGCGTCCGCCTAGTCCTCTCCGTATCGGCGCTACCGCGCGGCGAGCAGTCCTTCGAGCCGCGCGGTAGCGCGCTCCCAGTCGAACTGAGTCCTCACGAAGTCCCGCCCGTCCCGGGCCAGCCGCTCCCGTAGGTCCCTTCCCTCCACCAGCCGCAAGAGCCCCCACGCCAGCGCGTCCACGTCCCGCCGGGGCGCCACCAGGGCGGTCCGGCCGTCGATGGCGTAGTCGCGGCAGCCACCGTTGTCGTAGGTGCAGAGCGCGGCCCCACAGGCCATCGCCTCCATGGCCGGCATGCCGAGGCCCTCGTCCCACGACGGGCACAGGTAGATCGGGCAGCGGCTGTAGAGCCAGGCCAGCCGCTCCTGGGGCAGGTTCTCGTGGAACTCCGCGAAGGGCAGCTTGCGCGGTGGCCGCTTGACCCCGAAGCCCACGAGCCGCAGCTCGGGGTGCCGCGCCTTCACGCGGGCGAAGGCCTCGAGCCCGTCGGGCACCCCTTTCCAGGCGTACTCGTGGAAGAGCATCAGCACCCGCAGGGTGTCGTCGGCTTCGCCCGGCAGCGGGTGGAAGAGCGCGGGGTCCACCGGGGTCACCAGGACCGCGGCGGGAGACTCGAAGCGCTCGGCCATCACGTCGGCGAGCCAGGTCGAGATCACGATCTTGCGCAGCGGCAGCCGGTAGGTGGCGTCGACCCGCGCCGGATCGCCGTGATAGAGGCTCTCGTAGTGCTGGATGAAGTAGAACTTCCGGCCGCAGCGCGCGGGCGCGGCCGCGACCGCCTCCACCGACTGCCACGAGGTGGCGACCACCACGTCGCCCTCCGGCACTCGCGCCCCGCTCCACTCGGTCACCCAGCGGATGCGCGCCTCGAGGCCAGGCATCCACTCCGGGCCGGTGTGGACGCGGTTGCGCCACCACGCGGCGAGCGCGCCCTTCACCGGCACTACCACCGTCACCTCGTGGCCCCGCCGGGCCAGCCGGTCCGCGTGGATGAGGATGGCGCGCACCCCGCCCGCGATCCGCAGGTGGGGGCAGAGGAACGTGATCTTCACGCGGCGCTCCTCATCGCGCCCCGGTCATATGGCCATCGACACCTGACCGGTGCGGCGATACGCGGCCGGGTCGAGCACCACGTTGATGCAGTGGACCTCGCCCGAGCCGAGAGCCCGCTCGAGCGCGGGACGCAGCTGGCCGGGCTCCGTCACGTGGCACCCTCGCCCGCCGAGCGCCTCCACCATCCGCTCGTAACGGGTGAACGGCAGCGAGGTGGCCACCGAGCGCTCGGCCCCGAAGAACGAGAGCTGCGGGTTGCGGATCTGCCCCCAGCCCCCGTCGTTGCCGATGACCACCGTCATGGGCAGGCCGAAGCGCACCGCGGTCTCGAGCTCCATCCCGTTCAGCCCGAAGGCGCCGTCGCCCGCGATCAGCAGCACCCGCTGCGCGGGCCGCAGGAGGCGGGCCGCGATCGCGAAGGAGGGCCCCACGCCGAGGCAGCCGAACGGCCCCGGGTCGAGCCACTGCCCCGGACGGGAGAGCCGCACGATCTTCGAGGCGCAGCCCACCACGTCGCCCCCGTCGCCAACCACGGTCGTATCCCCGTCCACCACCGCGGCGATCTCGTGGGCCAGCCGGTAGTGGCTGATCGGCACGTCGTGGGAGAGCCGCTCGGCCATGAGGCGCGCCTGCGCCTCCGTCTCCTTCTTTCGCACCGCGTCGCGCCACGGCGCCACCCGCGCGGCCGCGTCCCGGGGAGCCGCATCGGCGAGCGCCCGGAGGGTGAGACCGATGTGGCTCGTGAGCCCGACCGCGAGCGGCCGGTTGCGGCCCAGCTCCGCCGGGTCGCAATCCACCATGGCCACCCGCACGTTCTCCGCGAAGGAGGGCGGCCGGCCGTAGCCCAGCCGGAAGTCGAGCGGCGTGCCGAGCACCAGCACCACGTCCGCCTGCCCGAGCGCGAAGCCGCGCGCCTGGGCGAAGGCCTGCGGGTGGTCGTGCGGCAGGCAGCCGCGACCCGCGCCGTTGGTGAAGACCGGCACCCCGGTGGCCTCGGCCAGCGCGCGCAGCTCCGCGGCCGCGTCGTCCCAGTAGACCCCGCTGCCCGCCATGATCACCGGCCGCTCGGCCGACGCCAGCAGCGCGGCCAGCTCCGCCACGGAAGCAGAATCGGGCGCGGTGGGCCGCCGGTGGGCGTAGCCGGTGGGGATCGGCGCCAGCCGGTCCTCGACCACCGTCATCAGGAAATCGACCGGGATCTCCACGAACACCGGTCCCGGCCGGCCGGTCAGGGCGTGGCGAATCGCGGTGGTGAGCACCTCGGGGATCTGGCGGGCCTCGGAGACCGTCCACGAGCCCTTGGTGATCGGTCGCAGGAGGTCGACCTGCTCGACCTCCTGCAGCGAGCCGAGGCCGCGCAGGCCGAGCGGGGCCGCGCCGCCGATCAGGAGCACCGGGCTGCGCGCGGAGTAGGCGTTGGCGATGCCGGTCACCGCGTCGGTGACGCCCGGCCCCGCGGTGACGAGGGCGACGCCCACGTTCCGCGTGAGGCGCGCGTAGGCGTCGGCGGCGTGCGCGCAGGCCTGCTCGTGCCGCATGTCGACGACCTGCACGCCCTCGGTGAGACAGCCGTCGTAGATCGGCAGGATGTGTCCGCCACAGAGCGTGAACACGTGGCCCACGCCGGCCTGCCGCAGCGTGCGGGCCACCAGGTGTCCGCCGTTGAGGTCCGCCACGCTAGCCTCGGCCCGCGGGGAGGTGGACGACCTCGAGCTTCAGGCGATCGGGATCCTCGAAGAAGACCGCGTAGTAGCCGGGGCGGTACTCGGGGAACTCGCGCGGCGTCCGGTAGAGCGACGCCAGCCCGCGGGGCCGCATGAACTCGTCGCGGAACCGGTCCACCTCCTCCCGCCGCTCCACCCGGAAGGCCACGTGATTGAGACCGGCGCGCTTGCGGTGGAAGCCCGCCTCCGCGTGCCCGGGCGCGGCGGCCATGACCCAGATGTCGGCCCCGCGGCCCGAGAAGCCGGCGACGGTGTCGGTCTCGTGCACGGGGCGATAGTCCAGGTAGCCGAGGAAGGCCTTGTAGAAGGGAAAGGAGCGGGCCGCGTCGCGGACGTTGATCTGGAAGTGGTAGACCTCGGCTTTCACCAGAACTTCTCCCACTTCACGCTCTTGCGATCCATGCCCTTCTTGACCAGCGTGTCGCGCACCCGGTTGACGGTCTCCCCGCCCCCGCAGACGTAGACGATGAGCTTGTCGACCCCGAACACCAGGCGGTCGACCGCCTCCGCGGGCTCGCCCTTCTCCCCGCGCCAGGTGGGGGGCGGCTCGCGCAGCACCGGAAGATACGAGAAGCCCGGGTAGCGGCGCGCGAGCGACCGGAAGTCCGCGTCGTAGACCAGCCAGCCGGGGTTGCGGGCCCAGTAGATGAGCGCGGTGGGCCGGCCATACCCGGTCTCGAAGAGGTGGGCAAGGATCGAGCGAATCGGCACGATGCCGATCTCCTCCGCCACGAAGACGGCGCGGCGCGGATCGGCACGATTGAACACGAAGCCGCCGGTCGGCCCCTTGAAGCGGAACTCGTGGCCGGGCTCGAGCGCGCGCACCCACTGGGAGCCCACGCCGCCGGGGGCCACGTCGATGGCGAGCGTGAAGGCGCCCTTGTGGGCAGGCGAGGAGACCATGGTCCAGGCCCGCACGTCCTTGGGGCCGAACGGGACCGAGATCCACTGCCCGGCGTCGAAGGTGAACTCGGCGGGCTCGAGCACCTCCACGTCGACCTCGATGACCTCGGCCGTGATCGCACGCACCGCGGTCACGCGGCCCCGGCACTCCCGCGGCTTCATCGCGACTGGAACCGGGGGATGATCTCGCTCGCGATCGTCTCGAGCTGGGCCGCCTCGTCCGCGAGATCGCCGATGGGGTTCATGACGAAGTAGCCGCAGCCGGCCTGCACGAACCGATCGAGCTGCTCGGCGCACTGGGCCGCGGTGCCGATCACCCCGTACTTGCGGGCGAGAGGCCCGAAGTCCTGCGCGTAGCGGCTGGAGAGCACGCGGACCCACGCGCGCTCCGCGCTCTCGTAGTCGCGCCCCACCGTGACGAAGGTCAGATGGCCGGCCACGAACCGGCCGAGGTCGCGCCCGGTCTCGGCCGCGGCGCGCCGGATCTTCTCCAGGCTCTGGGCGTAGCGCTCGGGTTGCACCACGTAGGAGATCCACCCGTCGCCCTGGCGGCCCGCGCGGGCCAGGGCCGCGTCCGACCGCCCGCCGATCCAGATCGGCGGGCCGGGACGCTGCACCGGCTTGGGGTCCAGGCTCACGCCCTCGAACCGGGTGAAGCGTCCCTCGAACGTGGCGGGAGTGTCCCGCCACAGCGCGCGCACCACGTCGATGCCCTCGGTGACCCGGGCGCCGCGCTCCTTGTGGGGCACCCCGCAGGCCTCGAACTCCTTCGGGTTCTCGCCGCCGACCCCCACCCCGAAGATGAGCCGTCCTCCGCTGAGCGCGTCGAGCGTGGAGGTGATCTTGGCCGCCACCGTCGGCTGGCGCAGGGCCAGCAGGTAGACGCCGCTGCCGAGACGGATGCGGCTCGTGATCGACGCGTAGGAGGCCAGCAAGGTCAGCGACTCGTAGAGCGGGTTGTGGAAGGACACGTGGTCGCCGGTCCACAGCGAGTCGAGCCCGAGCGCCTCGCAGCGCCGCGCCAGCGCGAACTGCTCCGCGGGCGGGTGCATGGAGAGGAACGCCCCGAACCTCACCGCGGACGCCATGATCGCCTCGCTACCGCGGGAAGGCGTCCTTGACGCCTCCGTCCACCGTGATCGTGCACCCGGTGGTCTTGGCCGACCGGTCGGAGGCGAGGAACAGCACCGCCTCCGCCGCGTCCTCGGGCAGGATCGGGCGCGCGAGGATGTTGCGCTTGCGGTAGAAGTCCTCGAGCTCGTCCACCGTGATGCCCTGGGCCCGCGCCCGCTCGCGACGGACGTCCTCGGACCAGAGCTTGGAGTCGCGAAACACCGCGTCCGGGTTCACGATGTTGGAGCGGATGCCGTGCGGCCCGCCCTCGAGCGCGAGCACCTTGGCCAGCTGCGCCTCCGCGGCCTTGGAGGCCGAGTAGGCCGAGAAGTCCTTGCCGGGCGACATCACGTTCTTGGTGGCCACGAACACGAAGGCCCCGCCCAGGCCCTGGGCCTTCAGCACCCGCATGCCCTCCCGCGCGACGAGGAAGTGCCCGGTGGCGTTGACCGCGAACGAGCGCTCCCAGTCCGCGAGCTCCATGCGGTCGACCGGCGATGAATGCGCGGTGCCCGCGTTGGACACCACGATGTCGACGCCGCCGTAGGCCAGCACCGCCTCCTCGAAGGCGGACCGCACCGAGATTTCGCTCGTCACGTCCATGCCGAGGCCGATGGCCCGGCCCGCCCCGACGGCGCCCACGATCTCCTCGGCGGCCTTGCGGGCCCCCGCCGCGTCGAGATCGCCCAGCACCACGTGCGCGCCCTCGGCGGCCAGGCGCTGCGCGGCCGCGCGGCCGATGCCGCTGGCCCCGCCGGTGACCAGCGCGATCCGGCGCGCCAGCTCCTTCTCCGATGGGGCGAGCGAGAGCTTGTAGAGCTCGAGCGGCCAGTACTCCACGTCGAAGGCGTCCCGCGCCGACAAAGAAACATACCCGCCGAAGGTGGTCGCCGCGCCCAGGACCGAGATCGTGTGGTGGTAGATGTCGTCCACGATGCCGGCGGTCCGCCGGTCCTTGCCGGCCGCGAAGAGCCCGAGCCCGCCCACCACGATCACCCGCGGGAACGGATCGGTGAGGGTCGCCCCACCGGTGTTGTGCGCCTCGAAGTAGGCGGTGTAGTCGGCCACGAAGCGCTCGACCGCCGCGGTGACGCCCGCGCGCACCGCCTCCGGGTCGGCCGGGTCGGAGACCGGTGCGAAGCACGGCAGGCGCTTGGTGAAGATGGTGTGGTCGGGGGTGGCGGGCCCGATCCGGCAGAGCGCCTCCGCCTCGCGCGAGCCCGCGAACTCCAGCACGTCGGACGCGTCGTCGAAGGTGAGCACCTGACGCCGGCTCCGCCCCACCAGCCCCCGCAGGTGGGGGGCCACCGCGAGCGCGACCCGCCGCCGGGCCTCCGCGGGCGGGCTCGCCACCGCGACACCGCCGAAGCGCGTACGCCCCTTGGCCCGGTGGGCGATGGCCTCCTCGGCCCGGCTGATCAGCTCGATGGTGGCCTCGTACGCCTCCTTCACCGAGGCCCCCCAGCAGATCGTCCCGTGCTTCTGGAGCAGGATGGCGCGCGCCCTCGGATGCGCCGCGAACACCTCCGCCACCTCGCGCGAGATCAGGAAGCCGGGCCGCCGGTAGTCGAGCGCGATGACCTCGTCGCCGTACACCTCGCGCAGCACGTCGCGGCTCCGGTCGTTGTTGGTCAGCGAGACCACCGCGTCGGCGTGGGTGTGGATCACCGCGGTGGCGGGCAGGAAGCCGTGGAGGAGGGTCTCGATGGAGGGCCGCGGGCTCGCCGGCTCCTGGAGCGCGTGGGCGAGGTAGTCCACCATCTCCTGATCGCCCATGTCTTGCCGCTCCAGCAGGGCCAGGACGTCGTCCATCCGGACGCCGGGGAAGTCCTTCGGCTGGATGGACTTGAGATCCGAGCCGCTGCCCTTCACCCGCAGCACGCGGGTCGGGCGGCCGCGGTGGTCGCGCTCGTCCCGCTTGATCGAGGTGTTGCCGCCGCCCCAGACCACCAGGGTGGTCTCCGCGCCGACCAGACGCGAGGCGTAGACGATGAGATCGAGATCGCTCTTGCCCTGCGCGTCGGCGTCGCTCCAGCGGGAGTTCATCGCGTCCACACGATACCCGAATCCGCCATGGCGGTAAAGGTTGCGGGACGCTATGGTGAGCGCGTGATCGCGACGGCGGCGCGGCGGCTCACGCGGGGCGGCGCGCTCGCGCTCGCCGTCCTGGCCCCGCTCGCAGGCGACTGGGCCTCCGGCCCGCGCGCGGCGCGCGCCGACGGCATCATGCTCATCGAGGCCGGCGCCTTCTGGATGGGCAGCGACGACGACTCGCCCGAGGAAGCGCCCCTGCACCGCGTGTACGTGCGCGACTTCTGGCTCGACCGCCACAAGGTCACCAACCGCGAGTTCGCACGCTTCCTGGAGGCGCGCGGGCTCCGGAGCGCGGACGACCTCCCCTACTACGACCTGGACGACGCCGACGCGCGGATCGCTCGCTCCGGTGCGCGCGGCGACCGCTTCGTCGCGCAGCCCGGCTTCGAGGAGCACCGCGTGGTGGAGGTCACCTGGTTCGGGGCCCGCGACTATTGCCTCTGGCGCGGCCAGCGCCTGCCCACCGAGGCGGAGTGGGAGAAGGCGGCACGCGGCGCGGACCGCCGCCGCTACCCGTGGGGCGACGAGCCGCCGACCGACGCGCGCGCGGTGGTGGGACGCGCCTACAACGCCACCGAGCGCGGCGACCGGCGCCCGGCCGGCGAAGGCCCGAGCGGGGTGCAGGACCTGCTGGGCAACCTGCGCGAGTGGACGGCCTCCGCCTACCGGCCCTACCCGTACCGGGCCGACGACGGGCGCGAGAACGCGCCGCCCGATGCCGGGAGAGTGGTCCGCGGCGCGAGCCACGACGATCCGGTCGACGCGCTGCGCGTGACGATCCGCCGCCTCTCCTCGTATGATGGGGGACGTGGCGGGCTGGCTCACGGCCACCACCACACCGGCTTTCGCTGCGCCACCTCGGAGGACCTGGGAGGACGATGACGTCATGAGAGGCCTGATGATGGACTACCCGCTCACCCTCACCCAGTTCTTCGAGCGCACGCGCCGGCTCTTCCACCGGAAGACCATGGCCACCCGCGTGCCCGGAGTGGGGCTGCAGCGCTACACCTACGGCGACTACGCCGACCGGGTGTGCCGCCTGGCCGGCGCGCTGCGCGGGCTGGGTCTGCAGAAGGGCGCGCGGGTGGGCACCTTTGCGTGGAACTCGCACCGCCACATGGAGGTGTACTTCGCGGCGCCCCTCATGGGCCTGGTGCTCCACACCGTCAACATCCGTCTCTCCGCCCAGGACATCACCTACATCGTGAACCACGCCGGCGACGAGGTGCTGGTCGTCGACGCGAGCCTCTGGCACATCCTGGAGCCGATCCGGAAAGACCTCACCACCGTCAAGCACGTGATCGTGATGAAGGACACCCCCGACGCGGTGGTGCCGCCGGGCGCCCTCGACTACGAGCAGCTGGTGATGGCCACCACGCCGGTGACCGAGTGGCCCCGCATCGAGGAGACCGACGCAGCCGGCATCTGCTACACGTCCGGCACCACCGGGCACCCCAAGGGCGTGGTCTACACCCATCGCGCGATCTACCTGCACTGCTTCGCCGCCTCCACCGTCGACGTGATGGGCATCTGCGAGCGCGACGTGATCCTGCACGTCGTGCCGATGTTCCACGCCAACGCGTGGTGCGTGCCCTTCGCGGGGGTGATGAACGGCTCGACCCAGATCTTCGGCGGGCCCAACCCGCAGCCGCGCGACATCGTCGAGATCGTCCACCACGAGAAGGTCACGCTGGTGGGCGCGGTGCCCACGGTGTGGATCGCCATCCAGGCCATCCTCGAGAAGGAGCCGCACTGGGACATCTCCTCGATCCGCTGCATTCCCATCGGCGGGTCGGCCGCTCCGCGCACCCTCATCGAGCTGTTCGACAAGAAGTACGGGGCCTACATGCTCCATGCGTGGGGCATGACCGAGATGACCCCCCTCGGCAGCGTCTGCCGGCCGCGCTCCTACATGGACGCGCTCCCGGAGGACGAGCGCTACGCGGTGCGGGCCAAGCAGGGGGCCCCCGTCGCGGGCGTGGACATGAGGATCGTCGACGACGCGGGCAACGTGCTGCCGTGGGACGGCAAGAGCGCGGGCGAGATCCAGGTGCGAGGGCCGTGGGTGACCAGCGGCTACTACAACAACCCCGAGGGAGCGGCCCAGTTCACCCCCGACGGCTGGTTCCGCACCGGCGACGTGGCGTCGCTCGACCCCGACGGGTACATCCAGATCACCGACCGTACCAAGGACCTCATCAAGTCTGGCGGCGAGTGGATCTCGAGCGTGGACATGGAGACCACCATCATGGGCCACCCGAAGGTGCTGGAGGCCGCGGTGATCGCGGTGCCCCACGAGCGCTGGGTGGAGCGGCCGCTCGCCTGCATCGTGCCCAAGCCCGAGCACAAGGGCGCGCTCACCGCGGAGGAGATCTACGAGTACCTGAAGCCGCGCGTCGCCAAGTGGTGGCTGCCCGACGAGGTGGTGTTCATCGAGGCCGTGCCCAAGACCAGCGTCGGCAAGTTCGACAAGAAGGTCCTGCGCGACCGCTTCAAGACCTGACCCCTTCCTTCAGCAGCGGCGGACGAGGGCGGCCCAGTCCTCGCCCGGCAGGAGCGGCTCGGGGGTGCCCTTCCAGGCCTGGGCCATGGCGCGCAGGTGCGCGATGCGCTCGGCGGGCTCGGGGTGGGTCGAGAGGTACGTCAGGGGCTTGGGCGTGGCGCCCTCCTCCTGACGGATCTTGTCGAAGAAGGCGATCATCCCCGCCGGGTCGACGCGGGCCGCCAGCAGCATCTTCATCCCCTCCACGTCGGCCTCGTCCTCCGCGCGGCGGGAGTAGCGCAGCTCGCCCAGCGTGCGCGCGGTCTGGAGCCCGTAGGCGAGCGGCCCGGTCACGTCGCCGGTCAGCGCCATCAGCAGGAGCCCGGTGGAGGCGTCCTGGATCACCGCGCGCGTGGTGTGGCGCTGCAGGACGTGCTGGAGCTCGTGGGCCATGACTCCGGCCAGCTCCTCCGGGCTGCTCGTCTCCTGGAGCAGCGCGGTGAAGATCACCACGCTCCCGCCCGGCAGCGCGTGGGCGTTGACCACCGGGCGGCGCACCACGTACACCCGGATCGAGTAGGGCGAGGGCGGCGCGCTCTGGGTGAGGCGGTGCACGATCGCATCCATCGCGGCGCCGAGCTGCGGATCGCCGCAGCGGCGGTCGGGCGGGGCCATGTAGCCGATCGCGGAGCGGCCGACGCTCTCCTCCCAGGCCACCGGCACCCGCGGGGCCACCATTGCGGCCAGCGCCGGGATGCCCCAGACGTAGATCGCGGCGGTGACCGCCAGCACCGCCCCCGCGGCCCCGATCGTCCAGCGCAGGCGTGCGGCCCGACGCCGGGGGTCGTGGAAGCGTAGTCCCAGCTGGGGCGCGACCTCGTGCAGGCTCTCCAGGAACGCGCTGTCGGCCACCAGGAGGGTCTCCGGCAGCGGATCACCCCGCTCGATCCGCACCTCCTCTCCCGCGTAGAAACCCTGGGTCTGGCGCAGCTCGCGATAGGGCCAGAGCCGGCTCGCGCCGCCCGCGGGGCTGATCTCGAGCGCCTCGCGCATGAGGCGGATCGTGGCCGGCTGCCGCGTGGCGGTCCGCCCGTCGAGATAGAAGCCCTGCCAGTCGGTGCGCATGGGGCGGGCGGCGGCTCAGGCCAGATCGAAGCCGGAGTCGAAGAAGCCGGAGAGTCCCTCGCCGATGCTGCCCGCCTGCTGCGCCTCCTGGCGGATGCGGTCCAGGTCGAGCGGCCCCACCAGGGCCAGGTTGCGGAAGGCGAAATCGATGTTGCGCACCCGCACCCACGGCCACGCGATGCCGACGGTGGCGACCAGCAGCAGCGCGTTCACCGCCCACAGCTTGAGCAGCTCGAGGCCGGTCACGGTGCAGGCGAAGCGCGCGGTGGCGAACGCGGTGTGGCGCCAGAAGTAGCGCCGCTTGAAGGCGACGTACCAGATCCAGCACAGCCCGAGCGTGGGCAGGGTGAGCAGGATGGCCACCACGAAGGCGCTGAACAGATCGCGGCCGCGGCCGGAGAAGTCGAAGCGCTCGCCGCCGAAGTAGGAGTGCGACACCAGGAACGCCTGGCGCGACACCAGGAAGAACGGATAGTAGAGGCCGAGGGTCAGCCCGGTGAGGAAGCTGCCGAGCAGGAAGATCTTCAGCAGCTCCACCACCCGCCCCCGGAACGAGAAGCGGATCCCGCGCCACGAGGTCCGGCTGAGCCGGTAGCGCCGCGCGCCCACCATCGCGATCGGGAAGAAGGCGTAGGCCAGTACCGCCACCAGGAGCGCGGCCACCCCCCGCACCGCGAGCGGCACGTCGAGCATGTCGCGGACCGCCTGCAGGATCAGGATCGGCACGCCGAAGACCAGCACCGCCTTGATGGTGCCCATCAGCAGCTCGCGGGGCGTTCCGTGATAGGCGAAGCGGTCGCCCTCGAACTCGCTCTGGCCCGCGAGGTAGGCGCGGACGCGCGTCTTGGCCCAGAAGTAGTAGATCCCGATGGTGACGATCGTCAGCAGCACGTTGACGACGTGGATGCCGAAGAGGGTGCTCCCCTGGCCGTGGAAGACCGGGCGCCGGACGGCGGAGGCGGCCTCGGGCGCAGGCCCGGGAGCCGGCGGGGCAGAGGCGGTCGGCGGGGGCGGCAGTGGCGGAGGCGGGGGCGGCGGCAGCGGGGGTCGGGCGAGCGGCGGCCCGGCGGAGGGGGGAGCGGGCTTGCGGAAGAACGACGGGCGCCCTTCAGATCCCTCCGCGTCCATACGAAACGATCATGGGCAGAACCCGCGGACGAGTCAACTTTTGGAGGTCAGGCGCCCGCGCGCTGCGCGAACCGCTCCAGGTGATGCTCGGCGTCGCCGAAGGTCTGGCCGATCATGGTGAGCCGTCGGAAGGTGTGGCTCACCTTCAGCTCTTCCGTCATGCCCATGCCCCCGTGCAGCTGCACCGCCTCCTGGCTCACGTGGCGGCAGGCGTCGGCCACCTTGATCTTGGCCGCGGAGACCGCGTGGCGCCGCTCGTCGGGGGGCGCGCTGTCGACCTTCACGCACGCCAGGCACGCCATCGAGCGGGCCTGCTCGTGGCTGATCACCATGTCCACCATGCGGTGCTGCAGGGCCTGGAAGCTGCCGATCGGCACTCCGAACTGGCGGCGGGTCTTGAGGTACTCGAGCGTGGCCTCGTTGGCGAAGCGGATGGCGCCGACCGCCTCCGCGCAGAGGAGCGCGGTGGCGTAGTCGGCCGCGTCGTCGATCAGCGGCAGGGCCCGCCCCTCCTCGCCGAGCCGCGCGTCCTCGGGCACCGCGACCCCGGAGAACCACACGTCGGCGGCCCGCAGCTCGTCGATGGTGCGGTACTCCTTGAGGGTCACGCCCGGCGCGCCGCGCTCCACCAGGAAGAGGCTGATGCCGGCCGGATCGGTGTCGCCGCCGCCGGTGCGGGCGGACACGATCAGGGTGTCGGCGGATCCGCCGTGGAGCACCGCGCGCTTCTCGCCCTCCAGGGTGTAGCCGCCCCCCGCGCGCTTGGCCCGCGTGCCCACGTGGGCCAGGTCGTACCGGGCGGTGCGCTCGGTATGGGCGAAGGCAAGGCGCTGCTTGCCCTGGATCAGGGCGGGCAGGATGCGCTTCTGCTGCGCCTCGCTGCCGCCGCGCGCCACGAGCCGCCCCGCGAGCCCCACGTTCACCCAGTAGGGCTCCACCACCAGGCTCTCGCCGAGCGCCTCCATGACCAGCATCACGTCGACCGCGCTGCCCCCGAACCCGCCGTGCTCCTCCGCGAACGGCACCCCGAGCAATCCCATCTCGGCGAACGCGCCCCACACCTTCTCGCTCCACCCGCTCTCCGAGTCCACGATCTTGGCCCGCGCGTCCAGTGCATACTCGTTCGCCAGATACCGCTTGAGGCTGTCCGCCAGCAGCTGTTGCTCTTCACTCAGATCGAAATTCATCCCAATGCTCCTAGCGAGAGCTGAATTCAGGCACCGCGACGTCGGCGGGGCGGGGGGCTGGCGCGGCGGGGCGTGGGGGAGCCGGGTGACCCGTTCCCTGCCCGGCCCGGACCGCCCGACCACCGCCCGGGTTGGGAACTCCTACCCCGGTGGCCGCCAGGGACACGGTCGTGGTCAGAGGCTCCCCCACGCCCCGCCGCGCCCGCCCCCCGCCCCGCCGGACATCGCCACCACCGCTACAGCCCGAGCGTCGCCTTCGCGATGATGTTGCGCTGGATCTCGTTGGACCCCGCATAGATCGTCGCCTTGCGCAGGTTGCAGTAGCGCGGGGCGAGGCGGGCCGTGAAGTGGTCGAAGTCCATCGGGTCGACCGGGCGATAGGCCTGGGCCAGCGGCCCCGCGGCCTGCATCATCAGCTCGGTGATCGACTGCTGGATCTCGGTGCCCTTGATCTTGAGCATCGACACGTCCGCGCCGGGCGGCCGGCCGCTGCGACGCATCTGGTCGAGGAAGCGCAGGTTGGTGATCTCGAGGGCCATCAGCTCCACCTCGACCCGGGTGAGCCGGTCGCGGAAGCGCGGGTCCTCCATGATCGGACGGCCGTCCTTCATCTGCTCGCCGGCCAGCTCCTTGAGCTTCTGCAGCTCGCGCTTGGAGGCCCCGATCCGGCCGGTGCCCATGCGCTCGTAGCCCAGGAGGTACTTGGCCACCGTCCAGCCCTTGCCCTCCTCGTGCACGAGGTTCTCGGCCGGCACCTTCACCTCGTCGAAGAACACCTCGTTGACCTCCTTGCTGCCGTCCATCAAGACGATCGGCCGCACGCTGATGCCGGGCGTCTTCATGTCGATCAGGAGGAACGAGATGCCGTCCTGGCGCTTGCCGGTGTTGGGATCGGTGCGGACGAGGCAGAAGATCCAGTCCGCGTTATGCGCCAGGGTGGTCCAGATCTTCTGGCCGGTGACCGTGTAGTGATCGCCCTCCCGGATCGCGCGCGTCTTGAGCGAGGCCAGGTCCGAGCCCGAGCCCGGCTCCGAGTAGCCCTGGCACCAGAAGTCCTCGCCGTTGTAGATACGGGGCAGGAACCGCTTCTTCTGGGCCTCGGTGCCGAAGCGCAGCAGCACCGGCGCGCACATGCGCACTCCGAAGGGCACGATCATGGGCGTGGCCGCGAAGCCGCACTCCTCCTCGAAGATGTAGCGCTGGACCACGTTCCAGTCCGTCCCGCCCCACTCCTGCGGCCAGTCCGGCGCCACCCAGCCCTTCCTGGCCAGGATCTTGTGCCAGCGCAGGAGCTCGTCCTTGCTCAGCTCCTGGTAGCTCTCCATCTTCTGACGGAGGTCCGCGGGCAGGTTCGTGCGCAGCCAGCCGCGCACCTCGTCGCGGAACGCCAGCTCGTCGGGCGAGTAGTTCAGGTCCATGGTCGGGTTCCTTTCAGCGGAGTCGCGTCGGGGCCGGGGGCCATGCTATCCCAGGGCGCGGATGAGGTCCAGCAACCGGCCCAGGGTGGCGAGGCGGGCCGCGAGCCCCTCTCCCGCCGGCTCGACCCGGAGGGTCGTGATGCCGGCCCGGCGATAGGTCTCGAGGCGGGCCCGGACCATGGCCTCGGTTCCCAGGAGGTTGGTCTTCAGCACGAGCTCGTCCGGGACCCGGGCGGCCGCCTCCTCGCGCTTCCCCGCGAGCCAGAGCCGCTGCACCTCCGCGGCGGTGTCCTCGTAGCCGGCCCGCCGGAACGCATCGTTGTAGAAGTTGTGCTGGCGGGAGCCCATCGCCCCGAGGGTGAAGGCGAGGCCGGGCTTGTGGGCCGGCAGCAGGCGCTCGAGGTCGTCGGAGAAGGCCACGAAGCCCCCGGCCTGCAGGTCGAGCTGGGCCAGCGAGCGGCCTGAGCGGGCGGCACCAGCCGCCAGACGGTCTGTGAAAATCGTTGAATGTTCGGGCATGAACGAGGTGCCGAGCCAGCCGTGGGCGATCTCGCCCGTCATCTCAAGGCTTCGAGGCGAAAGGGTCGCCAGGTATATCGGAATTCCCGGCTGAGGTCTGGCTGCGGAGCGGAGGGTCTTGCCCTCGCCGCCGGGCAGCGGCAGCTCGTAGACGCGGCCCTTGTAGGCCAGGTGCTCGCCGGTCACCGCGCGCCGGACGATCTCCACGATCTCCCGCATCCGCTGCACGGGCCGGTCGAACCGGATGCCGTGCCAGCCCTCGATCACCTGAGGCCCGCTCACGCCCAGGCCCAGGACGAAGCGGCCGTTGGACATGGAGGCGAGGCTCATGGCGGTCATGGCCACGAGCGCCGGGGTCCGCGTGCCGGCCTGGATGATGCCGGTCCCGAGGCGGATGCGGGAGGTCCGCGCGGCCATGAACGCGAGCGGGGTCACCGCGTCGTGCCCCCACGCCTCCGCCGACCAGACGTCGTGGACGCCCAGGCGCTCGGCCTCGGTCACGTAGGCGCTCGCCTCCGCCCAGTCGGTCTGGGCGAGACGCAGCGAGATCGAGACGCGCATCAGGCGGGGCGGCCGGGCGCCGATCCAGCCGCGGCGAGCGCGGCCGCGATCTTCTGGAGCTGGCCGGCGTGATCCAGGTCGTGCAGGCGCGTGAACAGCAGGGTCTCGCGCCAGGAGAGCGGCCCGAACATCGGGTGGTCGATGCGCCGGTCAGCGGCTGCCGCGGGATCGGCGGCGAGGACGTCGGCGAAGAGCGTCTCCCGTTGACGGTCGAGCGCGGCGCACCAGGCCTCCGCGGTCCGGAGCGGCGCGTCCTCGACCCGCTCGCGGGGCAGGCGCGGCGGCGCAGGCCGGCCCGCGAGCGCGTCGCGGATGCCGCCCGCGAAGTAGCCGTCGGCGGCCAGCACGTGGGCCATCACCTCGTTGCCGCTCCACTCCTCGGGCTCCGGCCGCTCGCCGAAGCGCGCCGCCGGCACCGCGACCGCCGCCGCGCGCAGGTCCGCCATGGCCGACCGCACCTTGTCGACGAGCGCCGCGGGCGTGAGCTTCGCGCCCTGCGCCACCAGATAGCTGCGGATCCGCGCCTGCTCCTCGTTCATCGCGCCTGGACTCTATCCTGCGCGGCCACGCCCCGCAACCGACGGGGGTCAGGTCTTACATTCATACAATGTCGGAATGTAAGACCTGACCCCATCAGAGGCCGATAGTAGCCAGGAACTCTCCGATCACGCGCTGGACCTCGGCGCGGTGGGTGCGGTTCGGGAAGTGGGGGCCACCGTCCACGACGTGCAGACGCGCGCCGGGAATCGTCTCGGCCAGACGGCGAGACATGGCCACGGTGGGGAAGCTGTCGGCCGACCCGGCGATGATCTGCACCGGGCAGCGAATGCGACGGCAGTCGGCCAGCCACTCGGTGCGGCTGTAGGTCTCGTCCAGCAGCGCCAGCAGCGAGGCCACCGAGTGGCGGCCGAGGGTGTGCATGAGCTCGGCGTAGCGGTCGGGCCGGGCCTTGAGCCGGGCCAGGGCCTCCTCGCCCATCCGCAGGCGCACATTGGCGTCGAAGTACTCCGCGAAGCGCCCCGCCTCCACCAGGGGCCGATGGCGTGCCCACCACGCCTTGTCCTCCGCGGTCGGCTCGTAGGGCGGGCCGCTGATCGAGACGACCGCGCGCGCCCGCGCCGGGGCGTGGACCGCGATCCACAACGACAGCGCGGCCCCCATGGACGCCCCGCCCCACACCGCCTCCCGCACGCCGAGCGTGTCGAGCCACGCCAGGAGGTCCTCCGCCTTGCGCGCGTAGGTGTAGTCGGCCACCCGCTCGAAGCGCGTGGAGAGCCCGTGCCCGCGCGTATCGGGAAAGAGCGCGCGCACCCGCGGCAAGAACGGCTCCAGGTCCGGCACCATCACCGACGAGTCCTCGACCGAGCCGCCGTGGATCCAGACCATGACCGGAGGTGAGGCGGGTACAGTCGGCGCGGACGGCGGC
>Ga0310812_10000304_pt1 | contig 19879 bp, 24 predicted proteins | sample NN3metagenome_FD_205747 | JGI IMG/M metagenome (GOLD analysis project Ga0310812, IMG submission 205747) | Soil microbial communities from experimental microcosm in Duke University, North Carolina, United States - NN3 | ecosystem: Engineered > Artificial ecosystem > Soil microcosm > Unclassified...
AGACCGGCGGTATCATCAATTTCGCGACCGGCAGTAGTGTAGATGGCCTGACAACTTTCACTAATGCCGGAACGGTCAATGTTGCCGGCACGCTGGACTTCACCACGGCCGCTCCGACGCTAAGCGGCGCAGGCACGCTTAATCTGGCGGCCGCGTCGGCGGTGACTGGGCTCGGCGCGACGACGCTTGGCGACACCAACGCTGGCGCGGGCTCATCGCTGGCAGGGACGGGCGCGTTTATTAATGGCGGCACGCTCAACACCGCGGGCGCTTTCACGCTGAGCGGCTTCACCTCGATGAGCAACAGCGGCACGCTCGACCTTGCGCCGGGCACGTTCACGGTTCCGGCGGTGGCCTTCAACAATACCGGGACGATCCGTGCCGATGAGGGTGCTTCGACCATCACCGGCCAAACCGCGTTCAACAACAGCGGCGCGATCAGCCTGAATGATGGCGCGACGGGCGACCAGCTGACGATCAACAGTTCGTTCGTCGGGTCGGGCGGGTCGAACCTCAACGTCGACGTCTCCTCGACCGCCGCCGAAGTGTTGGTAATCACCGGCGCGGCGAGCGGATCGAGCGTGGTTAACGTCCAGCCAGTCGGTGGCGTCGTGGTCAACAGCACCGGCATCCTGGTTGTCGACACCGGTACCAGCACTGCCAATGCGTTCAGCCTGGGAAGCACGATCGGCACGTCGCTGATCGACTTCAGCCTGCAGCAAATCGGACAGGATTATTTCCTGTTCGCGGCGCCGAACGCCAATGCGTTCAACCCTCTGGCGCTCATCAATACCGGAACCGACATGTGGTATCAGTCGGCCGACATCTATGACAATTATGCGGCACTGAAGCGCAGCGACCTGACCGCCGGCGCACAACCGCTCGGCTTTTGGGGTCAGGTCTATTTGAGCCGCGACAGCTACGGCGATACCGATACGCAGAACGTGTTCGGCACTGACACTGATATCAACGAGCACCTTCGGACACACCGTCGCGGAATCCAGGGCGGTGCCGATTACAACTTCGGCGGCGGCGTAGTCGGCATTACGGCCGGCGTGGAAAGGGCCAAGTCCAATCTTGGCGGCTCAGTCGCCCACGTCAAAGGCAATGGCTGGAACGCAGGCGGCTATGCCATCTTCGGATCTGCAACCGGTTTCTACGGCGGCCTCCTCGTCAAATATGACAAGAACCGGCTGAGGATCGTCAACCCTGCGTTCTCCGGACTTGGCAAGCTCGACAGCAAGAGCTTTGGTGCCGAGGGTGAAGTCGGTTACCGGATCCCGTTCGGCACTTCCACGCTCGACCTGGGGGGCGGCCTTGCCTGGGTTAGCACCAAGCATGAAGGCTTCTCGTTCGGCGGGATCGACTACGACTTCGACAAGTCGAAGAGTCTTCGCGGCCGCCTGGGCGCCCGGTTCGAAACCGGCTTTGGCCTGTTTGTCGACGGCAAGGTGTTCCACGAGTTCCGCCACCACAACGATGTGACGCTCTCCAGCGGCACGGAATTCGACACGATCGAGGCGGAGGGCAGGGGCACCTGGTTCCGTGGCGAAATCGGCTATGGCAAGCCCGCCAGCTCTGGACCGATTGCCGCTCTCTGGGCGGATTTCGGCGACGTCAAAGGCATCGGTGGGAAGCTGGGCTTCCGCTTCGGGGGCGCCAGAGTGGTGGAAACTCCGCCTCCGCCGCCACCGCCGCCTCCTCCACCTCCTCCGCCGCCTCCAGCGACGCAGACTTGTCCGGATGGCACGGTGATCCTGGCGACGGACACCTGTCCGGCTCCGCCTCCACCGCCTCCGCCGCCGGCGCCGGCTCCGGAGCGCGGCCTCTAAGCGGGCTTGATTTGTCGAAGAAATCGGGGCGAGACGAGCGATCGTCTCGCCCCTTTTTCTTCCTGCCGTCCTCCACAAGAGCAGACCCGGATTGCGATTGACTCGAACAACCTCTCCTTTCCCCCTATATGGGCGGCGCCAGAGGGTTGGGCGGTCGCGGGTCTCGCAAGAGGCACGAGGAAAGTCCGGGCTCCATGGAACTACGGTGCCGGGTAACGCCCGGCGGACTGCCTAGCTTTTTGCGACGGTGGTTCAGGGATAGTGCCACAGAAAGCGTACCGCCCGCCTTCGGACGGGCAAGGTCGAAAGGGTGCGGCAAGAGCGCACCGCGGTCCTGGCAACGGGGCCGGCACGGTAAACCCCACCGGGTGCAAGACCGAATAGGGACGGCACATGGGCCTGGTTCCGGCTCGCCGTCCGGGTTGGTTGCTGGAGGGGCGGGGCAACTCGTCCCCTAGAGGAATGGCCGCACATCCGCCTACGTCTGCAGACTGTGGCGGAGGACAGAACCCGGCTTACAGGCCCTCTGGCGCATCGCCCCGCTCGCAATGGCGGGGCGATTTTTCTATTCAGGATACGGATGCCGAAGCAGAAGAGATCGGACGACTGGGGATTCCCGCGCTGGCGGTCCTATGGAGACAAGGGCCGCGCGGCGGCAAAGGTGCGCCTGTGCGACCGTGAGGGCTGCAACCAGATTGGCGACCGGCCGGCGCCCAAGGCCCCGAACAGCAAGGATCGCTGGTATTTCTGCGAAGCCCACGCCGCGGAGTACAACAGGAACTGGAATTACTTCGCGGGCCTCAGCCCTGAAGAGGCGGCCAAACGTGCCGCGGACGAGGAACGGGATGGGTCGGGTTTTCGCAGATCCGCCCACTACAAATGGGCAGGTCCGGGCGACGGCACGCGCAGCCGCGATGAGATGAAAGCCCTGTCCGTTCTTGGATTGGAGCCGGATGTCGAGTTCAAGGACATACGGACCGTCTACCGCAAGCTGGCCAAGGAGCATCATCCGGACCTGAAACAGGGCGACAAGGAAGCCGAAAAGCGCTTCCGCGAGATTCAGGCGGCCTATGATGTCCTGAGGAGCGCCGAGGAGCGAAGGACCGGCAAGGCGGTCTGACCCTCCTCATGGACGGCAGGCATCATCAGCGGTAAATATCGAGCGACCGACTTCAGTCGCATGGGGGCAAGCGATGGATTTCGACACGGCGATGCTGTTAGCCATCCCCGCAAGCTTTTTGCTGTTCCTGGCTATCGAAGCTGTGGCTCCTTCCGGTCGAGCCATGCCTGACATCCGCAACTGGCGACTGATCGGCCTGGCCTGCTTCGCGGGAACCCTGGTCGTGTACGTCGGAACGCCCTTGCTGATCGTTCCGCTCTTGCCGCCAATGGCAATCGCCAATCTTAACGGCTGGGGGAATTGGGCGGCGATTCCGGTTTGGGTGCTCACAACATTCCTCGGTTATTGGGCGCACCGGACCATGCATTATTTCGACCTGCTGTGGCGGGCCGGGCATCAATTGCACCACGGTGTGGCGCGCGTCGACATATCATCGGCCATGATCTTCCACCCGGTAGATTCCATCGTCCAAGGCGTTCTTACCGGCCTGATTGCAGCCGGCCTGACGAATGCGACCCCACATGCGGCGGCCTGGGCCGGCCTTTGGGGATTTGCCGTTGCCCTCTACCAGCATTGGAACGTGAAGACTCCCGCGTGGACCGGCTGGATCATTCAGCGGCCCGAGGCTCACATGTTGCACCATGAGCGGGACGTGCATGCCCGGAACTTCGGCGACATGCCGATCTGGGATCGGGTGTTCGGTACCTATGCCGAACCCGTCGGCCGCGACGTCGTGCTGGGTTTCGAGACGGGTCGCGCGGCGCGCTGGCTGGCGATGCTGGCAATGGTCGACGTCAACAAGACCGAACGCGTCGACGGGCGGATCCGACTCTAGGGGTGCGCTCAGGCCGCGGCGGCGTAACGCTCCGCCGTCTGCTTCACGAGCGCGATCATATTCGGCACGCCCTGGGTGCGATTGGCGCTGAGGTGCTTGCGGAGCTCGAACGGCGCGAGAGCTTCGTTGACGTCAATCCGCGCGACTTCGGCGGCAGGCTTGTCCTGCACCGCAGACAGGATCAGCGCGACGATGCCCTTTGTGATCGCCGCGTTGCTGTCCGCCAGGAAATGCAAGCGCCCGTCCTGGACGGTCGGATAAACCCACACGGACGCCGAGCATCCACGGACTTTCGTCGCGTCGGTCTTGAGCACGTCGGGCATCGGTTCAAGTTTCCGTCCGAGATCGATCAGCAGCCGGTACCGATCCTCGGGATCGAGAAGCTCATATTCGTCGTAGATTTCGTCGATGGCGGGAAGCGTGGTCACGACAGGCAGATAATCCCCGCCCGCCTCCCTGTCACCGGTCGCGCAGCTCCTCGATCTGGCGCGAAAGGCTGTTTTCTTTCTCGACCGTGATCCGTTCGAGGACCCTGATGCGCTCCTTCAGCTCCTTGACCTCATCGCGCAGCCGCAGGGTCTCGGCCTGCTCTTGCGGGGGAATTCCGGGATCACCGCGGCGTCCGTAGCGGCCGTAACCGTACCTCGCCCTGACGATCGATGCGATCATGACGATCGCCACGATCATCACCACCATCATTTGCCCGCCTTCCATCAAGCTTTGTCCTCTTCTTCTAGCTGGTCTCGCTCTCGCAGCGCTTCGATCTGCGCGGCGGTCTCGGCACCGCGGTCGGTGACGATCCGCTCAAGCACCCGGATTCGCTCCTGAAGCTGTTGCACCTGATTGCGCAAGCGCTTGTTTTCGTCGTGGTTGACCGGCTCGCCCCGCATTTCCCGCATCGAGCGCACGGGAATGCCCATCTTGTGTCGGATAATCGTGAACCCGAACACGATCAGCACGAGAACAAGGACGAACTCAAAAGCGTTCAACGGGTCTCATCCTTCGCCGGTATCCGCTCTTGGCCGCGCAGCGCTTCAATCTGCTGCGCGGTCTCCGCGCCGCGATCGGTGACGATCTGTTCAAGCACGCGCACGCGTTGCTCCAACTCCATGGACCGTGACGCATATTGTGCGGCTTTTTCCGCTGCCAAGGCCGCTTCGACCTCAAGCTTCTTCTCACGGAAGCGGAAGAATCGGTTGGCGATGATCATCACCATGATCGTTGGGAGGCCAATGATAATCGATGCGAGCATGATCGCAGTTATCGAATGCATCAGGCACGCCCTCCTTTATCGATCCCGAGCGCGTCAATCTCGCGTGCAAGCTTCGAAGGCTGGTCGGTCGCGATCCGCTCGAGCGTCTCGAGGCGATCCCGAACCGAACCGAGCTCGGCCCGGAGCTGTGCATTTTCGCCGGTCAGGAGCTTGATCCGTTCGGCAGCTTCCTTGCCGGCGCCGGGCTCGAGCGGTGTGCCCCATGATGTTTCGAGCGGATAGCCATGGCGAACCCGCAGCCAGGTCGTGAAAATCCATCCGAGGATGGCAACGAGGCCGAGGAGCAAGCCGCCGCCGATCATCCATGGAAGGTTTGGTACGATCACCTGTTCGGCAAGATCCGTCTTTTGCATTCTTGAGCCCCCTTACCGCAGTTGCTCGATCTCACGGGCGAGCGTGCGATTCTCGGTCGTTACATAGCTTTCGATGTCGGCAAGGCGCCGATCGATGTCCCTGAACCTGGAGCGGATATCGCGCGCGCTCCGTGCCGGCGAAGCACGAACGCCCTGCCAGAAGCGGGTTTCCTCTCGGTCCACATAGTCCAGTTCACGCGGTTTCTTCGGCGCAAGCCACCCGGCGATGAAATAGATCGGGATGATCGACCCGCTGCTGAGGAAAAGGGCGGCGATCATGCAGATCCGGACGAGCGTCACATCAAAGCCGGTGTAATCCGCGATACCGGCGCAGATACCCATGACCTTGCCGTTCCGCTTGTCGCGATAGAATCGCGTCCGGCTCGCCGGCTGCTCCGTCAGGTACCGGCGCTCATCGGGGTATTGTTCCTGTGGCATCTTATTCTCCGTCCGCCAGCAACCGCTGGCTCGCCTCGCGGCCGGGCAGGCATTCCTGCTTCCAGTTCGGGTTTTCGGCAGTCATGATGCGCTCGATCGTGCAAAGACGATCGTCCAACCGCCGCGCGGCATCGTGAAGCTCGTCGAGGAGCTTTTCGTCCCCGGCAGTGAGCGTCGCTGCCTGCTTCCATTTCGTCACATAGTGAAAGATCAGCCACGGGAGGGCTACGAAGAGCATCCCGCAGATCAGGACAGGAATTAAGACGTCATCCATTGATTACTTCCCCTTGGCCTTAAGAGCGGCCTTCATCGCTTCCAGTTCCTTGTCGACCGACTCCGCGGCCTTCAACTCCGCAATCTCTTCCTCGAGGCTCTTCGGCCCCGTCATTCCAAGCGCATCGGCGCGGCCCTCGGCGAAATCAGCGCGCCGCTCGAGCAACTCGAAGCGCGAGAAAGCATCCTCGGTACGGTTGCCGTTCATGATTTCGCGGGCCTTGGCGCGCGTCACCGCACTCTCGAAGCGCGTCTGGATCGCATTCTGCCGGGCGCGGGCCTCACGCAGCTTGGCCTGGAGCTTGGCAATGTCCGTTTCGTAGCTCTTGAGCGTCTCATCGATTTGCGCGATTTCCGCGCGCAGGCCGTCACCCATGTCGGCAGCCTTCTGCCGTTCGATCAGCGCCGCCTTGGCGAGATCCTCGCGTTCCTTGGACAACGCAAGTTCCGCTTTCTCCGTCCAGCTCTTCTGAAGCTCATCGAGGCGCGAGAGGGCGCGACGCATTTCCTTGGCGTCAGCGATGCACCGTGCCGCCGAAGCGCGCACCTCCACCAGCGTCTCCTCCATTTCGAGGATGATCATCCGGATCATTTTGGCCGGGTCTTCCGAGCGATCGAGAAGCTCGGTCATGTTGGCCGCGAAAATGTCGCGCGTCCGCGAAAAGATACTCATTCCAAATGCTCCGAAATCACAATCTGGGCCCAGTTCACTGGCTTAGACTATACAAGAGTTGTGCCAAAATCGCGGAATGGGCGGAACTCCCAAAATTCTTCATTTTTCGCGAGCTGCAAGGCGTGAAAATCCTTGCCAAATGGTGGGATTTGCCACCAACAGGTGGTGCGTGGAGCGGGCCGAACAATTCATTGGGCAGAGTCTGGCGTTTCTCGACGCGGTCGAGCGCGCGAGCCGCGCGGCGCCCCTCAATCGTCCTGTCTTGGTGATCGGAGAGCGCGGCACGGGCAAGGAGCTCATTGCCGAGCGCCTGCATCATTTGTCCTCACGCTGGGCCGGCCCCCTGATCATCATGAACTGCGCGGCTTTACCCGAAAACCTCATTGAGGCCGAGCTGTTCGGTCATGAGGCGGGAAGCTTCACCGGCGCCGCAAAGACGCGGCACGGGCGCTTTGAGGAGGCCGATGGCGGAACTCTGTTCCTCGACGAGCTCGGGACCTTGTCGATGCCGGCGCAGGATCGGCTGCTTCGTGCGGTCGAATATGGCGAGATCACTCGCATCGGTGCGTCGAAGCCGATTTCGGTCGATGTCCGCATCGTCGCCGCCACCAACGCGAGCCTTCCAGACCAGGTCGACAAGGGGCGATTCCGAGCGGACTTGCTCGACCGGCTGTCGTTCGAGGTCATAACGCTTCCGCCGCTTCGGGCCCGTGAGGGCGATGTGCCGCTTCTCGCGGAGCATTTCGGACGCCGGATGTCGGTCGAGCTCGACTGGCCGAACTGGCCGGGCTTCACTTCGCGCGCCATGGGCGAACTCGAGGCTTTTCACTGGCCCGGCAACGTTCGCGAACTGCGCAATGTGATCGAAAGGGCGGTCTATCGTCACGAGGATCCCGAACGCCCCATCGACGAGATTATCTTTGACCCATTCCATTCGCCCTGGGCGCCGACCAGCGTGCAGGCGCCGCACAGTCCGCCGATCGAGGTCTACGCCGAGGAGACGGCGGCCGCAGCCGCGCCACACCCGCAGCCATCGTCGGCAGTCGACGATTTCCGCGCGGCCGTCGCATCCTACGAACGGTCGCTTCTCGAGGATGCCCTGGCGCGCAATCGCTACAACCAGCGGGCGACGGCCTCGGCACTAGGGCTGAGCTACGACCAACTCCGCCACGCGCTCAAACGGCACAAGCTTCAGGACACGCCGGCTTAAAACAGGCTTGAGACGCCGTTCATTGATGCACCGCGGTCGTTCGTCGCAACGTTCGTGATTCAACGCCCGCGTCGGCGCATGGGCTGATGCGCGCGTGCCCGGCAAGCGCCCCCGGTTTGCCGGGCATGCTGCGTCCTAGTGGAAATTAGTCATGCACAGCAGCATGGGGATCGATAGGAGGACGTTCGTCCGCGATGCGATCAGCCCACGCTTCGCCGCGCTCGCCTTTTCCGCATCCTCGGCAGGCACCAGCCCAAGCACTTTCTTCTGCGCTGGCCAGATGATGAACCAGACGTTGAATGCCATGATCAGCGCCAGCCACATACCGATCCCGATCAGCCGCGCGCTTGGTTGCAGCAGCAAGGCGTCGTCGAGCTCTTCGTAGGACCAGGCAAGAAGCAGGCCGGTCAACACCGTGAACGCGGCTCCCCAACGGAAATAGAAGAGTGCGCTGGGCGCGATATATTTGGTGACTCCGGGCTTCAGCTCGGCCGGCACCTTCGGCATGGTCGGAGTCTGCACGAAATTGAAATAATAAAGCAGGCCGATCCAGGTGACCCCGAAGAAGACATGGAGCCACTGCAGGACGCCGTTCACCGTGCCGTAGGCCGGATTGTATCCGGAGTCCCCGGACGGTGCGAGAATGAGGAGGATCGCCAGCACGAGGCCGACGCCCAGGACGAGGAACAGATTTTCGAAGAACTTGGCCATTTCAACCCCCATTGCCGCTTTGTCGCGGTTCACGACGTCTCTTAAGGCTCGGCGGGATTAATTCGCAAGCGGGTGCGACGAGCAGCGGAGCCGGTAGCCGCCAGCATCGTTGTTAGTGCGACCCTTCCCAGGAGACCTCGCCATGCCCTTCCAGCTGCCCGAACTGCCGTACGCCAAGGATGCGCTCGCTCCGCACATGTCGGCCGAGACGCTCGAATTTCATCACGGCAAGCATCACAAGGCCTATGTTACCAAGACAAACGAGCTCATCGAGAGCGATCAGAACCTCACTGGCGCGTCGCTGATCGACGTCGTCAAACGGGCGAAGCAATCGGGCAATTCGAAACTGTTCAACAACAGCGCACAGCTATGGAACCACAGTTTCTTCTGGCAATGTCTTGCACCGGCACGCGGACAGAAGCCTGACGGCAGGCTGGCGCAGATGATCGACGACAGCTTCGGCGGTACTGACCAGATGCTCCAAAAGCTGCAGGAAGAGGCGGTCAATCACTTTGCCAGCGGCTGGGCCTGGCTGGTGCTCGACCGCGACCAGCTGAAGATCACATCGCTTCATGACGCCGACACGCCGATCGTCCACGACGGGATGCTGCCGCTCTTCACGCTCGATGTGTGGGAGCATGCTTATTACATCGACTATCGCAACGAGCGGCCGAAGTTCGCGACCTCGGTATTGTCGAACATCGTGAACTGGGAATTCGTCGCTCAGAACCTCGACGGCAAGGGCCTGGATCGCGCCAATCAGGAAGGCGCTGAAGCCCGATCGCCGGAGCTTACTGCCTAACCGCCACGACTTGCGCGCGGTTTAGCCGGTCTTAATACCCTCCCCCCGAAGGGGGCGGGATGAAGCGTAAGGCGTTGGTCATTGGTGCGTCCACGATCGCGATCGCGGCGGTGGGGACGGGGGTTTTGGTCGCACCGCTGGCGGCCGATCCCCAGGGCGAAAAAGATTGCGGAGGCGGCGCCCTTCCGCTGCTCGAGCCGGAGGTCGCAGCCTCAGCGCAGGCGCCAGAGCCTCGCTGGCAGCAGAAGGGCGGCTCGGTCAATGATGCGAGCTGCGTCGACCGCACCGCCATTGCCGGGATCGTCGCACCACGCACCGAGGCGGAAGTGGCCGAGGCTTTGGCCTATGCCAAGGCGACAAAACTCACGATTTCGCCGGCGGGTGTTCGCCACAGCATGGGCGGCCAGGCTTTCCGTCGAGGCGGCATCATGCTCGACATGAGGCGGATGAACCGGATCGAGCTTCATCCGGAAAGCTCGACCGTGACGGTCGGCGCCGGCGCGACCTGGCATGACATCCAGAAGTCGATCCATCCGCGCTTCGCGGTCAAGGCGATGCAGTCGACGGACATTTTCACCGTCGGCGGATCGATCTCCGTCAACGCACACGGGATGGATCATCATGCGGGCGCAGTCATGGATTCGATCCGCTCGCTTCGGGTGATGCGGGCGGACGGGCAGGTGGTCACCGCATCGCACGACCAGAATCCCGAGCTCTTCAACCTCGTGGTTGGCGGCTACGGGCTGTTCGGGGTCATTCTATCGGCTGAGCTCGAGGTCGTGCCGAACGACATCTACCAGAGCGAGCGGGAAGTCGTCGCGACCAAGGATCTGCCCGAGCGGCTGGAGAAGATCCTCGCCGATCCATCGATCGGGCTGATGTACGTCCACCTTTCGACCGCGCCAGGCTCGCTGCTCGGCGAGGCTCTCATCTATTCGTACCACCGCATCGACGATCCGCACGCCGAGCGCGCGCCGCTGAGCGACATCGCTTCGGTCAAAATGCGCCGGCTCACGGTGAACCTCGCGAAAAAATCCTCGGCTTTTCAAAGCTTCAAATGGTGGTCCGAGAAGCATCTGGAGCATCGCTTCGAGGCCTGCACCGTAACGCGCGCGCAGGCGATGAAGGATGGGGAGGCATGCCTCGTGTCGCGCAATGACCCGATGCACGACAGTGTTCCCTATCTGAAGAATGCGATGAAGAACGACACCGACATCCTTCACGAATATTTCGTTCCGAGAAGCGAGCTCGGGCCGTTTATCGCGGGACTGCGAGACGTCATCCGCAAGCAGGATGCCAATCTGCTCAATGCATCCATCCGGGTCGTCGGGAAGGAGCATAACGCGCTCAGCTACGCGCCCGAGCCAGCCTATTCGATCGTGCTCTATCTGAACCAGCGCACCGATGCTGACGGCAATGCGAAGATGGCACGGCTGACGAGCGACCTCATCGACCTGACGCTGGCGCATCACGGCCGCTTCTTCCTGCCCTATCAGCTCTACTACAGTCCGGAGCAGCTCGAACGATCCTATCCCGAAATCCGCGGCTTCTTCGCGGCCAAGCGCAAGTGGGATCCGGACGGGCTCTTCCGGAACACGTGGTACGACCGTTACGCACCGGCATTCGGCTGATTGTCAGTAGTCGTAAACGTGTTCGACGCGCTCGCCATTGAGCTGAGCGTGGTTGAGGATTGGGAGCAAGTCCGGGACCTTCACCGACAAGGCGATGCGCTGCCATCCAGGCGGGTCGTCCATCGGTATCGTGAGCAGATGCGCTCCAGGACCCGGCACGGGGGCGCGGGGCGGCAGCAGGAGGGTGAGCAGGACGTCATCGTTGCCGCTGATTTCCTTAAGCTCGACCGGGCTCTTCGAAAGCTTGGTCAATAGGTCCGTGAATTGGGCATAGCGCGGGGCTTCGACGATGAGCTCTCCCTTACCAAGCGTGCCGACGACGGTCAGGCGGGGATCGACCGCTGTGAGCGTCTTCGGATCGGCAACCGCGACGAAGCGCAAGGTTCGCTCGTCGCGGCCGAGGCTCGCCCCCGATGCCCAGCCGATCAACTTCGCATAGCCGGCTTTCACGCCATATTCCGAACTAAGCGCGAGGCGGCGCTCCCAATGGCGGAATTTCTCGTGCGGCTCGCTGGTCCGCCACAGGCCGGAAAACGCCTGACCGAACGGAAATTCGTACCATGGGATTTCGTGAAGGAAGATGCCGTAACGCTGCTGGACCTGGGTTGCGTAGCGGTCGTCAGCGCTATGCCACCCGCCGAGCCATTCCGAGGTACGGCCAATGGTGTTTTCATAGGCTGCCTTGATCATGAGCTCCGCCGAAAAGCTCAGCCCGATCGTATAGAGCATCAGCCGGTCGCCGACGGTCACCTGGCCGGCCGCGGCCTGATTCATTGCGCAATAGCTCGACCAGAAGCCGCGCACGTCGCGAAGATAATGATAGCCGCTCGGCGGATTCCGCTCGAGATAATGCCCGAAGCTCTCAGCCGAATAGACGATGTGCCATTCGGGGTAAGTGAGCCAGGTCCTGGCCTCCGAGCGCTTCCAGGCTGCGTCCCTGACAAGCGGTTGATAGCCGCCGGTGTCCAGTCCCTCGATCGGCGAACGGCACGTGGTCTCAATGGTGATAATCGGCGCGAGGGCGAGCGCGAGCAAAACTCCGCTCGCGCTGAGGACGATCTTCCAGCGGCGCTTCACGCGGCTGCGGGCTGGTCGGCCGGGCGCTTCGCCAGCAAATAGCCGACAATGATCGCCACTCCTCCAATCAGGATGTGCGGCACATTCATGAAAATGCGCGGCTGCAGCGGGACGTCCATCGGGCCGTGGAGGAAGATGCCGAGGTCGAGATATCCCATGCCGGTGATGAGTCCGAGGACTCCGTCGAAGAAATAGAGTGGACCGAAGATCCGGAAATAGGTGCGACTGGCGTTATAGGAGGCGTACGCAGCGATCGCGGCCCAAAGCCCGGAGCCAAGGTGGAGCGCGTCGTCCCACCATTGCAGCCTGAACAGGCCGAAGAGATTCCCTTGTTCGTCGAGGAACGCGGGAACGTAGCCGAGCACCGTTACTCCGACGAATAGCAGCGCATAGGCCCAGGCCAGAGCCCTTACTAATTTTTGAGTCTGCATCAGAGCCCCCCTTATTCCCCGCGGCAGTCTGCCTGCAGCTATTGCTTGAGTCGATAGCCGGTGCGGAACATCCAGGTGATGACGGCCATGCAGATGGCGATGATGCCGATCGTGACGGCGACGCTCGACCAGACAGGCACGTCCGCCACGGAGTAGAAGCTCCAGCGGAAGCCGCTGATCACATGGACGATCGGGTTGATCAGTGTGATCGTTCGCCACGGCTCACCGAGCGCTTTCACCGAGTAGAAGGCGCCGCCGAGGAAGGTGAGGGGCGTGATCACCAGCATCGGGATGATCTGAAGCTGCTCGAAATTTTGCGCCCAGACGCCGATCGCGAAGCCGAACAGGCAGAAGCCGGCGCTGATCCCGACGAGGAACAGGATCATCGCCAGCGGATGATCGATCCGCACATCGACGAACAAATAAGCGGTCGCGAGCGTGACCAGCGCCAGGATGACGGACTTTGTGACGGCGGCTCCGACATAAGCGATCACGGCTTCGAAACTCGAGATCGGAGCTGAGAGAAGTTCGTAGATCGTACCCGTAAACTTCGGAAAATAAATACCGAAGCTGGCGTTGAATATCGATTGCATGAAGACCGACAGCAAGGTCAGCCCGGGAACGATGAAAGCGCCGTAGCTGACGCCTTCCATCGCGGTCATTCGGCTGCCCAGCGCCGACCCGAACACCACGAAATAGAGTGCAGTCGTGATTACCGGAGTGATCAGGCTTTGCCAGAGCGTCCGGCCCCAGCGCGCCATCTCGAACCTGTAGATCGCGACGATACCATGAGCGTTCATGCCGGTTCCCGCTTTCCGTGGACCAATTCAACGAAGATGTCCTCGAGGCTCGACTGGTGGGTCGACAGGTCCTTGTACTGGATGCCCTGGTCCGTGAGGGCCCGCATCAGCGAGGCGATTCCGGTCCGATCGGCGTGGCTGTCGAATTCATAGCAGAGCGCGTGGCCATCATTGTTGAGGCGGAGATTCCACTGCGACAGGCCCTCCGGAACGGATGAGAGCGGCTCGGTGAGCATAATGTCGAGCGTCTTGCGGCCCATCTTGGCCATGAGCGACTTCTTCTCGTCGATCGCGATCAATTCGCCCCTGCTGATGACCCCGACGCGGTCCGCCATCTCCTCGGCTTCCTCGATGTAGTGGGTGGTGAGGATGACCGTCGTTCCATCGGACCGGAGCTGGCGGACCAAGTCCCACATGTCGCGGCGGAGTTCGACGTCGACGCCGGCCGTCGGCTCATCGAGGAAGAGGATGCTGGGCTCATGGCTGAGCGCCTTTGCGATCATTACCCGGCGCTTCATGCCGCCCGACAGGTGCATCATGATCGTCTTGCGCTTCTCCCAAAGGGACAGGCGCTTCAACAGCTCCTCGATCTTGGCCGGGTTGGCCGGCTTGCCGAAGAGCCCTCGGGAAAAGGTTACGGTCCGCCAGACCGGTTCGAAGGCCTCGGTCGTAAGCTCCTGAGGAACCAGGCCGATTCGCTCGCGTGCATATCGATAGTTGGACCGCCAGTCCTTTCCGTCGACCAACACTTCGCCGCCGCTAGGAGTGACGATCCCGCAGACGATGTTGATGAGTGTCGTCTTGCCCGCGCCGTTCGGCCCCAGAAGCGCGAAAATCTCTCCGCGGTTGATGTCGAGATCGACGGATTTGAGGGCCTGCACACCCGTTCCATATTGCTTGTGCAATCCGCGGATGGAGAGGATCGGGTCGCTCATTCGACAGGTCCTGGTTCTGCGGGGGTTGCATCTTCCTTCATGAGGCCGTGCTTCAGCAGCATCGGAATGTTCGCCGCGGCGAAGAGGAAGGTGAGTGGGATCGCGCCCCACAATTTGAATCCGATCCAGAAATCCCAGCTCGTGTTGCGCCACACAGATTCATTCAGGATCGCCATGAACGCGAAGAAAATCGCCCAGTTGCGGGTGAGCTTGTCCCAACCCGCCTGGTCCAGCCCCGGGTAGGTCGAACCGAGGACGCGCTGGAGCAGGGGTCGGTCGGTGAGCAATCCGAAGATCAGCAGGCCGGAAACCAAAGCGTAGTAGATGGTCGGCTTCATCTGGATGAAAGTGCGATCGTGCAGCCAGATGGTCAGGCCGCCAAGGATCACGACCATGACCCCCGAAAACCAGAGCAAGGGCGAAATGCGCTGATATTTGAGGGCGGAGAAGATCATCGCGACGACCATCGCGACCATGAAGGCGCCGGTTGCGACGAAGATCCTCAGCGCTTGCGGCACCGGCGCGAGGAAATTCGCCAGGAAGAAGACCAGCAAAGGTCCGAGGTCGATCAGGAGCTTGGCGCCGCCTTGCGGCTCTGCTTTCGTGCTCATTCCGGCGGCAGTCCCGCAATTGCCCGAGCGACCGCGCGTGGATCGAACGGGCGGAGGTCGTCGGCCTTCTCGCCGACACCAATCGCATGGATGGGAAGGCCGAATTTCTCGGCCGCGGCGACGAGCACGCCGCCACGGGCCGTCCCGTCGAGCTTGGTCATGATGAGGCCAGTCACACCCGCCGTCTCGCGGAACACTTCGACTTGGGCAAGGGCGTTCTGGCCGGTTGTCGCGTCGAGGACGAGGAGGATATCCTGTGGCGCTTCGGGATTGAGGCGTCCGAGAACCCGGCGGATCTTGGAGAGCTCCTCCATCACCAATGCGATCGCCCCAGATCTGCAGCTGCTCGATCGCGGCAGCGCGGAAAGTGTCGCCGGCGGCAAGCAGCACGCCGTAATCCTGCTCCTTAAGCCATTGGCCGAGCTTCCCGATCGTCGTCGTCTTGCCGGAGCCGTTGACGCCGATCACCAGGATCACGTGGGGCCGCGGAAAGCCCCAGATTTCCAGCGGCTTCGCAACCGGAGTGAGGATCTTCTCGATCTCCTCCGCAAGGATGGATCGAAGCCCGCGCTCGTCCAGCTTTTCGAACTTCTGCCGCGCGATAGCCTCGCGGATTCGATGCGAAGCCTCGGGGCCAAGGTCGGAGGCGATCAGCGCCTCCTCGATATCATCGAGGGTCGCAGTATCGAGCGCAGCCCGACTGGTTATGCCGGTGAGGTTGTCGGCGACCTTGTCCGCGGTTTTCTTGAACCCGCCGCGCAGGCGGTCGAGCCAACTCATGCGCGAACACTCGTTAGATGATCTTCATCGCGGCCGGTGATCCGCACATCGACGATCTCGCCGCGCCTGGCTCCGGCCAGGACAATGGGAGCGAAATTATCGGCATGTCCTTTGCCGTCCGCTTCCAGGAGCATGCGCGAGTTCGTGCCGATGAGGCTGTCGAGCCAACGCTCGCGGCGCTTCGCCGCCGTCTCACGAAGGCGGGCAGCCCTGGCTTTCACCGCCTCCCGCTCAACTTGCGGCATACGCGCCGCGGGGGTCGCCGGGCGCGGGGAGAAGGGGAAAATGTGCGCAGCTATCACGTCGCAATCGTCGAGCAATTTCAATGTATTTACAGCCATATTCTCAGTTTCGGTAGGAAATCCTGCGATGAGGTCGGCGCCGATCGTCGCCTCCGGCCGTGCGGCCTTGATCCGCTCGACTGTGCGCACTGCTTCGTTCCGGGAGTGGCGGCGCTTCATGCGCTTGAGGATCAAATCGTCACCGGCCTGAAGCGACAGATGGAAATGGGGCATGAGCCGAGATTCGCCGGCGATCAGATCGAACAGAGGCTCGTCGATCTCAATGCTGTCGAGTGACGAAAGGCGCAGCCGCTGGAGCCGCGGCTCGGCATCCAGCAGCTGCCGGCAAAGATTGCCCAAGCCACCTTCATAGTCGGTGATGTCGACGCCCGTCAGGATGATCTCTTTCGAGCCGCGGTCGATCTCGTGGGCGATGGCATCGCGGATCTTTTCGAATGGTAATGAGCGGCTGGGGCCGCGTGCCTGCCAGATCGAGCAGAAGGTGCAGCGATGGTCGCAGCCGGTCTGGACGGCGACGAAACTCTTCACCTTGTGCATCAGCCCGGCGGGCACTGGCGTCATGACGTCATTCGCGGCGAAAGCATTGAGTTTGCGTGCATTTCCAACGACGCGCTCAACCTCGGTCATCGTCTCGAAGGTCGTAGGATCGAGCTCGGCCGCACAGCCGGTCACCAGAATCCTGGCGCCCGGGCGGCTGCGATGCGCATGACGGATCGCCTGCCGCGTCTGCCGCACGGCCTCGCTGGTCACGGCGCAGCTGTTGACGACGATCCAGTCCTCATCCGCGGGCGCCGTGCCCGCGATCGTCTCGCTTTCGGCGAAGTTCAGCCGGCAACCGAGGGTGATCGTCTCGACGCTCACGACAAAGTCTCGATATCGAGCTCGCCGCTGAAGACATGTGTCGCTGTCCCGCGCATGCGGATCGGCTGTCCGGGCTCCCACGCAATCGTCAGCGAACCGCCCGGCATCGTGACCTTGACCGGCGACTCTGCGCGCTTGCTGCGAATCGCCGCGACTGCCGTTGCGCAGGCCCCGGTCCCACAGGCGAGGGTAAGGCCTGCGCCACGCTCCCACGTCTTCAGCCGAATGCCATCGCCGCCAACCGAGGCCAGGTTGACGTTGACCCGCTCCGGAAATGTCGGATCATGCTCGATCTTCGGACCAAGCTCCTCAATCGGAATGGAATTCATGTCGTCGACGAAGAATACGACATGCGGATTCCCGACATTGAGTGCCATCGGCCGCGACAGGCCGTCCCAGGCCATCGGAAGAGCGGCGGTATCCAGCGCATAGGCGAGGGGAATCTCGTTCCAACCGAAACGCGGTTCACCGATGCTGACCTCGACCTCCGCACCAAGATCCGATCCCTCCAGCATCCCGCCGTCGCTATCGATCCGCCTCGCTCCGGTCAGCTGAACGACGCAGCGGGTCGCATTTCCGCAGCTTTCGACCTCGCCGCCGTCGCTGTTCCAGATGCGCATGCGAAGATCCGCGGTTTCGCTCGGTTCGAGCACGATCAGCTGATCGCAGCCTACGCCCGTATGCCGATCGGCGATCGCCATTGCGAGCGCCTGCGTCACCTCAAAAGGCTGTTCGCGAGCGTCGACAATCACGAAATCATTGCCGAGGCCATGCATCTTGTGGAAGGGGCGCCGCATCGGTCGCGTGACTTAGGGAGCGTGCCGAACTTAGTCCACAGTAGGACAGTGAAGATGCCGCGAGCCGCGAATGACGTCATGCAATCGATCCTCTTTTCGGCGGTGCTCGATGGGCTAGCCGCGTTGAAACGCGCGTCCGGCGGTCTTCCGAACCAATTGCTCCGCGACGTGCAGGCCATTCACCCGAACGTGACGTTCGCCGATCTGCCCAAGGAGCTGCAGGATCAGCTGATCGAGAGCACTCGCGCGGCGTTCACCCAGTTGCTCAAGGAAGGCTATGCCGTCGGACCTCGCCAGCAGATGCAGGCGACGCGTCCGTTGGACCGTGTCCCCGAACGCGACCGCCGTGGCCCTCCCAGGGGACCGCGGCGTCCCCACGGTGGCGGAGGCGGCGGTGGCGGAGGCCCGGACAAGCCTCGCGGTCCCGGCGGACCTTCTCGCCCCCGCAAGCCCAAGGGCAAGCCTCGCCTAGGTTGAACTTGTTGGACTAAGCCGCTAAGCGCCGCGGCGTCTTAACGGACATACATCGATGTGAGCGTCCACGGATGCGCGCTGGCCGACGAGGTTTCGTCCGCCGGCGTATTTTGCGTTTGGAATGGCGTTTCGAGGGACAGTCCCCAAATCAAAGGGACCGTCCCTGAATGGAGTGATTGAATGTTCGACACGTTGAGCGATCGGCTCGGCAGCGTATTTGACCGGCTTCGCGGGCGCGGCGCGCTCACGGAGGCCGACGTGCGCTCGGCCATGCGCGAAGTGCGCGTCGCCTTGCTCGAGGCCGACGTCGCGCTTCCGGTGGCGCGCGATTTCGTCGAGCGTGTCACCGAAAGAGCGGTCGGCCAGGAAGTGCTGCGATCGGTCACTCCGGGCCAGATGGTCGTCAAATATGTCCATGACGCTCTCGTAGAGACGCTGGGATCGCAGACCGCCGAGCTTGATCTGGCGGTCGCTCCTCCTGCTGTCATCATGATGGTCGGCCTGCAGGGCTCCGGTAAGACGACGACGACCGCCAAGCTCGCCAAGCGTCTCTCGGAGCGCGAGAACAAACGCGTCCTGATGGCGTCGCTCGACGTCGCACGTCCGGCTGCGCAGGAGCAGCTTGCCGTCCTCGGGCGCCAGGCGAACGTCGACACTCTGCCGATCGTTGCCGGACAGCAGCCGGTCGATATCGCCAAGCGCGCGATTCAGTCGGCCAAGCTCCAGGCTTACGACGTCGTGCTGCTCGATACGGCGGGACGCCTCCACGTCGACGATCAGCTGATGGCGGAGATGAAGGCGGTCGCAACCGCTTCGAACCCCGCCGAGACGCTTCTCGTGGTCGATGCGCTCACCGGCCAGGACGCAGTCAATGTCGCCAAGGGCTTTGCGGGCGAAGTCGACCTTTCGGGCGTAATCCTAACGCGAATGGACGGCGATGCGCGCGGCGGTGCCGCGCTCAGCATGCGCGCGGTCACCGGCAAGCCGATCAAATTCGCCGGTGTGGGCGAGGCGATCGACAAGCTCGAAGCCTTCCATCCCGAGCGGGTCGCGGGCCGCATTCTCGGCATGGGCGACGTGGTCAGCCTCGTCGAGCGTGCTGCGGAGACCATCAAAGTCGAGGAAGCGGAAAAGCTCGCGGCCAAGATGGCGAAGGGCAAGTTCGACCTGGATGACCTGCGTGCCCAACTTGAGCAGATGCAGCGCATGGGCGGGCTCGGAGCGCTTACGGGAATGATGCCGGGCCTCAAGGGCATGAAAGACGCGGCGGCCAAGGCGGCGGACAGCAAGGCCCTGGTCCACATGGAAGCGATGCTCTCGTCGATGACCGCGAAGGAGCGTGCCAGGCCCGAGATCATCAATGCCAAGCGCAAGATCCGCGTCGCCAAGGGCAGCGGGACGACCGTTCAGGACGTCAACAAGCTCCTGAAAATGCATCAGGAAATGTCGACGGCGATGAAGCGTCTGAAGAAGATGGGCGGGCTCGGGAAGCTTGCCGCAATGTTCAACAAGGGCGGTTTGGAAGGCGCGCTCGGCGGACTTGCCCCCCCGGGTGCCCTTCCTCCTGGCGCTCTTGGAGGTGGGGGCGGTCTTCCCGGCCTCGGCGGCGCTCCGTTCAACCTGCCTCCAGGTTTCGATAAATTCTCAAAGAAATAAACGA
>Ga0310812_10000306_pt1 | contig 19834 bp, 15 predicted proteins | sample NN3metagenome_FD_205747 | JGI IMG/M metagenome (GOLD analysis project Ga0310812, IMG submission 205747) | Soil microbial communities from experimental microcosm in Duke University, North Carolina, United States - NN3 | ecosystem: Engineered > Artificial ecosystem > Soil microcosm > Unclassified...
GCCGGGCCTGTTTGGGGTATATAGGTGTGGGCGCGTCGCCCGAGGAGGACCAACGGTGCTGGACTTCGAGAAGCACGACGGTCTCGGCCTGGCCGAGCTGGTTCGCCGGCGAGACGTGACGCCCGCGGAAGTGCTCGAGGCGGCCATTGCGCGAATCGAGACCCGCAATCCCGCGCTCAACGCGATCGTGACCCGCCTCGACGAGCAGGCGCGCGCCGCCGTGAAGGCGGGGCTGGCCGACGGGCCGTTCACCGGCGTGCCCTATGCGCTGAAGGATCTCGGCGCCCTCTACCCCGGCGCGGTGACGAGCTACGGGAGCCGACTCTTCGCCGACAATCGTGCCGATCACGACTCCGAGCTGACGCTCCGGCTCAAGCGCGCGGGGCTGGTCATCCTCGGCAAAACGAACACGCCGGAGATGGGGCTGGCGCCGTCCACGGAGCCGCGGCACTTCGGCCCCACGCGCAATCCGTGGAATCTCGGCTTCAGCGCGGGCGGCTCCAGCGGCGGGGCGGCCGCCGCGGTGGCCGCGGGCATGCTGCCGATGGCCCACGCGACCGACGGCGGCGGCTCCATTCGCATTCCCGCCTCCGCCTGCGGGCTGTTCGGGCTCAAGCCCACACGGGCGCGCAACCCCATGGGACCCGACGCCGGCGAGGGCTGGGGCGGCGCGTCGGTCGGTCATGCGGTCACGCGGAGCGTGCGGGATAGCGCCGCCCTGCTCGACGCGACCTCGGGGCCCGACGTGGGCGATCCCTACTGGGCGCCGCCGCCCGCGGGCCCGTTCCTCGCCGAGGTCGGCCGGGCGCCGGGCCGGCTCCGCGTCGCGTTCACCGTCAAGCCCTGGGTCGACGTGCCGGTGGATGGGGAATGCGCCGATGCGGCGCGCGCGGCGGCACGGCTCTGCGCGAGCCTCGGGCATCACGTGGAGGAGGCGCGGCCCGAGATCGACGCCTCGGCGCTCGGGCAGGCCACGCGCATCATCGTCGGGGCCAATGTGCGGGCGCAGCTCGAGACGCGCGCGGCCGCGCTGGGCCGACCGCTGACCGAGGCGGACGTGGAGCGCGTGACCTGGGCCCGGGCGGAGGACGGGCGGAAGGCCAGCGCGGCCGACTACGCCCGGGCCATGGCGGTCGTGCACCGGACGGGGCGCGCGGTGGCGCGCTTCTTCGTCGGGTACGACATCCTGCTCTCGCCGACGATGTGCCAGCCGCCGCATCGCCTCGGCGTGCTCGACATGAGCAACACCGACGACAAGGCCTATCTCGGTGCCGTGTTCGCCAGCATCGGCTTCACGTCGCTCTTCAATTCATCCGGCAATCCCGCGATGTCGGTACCGCTGGGTTGGTCGCGTCGCGGGCTGCCGCTGGGCGTGCAATTCGTGGCGCCCTTCGGCGCGGAGGGCCTGCTGTTCCGCCTCGCCGGCCAGCTCGAATCGGCCGCGCCGTGGGCGGATCGCCGGCCCCCGCTGCCGTCCTAGGCGGGGCTCTCGAGGGAGCGCCGCGCTCGTTCGCGTCGGCCCGGTTTGGCTGGCGGCGCCTTTCCCCCCGACTAGCCCGTGTTGCGAAGCCCGGCCGAGATGCCGTTGATCGTGAGCACGATGATGTCGCGCAGGCGCTCGGCCTCCGGCGCGTCGCGGTCCGGCAGGGCACGCAGCCGCCGCAGCATCTCCACCTGCAGATAGTTCAGCGGGTCCACGTACGGGTTGCGCAGCTGCACGGAGCGCTGAATCACCGGGTCGTCCTCCATGAGCGCCCGGCGGCCGGTGGCGCTGATCCGCGCGAAGACGGCATCGGCGAGCGCGCGGTCCGGCACCAGGCTCGAGTAGAGCGCGGCGATTCCCATGTCCGCCTTGAGCAAGGACATCTCGGCATTGTCGAGGAGGGCCCGGAAAAACGGCCACACCTCGTACATCTCGCGGAGGCGGCCCCGCTCGACGCGCGCCAGGGCGGCGCCGAGGCCGTACCAGCCCGGGAGATTGAAGCGGCTCTGCATCCACGAGAACACCCACGGGATCGCGCGCACCGCGTCGCGGCTCAGCGCGCCCCCGCGACGCGCGGTGGGGCGAGAGCCGATGCGCAGCCGGCTGATCTCGTCGATGGGCGTCGCGGCTTGCCAGTACTCGAGGAAGCCCGGCGTCCCGTCGACCAGCGCGAGATACTCCGCGCGCGCCGCCTCCGCCATCGCGCTCATGGCGCCCCGCCACGGCACCGCGACATCGCCGCGCGGCGTCTCCGCGGAGGCGAGCAGCACCGCGCTCACGATCTGCTCGAGGTGCCGGTGGGCGAGCGCGGGATCGGCGTAGCGGGACGCGATGGTCTCGCCCTGCTCGGTCAGCCGGAACCGCCCGCGCACCGTGCCGGGAGGCTGGGCGCGGATGGCCCGGCCCGCGGGGCCGCCGCCGCCGCGCGCGACCGTGCCGCCGCGGCCGTGAAAGAGGGTGAGCCGCACGCCGTGGTCGGAACACACGCGCGCGAGCGCTTCCTGGGCGCGGTAGAGCGCCCAGTTGGCGGCGAGGTAGCCCCCGTCCTTGTTGCTGTCGGAGTAGCCGATCATCACCATCTGCTCGTCGCCGCCGCCGGCGAGGTGCGCGCGATAGACGGGGAGCCGGAACAGCGCCTCGAGGATGCGCGGGGCGGCGTCCAGATCGTCGAGGGTCTCGACGAGGGGCGCGATGGCCAGGCCCGCGTCGCCGCCCGACCACCGGGCGAGGAGGAGCACCGTGAGCACGTCGGCCGGCCCGCGCGTCATCGAGATGACGAACGGCCCGAGCGAGACCTTGCCGTAGACGTCGCGAGCGCGGGCGAGCAGGCGGAAGAGACGCCACGTCTCGCCCGCGGGCTCCTCGCCCGCCGCTGCGACGAGCTCCGCGGGCTTGGGCGCCGGCTCCGCGAGGAGCGCCTGCACTCGCTGGGCGCGCTCCGGCTCGCTCGCCTCCGCGAAGTCCGACCCGCGGCCCAGGCCGGCGAGGAGGGCGCCGAGGGCCGCGGCGAGCCGGCCGGATTCCTCCCGGATATCGAGGCGCGCTCCGTGCAAGCCGAAGGCTCCGAGCTGCATCCTCAGCGGTCCGAGCGTGTTCTCGGCGAGCTCGGACGGGATGGCGCGCGCGACCTCGCTGACGACGCGCTCGATCTCGCCCGCGTCGGCGAGCGCGCGGTGCGGCGCATCGTCGAGCAGCCGGGCGGTCATGTCCTCGGTCGAGGCGACCTCGAGGTCGGCGGCCAGCAGGGAGAGCGCCAGGCGATACGGCTCGTCGGCGTAGCGCGTTTCCAGGGAGGCGATGCGCGCGGGCAGCGGGCGCCTCGCGTCGAGCCAGGCGGTGAGCGCGGGCGGCGGCGGGCAGCGGCGGCCGCTCAGGCTGAGCCGTCGCGCCGCCTCGCGCAAGGCGCGGCGATGACGTTCCACCGCGAGGCCGCGATGCAGGCGCAGGGTCTCGGCGGTGACCGCGGCTACCACGGAGGGGTTACCGTCGCGGTCGCCCCCGATCCACGAGGCCAGGGTGAGCCAGCGCGGGGCGGGCGTCAGGCCGGGATAGTGCGCGCGGAGGGCGGCGGCGAGATCGGCGGTCAGCCGGGGCAGCGCCTCCCAGAAAATGGCATCGACGAAGTACAGGCCGGTGCGCACCTCGTCGGTCACCGCGGGCTTGGCCGTGCGCGACCGGTCGGTGAGCCAGAGGGCCGTGATCTCGGCGCGCAGCGATGCCATGAGCGTCCGACGCTCCGCGGGCAGGAGATCGGGATCCTCGAGCCGGGCCAGGAGCTCCGCCACGCGCTGGAGCTTGGACAGGATGGTGCGCCGCTTGGCCTCGGTCGGATGCGCGGTGAGGACGAGCTCGACGTGGAGATCTGCGATCAGCGCGGCCATGGCGGCGTGGGTGACGCCCTGGGCCTTGAGACGGGCGACCGCCGCACCGACCGACTCGGCGATGGGCGTGGGATCCTGGGCGCGCTCCCGTGCGCGCAGGGCGTGGATGCGGTGCGCCTCCTCCGCGAGATTGACGAGATCGAAGTAGACGGCGAAGGCGGAGGCGATGGCGCGCGCGGCGTCCGGCGAGAGCGCGGCCACCGCGGCGGCCAGGCGCGCCGCCGCCTCGGGGTCGCCGGCGCGCCGCGCCTTGGCGAGCGCGCGCACCGACTCTTCGGTCTCGAAGAGCGCGAGGGATTCCTGGGCCCGCAGCACCGCGCCGAGGGTGTCGCCCAGGAGATTGATGGTGGCCGGCAGATCCACGGTCCGCAGTAGAGAGTTAGCGACTGCGGCGGGGCGAAGTCAAGAGCGTCCCGCCGCCTGCTGCGGGTCCAGCCAGTCGCGGAGCCCGTCGGCCACCATGTTGAAGCCGAGCACCGCCGCCATGATGGCGAGGCCGGGAAAAACCACCATCCACGGCGCCTGCACCATGAAGCCGCGGCCGTCCGCCAGCATGAGCCCCAGCGACGGGGTGGGCGGGCGCACCCCCACGCCGAGGAAGGAGAGCGACGCCTCGACGAGGATGGCGATGGCCATGAGCACCGAGGCCTGCACGAGCACCGGCGTGGCCGCGTTGGGGAGGATGTGGCGGACGACCACGCGTGGGACCGGAGCGCCCAGCGCCCGGGCGCCGTCGACGTAGACCTCGACCTTGGCGGCGAGCACGGCCGCCCGGACCACGCGCGCGACGACGGGCGTGTAGACCACCGCGAGCGAGGCGGCCACGAGGAGCACGCCGGTGCCGAAGACCGCCATGAGCGCGATGGCGAGAAGGATGGCGGGGAAGGACATGAGGACGTCGAGCGGGCGCATGATGAGCTGGTCGAGCGCGCCTTCGGCGTAGCCGGCGATCAAGCCCAGGGGCACGCCCACGGCGAGCGCCAGCAGCACCGAGGCCACCGCGACGCCGAGCGAGACCCGGTAGGCGTGGGCTACGCGGCTCAGGATGCTGCGCCCGAGATCGTCCATGCCGAAGGGCTGGGCGAGCGTGGGCGGGCGGAGCGCGTGATCCTTGGCGATCTCGGTCGGGCTGCCGGGCACGATCCACGGGGCGAGGGCGGCGACGAGGGCGAGGGCGCCGATCACGAGCGCGCCGGCCAGGGTGACGCCGCGATGCCGGGAGGGGAAGAGCCGGGCCAGGGAGCCAGGCCTCATCGCCGGCGCACCCGCGGGTCGATCCAGCCGTAGAGCACGTCGGTGAGCAGGTTCACGAGCATGAAGAGCGCGCCGATGACCAGCACCGTGCTTTGAACCACGGGGTAGTTCCGCTCGAGCACCGCGTCCAGCGTCATGCGCCCCACGCCGGGCAGCGTGAAGATCATCTCCACCACGATGGCACCGCCCAGCATGTAGCCCACCTGCAGGCCCAGCACCGTGATGATGGGAATGGCCGCGTTGGGAAGGACATGGCGGAAGAGGATGGCCTGCTCGCCGAGGCCCTTGGCGCGGGCGTACTGCACGAAGCCGCGATGCATGGTGTCGAGCACGGCGGCGCGCGTGAGCCGGCCCAGCACGGCGGCGCGGGACACCGCCAGCGTGAGGGCGGGCAAGGCGAAGTGGAGGAGGTTCTCCAGCGGGCTCTCGGTGAACGGCACCCAGCCGCCGGAGGGCAGGAGGCCCGCGCCCAGCGAGAGGCCGAGGATCAGCATGATGCCGAGCCAGAAGTCGGGAATGGACACACCCATGAGCCCCACCGCGAGGGCGGCGCGATCGGCGGCGGTGCCGCGCCGTCCGCCCGCGAACAGGCCCAGCGGCACGCCGATGAGCGCGGTGCACGCGGCGGCGAGCAGGGTGAGCTCGAGCGTGACGGGGAGGCGGTCGAGGATCATGCGGCCGATCGGCTCGTTCTGACGGAAATCGAGGCCGAAGTCGCCGCGCGTGACGCCGGCGAGCCACCGGAGGTACTGCTGCGCCACCGGCTCGTCGAGGTGAAAGGCCTCGCGCAGGGCGCGGATGCCCTCCGGCGTCGCCTTGAAGCCCAGCACCACGGTCGCGGGATCGCCGGGCACCACTCGCATGAGCGCGAAGATCAGCACGCTCATGCCCAGCAGGAGCGGCACGGCGAGGGCCACCCGCCGTGCCGCGTAGACGAGCATGCGCGGTGACTACGCCAGCCAGGTGTCCTCGAAGCGCAGCTCCAGCGAGGACAGGGGCACCGAGCCCTGGACGTTCGGCTTGGTCCAGTAGCGCTGGATCTCGTTGCTGAAGATCAGCAGCGAGCCCTCCTCCTGGAAATAGCGCACGAGCTCGGGATACATGCGCTTGCGCGCGGCCGGGCTCGAGGTCGTCCGGAAGGCGTCCAGCCGCTTGTCCGCCTCCTCCGACTTGAAACCGGTGAAGTTCCAGCCCGAGGAGGAATGCTGCATCGGGTAATAGAACATGTCCGGATCCACCGTGACGCTCCACCATGCGCCCGCGATGTCGTACTTCTTCCCCACCATCTCCTCGAAGTACTGGCCGGATTCGAGCGGCCGCACCTCCAGCGTGATGCCGACCTTCTTCAGCTGCTCGCGGAGGATCTCGCCCGTCTTCACGAGCAACGGCACCTGCGACTTCACGAGGTAGGTAAGGGTCAGGCCGCCGCCCTTGCCCGCGTCGGCGAGGAGCTGCTTGGCCTTGGCGAGGTCGGGGCCGCCCTTATGGACATTGACGCCGGTCGCCCACGGGCTCGGCTCGGGCGTGGGCTCCGCGGTGGCGACATGGGAGTCGTAGTACACGAGCTTCACGATCTCCGAGCGGTCGAGCGTCCAGGCGATGGCCTGACGCAGCCGCTTGTCGTTGAGAGGCGGGCGGCTCGCGTTGAGCATGAGATAGAAGGGGAAATACGGCCGGCCCGGCGAGGACTTCATGTCCCGCGCCCGCTCGAGCTCGGGGATCCGCTGGGGCGGCACCGTCTGGATCCACTGGTAGCGCCCGGTCTGCAGACCGGTGAGGCGGACGGTGTCGTCGGCGGGGGCATAGAACATCACGCGGTCGAGGTACGGCTTGCCCGGGCGGAAGTACTTGTCCCAGCGCTCCAGGGTGACGTGGTCGTCCTTCACCCACTCGACGAACTTGAAGGGGCCGGTGCCCACCGGAAACAGCTTGGGATCCTTCTCGCCGAGAGCCTTCTCGTTGACGATCTCGGTGGCCTGCGAGAGCACCGCGAGGAACGGCCCGTAGGGACGGCTCAGATTGAACCGCACCTGATGGGCGCCGAGCGCCTCCACGCCCTCCACCGGCGAGAAGAACACGCGCATCGGGAGCTTGTTCTTGGCGTCGAGCAGCCGGGTGAACGTGAAGACGACGTCCTTGGCGGTGAAGGGCTCGCCGTTGTGGAAGGTGGCATTGTCCACGAGATCGAAGGTCCAGGCTTTGTCGCCGTCCTGCTTCCAGGACTTCGCGAGGCCGGGAATGAAATTGCCGGCGTCGTCCACGTAGACGAGCTTGTTGTAGACGTTCTGGTAGATCTGGAGCGACGAGTAGAGCTGAGCGTAGCCCGGATCCATGTTGACCGGCTTGTCCACGGTGGCCACGCGCAGCGTGCCCCCCCGCTTCGGGGTGCCTCCCTGAGCCCACGCCGCCCGTCGCACGCCGGGGCCGACGAGCGAGCCGAGGCCCGCCGCCGCCGCGGCGCCACCCGCGCCCTTGAGCCATTGCCGCCGAGTGGTGCCCTGTCGATCGCTCATGGTCACGTCTCCTGTGTCGCGCCGTCCTTCAGGACGAGGCGGACGTTCCGGAGGGCCTCGATGGTCTCCAGCGGATTGCCGTCGATGGCGACGAGGTCCGCGCGCTTGCCGGGGGTCAGCGTGCCCACTTCCGCGTCTATCCGGCACGCTTCGGCGCCCCCTCGCGTGCCCGCGATGAGCGCGTCGCGCGTGGAGCAGCCGAGCCGCACCAGGGTGGCGAGCTCGAAAGGCATGAGGCCGTGCATGCTGTCGGTGCCGGCGGCGATGCGGATGCCGGTGGCGAGGTGACGCGGAAAGTTGTCGGCCACGACCTGGCGCGCCCAGCGCACCTTGTCCATGATGGCGCGGTTCTTTCCGTCGCCCTGCTCGATGCCGGCAGGATGCATGAAGATCGAGAACGTGCAGACGAGCCACACCCCGCGCTCGTTCATGAGCCGCACGTCGTCGTCGGTCGCGAGCACGCCGTGCTCGATGGTGGCCACCCCTTCCTCGACGGCGAGGCGGAGGCCCAGGCCCCCGTGGGCATGGGCCGCGGCGTACTTGCCCACGCGGCGGGCCTCCTCGACGGCGGCGCGGATCTCCTCCCGGGAATAGACGGCGTTCTCCAGCGCGGTGCCCGCCGAGCTCACGCCGCCGGTGGCGAAGAGCTTCACGTGGTCGGCCCCACGCTGGAAGTTCTCGCGCACGCCGCGGCGGATCTCGTCCACTCCGTCGAAGGCGGAGTGGGCGCGGCCGTGGCCGTTGCTCGCGGTGATGCCGCGGGTGGCGCAGAGCAGGCGCGGGCCCGGGATCACGCCGGCCTCGATGGCGTCGCGCACCTGCACGTCGAGAAAATTCTCCTCGGCCATGACCCGCATCGTGGTGGTGCCGGCGGCGAGGTCCCGCCGGAGGTTGGCACTCGCGCGCAACGCCTGGGGGACCGGGGGCTGGCGGAGCTGGCCGATCTGGTCGCCGGCGCCCGGGACGATCGAGATGTGGCTATGGGCATCCACCAGGCCCGGCATCACGAAGCGATCGCGCAGATCCACGGTGTCCGCGCCCGCGGGCGCCGGCGTCGAGGCGGCGGGGCCGGCGGCGATGATGCGTCCGTCGTCCACGATCACCACGGCGTCGCGCACGGGCGCGGCGCCGGTCCCGTCGAAGAGGATGCCGCAGCGGAGGGCGCGGACGGCCATGCTAGCGGGGGAGATCGGCGCCGTAGTCGCGCCGCGCCGCCGCGGCCGAGACGTAGCCTTCGCGCACGTCACGGCGCACCGCCTCCGGATCGCGCGCGGCCGCCGGGCCGTAGCCGCCCCCGCCCCCCGTCATGATGCGGACGCGCTCGCCGGCGCCGATCGGGTGCTGGGTCGCTTTGCGCACCTGGCGCACCGCCCCGTCGGGGGACGTGATCTCGACGCCGTTCACCGCGCCGTCGCGCCCGCCGGCGAGCCCCCAGGGCGGCGTCACCTTGCGCTCGAGGCTGAAGGTGATGAAGGCCGGGGCGAGGAACTCGTACTCGCGCTCGATGCCGAGGCCGCCGCGATAGCGCCCGGCCCCCCCGGAATCCTGGCGCAGCCCGTAGCGGAGGATGCGGATGGCGCCGTTGCGCGACTCCACCACTTCCACCGGATTGTTGCGGGCGGTGGAGCCCGCGAAGATGATCATGCCCGACTCGCCGTCGTGCGCCGGGCGCGCGCCCGTCCCCCCCGCGTTGAGGTCACCCTGGATGAAGAGCCGGCGCGTCTCGGGATGCGTGCCGAAGGCGATGGTCGGCATCTGGTCGCCGTAGGAGCCGGCGGGGATGCGCGCCGGCATGGCGGGGGCGAGCGCGCGCAGGCCCAGGTCGATGAGGAGATTGATGGGCACGTAGTAGCGCGCGGTGGGCGCGGGCTCCTCCGCGGCGAGCACGGACCGCTTCGGGATCTTCACGGTGAGGGGCCGGAAGCAGCCCTCGTCCACCGGGGTGAGCGGGGTCGTGAGGCACTTGATGAGGAGCCGGCAGGCGCTGATCGTGATGGCGTCGCCGCAGTTGAACGGCCCCGCCACCTGGGGGCTCGAGCCCTCGAAGTCCACCGTCATGCCCCGCTCGTCGACGGTGATGGCCATTTCTACCCGCACCGGTTGATCGAGGGTGATGCCGTCGTTGTCGAAGTGCGCGACCGCCTGATAGGTGCCCGCGGGAACCTTCCCCAGCTCGGCGCGGGTGCGCCGCTCCGACTGCTCCATGTAGACGCGCGTGGACTCGAGCACGGTGTCGCGCCCGTGCTTGGCGACGATTTCCTTGAAGTAGGCTTCGCCGGCCCGGCATACCGCGATCATGGCCTGGACGTCCTTGAGCGTGCCGCTCTCCGTCCGGATGTTGGCGCGGATCAGCCGCATCACCTCGTCGTTGAGCTCACCCCGGTTGAACAAGCGCACGCTCTGGAAGCGAAGGCCTTCCTGACGGAACTCGCGCGAGCCCACCTGCATGCTGCTGGGCACGGGACCGCCCACGTCGCTCCAGTGCGCCTTCACGGAGACGAAGCCGGTGAGCTGGCCCTCCCAGAACACGGGCGCGTACATCGCCACGTCGTTCAGGTGATTGCCGTTGCCGGCATAGGGATCGTTGTGGATGAAGACGTCGCCTTCACGGAAGGCGTCGATCCCCCGGTCGCGTATCGTCGCCTCGATGGGGAAGCCCAGGTGCCCCTGGAACACCGGGAGCCCGATGCCCTGGGCGATCATCTGCACGGCGGGATCGAAGATCGCGCAGCCGAAGTCGAGGCTCTCGCTGATGATATGGCTGTAGGCGGTCTTGATCATGGTGATGCGCATGCGCTCGGCGGCGGCATTGAGCGCGGCCCGCACCACTTCCACGGTTACGGCATCGAGCGGCTGATTGCCCATCGTCTAGACTCCTCTTGAAGTCGGGGGGAGCGAGCGCCGCTCCTCCCCGACGCCCCCCACCGCACCAGTCGACCCGCCCACTAGATGCCCCGCGCCACGGTGATCACGAGGCAGGCGTTGCCGTCCACGCGCAGCTCGTCGCCCGGCTCGATCAGCGTGGTCGTCCCGGCCTCTTCGACGGCGGCAGGGCCGGCAAGGGTGTCGCCGGCCCGCAGGCGCTCCCGCGCGATCACCCGATACTCGAGGAGATCGCGGGTGAGCGTCGAGTAGATCTTCCGCGTCTCCATGGCCGGCGGGTGCCCGTCACCCGCCGCGAGCGCGGGCAGGCGCGGCCGCTCCAGCGGGTACACCACCGCGAGGCGCAGGTTCAGGAGCTGCACCTCCACCTCGGGGGCGGCGTAGCCGTAGGCGCGCCGGTGCGCCTCGTCGAACCGCGTCCGCAGGGTAGGCCACTCCTCGAGCGTCGCTACGTCCACCGTCACCGTGTGCTCCTGGCCGAGGTAACGGAGATCGGCGGCGCGATGCCGCGTGGCCGCCCCAACGGCGGGCAGGATCGAGGCGATCTCCCGCTCCATCTCGGCGTAGCGCGCGTCGGCCCACGCGGCGTCGGTGCGCTCGAGCGGCTCGAGCACGGTGCGGACGAGGTCATGGCGGAGGTCGGTGGCGAGCATCCCCCAAGCCGAGAAGGTGGACGGCGAGGGCGGGACGATCACCCGCGGGATGCCGAGCTCGCGCGCGATGGCCACCGCGTGCAGGGGGCCACCGCCGCCGTAGGCGACCAGCGTGTAGTCGCGCGGGTCGAGGCCGCGCTCGGTGGTGATGCTGCGCACCGCAAGGGCCATCTTCACGTCGGCGAGGCGCACCACCCCGGCCGCCGCGGTGTGCCGGGCAAGGCCCAGCGGCAAGGCGAGGCGGTCATCGATGGCCCGATTGGCGGCGGCGAGGTCGAGCGGCATGGTGCCGCCGAGGAAGCGGTCGGCCGCGATGCGGCCCAGCGCCAGGTTGGCGTCGGTCACGGTGGGCTCGGTGCCGCCGCGCCCGTACGAGACGGGGCCCGGGTCCGCCCCCGCGCTCTGCGGCCCCAGGGTGAGCGCGCCGCCCGCGTCGATCCACGCGATGGTGCCGCCCCCCGCGCTCACCTCGTTGATGTCGATGACGGGAATTCGCAGCGGGTGGCCGTCCACGTGGTACTCGTCCGTGGTCTGCACCAGCCCGCGCTCCACGATGGCGCACTTCGCGGTGGTCCCGCCCATGTCGAACGAGATGAGGCGATCGGCGCCCAGCGCCCGCGCGAGGCTCGCGCAGCCGATGGCGCCCGCCGCCGGACCCGACTCGATGGTGTGCACGGGTTTGGAGGACGCGGCGGCCAGCGAGAAGGCGCCACCGTTGGACTGGGTGATGAGAAGCTGCCCGCGGAAGCCCCGCCCGCGGAGCCCGTCCTCGAAGGCGCCGAGGTAGCGGTCCATGATGGGCCGGATGTAGGCGTTGACCACGGTGGTGCTCGTCCGCTCGTACTCACGCCATTCCTGCGTGATCCGGTGCGACACCGAGACCGAAGCGCCGGGCAAGACCTCCGCGATCAGCTCCGCGGCGCGGCGCTCGTGCGCGGGATTCCGGAACGAGAAGAGGAGGCACACCGCCACCGACTCGACGCCGTCGGCGGCGAGCCGGCGGGCCGCCCCGCGTACCGCGCCCTCGTCCAGCGGCAGCAGCACGTCACCGCGCGACGTCAGACGCTCGCCGACTTCGAGGCAGCGGCCGCGCGGCACCAAGGGGGTGGGGCGCTGGTAGAGCACGTCGTACATCCGGAGGAAGTTCCCGCGCCCGATCTCCAGGACGTCCCGGAAGCCGGCGGTGGTGATGAGCCCGGTGCGCGCGCCCTTCCGCTCGAGCAGCGCGTTGATCCCGATGGTGGTCCCGTGAATCGCCAGCCGGCAGTCGGCCAGCCGGACGCCGACCTGGTCCACGCACCGCAGGATGCCCTCGAGGAGATCCTGCGGAGTGGAGAGGGCCTTGGTGTCCACCATGGCGCCGGTCGCCTCGTCGAGGGCGACCAGGTCGGTGAAGGTGCCGCCGATGTCGATGCCGATCCGGAGTGCCAAGTTGCGCGGAGTATAGGGCCCGCGGACAAGGCCCGCAAGCCTCGCGCGACCGGCACCGCCGCCTCAGAAGTCCCAGCCCACCCCGAGCAGGAAGCGTGTGTCCGACTTCTCGCGTCCGCGGGCGGGCGTGCTGTCATAGGCCCACTCGAACCGGGCATTCGTGAAGAAGGACTTGACGATCCGAACCTTCGCGCCCGCGGTGAGGTTGATGAGATAGTCGCCCGTGAAATCGTCGAAGGCGGGGATGTACTCGAACGTGTGGAAGAGCGTCAGCACCGGAATGGGCGTCCAGTCGACCGCGTAGGCGAAGCGGGGGCCGAGGAAATCCCGGGCGTCCTGGTGCTTGAACTTCTCGTAAACGTAGGCGAGACCCACCTCGGTCGAAAGGTTGAAGGTCGGCCCCTCGAACCACTGATACCCCGGGCCCACGCTGGCCGAGAAGCGGTACTCGAGGTCGGCCACCTCGTCGTGCTCGATCTTGGCGAGGGCATAGCCGTAGAATTTTTTCGTGAAGAAGTGATCGAACTTGGCGGACGCGAACCCGTAGTCCGTGGTCGTTCTCTTCTCGTCGGTGTCGGGATCCTTCTCTCGCCCGAACGTATAGCCGGCGAGGAAGGTGAGGCGGTCCGTCTCCCAGCGCTTGGCCGCCGCCGCGCTGAAGCCGATCTGCGTCGTCTCGGAGTTGCCGCTGGTGAAGAGGCCGGTCAGCGCGAGCGAGCCGTGCCACGTCGGCGGCTCCGGGTTCAGCTCGGTGATGTCCTTGATGGCCAGGGGCTGAGGCGTGGCGCCTGGAGCGATCTGCGCCTGCACCTGCCCGTCGTTGCCGGGGGCGACCTTGGAGATGACCTGCTTCTGCTCGCCGACCTTGACCCTGATGGGCTCGTCGGTGGAGAAGGTCTTGACCTTGGACAGGTCGATGGTGATCTCGCCGGCGGCGTCGGTCTTCAGGACGAGCTTGCCGCCCGCGGCGCTGACGATCTTGCCCGTGAGGCGGTCGCCGTTGAGGAAGACCACCTCATCGGCAAAGGCCGGGGTGGTCGCGAGCATCAGCGCTGCCACGAGCATGATCCGGGTCCACATGATGTCCTCCTGGCCTCGAGGGGTGTACGGCATCGAGTCCGGACGACGGTGGCACCCCGGCGGGGCGCCCTCAATGGGACCAAGGTCTCAGCGGGCGGCGGGGGGCGGGGTCACCACTTCGTGCTCCTCGGCGATCCAGACCGGGGACCGCGCGAGGTCGATGAAGCGCCGCTCGTCCTCGAGAAGGCGCCGGCCGGCGGCGCGGCCCTCGGGCGTGGCCCCGGACGCGGCGAGCGTGTCCAGGCTGTCGAACCAGAGCTCGGCGACGCCGTCGTATTCCTCCGGGCCGCCGCGCGCGCGACGGAGCCCCTCGTTCACGGGGCTCGTGAGCGTGTGCACCTGCACATAGCGCCGGACGCCCAGCGCGGCCGCCGCCTCGCGCACCAGCGGCGCGTGACGCTCACGCCAGTAGCGCTGGAACTCCTCGCGGCTGAGATGCGGCTGGCGCCGGAGGCAGAACACGAGCTTGATCACCGCGGCGCTCCCGCGGCCAGGAGGAACGATACCTTCGCCCGCTCCGCCACCTCGCGGAGCTGGGCCATCAGGTCGTCGGGCACGGGCACGCCCGTCTCCAGCCGCTGTTGCCGGGTGAGCAGCTCGGGGTCGCCCGCGACGAGCACGGCCTGGGCGGCGTCGGCCCGGCGCGCACCGTGCAGCACATCGATGACCTGATCCAGATCCTCCTCGAATTCACCGGCGCCGCGGAAGGCGCGCGGATCGATGGCGAGAAAGAAATGGCCGATGTCATGCGGGTCGGACGGACGCTGGGTGCGGTTGCGGATGGGAGAGAAGGACGAGCCGGAGAGGGTGCCGGCGAGGATGTGGACGAGCACGGCGAGGCCATAGCCCTTGTGGCCGCCGAGCTCCCGCGTGCCCCCGAGGGGGGAGATGCCGCCCTCGGGCCGGTCGAACACGTAGCCGAAGGCCTGCTCGGGATCGGTGACCGCACGGCCGTCACCGTCCACCACCCAGCCCGGAGGCACGGGCTTGTGATTGAGCTTGTAGACCTTCACCTTGCCGGCCGCCACGGTTGTGGTGGCCATGTCGAGGAGGAAGGGCGGATTGCGCCGGGCGGGCGCGGCGAAGGCGATGGGGTTGGTGCCCATCACCGGCTCGGCGCCGAAGGTCGGCACCATGGTGACGCCGCGGGTCGCGGAGGTCACGAGCCCGATCACGCCGCGGTCCGCCGCGATCTTGGCGTAGCAGCCGGCGGCGCCGAAGTGGTGCGAATTCCGCACGGTGACCACGCCCACGCCGGCGGCGAGGCACTTGTCCACGGCGAGGTTCATGGCGTGCGCGGACACGGGATGACCCAGCGACGCGTCGGCGTCGATGAGGGCGAAGGCGGGGCCTTCCCGCACCGTCTTGAAGGTCGGCGTCAGGTTGAGGCGACCCGCGCGCTGCTCGCGGTCGTAGGTCGGCAGCATGGAGATCCCGTGGGAATCCACGCCGCGGAGATCGGTCTCCACCATCATGTCCGCGGTGGTCTGGGCGTGCGGGGCGCTCATGCCCCAGGCGGCGAGCACGGAGACGAGCTGGTCGCGAATGACGTCGGCCTTGACGTTGGTCGGCATGGCGCGCGCTCAGGGGGAGACGTGACCGAGGAACTTCTTCGGCGGGTCGGCGCCCCACTGGCTCACGAAGCCCTCCTCGGCGGACAGGAGATTGGAGCCGCTCTTCACATTGAGCCGGTCGGTGTCGGCCCAGCGCTCGTGCACCCGGCCCCACGGATCGGCCCAGTAGTCGTAGACCTGGCTCCCGAGGAGATGCCGGCCCACGCCCCACATGTGCTCGTACTTGCCGAGCCCGGCCAGGTACTCGTGGTCCTTGAAGACGGCGTCCACGTCCGGCACCTCGAAGGACATGTGGTTGAGGCCGGCGCGCTCGTTCATCACGCAGAAGAGCGAGTGGTGGTCCACGTACTCATCGCCGCAGTCGACCCGGTTGAACGAGCCGATGATGTTGTCCTTCGACCCCACATAGATGTCGTCCGAGCCGATGAAGCCGAGCGTGTCGCGGAACCAGGCCACGGTCTCCCGTACCTTGGGCGTGCCGAGCACTCCATGACCGATACGCTTGATGGGGGCCGGGGGCTTGGGCAGGCGCAGCACCCGGCCCGCGCGGCGCAGCGGATCGTTGCCGGTGTTCATCTCATCGCGCGCCACGGCGATCTCGGGGAGGGCGGCGATCCCGTGCACCACTTCCATCTGATACCCATTGGGCTCGCGGAGCCGCACCCGCTTGCCCCCGCCTGGCTCGTCGAGGGGCTCGACAGGGGAGGCGCCGGGCGCCTTCGCGATTCGGACGAGGTCATCCTCGCTCGCCGCGAGGTAGGCGAAGCCGATGAAGGCGGCGTCGGCGGCCTTGTGCGTGACGTGGATGTGGTGTCGGGGTCCGGTGCCGCGCATGTAGAGGGCGTCGGGGGTGCGCGCGGCGCGGATCATCCCGAAGTGGGTGAGGAACTCCTCCTGCGCGTCGAGATCCGGCGCGCGGAGGCGGCCGAAGGCGAGGTCACGCACCTTGATGACCGGCATGACAGGGTCTCCTATCCAGCGAAGGTGAAGCGCGGATCCGCGGCGGGAATGTCCACCTCGGGTAGGCGGAGCTCGCGGCGGACGATGTTGGCGCCGAGATTGATGCTGACGGACTTGTAGAAGGCGATGCGGCGGGCCAGGCCCTCGCGGCCGAAGCCGCAGTCGGTGGAGAGGATGAGCCGCTCGGGGGCTACGTGCTCCAGCGCCTTCCGGATGATGCCGGCCACGAACTCCGGCGGCTCCACCGCCGCGGTGGAGTGGTTCACCACGCCGATGGCGATCTTCTTGTCGGTGCGGTGCTTCCCGAGCAGGTGGAGGTCGCGCCCGTTCGTCGACGCGCACTCCAGCGTGAGCACGTCGGCGTCCGTGGCGAGGAGATAGGGTAGGGAGCGCTCGTAGCTCGGCCGCTCCCAGTGTAGCGGCTGCTGGTTGGGATTGCCCCAGCAGGTGTGCAGCCAGATCTCGGTGTCCACGCCCGCGATCTCGCGGTTGACCGCCTCGGTATAGAACTCGAGGTCCTGGTCGCTCGCGCCCTGAGCGCCTCCGATGTGGTGCTGGGGCTCTTCGACCTGGATGACGCGGCAGCCTGCCGCCGCCACCTTGCGCAGCTCGGCGTTGAAGATGTCGGCGAGGGCCAGGATGAGATCGCGATCGGCGGCGTAGTGCCGGTTCACCAGCATCTTGGCCAGGGACTGCGCGGTGATGGCGCCGAACTTAAGAGGGCGCGCGGTCATGCGCTGGGCGACCTTGAAGAGGGCATCGTACTGGAGGTCGGCGCCGTCCACCGCCGCGCCCACCACCGCGGGCTGATAGGCCTCCATCACCTCGTAGAGGATGTGCCCCGGCTTGAGCGAGGTCCAGCCGCGGCCCGCCGACCGGTCCACGTGGCCCGTGATGCCGCGCAGCCGCTCGATCACGTAGAAGAACCAGGACTTGCCACCCACCGTGAGGTCGAAGCGCGAGTCGCCGTCGGTCACGATGTCCAGGCCGGCCGACTCCTGCTCGCGGATCAGGCACGCCACCGCGTCCAGGTACTGCTCGCGGAAGCGCGAGTCGCCCAGCGCGTCCTTGAAGCCGCGGCCGCGCAGCTCCTCGGTGAACCAGTGAGGGCGGGGATAGGACCCGGTGATGCTCGTGGGGAGGATCTGGCCGCGCGTGGCGTTGAGCATGGGCAGACTCTGCGCGGCGGCCCCGCGGGCTGTCAAGCCCGGGCGACCCCCGACGGATTGACATTCGGTGGCGCAGCCCCTACTGTTCGCACGATCGGTCGACTCGCCGTCGCTCTAACCCTCATCGGGGAGGGCAGCATGCTCCGACTTCACCGGATCGGTCGGCGCGACGCCTGCGCGGCGCTCGCGCTCCTCATCGTCGCCGCGCCGGCGTTCGCCGCCCCTTCAGGCCCGCCCATCCGCATCGGCGGGACCCTGGCCCTCACCGGCCCCCTCGCGCCCACCGCGCTCCTGCACAAGATCGCGGGCGAGATCTACGTGGACGAGCTCAACAGAGGCAACGGGCTGCTCGGGCGCCCGGTGGAGTGGGTGCTGCTCGACGATCAGTCCAAGCCCGACGTGACGCGGAGCCTCTACGAGAAGCTCATCACCGTCGACAAGGTCGACCTCATCATCGGCCCCTACGCGACGGGCGGCATCCTGTCCGCGATGTCGGTGGCGGAACGCTACCAGAAGATCTACGTGCACCATTCGTTCGGCATGCCGCATCTGGCCAAGTACATGTACCACTTCCCCACCGCCGCCTTCGGCCCCGAGCCGGCGAAGACCGTGCCGGCGGTGGTCTACGACGCGCTCGCGGCGACCTCGAAGCCGCCGAAGACCGTGGCCATCGTCACCAGCAAGTTCCCCTCCGCCCAGTTCCAGTCCGCGGGCGCCAAGGAGGTCGCGGAGAAGCGCGGGCTCAAGGTGCCGCTCTACCTCGAGTACGAATTTGGGACGCGCGACTTCGGCGCCATCGCCGCGCGCATCAAGGACACCAACGCCGACTTTTTGTGGGTCGGGGCGCTAGGCCTGGACGGCAACCAGATCCTGGAGGCCCTCAAGAAGCTCGACTACACGCCGCCGCGCCATTTCCACCTCTTCCCCGCGCCGGGCCCGCTCGTGGTGGCGCCGGACGCCAAGCTCGCCCTCTCGCACACCTTCTACGAGGAGCACCCGCCGATGCTCAACAACACGGGCGCGGCGAAGCTGATCCCGCTCTTCCGAGAGCGCGCGACGAAGGCGAACGTCCCGTATACCGTCGTAGACTCCCAGGTCGCCAACTCCTTCGCGGCCTGGCAGGTGATCGAGGCGGCGGTCACCGCCACCAAGAGCCTGGACGACAAGGTGCTCGGGGAGTGGATCCGCAAGAACCGGATCGACACCATCGTCGGTCGCCTGCGCTTCGACGGCCCCAGCAACTACGGTGACGACCTGTCCAAGGTGAAGCAGGCGCAGGACGGCAAGTGGGTGGTGGTGTGGCCCAGGGAGTTCGCCGCGCCCGGCGCCCGCCTGCTGCCCCCGTGATCGCTTGCCGAGCCTGACCCTTCTCGGGCAGGCGCTGGTGTCGGGCCTCCTCGCGGGGGGTCTCTACGCGCTGCTGGCGCTCGGACTCAGCCTGTCGTGGGGCCTGCTGCGCCTGGTCAACCTCACGCACTTCGCCCTCGCCCTACTCGGCGCGTACCTCACCTATCAGCTCGGCGTGGCCTTCCACGTCCCTCCCTGGCTTGCCGTGCTCGCCATCGTGCCCGCGTTCTTCCTCGTCGGCGTCTCGCTCCACCTCGTCTTCGCCTACTTCCGGGTTACCGAGTTCACCTCGCTACTGGTCACCTTTGGCCTCACCGTCATCCTCGAGTCCGTGATCCAGTGGTTCTGGACGGCGGACTTCCGTCGCTTCGAGACCCCGTACGCGACGGCTTCGCTGCGGGCCGGGCCGATCTTCGTCCCAGTGCTCGAGCTGGCCGCCTGCGTGACCGCGGTGGCACTGGCCCTGGGCACGTGGGCCTGGCTCCGTTTCACCTATGTCGGCAAGTCGCTGCGGGCCAGCGCCGAGGACCCGGCCATGGCCGCGGCCTTCGGCGTGAACCACCGGGCGCAGGCGCTGCTCCTCTCCGGCGTGAGCGCGGCCTACGCTGGCATCGCCGGGGCCTTCATCGCCCTGATCGCCACCCTGGCGCCCGCCCAGATCTGGGCGTGGGTCGGCGTCGTGTTCGCGGTCGCCATCATCGGCGGCCTCGCCAATCCCATTGGCGCGCTGCTCGCGGGGCTCTTCATCGGGATCAGCGAGTCGCTCACGATGGCGGTGGTGGCGCCGGCCTGGGCGCCGCTGGTGTCGTTCTCCGCGCTGATCGTGCTGCTGATCGCGCGGCCGGGGCGCGCGTGACGGCGAGCGCGCGGCCGGTCGTCATCGCGCTGGCGGCGGTCTTCGTTGGGCTAGCCGCCCTCGTCGAGGCGGGGCTGCCCGCCTTCTACGAGTCGTTCCTCTACCTGATCTTCTCGTGGATGGCGCTCGCCACGAGCTGGAGCCTGCTCAGCGGCTACGCGGGCTACTTCAGCTTCGGGCACGGCGCGTTCTTCGGCGCCGGCATGTACACGACGGCAACCTTGACCGCCGGGCTCGGCGTGCCCGAAGC
>Ga0310812_10000307_pt1 | contig 19821 bp, 12 predicted proteins | sample NN3metagenome_FD_205747 | JGI IMG/M metagenome (GOLD analysis project Ga0310812, IMG submission 205747) | Soil microbial communities from experimental microcosm in Duke University, North Carolina, United States - NN3 | ecosystem: Engineered > Artificial ecosystem > Soil microcosm > Unclassified...
AAGGGGCGACTGATCGCCGACCCGCAGCTGGCGCTGCACGGCTTGGCCGAGGAGGGCGACGAGCGCGAGCTCGAAGGCGCCATCGTCGAAGCCATAGAGGAGGCTCTGGCCAAGCTCTCCGGCGGCCAGCGCAACGACGACGGCGCGGTCGAAGAAGCGGCTTACCGGGCCATCCGGCGTGCAGTCATGGAGACGAAGGGCAAGAAGCCCACGACCGCCGTACACGTCGTACGCGTGTAAGTAATGGCCTCAGGATACCGGGACAAGACCATGATCGGGCGATTAAATCACGTCGCCATTGTAGTCCCAGATTTGCTGGCGGCCAGCCGCATTTATCGCGACATTCTGGGCGCCAAGGTTTCGCAGCCCGTGGACATGCCGGCCCATGGCGTAACGACCGTCTTCGTCGAACTTCCCAACACGAAGATCGAACTGCTTCATCCGCTTGGCGAAAACTCTCCGGTGGCGAAATTCCTCGCCGGTAACCCCTCGGGCGGCATGCATCACGTTTGCTACGAGGTCGACGACATTCTGGCCGCGCGGGATCAGTTGAAGGCCGCAGGCGCGCGTGTTTTGGGCGACGGCCAGCCCAAGATCGGCGCCCACGACAAGCCGGTGCTGTTCCTCCACCCCAAGGATTTCTGCGGGACGCTGGTCGAGATTGAGCAGGCCTAATGCCGTGACGTGGACCAGCAGCATCGTGATGTTCGTGATCCTGTGGTGGATGGTGTTCTTCGCCGTCCTGCCCTGGGGCATCCGCCGCGCCGGCGACGAGGCGTTGGGGCACGATGCCGGCGCGCCGGCCCGGCCGCGGGTCTGGCTCAAGGTTGCCGTGACGACGGGCATCACCGCGCTGCTATGGGGCGTCGGCTTCTGGCTCGTACAGTCGAACTATCTCTCGTTCCACTGAAGCCCCGGGGCGGTACTCAACGCGCGGCGCTCTCATCCGCCGGGCGGTCGGCGTGCGTGTCCATGACGCCGGAGGCGGCGACGAGCTCGGCTTCGAGGTCTTGGGCTTCCTTAGCGCGCGCTTTGGCGAAGCCGGCGAGCAGCGAATAGAAGACCGGGATGAGATAGAGCGTGAAGATCGTGGCGAAGCCCAGGCCGCCAACCACGATCCAGCCGAGCGCCTCGCGCGCCTCGGCGCCGGCGCCGAACGCGAAGACGAGCGGCAGGCCGCCGATTACGGTCGCGATCATCGTCATCAGCACCGGTCGCAAGCGGATGCGCGCCGATTCGCGGATTGCGCGCGCCACCGGCAAGCCCTGGTCGCGCAGCTGGTCGGCAAATTCGACGACGAGGATGCCGTTCTTGGCGATGATGCCGACGAGCAGCACGAGGCCGATCTGGCTGTAGTAATTGATCGAGCCGCCGGTGAGCAGGATCGCATAGACGGCGGCGGCGAGACCGAACGGCACGGTCAGCATGATGACGGCGGCGCTGACGATGCTCTCGAATTGCGCGGCCAGCACTAGGAACACGATCACGATCGCGAAGGCGAAGACGATAAGGCCGCTCTGCGTGCTCTGCTCGAGTGTGTAGGCCTCGCCGAGCAGCACGATGTTCATGCCCGCCGGCAGCGTCTGGCGCGCGAGCGCGCGCATCTCGGCGATGGCCGACGACATCGCGAAGCCTTCGGCGAGCCCGGCGCGGATCGGCACGGCCCGGCGCTGGCTCTCGCGCCCGAGCGCGGGCGCCACCGCGATTTCCTTGATCTCCACGACCGAGGAAAGCGGGATGAAGCGGCCGTCCTTGGCCTTGATGAAGAGGGTCTCGACGTCGGTCGGGTCGTTGATCGGACGCCCGCCCGAGGTCAGCACCACGTCGATGATGCGGTCGCGCACGAAGAGCTGCGCGGCGGTGTATTCGGCGACCATCGTGCGGACGAGCGTCGTCACCGCGTCGATCGCGATGCCGAGCTTGGTCGCGGCCTCGCGGTCGATGCGGATGTTCAGCTGCGGCTGCGTCGTGTCGTAGGCGAGCTGCGGGTCGGTGAAGTTGGCGCTCTGCGCCATCGCGGCCACGAGTTTCTCCGCGGTGTCGGCCATGCCCGCGTAGTCGGCGCCGGTGATCGCGAAGTTCAAGCCCGTGCCCGCGCCGCGGATGCCGAGGCTGTTGGGCGCGCGCATGGAAAGTCGGAGGGCGGGAACCTCGCGGAAGCGGCGCTGCAGCTCGGCCTGGATCTGCTGCTGGCTGCGCTTCCGCTTGTTCCACGGCACCAGCGTCGCCACGATCTGCGCCTGGTTGATACCGCCGCGCCCGACAAAGGAAAGCACGTTCGTCACTTCGCCGGAGGTCACGTAATCCTGCAGGATGGCCTCGATCTTGCCGACCTGCTCGGTCATGTAGCCGAGATTGATGCCCTGCGCGCCGCGCGCCTGGATGGTGATCGTGCCGCGGTCCTCGGACGGCGTCAGCTCCTGCGGCAGCACGAGGAAGATCGTGTAGGCGAGGCCGGCGAAAGCGCCGGCCGCAGCGATCACGAGCCAGCGCAGGCGCAGCGCCCATTCGAGCGAGTGGTTGTAGAACGCCGCGGCCGCCGTGCCGACTCGCAACCAGACCCGCCCTAGCGCGCTAGGCCCGCGTGCCCTTCGCGCCTTGCCCCATTCGGGAAGCCTCGCGGCCAGCACAGGGCAGAGCGTCAGAGCCACGAACGCCGAGATCGTGACCGCGAAGGCGAGCACGAAGCCGAACTCGGCGAACATTTTGCCTGCCGTGCCGGGCAGGAACGAGATCGGGATGAACACGGCGGCGAGCGTCGCCGTGGTCGAGATGACGGCAAAGAAAACTTCACGGGTGCCGAGCACGGCGGCGGCGCGGAGGCCGACCCCCTGGTGGCGCCTTCGCTCGATGTTCTCGAGCACGACGATGGCGTCGTCGACGACCATGCCGGTCGCCAGCACGAGCGCGAACAGCGTGAACACGTTGACCGAGAAGCCGGCGATCCAGATGCCAGCGACGGTGCCCAGCGTGCAGACCGGAATCGTGATCGCCGGGATCAGCGTCGCCCGCACCGAGGTAAGGAAGAGATAAATGACGAGGATGACGATGCCGGTGGCGATGAACAGCGTCTCCATCACCTCCGAGAGCGAGGCGCTCACGAACGTCGCGTCGTCGGAGATGATCGAGATCGTGGTGCCTTGCGGCGCCTCGCGCTGCAGGTCGGCGATGGCCGCGCGCACGCCGGCCGAGATGTCGAGCGTATTGGATTGCGCCTGGCGCACGATGCCGATGCCGATCGCGAGCTGGCCGGAGAGGCGCGTGATCGTGGTCGGCGTAGCCGATCCGGCGCGCACCGTGGCGACGTCGCCGACGCGCGTCACGTCGTTGATGTAGAGCTCGGCGATGTCGGCCGCGGTCGCCACCGGCGCCTCGGTGCGCACGAGCAGCGATTGCTGCTTGTTCTCGAGCGTGCCGGCCGGCGTGTCGAGCTGCGCGCGTCCGAGCGCGGTCACCACGTCCTGCATCGAGAGGCCGCGGCTCGCCAGCGTCACTTGATTGACCGAGACGCGGATGATCGGCGCGCGCACGCCCGAAGTCTGCGCGTCGGCCACGCCTTTGACCGCGGTCAAGCGCTGCACGACGCGGTCCTCGACAAAGCGCGTAAGCTCGTCGACGGACATCGTGCGCGAGGAGACCGCGAGCTGGATGATCGGCGTCGCGTCGGCGTCGGCCTTGACGACCGTCGGCGCATCGACCTTTTCCGGCAGCTGGCGCGCCACGCGCGCGACCGCCTCGCGCACGTCGCCGGCGGCGACGTTCAAGTCGGTCTTCGACGTGAACTCGATTGTGATGCGGCTTTGGCCGTAGGAGGATTGCGAGGAGATCGAATTCACGCCCTGGACGCGCGCGACCGCGCTTTCAAGCACGCTCGTGATGCGCGCGTCGATCGTCTCGGGCGTGGCGCCCTCGTAGGTCGTTCTGATCGTGACGACCGGTTGATCGACGTCGGGCAGCTCGCGGATTTCGACACCACTCAACGCAGCGAAGCCCGCAATCATGATGAGGAGATTCATCACGAACGCCAGCACCGGCCGCCGGATGAAGAGGGCGGTCGGACCCGCCCGCGACGTTTCGGGTCCGGCGCTCATTCCCCTGTCCCCGGTGAGAAGGGGCTATGGGCGCGCTTCATCGTCCTAGCGAACGTCGAAACTCCCACGCGCTTTCCCCTCACGCCTAATTCTGCGCCACGGTCACGCTGGCGCCCTCGCGCAGCCCTTGCGTGCCTTCAATCACGACCTGGTCGCCGTCCTTGAGCGCGGCTTCGACGGCGACGGTGTCGTTCTCGCGCCGGCGGATCGTGACGCCGACGCGTTTCACCGTGGCGGCGTCGGCCATGGCCCAGACGAAGGCGCCGTTGCGGTCCCACTGGATCGCGAGGCCCGGCACCACCGGCAGCTTCTCGCCCGGGATCTGCACCGTGACGGAGAACGTCATCCCGGCGATGAGGCGGTTTTGGTCATTGGGCAGCGTCGCCTCGACGCGGAGCGTGCGCGAGGCGGCGTCGACGCGGGTGTCGAGCGCGGTGATCTTGCCGCGGATGACGGCGCCAGCGAGCGCCGGCGTGGTGGCGCGCACTTCTTCGCCGAGCGTCAGCGTGCCGGCGACGCGCTCCGAGACGACGAAGGCGACGACGAGGCTGGTGCGGTCGTCGATGGTGGCGATGGCCGCGCCCTGCGTGAGATAGTCGCCCTTGCCGAGCGTCGTCAGGCCCATGATGCCGTCGAACGGCGCCAGCACCGTGCGCCGCCTCAACTCGTATTGCTTGGCTTCGAGATCGGCGCGGGCGAGGGCGACCGCAGTGCGTGCCTGCGCCACTTGAACCGCCGCCACGGCATTGCGCTCCGAGAGCGTCTCGTAGCGCTTCAGATTCGCATCGGCCTCGTCGACCTTCACCTGCGCGAGTTTGACCGCGATGTCCTCGGCCTCGCTCTTGAGTTTCACCAGCGGCTGGCCGGCTTTTACCGCTTCGCCGGGCTTGAAGTGAATGTCCTCGATCACGCCGGCGACGTCGGCGGAAATCGTGAGGCTGCGGATCGCGCGGCCGGTGCCGACCGCGGCGACGCGGTCGCCGATCGTCTGCACTTGCACCTTGGCGAGGACGACGCGGTTTGAAATGGCGCCGCGGCGCTGGTTCGGCGGCTGGGCGCTGTTGGGCGTCTGCCCGGCGCGGTCCGGCCCCGGCGGCGCCGTGCTCGTGGCGGGCGACGGCCCGCGCGTCAGAAAAAAGACGACAACGGCCGCCGCCACGACGACGACGGCGCCGATCGCCACAATTCGCTTGGTCCCGAACTGCATCCTCACCTGCCGGCCGGTGAACTTCGTCCGATCCACGCCGCGCGACTAGACCTTGCGCGGCCCCGCCATGCAACCGGAATTCGCGCTTTCCATTTGCAGCGCGAGCAGGTCCGGCTAGGTTCCCGCACATGAGCACCTATTGCGATTTCGCGCCCGGCCATCCGCTGCACGGGCCCTATCACGACACCGAATACGGCTTCCCGCTCGCCGGCGACAACGCGCTGTTCGAGCGCCTGATCCTCGAGATCAATCAGGCCGGCCTTTCCTGGGAGCTGATGCTGAAGCGGCGCGAGTCGTTCCGTCGCGCCTATCATGGCTTCGCCATCGCCAAAGTCGCGCGCTACGGCAAGCGCGACGTGAAGCGCCTGCTCGCGGATCCCGGCGTGATCCGAAACCGGCTCAAGATCGAGGCCGCGATCGCCAATGCGCGGACAATCGAGGATCTCGCCGCCGCGCATGGCAGCTTCGCCGGCTGGATCGCGGCGCAGCACCCGCTCTCGAAGCCCGAATGGGTGAAGCTCTTCCGCAAGACCTTCCGATTCGCAGGACCGGAGATCGTCGGCGAGTTCCTGATGAGTATCGGCTATCTGCCCGGCGCTCACCGTGAGACCTGTCCCGTCTACACGCGCATCGCGAAACTGAAGCCGGCGTGGTCGCGCATTGGCAAGATGTAAGCGGGGCGCAAACGAAAAGGCCGAGGCGTTTCCGCCTCGGCCCTGTTTCGGTCCCCCAACCTATCTTGGCGCCGGTGCCTCCCCTCAGCGGTCGAACGACCGCGTCGATTTCCGGCGCTGAGGTGCTTGGTACCGCGTTCCTCCCCAACGACTTGGGCGCAGACTTTGCGCAACAAATCTGCCCAAATGCGTCCCAATTCGCAAGCATTTTGCTTCCGAGGCGGCAATTTGTGATTGACGTTCCGTTCGCCGAAGGCGGGTCCCGCAGCCTCAACCGAGCGCGAACTGCAGAACAAAGACGGCACCGATGAGCGCGACCGCCGGCGAGAGCCGCGAGAACCGGCCGCTCAGGAGCTTCACGGCGATTAGGTAAGAAGACAGAGACCGATGCCGGCGACGATCGAGTAGGTCATCGGCCTGCAGCGCACCGTTATCTTCGCGGCCGCGCCGCGGGTCAAATCTCCATCTGCGCGCCGAGCTCGACGACGCGGCCGGGCGGAATCTGGAAGAACTCCATGGCGCTGGCGGCGCTGCGCGCCATCCACGCATAGACATGCTCGCGCCAGCGCGCCATGCCCGGCTGCGCGCTCGGGATCGGAGTCTCGCGCGACAGGAAGAACGAGGTGTCCATGATGTTGAAGGTGAGGCCGAAGCGCTTGCTCGACGACAGCGCCCGAGGAACGTTGGGGTTGTCCATGAAGCCGTAGTGCAGGATCACGCGATACATTTCGTGCGCGAGCGTCTGGACTTCGATGCGTTCGGCCTCCGGCACATTCGGCACCTCGGCCACCTGGACCGTCAGGAACAGCACGCGCTCGTGGATGACCTTGTTGTGCTTGATGTTGTGCATGAAGGCGAGCGGGACGCCCTCGGTGCTGCCGGTCATGTAGACGGCGGTGCCCGCTACTTTCTGGCAGCGCCCACGCACCGACGATTGAAGGAATAGATCGAGCGGCAGCGCGCCCGAGCGCACGCGCTCGGCGACGAGATCGCGCCCGCGCTTCCAGGTCGTCAACAGCACGAAGCTCACGATTGCGACGACGATCGGGAACCAGCCGCCCTGCGGGATTTTGAGCGTGTTCGAGCCGAAAAAGGCGAGGTCGACCACAAAGAGAAGAGCAGACAAAGGGATCGCGTAGTATGCGGGCCAGCGCCAGATCAGGAACATCGCGATGCAAAGGAGGATCGTATCGATCAGCATCGTGCCGGTCACCGCGACGCCGTAGGCCCAGGCGAGGCTGCTCGACGATTTGAAGCCGAGCACCAACGCGACGACGAAGACCAGCAACATCCAATTGATGTAGGGAAGGTAGATCTGTCCGATTTCCTCCTTGGAAGTGTGGATGATCGTCATGCGCGGCAGGAACCCGAGCTGGATCGCCTGGCGTGTCACCGAAAAGGCGCCAGTGATGACGGCCTGCGACGCGATGATCGTTGCAGCGGTGGCGACCAAGATGAGCGGCAGCCGAAACCACTCCGGCGCCAGCAAGTAGAACGGATTGGCGATTTTCTTGGGATCGTCGAGGAGCTCGGCGCCTTGGCCGAAATAGTTGAGAACGAGCGCAGGCCAGACGAGGGCGAGCCACGCGAGCCGGATCGGACGCTTTCCGAAATGACCCATATCGGCATAGAGCGCCTCGGCGCCGGTCACCGTCAGCACGACCGAGCCCAAGACGAGGAAGGCACGCCAGGGATCGGTGAAGAAGAAGCCGATCGCATGGGTCGGATTGAGTGCCGCGAGCACGCCCGGCTCGCGCACGATACCGGCGATACCGAGCGCCGCCAGCGTCACGAACCACACGCACATCACCGGGCCGAACAGCGCGCCGATGGCGCCGGTGCCCTGGCGCTGGATAAGAAACAGCGTGATCAAGATCACGAGCGTGACGGGAATAATATAAGCCTTCGTGCTCGGCTCGATGACTCCGAGCCCTTCGACCGCGCTCAACACCGAAATCGCCGGCGTGATCATGCTGTCGCCGTAGAACAGCGCCGCCGCGAAGATGCCGAGGATAACGACCGAGGCACGGCGCGAGCCGACGATGCGATGGCTGATGAGCGCCAGCAGGGCGAGGCTGCCGCCTTGGCCGCGATTGTCGGCGCGCATCATCAGCGTCGCGTATTTGACGGTGACCACGAGCGTCAGCGACCAGAACATCAGCGAGAGGATGGCTAGCACGTGACGCGCGTCGATTGGCAGCGGGTGGCTGCCGGCGAGCGATTCGCGCAACGCGTAGAGCGGGCTGGTGCCGATGTCGCCGTAAACGACGCCGACGGCGCCGATCAGCAGACCCCAAGCGGACCGGTCGGGAGCAGCGGCTTGCGTGCTAGGCATCAGGGCGCGTGCGTCGTTACGGCGGGGCGCTTGGGCCTAAGCATGCGGCCGCGCCGTATCGGACTTGAGGCGGCGCGCCGGAGCGGCCGCGAGTCGTGGGCGAATTCGAGCGCGCTCCATCCTAACTACCCGTCCGCTTTCGCCCCATTCGCCGCATTCGATGCGCGGGCGGCATACTCGCGGAGAATAACCGCGGCATCTGCGGGCGGCAATGAGCGATGCGGGCGAGGGATTGTCTCACTCCGGCCGGTCCCATAGATTTCGCGCCCCGTTCCCACGAAACCCATAACCGTCGTCGCCCATGCGCCTATCGCGCTATTTCCTGCCCTTGCTCAAAGAAACGCCTGCCGAGGCGCAGATCGTCTCGCACCGCTACATGCTGCGCGCCGGCATGGTCCGCCAATCGGCCGCCGGCATCTATACCTGGCTGCCGCTGGGCCACCGCGTGCTGAAGAAGATCGAACAGATCGTGCGCGAGGAGCAGGACCGCTCGGGCGCCATCGAGGTGCTGATGCCGACGATCCAGTCGGCCGACCTCTGGAAGAAATCGGAGCGCTACGAGGCCTACGGCAAGGAGATGCTGCGCATCACCGATCGCCACGAGCGCGAGATGCTCTACGGACCCACCAACGAGGAGCTCATCACCGATATCTTCTCCAAGGAGGTAAAGAGCTATCGCGACCTGCCGAAGAACCTCTATCACATCCAATGGAAGTTTCGCGACGAAGTGCGGCCGCGCTTCGGCGTGATGCGCGGGCGCGAGTTCCTGATGAAGGACGCGTATTCCTTCGACCTCGACTACGCGGCTTCGCGCTTGGCCTACAACAAGATGTTCATCGCGTATCTGCGCACATTCGCGCGCATGGGCCTGAAGGCGATCCCGATGGAGGCGGAGACCGGCCCCATCGGCGGCAATCTCTCGCACGAATTCATCGTGCTGGCCGAGACCGGCGAAAGCCGCGTGTTCTGCGACCGCGACTTCCTCGATTTCGACGTGCTGGCGAAACCCATCGACTACGCCGACGAGGGCGCGGTCAACGGCGTCGTCGAGCGCTTCACCAAGCTCTATGCGCGCACCGACGAGAAGCACGATGGCGCCCTGTTCGAGAAAGAGGTGCCGGAGCAGCGCCGCTACGAGGGCCGCGGCATCGAAGTCGGCCATATTTTCTACTTCGGCACCAAATACTCTCAGCCGCTCGGCGCCAAGGTGACGGGGCCGGACGGAAAGGAAGTGGCAGTGCACATGGGGTCTTACGGCATCGGCGTCTCGCGGCTGGTCGGCGGCATCATCGAGGCAAGTCACGACGCGGCGGGCTGCATCTGGCCCGAATCCGTGGCGCCGTTCAAAGTCGGCCTCATCGCGCTCCGCCCCGACGACAAGGTGGCCGCCCAATTTGCGGATAAGCTTTACGCCGCGTTGACCGCGGCCAATGTCGAGACCCTCTACGACGACGTCGATGAGCGTCCCGGCGCCAAATTCGCGGCGATGGATCTGATCGGGCTGCCCTGGCAGCTCATCGTCGGCCCGCGCGGCGTCAAAGCGGGAACCGTCGAGATGAAGGAGCGCAAGACCGGCAAGCGTGAAGACGTCTCGCTCGAAAGCGCGCTCGCGCGGATGACGCAGGGCTAGGCCGATGCTCACCGGCCGCCTGTTCTTGTTCTCGCCGCTCGAGCGGATGATCGCCTGGCGTTACCTGAAGCCGCGGCGGAAGGAAGGCTTCGTCTCGGTCATCGCCGCGTTTTCGTTCCTCGGCATCATGCTCGGCGTGGCGACGCTCATCATCGTGATGTCGGTGATGAACGGTTTCCGTCACGAGCTCTTGGGGCGCCTGCTCGGCTATGCCGGCCACGTGGTGGTGAGCAGCAACACCGGGTATCTCGCGAACTACGGCGCCGTCGCCGATCGTCTCAAGACGTTGCCGGGCGTGAGCTCCGCGGTGCCCGCGATCGACGGGCAGGTGATGGCGATGGCGAACAACATTCCGGCGCCGGCGCAGGTGCGCGGCATCGCGCCCGCGGATCTCGCGCAGCACCGGCTGTTCGCGCCGAGCATCCGCGAGGGCAATATCGCCAACTTCAAAGGAGATCGTGCCGTCATCATCGGCTACCGCATGGCGCAGACGCTCGGCTTGCGCGTCGGCGATAAGCTCCAATTGATCGCGCCCGCGCGCGGCGTGCAGACGCCGTTCGGCCCGCTGCCGACCCGCACCGTCACCTATACCATCGTCGGGCTCTTCAATGTCGGCATGTCGGAGATCGATAAGCTCATCGTGCTGATGCCGCTCGAGGCGGCGCAGGCGCTGCTCGACTACGAGAATTCCGTGAGCTCGGTCGAGCTTTCGATCCGCAATCCGGACCGGAGCGAGGAGATGGCGAGCGCGGTCCTGCGCTTGAACATGCCGAATATCCGCATCCGCACCTGGCAGGAGACCTATTCCACCTATTTCAACGCGCTCCGGGTCGAGCGCAACGTGATGTTCCTGATCCTGACGCTCATCATCATCGTCGCCGCATTCAACATCATCTCCAGCCTCATCATGCTGGTGAAGGACAAGACCCAGGCGATCGCGATCTTGCGGACGATGGGCGCCACGCGCGGCACGGTTCTGCGCATCTTCATTCTCTCGGGCGCCAGCATCGGCGTGGTTGGCACGCTCCTGGGCGTCGGGCTCGGCCTCCTCATCAGCTACAACATCGACACGATCAAGCGCGCGCTCGAGGAGCTGTTGGCGTTCCGCATGTTTCCGGACGAGATCTATTTCCTCTCGCGCCTGCCGGCGATCGTCGACCTCAACGAAGTGCTTCAGGTCTCGGCGATGGGCCTCGTCCTGACTTTGCTGGCGACGATCTATCCGTCGTGGAAGGCGGCGCGGCTCGATCCTGTCGAGGCGCTGCGCTATGAGTGACGGCGTTCGAACGCCGCCCACGGTTCCCATCCTCGAGCTGCGCGGCATCGCCAAGGCTTTCACGCAGGCCACCGGCATCCTGCCGATCCTCACCGACGTCGCGCTGCAAGTGCGGCCCGGCGAGATGGTGGCCCTGGTCGGCCCGTCGGGCTCGGGCAAATCGACGCTGCTGCACATTGCGGGGCTGCTCGACCGGCCGAGCGCGGGCGAAGTGTGGATCAAGGGCCGCAACTGCTCGAACCTGCCCGATTCGGAGCGCTCGCGGCTGCGGCGCGAGCTACTTGGCTTTGTCTACCAGTATCATCATCTGCTTCCGGAATTTTCTGCGCTGGAAAACGTGATCGTGCCGCAGATGGTCGGCGGCAAGCCATATTGGATGGCGAAGAAACAGGCCCGCGCGCTTCTCGACGCGCTTGGGATGAAGGAACGCGAAACGCATCGCCCGTCGAGGCTTTCGGGCGGCGAGCAGCAGCGCGTCGCCATCGCGCGCGCCATGGCCAACCGGCCCGTGCTCATCATCGCCGACGAACCCACCGGCAACCTCGATCCCGCCACCGCCGACCGCGTGTTCTTCCAGCTCAATACGCTGGTGAAGACCGCCGGTATCGGCGCGCTCGTCGCCACCCACAATTACGACCTCGCGCACCGCATGACGCGCATCTTGCGCATCCACGAGGGACGGGTGGTGGAGGCGGCGCGCGTTTGACACCCTGCTGGGAACGAGACTTGGGATCCCGCTCGCGCTGCGTCCGAGTTCTCGGCGGTCGAAGATTGCAGTAGCATATCATGTCTGACAATCGAATCGACGCCAACCGTGAGCGAGCTGCGGATAAGCGTTCTCGGCGAATTCAAGATCATGCGGCAAGGCGTGGCACTGCCTTTGCCGCACTCCAAAAAGACGCGTGCGCTTCTCGCCTATCTCGCGGTCGTGGGGCGGCCGCAGCGCCGAGAACACCTATGCGAATTGCTTTGGGACGGGCCGGATGATCCTCGGGCGTCGCTCCGCTGGAGCCTCTACAAGATCAGGCAGGTGACTAACAGCGGCGCTCGCGAATGCCTCGCGGGCGATCACGAACGGGTCTGGCTCGAGCCTGACTGCGTCAGCATCGATTTCACCAGAATATCCGGGCTCAGCAAGGGCACGGTGGAATCGTTCGATACAGCGGCGCTGGAGGATCTGGCTGCCGAATTTGGCGGGGAATTCCTCGAAGATATCTGCCTGCCGCGCTGCCCGAAGTTCGAAGCGTGGCGGCGCTATCACGCGGATGCAACGTCGCGCATCCGCCGCCGCATCTTGCGCGTGCTCGTGAGTCGGACGCGCGCCACTCCGGAGCGCGCACTCCTGCATGCCCACGCGCTGCGGCGCCTCGACCCAAATTCCGCCGATCTCGACCGCGAGATCCAAGATCTTGTCGCCGCCGCCAACCGAGCCGAGGGACCTGCTGGCGCCATCTCGCGGCCAGACAGTGCGGTTGCGATGGCCGCGGAACCCGAACGTTCTTTGGCCGCGGCCTCCGCCGCGGGCAAAGCGCAACAGGTCCGATTCTGTCGCACGGCCGACGGCGTACGCATCGCCTTCGCGGTTTCCGGCCGGGGGCCGCCGCTGCTGCGGGCCGCCCATTGGATGTCGCATGTTCAATACGATTGGGAGAGTCCCGTTTGGCGACACTGGATCGACGCGCTTTCGGCAACGACGACACTGATCCGGTACGATGAGCGCGGCAACGGGCTCTCGGACTGGAACGTGGCCGAAATCTCATTCGACCGTATGGTGGCCGACCTCGAAAGCGTTGCCGACGCGGCGGAGTTAGACCGCTTCACGCTGCTCGGCGTCTCGCAGAGCTGCGCCGTTTCGGTCGCCTACGCGATTCGCCACCCGGAACGGGTGGCGAAGCTCATCCTTTATGGCGGCTTCGTGAAGGGATGGAGGAAGCGTGGCAGCCCTCATGACGTCGCGACGCACGATGCGATGACGACGCTGATTCGGGAGGGGTGGGGTATGAATAACCCGTCGTTCCGCCGTCTCTTCACGCTTATGTTCCTTCCCGACGCCACGCCGGAGCAAACGGCGTGGTTCGACGCCCTTCAGCGCAACACAGTTTCGCCCGAAAACGCTGCCCGCCTTCATGACGCGTTCGGAGAGATCGACGTTGCCTCGATGCTCGGCCGCGTCCGCGTCCCAACGCTCGTGCTGCATGCCCGGCGCGACGCCGCTGTGCCGTTCGAATCGGGTCGGGAATACGCAATTGGAATCCCGGACGCACGCTTCATCGATCTCGACAGCGCGAATCATATCCTGCTGAGCCACGAGCCGGCGTTCGCCGAATTTTGCCGGAATGTGGCCGCCTTCATTCACGAATCGGCTCCGGTGGGCGAACGGGTCGAAGACAGCGCCGGTCCGTCGGGAACAGCGTGACCTGCAGCGGCCATTGGTACGGCGCCGCGCCAATGTAGGGCGCCAAATTTCAACGGCGCCCAGCGCAATTCCTACGTTTGCTCTTACACCGGCTCTCACGCGCACGCGCGATTCTCACCCGTGCCGGCTCGCCAATTCATGCGGCAGAGCCTAGGCCGGCGAAAGTCCAGGAAAGAGAGCGGCGGCGATGAAGATCCATGACGTAACGGGAGGCGGCGGCGTGCGGCTCCATGTGCGCGAGTGGGGGGAGAAAGCCGCACCGTCGATTCTTCTCATGCATGGATGGTCGCAGAATCATCTGTGCTGGATCAGGCAATTTCAAAGCGCTTTGCAGGAAGAATGCCGGCTCGTGGCATTCGACCTGCGCGGGCACGGCATGTCGGACGCGCCAATGGATCCCGGTCAATACACCGACGGTGACAAATGGGCCGATGACGTGGCGGCCATCATCGACCGGCTCGCACTCGACAAGGCGGTCCTTGTCGGCTGGTCGTACGGCGGATTTGTGATCGCAGACTATCTGCGCAAATACGGGCAGCAGAACGTCGCCGCCATCGACTTCGTCAGTGCGGCGGTCGTTCTCGGTCCCAAGGCATTCGGTCCACTGATCGGGCCTGGATTTCTCGAGCATGCGCCGGGCGCGTTCGCCCCCGATCTGCCGACGAACATCGCGGCGATTCGGAAGTTTCTGCGCTGCTGCTTCGCGAAGCCGGTCCCTCAGGACGATTTCGAGCTGGCGTTGGCCTTCAACATGACCGTTCCGGCCAAGGTACGCGGATTCCTGACTGCGCGCGAACTCGATTGCGGCCCGGTGCTCGATGAAATCAATGTTCCGACCCTGGTCACACATGGCCGCGCCGACTCCGTAGTATTGCCGGCGATGGGCGAGTACACGCTCGCGCACTGCAAGACGGCGAAAGGGTCTTGGTACGAGGGGGTCGGGCACGCACCATTTCTCGAGGAGCCGGAACGATTCAATCGCGAGCTGCGCCAACTTGCCACGACGGCGCGGCTCGCCCTGGCGGGATGACGTTGGAATTTGTGGATAGTGCGGGGCCCGCGCCTATTGCTTGCGAGACATCGCGCAGCCGGCGCATTAAGTTCGGCGCAGTTGTTGCCAGAACCCAGAATCCAGAACTCACTGCGCCGAATGCCCGCCGCCGATTTCGTCCATCTCCGCGTCCATAGCGCCTATTCGCTCTCCGAGGGCGCGCTCAAGATTCCGGAGATCGTGGCTCTCTGTAAGACCGCGGGCATGCCGGCGGTCGCGATCACGGATACGAACAATCTTTTCGGGGCGCTCGAATTCTCGGCGGCGTGCAAGGAGGGCGGCGTGCAGCCGATCATCGGCTGCCAGCTGACGCTTGCCGATCCGCGCGCCGAGGAGCGCGGCGAGCGCGCCGCCCTGGCGCGCGATCTGTCCTCGATCGTGCTGCTGGCGCAGAACGAGGCCGGTTACCGCAACCTCATGAAGCTATCGAGCCGCGCTTATCTCGAGCCGGGACCGGGCGAGTCGGCCCACATCGATTGGCGCGCGCTCGAAGCGTATGCCGAAGGGCTGATCGCACTTACCGGCGGGGCGGGCGGACCGATCGGCGTGGCGCTGCTCAATGGGCAGGCCGCGGCGGCGACAGCGCTGCTGCAGCGCCTGAAGGCCGTGTTCGGCGACCGCCTCTATGTCGAGATCGCGCGCCACGGTGTCGATGCCGAGCGCCGTGCCGAGGCCGGCCTGATCGAGCTGGCCTATGCGCACGACGTGCCGCTGGTCGCCACCAACGAGGCGTTCTTCGGCAATGCCGACATGTACGACGCGCACGACGCGCTGCTTTGCATCGCCTCCAGCACGGTCGTCGCCGAACGCGACCGGAGGCGGCTCACGCCGGAATATCGTTTCAAGACCCCGGCGGAGATGAAAGCGCTCTTTGCCGATCTTCCGGAGGCTGTGGAGAACACCGTCGCGATCGCGCGCCGCTGCGCGGTGATGGCCGACGCGCGCAAGCCGATCTTGCCGCCCTTCGTCTCCGCGAGCGGCCGCGGCGAGCCGGATGAGCTGCGCCATCAGGCGCGGGCCGGCCTCGAGCAGCGCCTGGCGCGCCATGTCTTCACGCCGACGATGAGCCCTGCCGAGCGCGAAACCGTCGCCAAGCCGTATTGGGAGCGGCTCGATTACGAGCTCGGCGTTATCGTGCAGATGGGCTTCCCGGGCTACTTCCTCATCGTCGCTGACTTCATCCGCTGGGCCAAGGAACACGGGATTCCGGTGGGGCCCGGCCGCGGCTCCGGCGCGGCTTCGGTCATCGCATGGTCGCTGGGTATCACCGACCTCGACCCGTTGCGCTGGATCCTTCTGTTCGAGCGCTTCCTCAATCCCGAGCGCGTCTCGATGCCGGATTTCGACATCGACTTCTGTCAGGACCGGCGCGACGAAGTGATCCGCTACGTGCGCGAGAAGTATGGTCGCGAGAAGGTCGCGCAGATCATCACGTTCGGCAAGCTGCAGGCGCGCGCGGTGCTGCGCGACGTGGGCCGCGTGCTGCAGATGCCCTATGGGCAAGTCGACCGCATCGCGAAGCTCGTGCCCTACAACCCGGCGCATCCGGTGACGTTGCAGCAGGCCATCGACGGCGAGCCGCAGCTACAGGAGATGCGCCGCGCCGACGAGAATGTGGCGCAGCTCATCGACATCGCGCTGAAGCTCGAAGGCCTCTACCGCCACGCTTCGACGCATGCCGCCGGCGTCGTCATCGGCGACCGGCCGCTCGAGGAGCTGATCCCGCTCTACAAGGATCCCCGTCACGATGCGCTGGTCACCCAGTTCAACATGAAGGACGTGGAGAAGGCCGGGCTCGTGAAGTTCGACTTCCTCGGCCTCACCACGCTCTCGCTGCTCGTGCACGCGGTCGAGCTGTTGAAGGCGCGCGGCATCGAAATCGATCTCTCGGCGATCCCGCTCGACGACAAGAAGACCTACGAGATGCTCGGTACCGGCGATGCGACGGGCGTGTTCCAGTTGGAAAGCGGCGGCATGCGCAACGTGCTCACCGGCCTGAAGCCCGACCGATTCGAGGACCTGATCGCGGCGGTGGCGCTTTATCGGCCCGGGCCGATGGACAGCATTCCGACCTTCATCAATCGGAAGCATGGCCGCGAACGCATCGATTACCTGCATCCGCTGCTGGAGCCGGTGCTGAAGGAAACCTACGGCGTCATCACCACCCAGGAGCAGGTGATGCAGATCGCGCAGGTGCTCGGCGGCTATTCGCTCGGCGGCGCCGATCTGCTCCGCCGCGCGATGGGCAAGAAGATCAAGTCCGAGATGGACGCGCAGCAGGCGATTTTCCTCGCGGGCGCCGAAAATAAAGGCGTCGATCCCCGGCGCGCGTCGTTCATCTTCGACCTCATCGCGAAATTCGCCGGCTACGGCTTCAACAAGCCGCACGCCGCCGCCTATGCGCTCATCGCCTATCAAACCGCCTATCTCAAGGCGAACTACCCGGTCGAGTTCTTCGCCGCGTCGATGACCTATACGATGCATTCGACCGACAAGCTTGCGGGCTTCCGGCGCGAATGCACGAAGCGCGGCATCGCGGTGCTGCCGCCGGACGTCAATTCGTCGCGTGCGCGCTTCTCCGTCGATGCCGGCTCGGTACGATACGCGCTCGCCGCGATCAAGAATGTCGGTGCCGCGGCGATGGAGGTGCTGGTCAAGGAGCGCGAGGCGCACGGTCCGTTTTGCGGCCTCGCTGATTTCGCCGCGCGGCTCGATCCTGCCACGCTCAACAAGCGCCAGCTCGAGAACCTCATCAAGGCCGGCGCCCTCGACAGCATCCATCCGAACCGGTGCCAATTGTTCGAGGGCGCCGACGTGATCCTGCGCTTCGGCACCTCCGCGCATCAGGACAAGAAGAGCGGGCAGAATTCCCTGTTCGGCGATCTTTCCGGCGCCCAGAAGACGGCGTTGCCCTTGCCGCAGGTCACCGATTGGAGCGAAAGCGACCGCCTCCGCCACGAATACGAGGCGATCGGCTTCTATCTCTCGGCCCATCCGCTCGATGGGCAAGAGAAGATCCTGGCGAAGCTCGGTGTCATTCGCTTCGCCGATCTCGTCGCGCGCGCGGGGCAGGGCGTGCCGACCGTGGGCTTGAAGCTCGCCGGCGTCGCCATCGCCTACCGCCAGCGCAGCTCGGCCAAGGGCGCCAAGTACGCGGTCGTGCAGATGAGCGACCCCTCGGGCGTGTTCGAGGTGATGGTCTTCAGCGAGGTGCTCGCCGCCACACGCGACCTCATCGACCGCGCCGTCGCCGAATCATTCCCGCTCATCATCGAGGCCGACGCACTGCGCCGCGACGACGATTTCTCGCTCTTCGCGCGCAATATCGCGCCCTACGATCAGGCGGTGGCGCGCGCGCCTACCGTGATCGAGGTTTTCCTCGGCGGCGAGGAGGCGGTGGATTCGCTGGCGAAGCTTTTCGCGCGGGAAAAGCCGGGCCGCGGCGTCGTCAAGCTCAAAGTGCCCGACGGCGCGTCGGAAATCGAAGTCCAGCTCCCCGGCCGCTGGGCCGTCACCGGCGAAACGCGCCAGGCGATCAAGGCAATTCCCGGCGTCGTGCATGTCGAGATGGTATGAGGGGCGTGTGATCCCGCTCACCAAAGCAGCCATACCCGCATAGCCTCCGCTCTGGTATATCTGGTTCCGCGGCGATGCCACCCGAGCGGCATCGCCAGGGGGAGGCAATGCCGAAGGCCAGGAGGCCAGGCGCCAAGCAGCGGCGTGGCACGCGCCGCGTCAAAGATTCGCCGCGGTCAGGCGACCGCGCGGCGAAGCCCATTGCCATGGGCAAAGGTCGGACAGCTTCGCGATCAGGCGCGCTCTCCGCCGAGATGCGCAACAAGCTCATCCTCGCGGCCGTCGCCGAGGGCGTCTACGAGTGGTCGGTCGCGACCAACGAACTCTACATTTCGCCGCGCCTGCGCGAGATGCTCGGTTTCCGCGTCGGCGAACTCACGTCGGAAAGCTGGAACGAGCACGTCCATCCCGACGACAAGAAGCTCTACCGGACGGCAATGGTCGACTACTTCAAGGGCCGGACCAAGCGCTTTGCCTGCGAATACCGGGTGCTTGACGCGAAAGGCCGCTACCGTTGGGTCAGCGACCGCGGTTCAGCCGTGCGCGATCACGTGGGACGTGTCGAAAAATTTCTCGGCGCTATCAGTGACGTCAGCGAGCAGATCGAAACTAAGCGGGCGCTCGAAGAGAGCGAGCAGCGTTACGAGCTGGCGACCGAAGCCGTCGGCGAGGGGATGTACGACTGGAACGTCGACACCGACGAGATCTACTACTCGCCGGGGCTATACCGGCATATGCGGCTCGACCCCAAGGAACACCGGACGGCCGCCAATTGGCTCAAGATCATTCATCCGGACGACCTGCCCAAGTACCAAGCGTCGATGCGCGACCTCTTTCGCGGCAAGACCAAACGCTTTGATTGCGAATTGAGGTACAGGAGCCGCGACGGCGAGTGGCGGTGGGCGCACCAGCACGGCTTCGCGCTGCGAAATGGCAAAGGCCGCGCAGTGCGCGTCGTCGGTGCCACCGGGGACATCACCGAGCAAATGCAGGTCAAGCAGGCGCTGGAGGCGCGCACTCGCGACCTCGCCGAATCGCTCGAGCGCCAGACTGCGACAAGCCAGGTGCTCGGCGTCATCAGCCGTTCGAAGTTTGACATCGGTCCGGTGCTTGACACGATCGCCGAGACGGCCGGTAAGCTCTGCCGCGCGGGCAGCGCCACCATTCGCACGCTCGTCGACGGAAAATTCCGCTACGCGGCCTCGTATCGGGCCGATCCGCAATATGTCGAGTTCCTGAAGCGGAATCCGGAAGAGCTGGACGGCGGAGCACTTTGGGCACGCGCGATCCTCCAGCGGCGAACCGTCCACATTCCCGACGCACTCGCCGATCCCGACTTCAAACTCATCAACAAGCAGCATGTCGGACAGTTCCGGACCGTGCTCGGTGTTCCGCTCATGCGTGACGGCACGCCCATCGGCGTCATCATGATGCAGCGGAATGTGGTCGAGCCATTCACGGAACTGCAAATCGAGCTCGTCACGACCTTCGCCGACCAGGCCGTGATCGCGATCGAGAACGTGCGCCTGTTCGAGGAGGTCCAGGCGCGCACGCGCGAGGTAAGC
>Ga0310812_10000315_pt1 | contig 19493 bp, 16 predicted proteins | sample NN3metagenome_FD_205747 | JGI IMG/M metagenome (GOLD analysis project Ga0310812, IMG submission 205747) | Soil microbial communities from experimental microcosm in Duke University, North Carolina, United States - NN3 | ecosystem: Engineered > Artificial ecosystem > Soil microcosm > Unclassified...
ATGCGGCGGGGCTGACGCCGGACGCGCAGCTCGCGTTCATCACCAACCGGCAGGTCGCGGTGACCGCCGAAAAGGTGGCGATCAACGCGGTGATGGCGGGCTGCCTCCCCGAGTACATGCCGGTGGTGGTGGCGGCGGTGGAGGCGATCGCCGACCCGCAGTGGGCGTATCACGGGCCCGCGACGTCGACGGGTGGCGCGGGGCCGCTGTTGATCGTCAACGGTCCCATCGCACGACGGCTCGAGATGAACTGCGAGGACAACCTCTTCGGGCCGGGCTGGCGCGCCAACGCCACCATCGGTCGAGCGGTGCGACTCGTCATGAGGAACGTGATCGGCACGCTGCCGGGATACCTCGACCGCGGCACGCTGGGGCATCCCGGCAAGTACAGCTACGTGATGGCGGAGAACGAGGCGGAGAGCCCGTGGATCCCCCTCCACGTGCAGCGTGGATGCCAGCCGGGGGAGAGCGCGGTGACGGTGCTCGCCGCCGAGGCGCCGCGGCAGTGGTACAACCAGCTCTCGAGCACGCCGGAGGGAGTGCTCCGCACGGTGTGCGACGACATGCGCCACCACAACAGCACCAACGGGCAGCCGCAGTACGTGCTGGTGCTGGCGGGGGAGCACATGCGGACCATCGCCAACGGCGGCTGGTCCAAGGCCGATATCCAGAAATTCGTGTTCGAGAACACCCAGAACAGCGTGGCGCACATCAAGCGTATGGAGCGCATGGCGGGCGCGGTGACACCGCAGGACGAGAAAACGATGCGGCCGTTGCTCGCTCAGCCGGACGACCTCCTGGTCGTCGCGGCGGGCGGACGGGCGGGCGCGTTCTCGTCCTACATCCCCGGTTGGGCGGGCGGGCGGCGCTCGTCGCAAGCAGTGACGAAGGTCATCCAGGACAGGAGGGCATGATGGCACCGATCGAGATCCTCGATCCCACCGTCGAGCCGCGGAAGCAGCCGTTGACATACGTGCCGCGGCCCGACTCGCTGAAGGGCCGGCGGGTCGGACTCGTCGAGAACACCAAGTTCAACTCGGACCGGCTGCTCCACCGCATCGGGGAGCTGCTCATCAACGAGTACGGCGCCGCCGAGTGCAAGATGTGGCGCAAGCACAACGCCAGCGTGCCCGCGCACGCCGAGATCATCGAGGAGGCCAAGCGGTCCGTCGACGTCATCGTCGCCGGCATCGGCGACTGAGGGTCGTGCTCGTCGGGCAGTGTGCTCGACGGAATCCTGTTCGAGAAGAACGGCGTGCCCGCGGCGTCCATCGTGACCGACGTGTTCCAGGCCACCGGCCGCGCCATGGCGCAGTCCTGGGGTCTGCCCGCGTACAAGTTCCTCGCGATGCCCCATCCCATCGCCAATCTCTCCGAGGCCCAGCTCGATCAGCGCGCGCGAGAGATCGCCCCGCAGGTCGTGAAGCTCATTCTCGAGGGCCAGGAGTAGCGGCGCCCTCGACCGCGTGACTGCCGCCCCCGCCGACTACCGGCCCCCCTGGTGGCTGCGGGGGCGGCACCTGCAGAGCTTGTGGGGCCCGCTTCGGCGCCGCCCGCGCCGTCCCGCCTTCCGCCGCGAGCGGTGGGAGACCCCCGACGGCGACTTCCTCGATCTCGACTGGCTGGCCGCCGCGCCCGCGCGCCCGGCCGCGCCCTGCGTGGTCGTGCTCCACGGCCTCGAGGGCTCGTCCGAGTCGCACTACGCGCTCGGCCTCATGGGCCTGGTCGAGGACGCGGGATGGCGCGGCGTCGTCGTCCACTTCCGCTCGTGTAGCGGCGAGCTCAACCGCCTTGGCCGGCTTTACCATTCGGGAGAGACCTCAGATCTGGAGTTCGTGGTGCGGCGCCTCATCGCGGCGACCCCCGGCGCGGCCATCGGGCTGACCGGGGTTTCGTTGGGCGGCAACGTCGTCCTGAAGTGGCTGGGCGAGCGGGGCGAGACGGTGCCCGACGAGGTCCTGGCCGCCGTCGCCATCTCGGTGCCCTTCGACCTCGCCGCGTGCGCGGCCGTGCTCGACCACGGGCTGAACCGCCTCCTCTACACCGCGCACTTCCTCCGGACCATGAAGCCCAAGGTCCGGGCCAAGGCCGCCCTCTACGGCGAGCGCGTGGACGTTCGCGCGGCGATGCGCGCGCGGACCTTCCGCCTCTACGATCGGCTGGTCACCGCGCCGATCTTCGGCTTCAGCGACGAGGAGGACTACTGGCGCCGCTGCAGCAGCGGACCCTATCTCTCCAAGATCCGTCGACACACGCTGCTGATCAGCGCGGTCAATGATCCGTTCGTCCCGCCGGAGAGCCTGCCGCGCGCGGAGGTGGAGCGCTCGCCCTGGCTCGAGGCGGTGTTTCCCGCCGAGGGAGGCCACGCGGGCTTTCTCGACGGCGGCGGCGCGGGGCCTTCGTGGGCGGAGCGGCGGGCGGTGGACTTCCTCGCGCGGCATCTGGGGCCGTCTGCTAGGATGCCCCAGTGATCCGCGACGCCTACGGCCTCGACCTCACGACGGAGTCGCGCGCCGCCGTCGACGCGTACGATCGCGGCGTCCGCGCGCTGCTGGGCTTCAGCGCCGACACCGTCGCGGCGTTCGAGGCGGCGGTGGTCGCCGACCCCGGCTTCGCGCTGGGGCGGACGGGCCTCGCGGTGACGCTCTACCTCGACGAGCGTCTGGCCGAGGGTCGCGCGGAGATGGAGCGCGCGGTCGCCGCGGCGTCGGCTTCGGCGCTGACCCCGCGGGAGCGCGGCAGCGTGGACGCCCTCGCTCTGTGGGTGGGCGGCCGCGGCAATGACGCGATCCCTGCGATCCGCGCGCTGCTCGCCGAGCACCCCCGCGACATGCTCCTGCTCCAGCGCCTGTACTACATCTACTTCTGGCAGGGGCGCTCGGCCGAGATGCTCGAGCTGACGGACGGGACGTACGGCGCCTTCACCGGCGACTCGTTCATGCTGGGGCTGCACGCCTTCAGCCTCGAGGAGAACGGGCGTTACGCGGAGGCGCTACCGCTCGCGGAGCGCGCGATGGCGCTGAACCCACGCGACGCCTGGGCGGTGCACGCGGCGGCCCACGTCTTCTACGAGACGGGGGAGAACGAGCACGGGGTCGAGGCCTTGCCCCCGCGCATCCATCCATGTGATCACCTCGGCTATTTCCGCAACCATCTCCTCTGGCATCTCGCCCTCATGCATCTCGCCGCCGGGCGCTACGAGCGGGCGGCCGCGCTGTTCGAATCCGTGTTCGGTCGCGTCGCGATCAGGGTGAGCTCGGACCTCCAGGACTCGGTGGCGCTGGCCTGGCGCCTCGATCTCTTCGACCGGCCGGATCCCGCGCGGTGGCAGCATCTGGGGGCGGTCGCGCTGCGCCGCCTCGACATGCCGCTGCTGCTCTTCCACGACCTCCACGTGGGCATGGCGCTGGCGGCCGCGGGGGACTGGACGCACGCGGAGCTCCAGCTCGAGCGCCTGCGCGCGCGGGCGAAGAAGACCCGCAACCCCACGCTGCCGGAGGTGGTGGTGCCGCTGCTGGAGGGGCTCCATGCGTTTGCGCGCGGCGAGCACGCCGAGGCTGTGGCGCGCATTGCCCCCGTCGAGTCCCGCATCGTGGAAGTCGGTGGCAGCCACGCCCAGCGCGAGGTCTTCCACGACACCCTGCTGGTGGCGGCGCTGCGCGCGAAGGATGCCGAGCGGAGCCAGGCGCTGCTGACGCGGCGCCTCGCGAAGCGCCCCAATCCCGGCCACTACTGGAGCCATCGCTGAAGCGCGCGGCCCAACGGGCGACCGCGGCGCGTGGCCGCAGGGGGGGCGGCGCGCTGTCGATTCGTCCGGGCACGGCGGGCGACGTCCCCACGATCCTGGCGCTCATCCGGGGGCTTGCCGACTACGAGCGGCTTCGCCACGAGTGCAAGGCCACCGCGGCGGGCGTGCGGCGCCACGGCTTCGGCCGTCGCCCCTACTTCGAGACGCTCATCGCGCGGCGGGGCGGCCGGCCGGTCGGCTTCGCGCTCTACTTCTTCACATTCTCCACCTTCCTCGCCAAGCCGACGCTCTACCTCGAAGATCTCTTCGTGCGGCCCGAGGAGCGCGGCCGGGGGGCGGGGCGCGCGCTGCTCGCCGCGCTCGCCCGCATCGCGGTGCGGCGCGGGTGCGGGCGGCTCGAGTGGGCGGTGCTCGACTGGAACCGTCCGGCCATCGGGTTCTACCGGCGGCTGGGCGCGCGGTTTCGCCGCGAGTGGATCCTCACGCGCCTGACCGGCGCGCCCCTCGCGAAACTGGGCCGGAGCGGGTAGCGGCGTCGACGAGGAGCCCGGAGGTGGCGGATCGCTTCGCGACGCGGCTGGCGACCGAGATCCAGGGCTGGGTCCGCGAGGGGCTCGTCTCCGCGGAGCAGGGCGCGCGCATCGCTGCGCGCTATCCCCCCGCGGCGGAATGGCTGTCGCGGCCCGCCGCGCTGTTCGGCCTCATCGGCGGCGGGCTGGTCGCGGCCGGACTCGCGCTCGTCATCGCCCACAACTGGCAGTCCCTTCACCGCTGGGTCAAGCTTGGCGCCCTCGTCGGGCTCATGCTCGTCGCGCATTGGGGCGGGCTCCGGGTGCGTGAACGTGGCTACCACTGGCTCGGCGAAGGACTCGCGGTGATCGGCGGCGCGCTGCTCTTCCTCGGGATCGCGCTGATGGGGCAGGTCTACAATCTCTCGGAGCGCCCCGCAGACGCCCTCCTGCTCTGGTGGGTGCTGCTCCTGCCCGCGGCCTACGCGCTTCCCAGCTTCGGGCTCGGTGCGCTCGCCTATGCGGGCGTCGTGGCCTGGTTCTCCCTGTTGCTCGCCGACCACGCGACCGCGCTCGGGGGCGCGGTGTACCGCACGCCGGTGTTCTGGATGGTCGCGCTGGGCGCGCTCGGGCTGACGCTGCTCGGCCTCGGCATGCTGCACGGTGACGGCGCGCATCGGCGACTCCGTCAGCTGCTCGAGCAGGCGGGGATTGCGCTGAGCCTGTCGGTGTTCATCGTGCTCGGCATGGGGTACTACGAGGAGCTCCACGAGCCGTGCCGGTGCGCCTCCGCGCCCATCGGCCTGGTGACGCTCGTGGCCGTCATCGCGCTCGCGGCCGGCGCCCAGCGGCTGCCCGAGGCGCCTCCCGGAGCCCGCGGGGCTTGCCTCGCCCTGCTCCTGCTCCTGCCGCTCGGTTTGGCCGCGGTGCAGGGGCTCGTGTCGAGGGCCGCGCCGGCGTACGCCTGGGACGCCTTCCGCTACGCGAGCTGGGTACTCTCGTTCGGCGTCTCCCTGGGCCTCGTGCTCTTCGGCGCGCGGTGGGGACGCACCTCCTGGATCAACTGGGGCGTCGTGTCGCTGCTCGCTCAAGGTCTCGTCCGTTACATCGACCTCTTCGGCACCATGCTCCAGACGAGCGCGCTGTTCTTCTCCTCGGGCGCGCTGATGCTGGGTCTTGGGTGGGCGCTCGAGCGTATGCGTCGCCGGATGACCGCGGAGGCGCGGCGCGTGGATGCACCGGCATGACGCGGCGGCGGCTCTTCGTGGCGCTCGTCGTCGTGCACGCGCTCGTGCTGCTCGGCTGGGGCGCGACGCTCGAGCGCGCGCGGGCCCGGGCGGCGCACGTGCTGCTGGAGGTGCTGCCCGTCGACCCGCGCGACCTCGTGCGGGGAGACTACATCACGCTGGGCTACGCGATCGCGGGGCTCACGGACACGCCGTTCGTGGGGCGCCGGCCCGACTGGAACGACGTCGGCTACCCCGTCTACGTGGCGCTCGCGTCCAAGGGCGACGTGCACGTGGTGGTCGCGGCCAGCCTGGAGCGAAGCGCACTGCCCCTGGACGGCGGCCGGCGCCTCATCGTGGGGCGGCTCATGTACGCGCCACAGCTCGGGCGCGCGTCCGGCGCGCCCCTCCGCGTGCAGTACGGGGTCGAGCGGTACTACGTCCCGGAGGGGAAGGGAATCCTCCCTCCGGGACGGCGGGACGCGGAGGTCTTGCTCACCGACGAAGGCCGCGCCTACCTCGTGCGGCTCTTCATCAACGGCAGGCCGTATCCGTGATGGACGTGCGCTACGAGAGGTAGGAGCGGAGCATCCAGGCCATCTTCTCGTGCTTCTCCATGAGGCCGGTGAGGAAGTCACTGGTGCCCGCGTCACCGTACTTGTCCAGCGCCGTCTGCAGATCGGCGCGCAGCTCGCGGATCACGCTCTCGTGGTCGGCGAGCAGGTTGGCCAGCATCTGCTTGGCGTCGGGGGTTTTCTTGGGCTCTTCCTTCAGCCGGGTCCGCTGACTGAACTCGGCCAGCGTGCCGAGCGCGCGGCCGCCGAGGCTCCGGGCGCGCTCCGCGACCTCGTCGATGAACTCGTCGAGCGCCTCGTACTGGGCCTCGAAGAACTTGTGCAGGTCGTTGAACTGCAGGCCCTCGACGTTCCAGTGATAGTTGCGGGTCTTGGTATAGAGGATGTATTCGTCCGCGAGCACGGTGGAGAGCAGCTCCACCACGCCCTTGCGCAGGTCATCGGTGATCCCGAGCTTGGGCTTCATACGGTCCCTCCCTTTCCCCTTTAGTTGCGTGCCGACGTCGCGTGGTTGCCGAGATCGGCCACATTCTACCTCGCCTCCGACGCGGGCGGGGTGGCGCCTGGTGTCGCGCCGGGCCCGCGGGGAGGGGTCGGGGCCTGCGGACCGTGCGAATCGAGCGCGGCGGCGGTGCCCTCCGGCATCCGGATCTCGAGCCGCGGCACCGGAACCTCGATGCCCGCGTCCTTGAAGGCGGTGAGCACGGCCAGCCCCAGGGAATTGCGGAGCGTGATCGAGTCCTCGATGCGCGGCGTCCACGCCCACACTTCGAAGAGGAGACCGTTGTCGCCGGTGCCGTTGAAGAACACCACGGGCGCGGGATCGCGCAGCACGCCCGGATGATTGGCGCAGACGTCCTTGAGGAGGGTCAGGACGCGCTCGGAGTCGGCGGCGAAGGGCACGCGGAGACGGAGATCGACGCGTCGGGTGCGGTCGGAGAGCGTCCAGTTGATCACGCGCTCGGTGGCGAGCGTGCCGTTCGGCACGATGACGTCGCCGCCCTCGCCGGTGCGGACCATGCTCGCGCGGATTCCGATCGAGCGGACCTCGCCGCTGAGGTCGCCCACCTGGATGACGTCGCCGACCTGGATGGAGCGCTCCACGAGGAGGATGAGGCCGGAGACGAAGTTGTTCACTACCGCCTGGAGCCCGAAGCCGATGCCCACGCCGAAGGCGCTCACCAGGATCGTCACGCGGGTGAGATCCATGCCCATGGCGGCGATGGCGAGGACCAGGCCCAGGAGCAGGATGCTGTAGTGGAGCAGCGTCGACACCATGTTCGGCACGCCGCGGGCCACGTGAATGCGGGGAAACACGTCCTCTTCCAGGACGAAGCGGACCAGGCGGGACACGATGAACGAAAGCCATACCGTGAGGGCGAAGGCGGTGACGTCGCCCACCGAGAGGCTGAGGTTCCCGCGGGTGACGGTCAGGGCGAACAGCGCCACCGTGAGGGACTGGGCCTTCCAGAAGAGTCCGAGGTTTCCGAGGACGAGGAGCACCCATCCCAGCACGGACAGCCACCACAGGAAGCGGCCCAGGCGCCGCTCGATGAGGAGCCGGTTCTGCTGCACGAGGCGCAGATAGGTGAGCGGCCCGACGCGGAGCGCATAGGCGAGCAGCGCCAGGGTGACGCGAAGCAGCGCTTGGAGCAGCATCGCATAGTACCCGACGGACAGGGCGCCTGACCCGATCAGTCGCCCCAGGCGCGTGTACCCGACGCCGCCGAGGAGGAAGCCGCACGCCATGGCGGCAAGCATGAGCAGGGCCACCGCGCGCGCCAGATGCACGGGCGGCTCGTCCGTCTGGCGGCGGTAGGAGATGAGGAGCGCCACCACCAGCGTGACCGCCACGAGCATCTCGGCCAGGAACACGAGATGGTTGAAGAGAGGCACCACCTCGGCGACATCGTCGAGGCGCTCGATGGCGAAGAACGCGGTCAGGGCGACGAAGCTTGCCTGCAGCGACCGTGGGGCGAGCAGCGTGTAGACGCGGAGCACCGGGAACACGCCGACGAGGAAGGCGAGGGTGCGCACGGGACGCGGCAGGACGCCGTAGAACCACGGGGACAGGAAGAGCGCGACGAGGAGCGCCATCGCGAACGGATAGCGGAACAGCCGTGAGGCCTCCGCCAGGCTCGGATCGGCGTCGACCTTGGCGGGAACCCGTCTGCGCACCAGGTAAAACCCGACCGACAGCGAGATCCAAACCAGCGCGTGGAGGATGATCTGCGCCCCATGCGTCTGCCCGAAGCGGCGCATGGTCACCGCGTCCTCGTCCACCCACTGGCGCACTCGGGCCGGGACTTCGCCGAGGGCGTCGAGCTTCCGCACCGCCTGCCAGATCGGCGGGCTGTCGCGGGAGAGCAGCTGACGCTCCGAGGCTTCCCGCGCCGCCGAGATCCGCCCGAGCAGATTCTCCACGCTCTCCGTCTCCTGCGAGACCCGGTCCTGCAGCAGGAGGACGTGCGCGCGCCGGGTCTTCAGCGTCGCCTCCGCCGCGCCGAGCGCGCCGAGGGTGCTGTCGACCCGACCGAGGACCGCGGAGGGTGCGCCGGTACGGCGCGCGTCGGTGCGCGTCGCCTGCCAGGACGCGCGCTGCGCGCCGAGATCGGTGAGGTCGTTCTCCACCTGCGTGGCGTGGCGGGTCAGGGTGGCCGCCCACCCATTGAGGAGGCTCCGCGCCGCGAGGAGCGGGCTCACGAAGTTGTCGAGCATCGCGGAGGAGGGGGTCGCGGCGAGCGCCTTGAGGGTGGGATCGACGCGGCTGCGCACGTCCTCGGCGACCGCGGGAAGTCGACGCTCGATGGTCTCGATCTCCGCGCGCTGGGCCGGGGTTTCCTCCAGACCGCGCAGCCGGGCCGACACCTCCTCGGAGCGGCGAACGATGTCCGGGGCCGGGATGGCTTGCGGCGCAGCGGGGGTCGCAGGCGCGGCCGGGGCCGCCGCCGTCGACGGGGTGGGGGCGGCCGGCGGCGCGGGGGCTTGCGCGAGCACCGCGCCGCACCGAAACACCGCGGCGAGCGCGAGGACCAGGATCAGCGTGACGCGCATGACCCTCTGCGGTCGAGAGCCGGACACGGCGTCAGGGTTGGCTCCGGCGCGTCATGGGCCGATCATACCGCCCGCTCCGCGCGGGCGGGAGCAGGAGATGCGCGGCCGCGCGTCTAGAGCCGGGCCGCCACCACCGGCGGGATGCGGTGGCGCCATGGTGCCGCCGCCTCGAAGGCCGCGGCGGCGCGCAGCACGGCGGCCTCCGCGCGGCGCCGGCCCACGATCTGCAGGCCGACGGGCAGGCCGGCGGCGGTGAACCCACATGGGACCGAGATCGCGGGGAGTCCGGTCACCGTGATTGCATAGGTGAGGAAGAACCACTGTGTGTAGTTGTCGGCCGACTTGCCGTTGATCTCGGTCGGCCAGGGCTGCTCCACCGGGAAGGGCGGCACCGCGACGGTGGGCAGGATCAACAGATCGCGCGTCTCCATGAACGCGCGCACGCGATGCCACAACGCAGTCCGCGCGGTTTGCGCGTACGCGATGGCTCGCGGCGTCAGGGCCAGCCCCTGCTCGATGTTCCACAGGAGCCCCTTCTGCAGCTTGTCGCGCCACTGGGGCAGCTTGTCGGCGTGGCGCGCGACCATCGAGACGCCGCGGGTGCCCAGGACGATGTCGTTGACCTCGGAGAAGTCGGGGCTGCCGTTCTCTACCCGGGCGCCCAGGCTGCGGAACACGCGCGTGGCGCCGTGGGCGATGCGCGCGATCTCCTGGTCGACCGGGATCAGACCGTTGAGGTCCGGCGTCCACGCGATCCTCCAGCCCTTCACCGAGGGCGACTTCAGCGATCGCAGGAACTCTCGCGTGTCCACCGCGTAGGACAGAGGAGCGCGATCGTCCGGACCCGCGATGGCCGAGAGCATGAGGGCGACGTCGCCCACCGTGCGCGCCATCGGGCCCGTCACCGACAGCGAGTCCCAGGCGAGCGTGGTCGGGTACTCGGGGATGAGGCCGGGCGTGGTGCGGAATCCCACCACCCCGCAGAAGGCGGCGGGGGTGCGCAGCGAGCCGCCGAGATCGGAGCCCTGCGCGATGGGGCCCATGCCGGTGGCGAGCGCGACGGCGGCGCCGCCGCTCGACCCGCCACACGTGAGGGCGGGATCCCAGGGATTGCGCGTCGCGCCGAACACCGCGTTGAACGTGTTGCCGCCGGCGCCGAACTCCGGGGTGTTGGTCTTCGCGAACACGATGGCCCCCGCCGCCTTCAGTCGCTCGACGACCAGCGAGTCCTCCGTGGGCACGTCGTGCTCGTGCACCTTGGAGCCCCACGTGGTGCGGATGCCTTTGGTGGGCGTCAGGTCTTTGATGGAGACGGGGACGCCGAAGAGCGGCGGGAGGGCGCGGCCCCGCTTGAGCCCGGCGGTCGCGCGCTTCGCCTCGGCGAGCGCGGACTCGCGCGCCACCGTGACGCAGGCGTTTACCGCGGGGTTTACCGAGTCCAGGCGCGCCAGCACCGCCTGCATCGCCTCGAGCGGCGAGCAGGCGCGGCTCTTGTAGAGGCGGACGAGGTCGGCGGCGGGGGTATAGCAGAGATCGCGTGCGCTCACGGGGTCGCTCCGGTCAAGAAGGAAGGCACGGGAAGCCGCCGGACCGCGCGGCGCTATAGGACCTTTCGAGGATCGAGGGCGTCACGGAGGCCGTCCCCGATGTAGTTGATCGATAGCACGGTGAGGAAGATCGCGGTGCCCGGGAACAGGGCCCAGTGCGGGGCGAAGTCGAGGTTGTCCTTGGCGTCGAAGAGGATGCGGCCCCAGGTGGGGATGTCGGGCGGGAAGCCGAGCCCGAGGAATGACAGCGACGACTCGGCGATGATGGCGGCGGCCACGTCGATGGTGCCGGCCACGATCACCGGGCCCACCGAGTTGGGCAGGATGTGACGGAGCATCTGGCGCAGGGGTGCCGCGCCCAGCCCTCGCGCCGCCTCCACGAATTCCTTCTCGCGCAGGGAGAGAAACTGCGCTCGCACCAGGCGCGCCACCGGCATCCACCGGAGGCCGCCGATCACCGCCACGATGAGCACGAACACCCCCACTTCCGGCCCGAAGATCTTCTTCAGCGCGTCGCGGAAGAGATACACGATGAGGAGCAGGAGGGGCAGGCCGGGCAGGGAGAGGAAGAGGTCGGTGAGCCGCATCAGGGTATGGTCGACGGTGCCGCCGAGGAACCCCGCCAGCGCGCCCACCGCGGTGCCCACGATGATGGCGATCAGCATCGCGGACAGGCCCACCGCGAGCGAGATGCGGCCTCCGTAGAGCATGCGGGCGAGCACGTCCTGACCGAGGTCGTCGGTGCCGAAGGGATGCGCCCAGGACGGCGCCTTCAGCTTGGCCTTGAAGTCGATTTCGTCGATGGGCACGCGATAGACGAGGGGCCCGATCATCACGGCCACCACCATCGCGATCAGGATCACCGCGCCGACCACCGCGAGGCGGTGGCGCCGGAAGCGTCGCCACGCCTCCGCGGTCAGCGAGGAGGCCGGGCGCCGGATGGGGGGCGCGGCGGGCGCCCCCGTCAGCGCGCCCGCCCGGCTACCGGTACGAGATGCGGGGATCGAGCCAGCCATAGAGAAGATCAGCGATCAGGCTGAAGATCACCACCAGCGCCGAGAAGACGAAGGTGATGGCCATGACCACCGGAGTGTCGTTGGCAAGGATCGAGCTGATGAGGAGCGAGCCGATGCCGGGCACGCGGAAGATCTGCTCGGTGATGAGGGCGCCCGCGAAGATCGTGGGCACCTGGAGCGAGATCAGCGTCACCACCGGGATGAGGGCGTTGCGCACCACATGCTTCACGATGGTAATGCGCTCGGCCAGACCCTTGGCCCGCGCGGTCCGGACGTAGTCGAGCTGGATCACATCGAGCACCGCCGAGCGCATGAAGCGCGTCATCGAGGCGGCCTGGGCGAGACCGAGCACGGCCACCGGCATGATGGCCTGGCGGATGTGCTCCCACCACCAGCGCCAGCCCGTCGCCGTGATGTCGGCGCGGTAGATGAAGGGAAGCCAGTCGAGATAGATGCTGAAGAAGAGGATGAAGAGCAGACCGGTGAAGAAGGTCGGCAGCGAGAAGCCGAGGAAGGCGCAGGTGGTGGCGATCTGGTCGAAGATCGAGTAGGGGCGCGTGGCGGAGTAGACGCCGATGGGGATCGCGATGAGGAGGCCGAGGAGCTGGGCGGACCCGATCACCGCGATGGTGGTGGGCAGCCGCTGCATGATCAGCGTCACCACGTTGACCCGGCTCACGAAGGAGAAGCCCCAGTCCCCCTTGACCATGGAAGTGAACCAGCGCACGTAGCGCACCGCGATGGGATCGTCCAGGCCGAACTGCGCCCGGAGGTTCGCGCGCACCTCGGGCGGCACGTTGGGGTTGGTGGCGAGCTCCTCGAAGGGATCGCCGGGGGCCAGCGCCAGGATCGTGAACAGCACGAGGCTGATCCCGGCGAGCACCGGAATCAGGATCAAGAGGCGCCGGACGAAGTACTTGGACATCGAGCATGCGGGGCGTGGGCCCGGCCCCGAGGGCCGAGCCCGCCGGCGCCCGCTCTAGGCCTCGCGGTACCAGTTGTGCAGCGCCCAGAAGTCGGAGTCCCAGCCGCTCTGCTCCATGCGCAGCGTGTTGGCCACCGCGGCGACGCGGGGGCGGAACACGACCGGGATCACCACGACGTTCTGGATGACGAGCTCGTTCATCTTGATGAAGAGGGCTGCCCGCTTGACGGGGTCCAGCTCGGACTCCGCCGCGCGGAAGAGCTTGTCGTAGTCCTCGCTCCGCCAGCGGGTGATGTTGCGGCCCTGATACTTGTTCTCCTTGGACGCGGCCTCCCAAGACGTGAACTGCAGCATGAACAGCTCGGGGTCGGGCTGCGTCATGGTGGTCGTGAACATCTGGATGTCGGTGTAGAAGTGGGCGTAGGTGTCGGGATTCGCCACGTCCGACGAGAAGAACACCGACGCGGTGACGGACTTGAGCTCCATGTCGATGCCGGCGTTCTTCGACGCCTGCTTCACGATGGCCTGGGTCTTCTGCCGGGGCTGATTGATCGACGTCTGGTAGAGCATCTTCAGCTTCTTGCCGTCCTTGGCCCGGATGCCATCGCTGCCCTTCTTCCAGCCTGCCGCCTCCAGGATCTGGTTCGCCTTCTCCACGTTGAACTCGTACTTGGTGGCCTTGGAGGCGTAGCGCGCCGGCTGGTTCAGGAAGTTGGCAGTGGCGATGCCGGTGCGGCCGTAGATCTGCTCCTGCACCGACGCGCGGTCGACGAGGAGGTTGAGGGCCTGGCGCACCGCCGGATCGGTGAGGAACGGGTGCGGGGCCTTGAGGCTCGAGCGCTCACCGTCGACGTCCTTGTAGGGATCGGTGAAGTTGATCTGGATGTGCTCGATGTTGCCGCCGGCCACGATGTCGGCCTTGCCCTTGCCGCCCTGCTCCAGGCGCTTGAGGATCTCGTCCTCGACTTGCATGTTCCACGCGTAGTCGAACTCGCCGGTCTGGATGACCGCGCGCGCCGCCGACACCGCGTCGCCGCCGCCCTTCATCTCGATGCTGTCGAAGAACGGCCGGTTCGGCATGTGGTAGCCGGAGAAGAGCTCGCCCCGCACCATGTCACCGGGCTTGAAGTCGACGTACTTGTAGGGGCCGGTGCCGAGGGGCTTGAGATTGGCAGGCGCTTCGCGCGACTTGTCGCCCTTGTAGCCCTCGAACGCGTGCTTGGGCAGCACCATTCCGCCCACGCCCACGAAGGCGTCCGCCCAGAAGGGGGTGGGCTTCTTGAAGGTGATCTTGATGGTGTGGCTGTCGATCTTCTCGACCTTGAGGTCCTTGTACGTGTTGATGTTCCGCGAGGCGGTCGCGGGATCCGCCACCCACTCGGCGGTGAACACGCAGTCGTCCGCGGTGAAGGGCTTCCCGTCGTGCCAGACCACGCCCTTCTTGAGCTTCCACGTCACCGACCGGCCGTCCTTGGCCACGCCCCCGTTCTGCAGCGTGGGGACCTCGGCGGCCAGGTTGGGCGACAGATTCCCGTCCGGATCCCAGGAGGCCAGCGGCTCGTAGAAGATGCGCGAGCCGTCCTGGTCCTTGGTGCCGGTGGCGAAGTGCGGGTTCAGGAGCGTCGCCCCCTGCCACCACAGCGTCTTCAGCTGGCCGCCTCCCCCGCGCTTGGTCGGCTTGTAGGGCGCCGCCTTGGTCTGAGCCTGCGCCACGCCCGCGGATGCGAGCATCTGGGTGGCCATGGGCGCGGTGAGCCCGAGGCCCACCATCATCTGCACGAAGCTGCGGCGGCTCAGGCGGCCGGCTTTGACCTGGCCGATCAGCTGTCGAAGATCACGCTCTTCCATTAAAGGTCCTCCTAGGTGGGTCGGCAGTGGCCGGCCGCGCGAGCTCGGACCGGCCCCATCCTTATAAGCTGCACGAGCGAAACTGTCAAGGGCGGCGAGGGGTTCCGCCGCCCTTGCTTGAGCGATTGCGCGGTGACGTTACGCCTCCCGGTACCAGTAGGGCAGGCGCCAGAGCGTCCCGTCCCAGCCGGTGAGGTCCATGCCGCGGAGCTTGGTGCTCGAGCCGGACACCCCGTTGCGCCACAGCACGGTCATGACCGCGACGTTCTGAATGACGAGGTCGTTCATCCGGATGAAGAGGGCCGCCCGCTTGACGGGGTCCACTTCGCCCTCCGCGGCGCGGTAGGCGCGATCGTACTCCTCGTTGCGGAAGCGCGTGATGTTCCGGCCCTGCCAGCTGTTGGCCTTCTGCGCCACCTCCCACGAGCAGAACTGCAGCATGAACGGGGCGGGGTCCGGCGACGTCATGGTGGTGTTGTACATCTGGAGATCCGAGTAAAAGTGCGGGTAGGTGTCGGGGTTCGCGGGATCGGAGGAGAAGAACACCGAGGCCACCACCGACTTCAGCTCGATCTCGATGCCGGCCTTGGCCGCGGCCTGCTTCACGATCGCCTGGGTCTTCTGCCGCGGGGCGTTGATCGAGGTCTGGAAGAGGAGCTTCAGGCGCTTGCCGTCCTTGGCCCGCACGCCGTCGGCCCCGCGCTTCCAGCCCGCCGCGTCGAGGATCTGATTGGCCTTCTCGATGTTGAACTCCCAGCGGTTGTTCTTGGAGTGGAAGCGGGAGGGGGCGTTGAGGAAGTTGGCGCTGGTCTGGCCCCCGCGCCCGTAGATCTGCTCGTGGATCGAGGAGCGGTCGATGAGGACGGTGAGGGCTTGGCGGACGGCGGGGTCCGACAGCGTGGGGTGCGTGGTCTTGATGCTGGAGCGCTCTCCGTCCACCTCGGTCCACGGGTCGGTGGTGTTGCACTGGATGTGCTCGGGGTTGCCGCCGGGCACGATGTTCACGCGGCCCTTGCCGCCTTGCTCCAGCCGCTTGAGGATGTCGTCCTCGACCTGGAGATTCCACGCATAATCGAACTCGCCCGTCTGCAGCACCGCGCGCGCCGCCGAGGCGGCGTCGCCGCCGCCCTTCATCTCGACGTGGTCGAAGAACGGGCGGTTGGGAACGTGATAGGCGGGATTGATGTCGGCGCGGACCACGTCGCCGGGACGGAAGTCCACGATGCGAAACGGCCCCGTGCCCACCGGTTTGAGGTTGGCCGGCGCCTCCTGGGCCTTGGCGCCCCGGAAGGGCTCGAATACGTGCTTGGGGATGATCATGCCCCGCACGCCGCAGAAGGCGTCGGACCAGAACGGCTGGGGCTTCTTGAAGGTGATCTTGACGGTGTGGCTGTCCACCTTGTCGATCTTGCTGATCTCGGTGTAGGAGCCCGTGGTCACCGTCTTGTTGGCGGGGTCCGTCACGAACTCGTAGTTGAAGACCACGTCGTCGGCAGTGAAGGGCTTGCCGTCGTGCCACTGGACCCCCTTCTTGAGCCGCCATGTCACCGAGCTGAGGTCCTTGGCGAGCCCGCCGTTGGTCACGGTGGGCAGCTCCGCGGCCAGCACCGGCACCACGTTGCCGTCAGGGTCGAAGCCGGCGAGGGGCTCGTAGAAGATGCGAGAGGCGTCCTGATCCTTGGTCCCGGTGGCGAAGTGCGGGTTGAGCAGTGTGGGCGCCTGCCACCACAGCATCTTGAGCGCGCCGCCGCCGCCGCGCTTGGTGGGCACGAAGCTCGTGCCCTGCGCGTGCGCGCGCGGCACCCCGCCCGCGGCGAGCATCTGCGCGGCCAGCGGCGCGGTGAGGCCGACGCCGACCATGGTCTGCACGAAAGCGCGCCGGCTCAGGCGTCCGGCCTTGACGTCCGCAATCAATGCGCGAAGGGCATGCTCGTCCATGTGGAAACCCCCTCCGGGTGGGTTACGCCCTTATACGGGCGGCCCCCCATAGTGTCAAGAATGGGCCCCGCGCGTGGGGGTCACGGCGCGAGCCAGTCGGCAAGTCCGGTGAGGGTGGGGAAGGTCTCGACCGCGCACGCCGCGCTCGACGGCGGGCTCGGCTTCCGATTGATCCAGGCCGCGGGAATGCCGAGCGCGGCGCAAGGCGTGATGTCGTGGTAGTGGCTCTGCGCGGCGTGGAGCCACCGCGCGCCGCCGATCACGGTGCGCGCGGCCACGAAGTGAGGCGACGCCGGCTTGTAGGACCCCACCTGCTGCGCGGTGATCACGATCTCGAACATGGCGGCGAGGAGCCGGCGGCTCCAGACGAGGAGGTCGTCGTCCACATTGGAGAGGATCCCGAGGCGGTAGCCCGCGGTGGCGAGCCGGCGCAGCGCGGCGTTGGTGTCCGGGAACTGCGGCCACGCGGGCAGGCTCTCGGCGACGAAGCCGGTCCGCTCGGGTGGAAGCGGCCAGCCGAGCCGGGCGGCGACGCGCCGCGCGGTCTCCGCGAGGATGTCCCGATACCGGCGGTAGCCTTCCTGCTCCACCGCTGCTTCCACGTCCACGTAGAGGTTCACCGCCGCCGCAGCGTCCACCGGGTGGCCGATCTTCACCGCCTCCGCGGCGAACGCGCGGCCGATGCCGCTCTCCCAGTCGATCAGGGTGCCGTAGCAGTCGAAGGTGACGACGTCGTAGAGGCGCTCGGCCATGATGTCTCCTGCGTGCCGCGCGACCGCGGCCCGCTCAGCCCTCCATCCGCCACTGCGCGATGTTCCAGAGATTGGACTCCCAGGGCGAGATCTGGATCCCGCGCAGCCGGGCCGACACCGCCGTCGCCTCGCTGCGCCACAGCACGGGAATGACCACGCCGTTGCCGATCACCAGATCGTTCATCTTGATGAAGAGCGCCGCGCGCTTCGCGGCGTCCATCTCGCGCTCGGCGGCGCGCCACAGGCGGTCGTACTCGTCGCTCCGCCATCGGCCGGAGTTGGTGAGCGACCACTTGTTCTCCTTGGACGGGATCTGCCAGGAGCTGAAGCGCTCCATGTAGAGCTGGGGATCCGGACGGCCCATGAGCTGCTGGTACATCTGGAGATCGGCGTAGAAGTGCCGCACCGTGTCGGGATTCGCGGCGTCGGAGGAAAAGTACGCGGAGGCGACCACCGACTTGAGGTCGATCTCGATCCCGGCCTTGGCCGCCGCCTGCTTGACGATGGCCTGGGTCTTCTGTCGGGGGGCATTGATGGACGTCTGGAAGACCAGGCGGAGCCGTCGGCCGTCCTTGACGCGCACTCCGTCGGGGCCGCGCCTCCAGCCCGCGGCGTCCAGCGCCGCGCTCGCGCGCTCCACGCTGAAGTCCCAGCGCATGTTGGGCGAGCGGTACCGCGCCGGCGTCACGAGGAAGTTGGGGGTGGTCTCGCCCTGTCTGCCGTAGATCTCCTGCTGAATCGCGCGCCGATCCACCAGGAGCGCGAGGGCCTCCCGCACGGCGGGATCCGACAGCAGGGGATGCATGGTCCGGGCGCTCGCGCGCTGCCCCTCCACCTCGTTCCAGGGGTCGGAAAAATTCAGCTCGATGAATTCGGTGCTGCTGCTCGGCGTGAAGAGCACGCGACCCTTGGCGTTGACCTCGAGGCGGCGGAGCAGCTCGTCCTCCACCTGCATGTTCCACGCGAAGTCGTACTCGCCGGTCTGCAGGACGGCGCGCGCCGCCGAGGCGGCGTCGCCACCGCCCTTCATCTCCACCGTGTCGAACCCGGGCCGCCCCGCGAGGTGATAGCCGGGGAAGCGCTCCGCGCGCACGGTGTCGCCGGGACGGAAGTCGACCGTGCGGAACGGACCGGTCCCGACGGGCTTGAGATTGGCCGGCGCCTCCCGCGAGGGGCCGCCGCGGTAGCGCTCGAAGACGTGCCGCGGGAGCACCATGCCCCCGGTGCCGCAGAACGGGATGGCCCAGAAGGGCATGGGCCGCTTGAAGAGCACGCGGATCGTCTGATCGTCGAGCTTCTCCACGCGCTCGAGATCCCGGTAGGCGGCGATGGAGGTGGCGGCCGTCGCGGGATCGGCCGCGTACTCCCACGTGAACACGCAGTCGTCCGCGGTGAGGGCGCGGCCGTCGTGCCACGTCACGCCCTTCTTGAGCCGCCAGCGCACCGAGGTGCCGTCGCGGGCCAGGCCGCCGTTGTCGCGGGTGGGTAGCTCGGCCGCGAGCTGGGGGACCAGGTTGCCCTCGGGGTTGAAGGCGGCGAGCGGCTCATAGAACAGCCGGGCCGCGGCGGCGTCTTTCACGCCGGTGGCAAGGTGCGGGTTGAGGATGGTCGGCGCCTGCCAGTAGAGCAGCCGGAGCGCACCTCCCCGCCGCGCGGGGGGCGTCGGCGCCTGCGCGCGCGCCGGTCGCGGCGGCAGGAGCTGCGCGGCGAGGGGAGCGGCGACGCCCAGGCCGGCAAGGATCGCGAGAAAGCGGCGCCGGCCCAGCCGTCCCGAGGCTGCGTCGCGGGCGAGAGCGCGGAGCGCGGGCGCGTCCATGACGACGCGCTAGCGCGCGTGGGCGCCGAGCATGCTGACCGCGACCTCGATCGCCTCCATCATGCTCTCGGGATTGGCGATCCCCTTCCAGGCCCGGTCGAATGCGGTGCCGTGGTCGACCGAGACGCGGAGGAAGGGGAGCCCCACGGTGACGTTGACGCCCGAGAGTCCCGTCCACGCCCCGGTCTTCTGGTCGAACGTGAAGCCGAGCGTCTTCACTGGCACGTGGCCCTGGTCGTGATACATCGCCACCACGATGTCGAACTCGCCGCCACGGGCGCGCGAGAAGAGCGTGTCCGCCGGCAGGGGACCGTGCACGTCGAGGCCGGCGCGCCGCGCGACCTCGGCGGCGGGGCCGATCTCCCGCTGCTCCTCGTCGCCGAAGAGGCCCTCCTCGCCGGCATGCGGGTTCAGCCCGCACACCGCGATGCGCGGGCGCGCGACGCCGAGAAAGTTCATGGTCTCCTGGGCGAGCGCGATGACGCGGCCCACGCGCTCGCGGGTGCAGAGCTCGGGCACCCGCCGAAGGGCCACGTGGG
>Ga0310812_10000316_pt1 | contig 19448 bp, 13 predicted proteins | sample NN3metagenome_FD_205747 | JGI IMG/M metagenome (GOLD analysis project Ga0310812, IMG submission 205747) | Soil microbial communities from experimental microcosm in Duke University, North Carolina, United States - NN3 | ecosystem: Engineered > Artificial ecosystem > Soil microcosm > Unclassified...
ACGAGCCGGATGACGCGTCCCCGGAAGATTTCTCGCTCGGCCTCGACCCGGAATTTCATGCCGGGGTGATTGTAGCCCGAACAGGGGGGATTACAAGCAACAAGGCGCACAACTCCCGGGGGTAGCCCCGACAAATCAATCCGATTAATTTCTCGGAGGGTCAGCGAGCGAGGCCGGTGGGACGCTGGCCCTTGGGGAGGGCCGGCGCGCCCTTGGCATGGGTGGGGCGCACGGACTCGAAGGCCTCCAGGGGGAACTCCGGGTCGTAGATGAAGTGGTAGTTGAGCGAATCCAGCCAGTCGTAGACCGTCTCGAGCGAGACCATGATGCCCAGGTGGGGGACCGGGGTCGAGACCGCGCCGTCGTAGGTGCAGACCATGACCGAGACGCCGATGAGTTCGCGCGTCTCGCGGTGGAAGACGCCGCCGCCGGAGTTTCCGAAGATCGTGGGCGCGTTCATCATCCAGAAGCGCTCGCCGTTGAGCTCCTTGTTCAGCGTGGCGATCTCGCCGAGCGTCGGCAGCGGGTCGTGGCCCAGGGGGCAGCCCACCGCGTAGATCGGCGTGAAGACGCGGATCGAACGAAGGGTCTCCCGGGAGGCCAGGCGGGCGACGTTGTGGAGCTCGTGAACCGTGCGCAGGCGGAGCAGCGCGAGGTCCTTGTGCTCGTCCCAGGCGACCAGGTCGCCCTCGAGCGAGTCCATGCTGACGCCGGCGTCGTCGTAGATCGTGACCTCGGCGGGCGCGCGCGTCTCGTCATCGCCGCCGGCCGCCAGGATCTTCTGGATGACGTGGCAGGCGGTCACGACGTAGGAGTGGGTCTCGCGGCTGTAGAGCAGGGTGCCGCCGCCGACGCTGCCCTGGACGTTGACCTGCACCGAAGGGCCGAGGATGTCGTGCTGGAGCTGCGCGGGGTCGCGCGTGACGCGGGTCGTCAGGTCCGCGACGGCGCGGGAGAGGCTGCCCGAGCTCTCGGCGCGCAGGCGCTCGAACTCGGCGCGGGCCCCCGCGAGAGACTCCTGGGAGCGGTCGACTTTCTCGTGGAGTTCGCGAACGGAGCGGCGCGTTTCCCCCAGATTCAGGAGCACGAGGGCCCCGACGAACGCCGCAATTGCCGAAAGCCCGGCGGCACTTTTCATCCCCAGCTGACCTCCGTCTGTCGCTGATCGGCGCGTCCGTTCAGCGACAATAGGAACCTTCGTCCAAATGGGGTCCCGAACTGAACGGGATGTTTAAGTATTTGGGTGGCAATAGGATAGGGAAAAATAAAGCCCCTCGAATCCTTGCGTGGAAGGGTCGTGTGGGTATAATGGTCGCCTCATGTCCGACCCCAAGGACCCCAAGAAAGAGGACCCGAAAACCCCTTCTCCTCCGCCCGCCCACAACGTCATCCCGACGCTGGTCGAGGAGGAGATGAAGGATTCCTACCTCAACTATTCGATGAGCGTCATCGTCTCGCGCGCCCTGCCGGACGTGCGGGACGGCCTCAAGCCGTCGCAGCGCCGCATCCTGGTCGCGATGAACGACCTCGGCCTCGGCCCGCGCGCCAAGTACCGCAAGTGCGCGAAGATCTGCGGCGACACGTCGGGCAACTACCACCCGCACGGCGAGTCCGTCGTCTATCCGACGCTCGTGCGCCTGGCCCAGGACTTCGCCACGCGCTACCTGCTGGTGGAAGGGCAGGGCAACTTCGGCTCGATCGACGGCGACCCTCCCGCGGCCATGCGATATACCGAGGCGCGCATGACCGAGCATGCCACGCTCATGCTCGAGGACATGGACAAGTCGACCGTCGACTTCGTCCCCAACTACGACGAGCGCCTCGAAGAGCCCGTCGTCCTGCCGTCCAAATTTCCGAACCTGATCTGCAACGGCGGCGTGGGCATCGCCGTCGGCATGGCGACGTCGATCCCTCCCCACAACCTGAGCGAAGTGGTCGACGCGCTGGTCCACCTGATCGCCCACCCCGAGGCGACGACCGCCGACCTGATGAAGTTCATCCCGGGGCCGGACTTCCCGACCGGCGGCATCATCCACGGCACGGCGGGCCTGCGCGGCGCCTACGAGACCGGCCGCGGCCACATCTCGGTGCGCGGCCGCGTCGAGATCGAGGAAGCGAAGAACGGCAAGAAGACGATCGCGATCACCGAGATCCCCTACAACCTGAACAAGACCAACCTCATCGAGCGCATCGCCGAGCTCGTCAAGGAAGACGCGATCGGCGGCATCAGCGACGTGCGCGACCTTTCGAGCCGCGACGGCATGCGGATCGAGATCGAGATCCGCAAGGGCGAGGACGTCGACGTCATCCTGAACCAGCTCTACGCGATGACGCCGCTGCAGGAGACCTTCTCGATCATCATGATCGCGCTGGTCAACGGCCGCCCGGAGACGCTGCCGCTGAAGAAGGTCCTCCACCACTACCTCGAGCACCGGAAGGAAGTCATCCGCCGGCGCACCCGCTTCCTGCTGGAGCAGGCCGAGAGGGACGCCCACATCCTCGAGGGCCTGGTCAAGGCGCTCGACATCATCGACGAGATCATCGCGCTGATCAAGCGCTCTGCCTCGCCCGCCGTGGCCCAGAAGGGCCTCATCGACGAGTTCGGTTTCACCATCATGCAGGCCGATGCCATCCTGCGGATGACGCTCTCCAAGCTCACCGGCCTGGAGCGCGAGAAGCTGGTCAAGGACCTCGCCGAGCTGCGCGAGAAGATCGCCGAGTACAAGGCGATCCTGGCCGACGTGAACCTGGTCTACGACATCATCCGCGAGGACCTCTTCGAGATGAAGAAGTCCTCGGACAAGCGCCGCACGGAGATCAGCGCCCAGGAGCTCGAGGCCTTCAACCGGGAGGAACTCATCCAGGAGGAGGACGTCGTCGTCGTCCTCTCGCACCAGGGATACATCAAGCGCGTCCCGATGACCAGCTACCGCAAGCAGAAGCGCGGCGGCAAGGGCCTCATCGGCGCCGACGTGAAGGAAAAGGACTTCATCGAGCAGATCTTCATCGCGTCGACGCACGACTACCTGATGTTCTTCACGCAGGACGGCAAGGTCCGCTGGCAGAAGGTCTACGACCTGCCGGCCCTCGAGCGCACTGCGCGCGGCAAGCCGATCTCGGCGATCCTCGGGCTCAAGGAAGGCGACCGCATCGCCGCGACCGTCGCGGTGAAGAGCTTCGAGAAGGGCTTCCTCGTGATGGCGACCGAGCGCGGCCTGGTGAAGAAGACCGAGCTGGCCGAGTACGGCAACCCGCGCCCCAGCGGCATCATCGCGATCAAGCTGGAGGAGGGCGACAAGCTCATCGGCGCCTCCATCACGACCGGCGAGAGCGAGGTCGTGCTCGGCACCGCCGACGGCATGTCGATCCGCTTCAAGGACGGCGACATGCGCGCCATGGGCCGCGCGACGGTCGGCGTCTACGGCGTCGACCTCGAGGAGGGCGACAAGGTCGTCGACATGATCGTCCTCACGCCCGGCGTGACGATCCTGACCGCCTGCGAGAACGGCTACGGCAAGCGCTCGGAAGTCGAGGAGTACCGCCTCCAGTCGCGCGGCGGCAAGGGCGTCATCAACATCCGCACCACCGACCGCAACGGCAAGGTCGTCGGCATGCTTGCGGTCACGGACAACGACGACCTGATCATGATCTCCGAGGGCGGAATCGTGGTCCGCATCGCCGTGAAGGACATCCGCTCGATGGGCCGCGCCACGCAGGGCGTCCGCTTCATCCGCCTCGAGGACGCGGACAAGCTGGTGTCCGTCGCCCGCGTCGTCAAGGAGGAGGACGGCGAGACCGGCGCCATCCAGCGCGCCGAGGTCCCGCCCCCCGAGGAGAGCGGCGGCTCGGGCGTGGACGTGCCCCCGCCGGCCGAGCCTCCGCCCCAGTCCTGAGCTATAATGCAGGGATAAGGAGGAATCCATGGGCGACGACAAGAAGAAGAAGGGCGGCATGCTGAAGAAGCTCGTCCTCACGGTCATCCTGGTCCCCGCGCTCTCGTGGATCGGCTACTTCGCCTATGCGAAGACGACGCACCAGGAGCCGACCTGCCTCTTCACGGTGCTCTACAACAAGTGCTGCAAGTAGTCCCCGGGCAAGATTCCGCAGGGGCGCCGGTCCACCCGGCGCCCCTTTTCTTTTTCGGGCCGCGGCCCTAGACTGCGAGCATGTCGCCCACGCCGGAGCTCGCCGAACGGATCCGCTGGTTCATCCGGCTGCGCTGGCTCGCGGTCGCCGGCATCGTGATCGCGGCCTCGGTGGTGGCGTCGCTGCGGATCTCCGTCTCGTGGCCGCACCTGCTGGGGCTGGCGGCGCTCCTGGCGGCCCTCAACGTCGTCTTCGCCGCGCTCTCGCGCCGCCGCATGCCGCCGCTGGCGTTCACCTGGTGGCAGATCGTGATGGACCTGACCGTCCTGACGCTCGCGCTGCACGTGTCGGGAGGCATCGAGAACCCGTTCGGGCTCTTCTACGTGTTCCACGTCATCATCGCCGCGATCCTGCTGCCGCCCCGCGTGAGCTACCTGGTGGCGGCGCTCGCGACGCTCTTCTTCCTGGCGATGGCGCTGCTGGAGCACCTGCACGTGGTCTCCCACGCCGAGCTCGGCTTCGTGCAGTGGAGCAGCCCCCGCTACCTGGCGGGCGCGTCGGCCGCGCTGGCCTTCTCGCTCTTCAGCTCGTCCTACCTCGCCTCCACCATCATGGAAGGCCTGCGGCGGAAGGACGAGGAGATGCGGCGCTTCAACGAGGGACTCCTCCAGACCGAGAAGCTGGCGGCGATCGGCCAGCTGGCCGCCGGCATCGCCCACGAGCTCAACACCCCGCTCGCGTCGATCTCCGGCTACGCCGAGGAGCTGGGCGAGATCGCGCGCGGCGCGGGCGACAAGGTGGTGCAGTACACGGGGGTGATCCGCTCGCAGACCGAGCGCTGCAAGGCGATCACGCAGAGCCTGCTCAACTTCGCGCGCAAGAGCGAGCTGCGCATCCAGCCGGTGGACGTGAACGGCGTGATCCGCGAGGCGATCGACTATCTCCGCTTCAAGAAGCGGACGCAGCTGGCCATCGAGACCGACCTGGGCCAGATCCCGCCCGTGCAGGCCGACCCCGGGCAGCTGCTCCAGGTCTTCCTCTCGATCCTGGTGAATTCCGCCGACGCCATCCAGGGGGGCGGCACCATCACGGTCCGCAGCCGGGCCGGCCCCTCGACGGGGCTCGGGGCAGGAAAGGACGTCCTGGTGACGATCGCCGACACCGGCTGCGGCATCCCGGAGGAGAACCTGAAGAAGATCTTCGAGCCGTTCTTCACCACGAAGGCGCCCGGCGAGGGCACCGGCCTGGGCCTCTCGCTCAGCTACGGGATCGTGAAACAGCTCGGCGGGTCGATCGATCTTAAGAGTAGAGTGGGCGAAGGAACGGAAGTAACGATCGCGCTGCCCAAATAACTGATACCATCCTTTGGAGATGAGCGATAAGCCGGCCGTCCTGGTGGTGGACGACGACGAGAGCTTCCGCAGCCTCGTCGCCGACCGCCTGACCCGCACGGGCCACCGCATCGCGGCGGCCCCGGAGGGGGACATCGCGCTGACGCTGCTGGACGGGGTCGAGGTCGCCGTCGTCGACCTCCTGATGCCCGGCATGGACGGGCTCACCCTGCTGAAGAAGATCCGCGCCGCCAACCCCGACATCGCGGTCATCATGCTGACCGGGCACGGGACGATCGACAACGCGGTCGAGGCCATGAAGGTCGGCGCCGCCGACTACCTCCAGAAGCCCTGCAGCCTGGCGGAGGTCGAGCTGCGCATCGGCCAGGTCTGGGAGAAGACCCGGCTCCGGAAGGAGAATCAGCAGCTCCGCGCCGCGCTCCAGCACGAGAATCAGTACCACGGGATCATCGGCAAGAGCCCGGCCATGCAGGCGGTCTTCGAGCTGATCCGCAAGGTCAAGGACAGCCCCTCGCCGGTGCTCGTCGAGGGCGAGAGCGGCACGGGTAAGGAGCTCGTCGCCCGCGCGCTGCACTTCGACAGCGCCCGCAAGGACATGCCCTTCGTCGCGGTCAATTGCGCGACGCTCCAGGAGAACCTGCTCGAGAGCGAGCTCTTCGGCCACAAGGCCGGCGCCTACACGGGCGCCATCCAGGACAAGCGCGGCCTCCTCGAGATCGCCGACCGCGGCACGCTCTTCGTCGACGAGATCGCCGAGACGCACCCGAGCGTGCAGTCCAAGCTCCTGCGCGTGCTGGAGACCGGCGAGTTCCGCGCGGTGGGCGACGTGAAGGAGCGGAAGGTGACGGTCCGCCTGGTGGCGGCGACCAACAAGGACCTCCGCGCCGAGGTGGGGAAGGGCAAGTTTCGCGAGGACCTCTTCTACCGGCTCAACGTCGTCTCGATCCGCCTCCCGCCGCTGCGCGACCGCGGCGGCGACATCGCGCTCCTGGCGCGCCACTACCTGCTGCGGAAGGGCCGCACGATCGGCGACGCCGCGATGGCCACGCTGGTGGCCCACGCGTGGCCGGGCAACGTGCGCGAGCTCTTCAACACGCTGGAGCGCGCGGTCCTCTTCAGCTCGAGCGGCCGCATCGACGTGATCGAAATCCCCTCGGGGACCGGCTCCGCCCCGCCCAAGGACGGCACCCTCGAGGAAGTCGAAGTCGCCCACATCAAGCGCGTCCTCGAGAGCGTGCAGTGGAACATTTCCAGGGCCGCGGAGATTCTGGGCACCTCAAGGCGAAACCTTCACCGGAAGATTAATCAGCACAATTTGAAGAAATAGCCGGCGCGCGGGCGTCCCCCGAGGGGGGACGGAAGGGGGGAGCGGATCTTCTGTTTCCTGCGGGTTCTTACTTGGTCCGGGTGTACTTCAACCACTGGGACCACAGCTCGAAGGATTTTCTGGGTTGCCCCTGGCCGTCCATGAGGCCGGTGTCCTTGAAGAGCAGCAGGATGTCGCGGACCACCGGGGGGAGCTTGTCGTAGAGCGCGTCCGGGTCGCGCGGGACCATCCAGATCACGAACTTGGCGTTCAGCTTGACGCCTTCCTCGAAGCAGAACTTCAGGTAGTCCGCCTGCCAGGCGGCCTTGCCCACCCGCTCGATGCCGAAGAAGTTCACGTCCTCGGCCAGGAACGCGGTCTCGGCGATCGCGAAGGGCTTGCCGGGCCCCAGCGCCGCCATCTGCGAGAAGTAGTCCTTCGGGATCTTGGCCGGGTTCTGCTCCTTGACGTAGGGCAGGGCGGTCACGGCGACCAGGTCGGAGAAGACGAGGATCTCCTTGATCGCCTTCTTCTGCGCGGGCGCGGCGTCGGGATCGAAGACCGTCGCCTCGCAGCCGAGGGTCACGCAGACCTGGAGCTGCGGGTGCTCCTTCTTGAGCGCCACGTAGACCGCCTGGGCGAAGGGGACGAACTTCTTCCACTTGGCCGGGACCTTCGCCAGGTTGTTCACCTCGATCGCGTAGGCGAAGTAGTCGGGCTTGTAGCGGCGGATCAGTTCCCGGCAGTAATTGAGGTAGGACTTGAGCACCACGGGGTCGTCGAGGTCCTTCTTGTTCCAGGGCTCCGGGTTGGGCATGTTCTCCTCGGGCCCCCGGTAGTTCGCCATGCCGTTCTTCTCTTTGTTGAGCGGCGTCACGGAGATGAAGACCTTCTTCTCCTTCGCGAACTTCGCCTTCAGGGCGAGGCTTTCCTCGAACTTCGGGTCGTAGGTGTTCTTGTTCTCCAGCGCTTCCTGCCAGGGGACGCCCTCGTCGAGCTTCATCGCGACGATGTCGGTGTTCTCGGAGATCCAGGTCTGCGTCGCCTCGATGGCTTCGGGGGTAAAGTCGTAGGGGAAGAGGCCCGCGCCCATCGAGAAGGGCCGGGCCTTCTTTTCCTGGCCACCGGCCTGGGCGGGCGCGCCGCCGGCCAGGGAGACGACGACCAGGAGGAGAAGCGCGAGGGGCTGTTTCATGCCCAGAGTATACCGCCGGTTCTCGCGCACGGTTTCATGTTAACCGCCGTTTCGACCCGTCCGTCTAATTAGGGTGATGGCGGGACTGCGGGAGCTTTCCGACGAGGCCTTGGCGCTGCGGGCGCGGACCGAGCCGCGCGCCGCGTTCGAGATCCTCTTCGAGCGCCACCGCGGCCCGCTCTACAATTTCCTCCTCCGGCAGGGGGCTGACGAAGCCCGCGTCGACGACCTCTTCCAGATGGCCTTCCTCAAGGCCTTCCGGGCGATCCCGAGCTTCCGCGAGGAGGCCCGCTTCAAGACCTGGCTCTACACGATCGCCGTCAACGTGCTCCAGGATGACCGTCGCGCAGCGGTCCGCCGGGGCCCGACGACGGAGGTCCGCGAGACGATGCTGGTCGCCGAGCCGGAACCCGGCGGCGGCGAGGAGCTCGACCGCGTGAAGGAGGCCCTGGGCAAGGTTGCCCCGAACCATCGGCAGCTCTTCACGCTCGTCCGCTTCCAGGGACTGTCGATCGCGGAGGCCGCGAAGGCCGTCGGCATGACGCCGGCGGCCGCCAAGGTGACCCTCTTCCGCACCACGAAGCGGATCGGGGAACTGCTGATGACGGTGAAGGTGAAACGATGACGTGCGAACAGGCGGAACTCCGGATGGCCGAGCTCCTGGCCGGCGAGATCGCGCCGGCGGAGCGGACGGCGCTGGACCAGCACTTGCTCGACTGCGGCTCCTGCCGGGGCGACTTCGAGCTCGCCCGGGCTGCCGCCCGGATTGAATGGGCGGACGTGCCGGTGCCGAAAGACGTGATCGAGGTGACGCTCGCGTCCTTTCGCGAGCCCCCGGCCGCCGTCCGTCTGCTCCGCTGGGCCACGGCCGCGGCGGCGCTCGTCGCTGTGGCAACTCTTCTTCTGACCTCCTCCCGCGCGCCGAAGACGGCCCCCGCGGAGGCCGCGCGGCCCCCGGCCGAGCGCCGCGAGCTGCTGGCGACGATGCAGGAGCCCGTCGTGGGCGCGCTCGTCTGCAAGGACGAGGACGGCCGCCCGGTCGGCGAACTCGGCCTCAAGTCCCACGACGTCACGGTGGAGATCCTGGACGGCATCGCGAAGACGACCGTCGAGGAGAACTTCGAGAACCACACGGACCGCCGGCTCGAGGGGACCTTCACGTTCCCGCTGCCGTCGGACGCGTCGATCTCGCGGCTCGCCCTCGAGGTGAACGGCAAGATCGAGGAGGGCACCTGCCTCGAGCGGGAGCGGGCCCGGGAGGTGTTCGAGTCGATCGTGCGCCGCATGCAGGACCCGGCGCTGCTCGAATGGCAGCCCGGCGGCCTCTTCAAGTGCCGCGTGTTCCCGATCGAGCCTCGCGCGACCAAGCGGGTGATCGTCGCCTATACGCAGGCGCTGCCCTGCTTCCGCGGGAAGATGACCTACGTCTACCCCCTGGCGAGCGAGAAGACCCGGACCCACCCGCCCGCGGAGCTTCGGATCTCGGTGCTGGCGCGCTTCGCCGGGACGCTCGCGAAGGTCGAGTCGCCGTCGCACCGCCTGGACGTGCAGCGCCGGAACGCGAACGAGGCCTCGATGGCGTTCCGCGCGGCGAACTACCAGCCGAACAACGACTTCGTCGTGACGCTGGAGCCGTCCGAGGAGGAGCTGCGCGTCGTGACGCATCGACCGGAGGGCGAGGACGGCTACTTCGCCTGCGCCCTGACGCCGCGGGGCGCGGCGGAGCGGGCGCCGGGCCGCTACGCCTTCGTGCTGGACGCGTCGGCGTCGATCAGCGCGCCGCGCCTCGAGGTCGCGAAGCGCCTGGTGCGGGCCATGATGGAGCGCCGGGTCCCCGGGGACCGCTTCGAGATCCTGGCGCACAACGTCGAGGTGGAGCGCGGCGGCGAGGTCGACCTGCGCGCCGCGAACAACTTCATGGACCGGCTGCGCCCGATCGGCGGCAGCGACGTCCTCAAGGCGCTGCTCGAGGCGCCGCGCGACGCGGAGCTGATCTACATCGGGAAGGGATCTCCGAGCTTCGGCGAGGCCGACCCCGGGAAGATCCTCGAGGCCGTGAAGGGGCGCCGGATCCGCACGATCGCGGTCGGGAGCGACGCCAACGGCCTGCTGCTCGAGAAGCTGGGCGGGATGATGCGAGTCAGCCCGAACGACGACGTCGACAAGCGCGTGGCGGAGATCGCGGCGACCCTCGGGAGCCCGCAATTGCGGGAGCTGAGGGTCGAGGGCGAGGGCCTGTCGGAGATCGTGGGCGCGCGGGACCTCTTCTATGGCGAGCGCCTGGTCGTGTCGGGCCGCTACCGCGAGGGCGCGACGAAGCTCGTCGTCACCGGCGTCGGCTACCGGCGGGAGCTCGAGGTCGCGTTCCCGGCGAAGGAGGAGGGGAACAACTACGTGCGCCGCCTCTGGGCGCAGCGCAAGGTGGCGGACCTTCTGGCGCAGGGCGAGTCCACGAAGCCCGAGGTGACCGCGCTCGGCGTGAAGTACCAGATCATGACGCCCTACACGTCGTTCCTCGTTCTCGAGACGGAGCAGATGTGGAAGGACCACCAGCTCAAGCGCGAAGTGCAGAAGCAGGACCAGGTGCTGGGGAAGAAGGCCGAGGCGGAGTCCGGCGCCGACGACATGGCAATCAAGCGGGACGTGACTCGGAAGATGGCGCATCTCCTCGAACTGACCTATATGGCCATCGACCAGAAGAAATATGACCGCGCGATGAAGCTCTGCGACGAGATCCTGTTGATCGACCCCCACTATTCGGTGGCGAAGGAGCTGAAGGATGGGGCGGAGAAGTCCCGGCACACGGACGACGCCTTCGGCTGGCTTTCCGGCAAGGTCGAGCAGCTCAAGCCGCTGACGGAGGACGACCAGCAGCCGGTCATCCCTCAATCGCAGAGCGTGCGCTTTCCCTCGCGTGAGGAATGGGAAGCGATCTCGAAGAGGTTGAGCGAGGCCGTGATCAAGACGGAAGGCGGAGCCTCGCCGGAGGAAGCGGGAGAGCGCGTTCGCCTGCAGATCGTCGAGGAGGAGAAGGTTCGGGAGGAGTACAAGCGGCTGCTGGACGACAAGCGCGAGCGCGAGCTGCTGTTCGGACAGGCGCAGATGTACTTCGAGCGGGAACAGTTCGCCCGCGCGATCGAGTCCTGCGACAAGGTGCTCAAGCTGAATCCGAACTTGACGGTCGTGCAGGAGATGAAGAACAGCGCCCAGCGCTTCTCCCACATGAAGCGGAATACGGAGGACCTGCGGAGCCTGACGCAGGGGTGGAAGCGTGAGTTCGACAGTATCGAGGCTGCCGCCCAGGAGCGCCGTCGGCTCAACGTGCCGGAAGCGTGGCAGGAACTTGTCGCCAAGCGTCAGCCCAAGGGACTCTCGCAGCTGGGCGAGGATGGGGACGGACCGGTCGGGAGTCTGAGGCCGGAAAAACCCACGGTGCCTCCTCCTACGGTCGTCTCGCCCCCGCGACCCGTGGCGGTCCCCGCGCCTGCCGAAGCTCCCAAGGTCCGCGCGATCGGGGGCGACGAAATGAGGATCACCAAGGAGAGTGCCCAGACCGTATTCGATGTCCTGACCGTTGATGCCACGGTGAATGAAGCCTGGGTCTGGGACGGCAGCCTCAATGGCGATGCCGGGAAGCGGCGCGACGAGTACCTCTCGGTGACTGCCTTGGGGAAGTTCCCGCTCGTTCATGATGGTCGCGTCAAGTTGGAGCTTTACGACGTTCAGGACCTCACCTACGGGATGGCCGATTTCCCCGGAGTCGACATCTCTCTGGCGCAGGATGCGATCGGGACCGGTTCGATCAAGAAGAGCATCGAGGATCTGCCGAAGATCGAAAAGGAACCTTCCAGAGCGGCGCGCATCAACGACCTGAACCGCCAGCTCGATGCCGCCAACGCCCTCGCCTCGAAGGTCGAGGCCGACCAGCAGGTCTTCCTCCGCCAGCAGGAAGTGCAGCGGGCTCAGGTTCAGGAGTTGACCACGAAGCTCGATGAGACTCGCGCCAAGCTGGCGCAGTCGGTCAACGGGAAGCCGCCGGCCATGGCCGAGATGCAATACGCTCGACAGCTGGAGCGGCTCCAGCAGGACCTGGCCGAGCTCGAGGAGAAGCACGTCGAGATGGCGCGCGATAAGAAGTCCCTCGAAGAAAAGATCAACGCGATCGCCCAGTCGGGCGGCAGCGTGAACGTGGCGCCCAAGAAGGCGCTCGAGGCGAAGGTCACGGCCGTCGCGAACAATATCGGCCTGATCGTGATCTCGATCGGCAAGGACGACGGCGTCCTCGAGGGCGACGAGTTCACGGTGTACCGCGGCGGCGACTTCGTCGCGAAGATCGTGATCGACCGCTCGGACCGCAAGTGGGCGGCGGGCAAAGTCGTGCTGAAGAAGGGGGAGCCGCGGGTCGGGGACGACGTGAGCAATCACATCTTCGTTTCCGGCCCCCGGGCCGGCGGGAAGGTCCTCAGCAGCGACGGCGATCGCGCCCGCATGCAAGCGTCCGCCGCGACGGGCCCGGCGAGCGAGATCCTGGCGATCACCCGCGACTCGAAGTTCGTCGCGCTGATCCGCGTCGGCCATGGAATCGGGGCGGAGTTCGACGTCCAGGTCTACCAGGGGCTGGCGGTGGGACGCATTCTGCCCGGGGATGTGGCGACTCCCGTCCCGGATGTCCGCCGCTACCTCGAGTCCCTGCCCGCCGAGATCCGGCAGGATCTCGCGTCGCGCTCGAACCAGCAGGCGATCCGCGCCAAGATGGGGCTGACGCGATGAGCGGCCAGACGATCCGCTGGGCCATGGCCTTCGCCGCGACGACGGCGCTGTCGGGGTCCCTGCTGCTCTCGGCGTCGAAGGCGCCCGCGCCCGTCGAGATCGAGCGCGTGGCGACGCGGGACTCCGCGTCCGTGAGCGACGTCGAGCTCGAACTCATCCTCAACAAGATCCGCGAAGGCGATCTGCTGTCGCAGAAGGGCGACGGCGTCGGGGCCAAGCACGCCTGGGAGGGCGCGCGGCGGCTGGGGGAGGGGCTCTGGCCGATCCACGAGGGGCTCGGCGACAGCTACGCGCGCGCGAAGCTCTATGGCGACGCGCTTCGCGAATACCAGCTGGCCGCGTCGATCGTGCCGGAGAAGGTGGCGCCGATGCGCAGCACGATCGCGGCGAAGCGGGCGGGCGTGCTGGCGGCCTCGAGCCGGCCGCTGGAGGCGATCCAGGCCTACCTCGACCTGAACCAACCCGAACGCTTTGTCGGCCGCATCGCCGCGCTCGCGACGGACTCGGAGCCCGCGGCAGAGCTCGTGGAACGTCACGCCGAGATCTACGACGCCCGGCTCTTCAAGCTGGCGGCCGGGCTGCAGTCGAAGCTCGGTCACAAGGCCGAGGCCGCCGAGTCGCTGGGGAAGTTCGCGATCCGCGTGGCGCCCTGGGACGAGAATGCCGTGCGGGCCGCGGTCGCCACGCTGCGCGAGGCCCGGCGCTTCGACACGGCGGTCGAGGTCTGCCGCGCCTGGGTCCGCGCCGTGCCGCAGTCGGCCGCGGGCTACCAGCTCATGGGCGAGGTCCTCTGGGATGCGGGACGCGAGCGCGAGGCGATGATCGCCTACAGCTCGATGGTCGACGTCAAGCCCGGCGACGCGGCCACGTACCGGCTCCTGGGCGAGATCTATCAGCTCCGGAATCGGCCCAACGAGGCGATGGCGCAGTTCGAGCGGGGCTTGAAGGTGTCGCCGCAGGACCAGGGGCTGCGGCTCCGCATCGCGGAGGTCTGTCAGGCTCGGCTTCCCAAGTTGAAAGCGGATGGGAAACACGAGGAGGTCCGGGCCACGCGGCAGAAGCTCGCGGAGCTCGGCGTCCTCGAGGCGGGGCTCTTCGACATCAAGGTCCTCATGACTTGGGACGTGAAGTCCGACGTCGACATGGACGTCCTCGAGCCCGACGGCACGCTCATCAATCACGCCGGTCGGAACTCGAAGTTCGGCGGGATGTACTACACCGACAACACCCAGGGCCTCGGACCCGAGACCTACACGCTGGCGAAGGCGCCGTCGGGGAAGTGGCGGATCGGGGCCCATCTCCACAGCGGGGCGAAGTCCACCGTGAAGTTCGTCGTGATCCTTTTCGAGGACACTCCCAAAGAGGTGCGCTTCGAGGAGACCGTCGTTCTCGAGAAGAACGGCAACGACCCCACCTTCGTGCGGGACATCGTCATCCCCTGAGTGGAGAAAACAACCAGGTTAGTTTCTCCACTGGGTCATTTCGGCACAGTCAACCCGCAAAATCCCTCGGTCTTGGGTGGCATGGGGGTTGCTTTGACTTGACCCCATCGGGGGTCATCAATATAGTATCCGCGTCTCCCACCCCCTAGAGGGATCCTTGACCGAAGACCGAGAGCTTCAGAAGCAGATCGCGGAGCAGGCCCAGGTCGAGAGCAATCCGACCGCGGCGAGCCCCGCGGTGCGCGCATTCCAGTTTTTCCTCGTGCCCCTCCTGATCGTCGGAGCCTGCGTCCTGGTCTACACGGTCCTGAACTGGGTGGTCGCCAACCCGCGATCGTCGCGCGAGTGGCTGGTGGACATCAAGGAGGGCGGCCGCAACACCCGCACCCACGCGGCCCTCCAGCTCGTGCAGGCCCTGCGCCGCGCCGAGCAGCCCGACCTGAGCCTCACGCCCGACATCATCGCCCTCTACAAGGCCACGCCCGAGGAGCCGGACGCCGAGGAGTTCAACCTGCACCGCCTCTTGGCCACCTGCCTGGGCTACCAGCGTGACCCGCTCGCCTCGGACGTGCTCGTGACCACGGTCTCCACCTTCAAGAACATGGAAACCCGGACGGCCGCGATGGACGCGCTGGGCACCATCAAGGATCCACGCACGCTGCCCGATCTGGTCAAATTGCTTGACGATCCGGACGCCATTGTTAGAAAATACGCCGCCTTCAACGCAGGCGCCGTCGCGGAGAAGGCGGGGGGAGAGGCGCGGGCCAGGGCGGTAGAGGCGATCCGCAAGAAGTTGACGGATGCTTCCACCGACGTGACCTGGAACGCCGCCTTTGCGCTGGCGTACTTCCTGGGCGATCCGTCCGGAACCGACATCTTGAAGAAGCTGCTCGACCGGAAGTACCTGGGGGAGAAGATCGGAGCCGACCGGAACGCGGAGGCGCTGACGGTCCATGCGTTGAAGATCGGCTGCAGCGCCGCCGGCAAGCTCAAGGACGAGAGCTTCATCCCCTTGTTGAAGGCCCTGACGGACGTCAAGGCGGAGCGCGACGTGGACGTGCGCTTCGCGGCGCACCAGGCGATCAACAATATCCAAGAGCAGAAGAAGTAAGAAGCAAGAAGTAAGAAGTAAGGGGCAGAATCAAGAATCCAGGAGAAGAAGTAAAATGGCCGACCCGGTAACCGAGCCCAAGGACGCCCAGAAGAAGGTCCCGCAGCAGTACGACATGGTGGCGGACTATCCGCCCAAGGTGACCCGCCGCTCGTTCATGATGTCGTGGGCGGGCGCGGCCTGGGGCACCTTCGGCCTCGCCAGCGGCGTGGGCTCCTTCGCGATGCTCCGCTTCATGCTTCCCAACGTCCTCTTCGAACCGCCCCAGGTCTTCAAGGCCGGCAAGCTCGAGGACTACGAGTTCGACAAGCCCGACGAGCGCTTCAAGGTCGACAAGAAGTGCTGGATCATCAAGCTCCACAAGGACTTCAACGGCAAGCCCCAGCTTGCCGCGCTCGACACCACCTGCACGCACCTCGGCTGCACGCCGAACGTGCTGTTCAGCGAGAGCAAGATCAAGTGCCCCTGCCACGGCTCGGGCTTCCGCTTCAACGGGATCAACTTCGAAGGGCCGACCCCGCGGCCCCTCGAGCGCTACAAAGTGTCCATCGATCCGGTCGACGGTCAGATCGTCGTCGACAAGACCAAGAAGTTCCAGTGGGAAAAGGGGCAGTGGGAAGACAAGGACTCGTTCATCTCCCTGTAAAAGGACGACATGGCAAAACAAGGTGACATCGGGCGGGTCTGGGATTACGTAGTCAACACCCAGGTCTGGCGCTCCATCATGCGCCACGGCTATCCCGACACCCCGCGCAACCGGTCGCTGGCCATCATGGCCAACGTCTTCTTCCATCTGCACCCGATCCGCCTCCGGAAGAGCGGCCTGCGGGTGCGCTACACCTGGTGCATGGGCGGCCTGACGTTCTTCCTCTTCCTGGTCGAGACCATCACCGGCCTGCTCCTGATGTTCTACTACCGTCCCACGGCGGAGTATGCCTACCACGACATCGTCTACCTGCGGGCCGACGTGGCTCTTGGGACCATGCGCGAGATCCATCGCTGGGGCGCCCACGCGATGGTCATCACCATCTGGCTGCACATGATGCGCGTCTTCCTGACGGGCGCCTACAAGCCACCCAGAGAGTTCAACTGGGGCGTCGGCGTCGTCCTGCTCGTCCTGACCCTGCTGCTCTCGTTTACGGGCTACCTGCTGCCCTGGGACCAGCTGGCCATGTGGGCCATTACCGTCGGTACCAACATGGCGCGAGCAACGCCGATCATGGGCCATGAAGGCCCGGGTGCGGCCTTCATCAAGGTCGGCGACATCAGCGTCGTGCACTCGGCAAGCGACGTGCGCTTCGGACTGCTGGCCAGCCGCTTCGTCGGCGCGCCGGCGATCCTGCGCTTCTACGTGCTGCACTGCGTCGGCTTCCCGCTGGTGGCGGCGTTCCTCATCGCGGTCCACTTCTGGCGCGTGAGGAAGGACGGCGGCATCTCGGGTCCGCTCTAGACGAAGGGAACGGGGAGACATGCACCTACTGGCGATGATGATGGCGGGAGGGGGCAGCGGAGGCCCCATCCCCCAGAGCGTCAAGGACGGCCTGAACCTCATCTTCGGTCCGGTCGTCTACACGCTTCTCAGCCTGAGCCTGTTCATCGGGATGATGGTGGGCTATCGCGTCTGGACGAAGCCGAAGGTCGCGCTGGGCATCCTGGCGGTCGGGGTCCTGTTCTTCATCCTGGCCTTCCCGGACATGAACTTCCGGAAGATCGTGACGAAGCCGGACAACGTGCCGATCGTCGCGCTGATCTTCGTGCTGGGTTTCTACACGTGGTGGGCGCTGCGTCAGGCGGCCATCAACGACGAGCGCATCGAGCAGGGCCTGCCGCCCATGGAGGCGACCGAGGCCAACGACCGCGTCCTGAGCTGGCCCGACCTGATCTACTCGGAGCTCATCTGCGCGGTCATCTTCACGGTGATCCTCGTGGTCTGGGGCGTGCTGCTCAACGCGCCGCTCGAAGAGCCCGCGAGCCCGGGCAAGACGCCCAACCCGTCGAAGGCGCCCTGGTACTTCCTCGGCCTCCAGGAAATGCTGGTGTACTTCGACCCCTGGATCGCCGGCGTCGTGCTGCCCTCGATGATCATCACGGGCCTGATGCTGGTGCCGTACTGCGACAAGAACCCGAAGGGCGTGGGCTACTACACCCTGAAGGAGCGTCCGCTGGCGGTCGGGACCTTCATGTTCGGCTTCCTGATCCTCTGGATCTCGCTGATCGTGATGGGCACGTTCCTGCGCGGCCCGAACTGGAACTTCTTCGGGCCCTTCGAGAACTGGGACGTCCACAAGCTGGCCACGCTGTCGAACGTGAACCTGTCCGAGTACTTCTGGGTGTCCTGGCTGGGCCAGGCGCTGCCGAAGAACATCCTGGTCCGCGAGGCGCCCGGCATCCTCCTCTGCGGGTTCTTCCTCTTCGGGCTGCCGCCGATCCTGGCGTTCACGTTCTGCAAGGGCCTCTACAAGCACTGCGGCTTCATCCGCTACAACCTGGTGATGAGCCACCTGCTCGTCATGGTGGGCATGGTGCTCAAGATGGTCGGCCGCTGGGTCTTCAACCTGAAGTACGTGGTGTTCATCCCCGAATACTTCTTCAACATCTAATATGGCTGACGCGCCGAAACCCGCTCCGAAGCCCGAGGCGAAGTACGAGCCGCCGAAGGAACTCCCGCAGGCGGCGGCGGTCCAGAAGTTCCAGGGCCGCCCCAAGCGCCAGCCTGTCGAACAGGCGGAGTTCTTCTACAACGTCAAGGGCACCCACATCGCGTTCTTCGTCTCCTCGGTCGGCCTTCTGATCTCGTTCCTCATGATGTTCAACAAGGACGTGGATCGTCCTTGGAAGCCGTACCAGAAGCAGTTCGCCGAGATGGACTTCGAGAAGCTCTGGGTCGACATGAACCGCCTCGAGGACGAGAAGGCGAAGCACGACACGGCGATCGGGGCGCTCGACAACAAGTTCACTCAGTTCTACGGGAAGTTCGAGACGCCCCTGGAGCTGCCGGCCGACACCTTCGGCCCGCCTCCCACAAAGGTGGGGGACCTCGACAAGAAGCTGGGCTTCAGCTACGACAAGGTCCATGTGATCGTCGACCCCGAGGTGAAGGACAAGAAGATCCACGAGAAGAAGCCGTTCGTCGTGGAGAAGGAGAAGATTCGCGGCGAGCTCTACGCCCGGACCCAGGCGATGAACTTCGCCAAGGACGACCAGGGCGCCGCGCGCTTCCGCTACGAGGACTCGAAGCACCATTACGAGGAGGCGCTGAAGTCGGGTTCCGACCGCAAGGGCTTCTACGAGCACGAGTTCGAGCAGGAGAAGAAGGAGTACGCCAAGGTCCTGCAGAAGGTCGCGGACGAAAAGGCCCGCTACGACGAGCTCCAGAAGTGGGACGAGTTCTACACGGAATTCGCCGCGCAGCTCGAGATGAAGGCGTCGCCGGTCTGGAGCGGCCGGACCATCGACGAGCTGAAGAAGGACCGCGTGGCGATCGTCAAGGACTTCGAGGAGAAGAAGAACCGCTTCGAGAAGGAGCGGCCCAGCTTCGCCAATACGGTCCGGAACGCGCCCGGCGCCGACTTCTTCGCGCCGACCCTCAAGGTCAAGCAGCACATCCTGCTCGACCTGAAGGACCAGCTGAACTTCGCGCAGGTCACGAAGGTCGACCGTTGCGACACCTGCCACGTGGGCATCGGAAACCCGACCTACCAGGTGCGGGTGAACGAGGAGCTGAAGGACAGCGACGAGAATAAGGTTGTCTTCAAGGACCAGACCCTGCAGGACTTCGTCGCCCACGCGCGCGGCAAGGTCGAGCCCGACAAGTGCCCGATCTGCAAGGGCCACACGGGCAAGGAGCTCAAGCAGCCCCTGACCCCGCACAAGAGCTGGGAGAGCGACGACGCCATCAAGTTCACCAAGGTCTTCATGGCGCACCCGAGGCTCGACCTCTTCGTCAACGACGCCTCGAAGCATCCCATCGACAAGATCGGCTGCACGATCTGCCATGAGGGCGACGGCCGCGACACGGACTTCACCCGCGTCGTCCACATCCCGAACTCGAAGGATCAGGGCCGGGACTGGCGCCGCCGCCACGGCACGCCGTACGGCGAGGAGCTCTACAACTGGAACTACCGCGAGCTCTGGGACCTGCCGATGTTCCCCAGCAAGTACGTGCAGGCCTCCTGCCGCCGCTGCC
>Ga0310812_10000321_pt1 | contig 19169 bp, 17 predicted proteins | sample NN3metagenome_FD_205747 | JGI IMG/M metagenome (GOLD analysis project Ga0310812, IMG submission 205747) | Soil microbial communities from experimental microcosm in Duke University, North Carolina, United States - NN3 | ecosystem: Engineered > Artificial ecosystem > Soil microcosm > Unclassified...
GCGCACGCCGGGGGTGGCCCGGCGTGCGCCGTCCAGGGATGGCGTCGTTGCCTACTTCTTGGGGTTGAAGACGTTGGCGTAGCGGTAGTAGACCTCGAGCGTGAGGGCGTTGATGGCCGTCGCGTACACGCGGCTGCCTTCGAAGCCCCAGCGATCCACGTCGGAGTTCCACGAGCCGTTGCGGCAGCCGTCCTTGCCGGTGTGCTGGTTGGGCACGAGCGCGTTCTTCATCGGCTCGTTCCACTTCTTCCACATCGGGCCGTCCGGGCCGTCGTACTGGAAGAGCGCCAGCGACGTGTAGTACCAGTAGTAGAAGTCGATCTTGTTCGTCTTCCACTCGGGCAGGTCCGACACCAGCAGGTTCACGGCGTTCAGGGCGGGCTCGCTCTTCTTCTTCTGCATGAAGATGCGGGACATCACCGCCACCGCGGACATCGACTCGTGGTGGTCGAACTGCTCGTTCTTTCCGGGCACGTAGACCTTGCCGGTGCCGCGGGCGTTGTAGCCGACGCGGGCGTAGCCGTTGGTCTCGGTGGCCTCGTTGAGCCAGTTGAGCGCGCCTTCGTAGGCCGTGCGGGGGAACTGGAGCTCCGACAGCTCGGCCGACTTCAGGGCCATGATGGCCCAGCCGCTGACCGACGTGTCGTTGTCGCCGCACTTGGCCGCGTAGCGCCAGCCCTTGCCGGGGTTCTGGGCCGCGACGATGAAGTCTATGGCCCGCTGGGCCGGCTCCTTGAGCGGCTGGGAGGCCGTCATGCCGTACGCCTCCGAGAGGCAGAGGGCCGCGACGGTATGGTTGTACATGTACTTCATGCCGCGCTCGCCCACGCAGCCCTCGGGGTCCTGGTGGGAGAGGAGCCACTGCAGGCCCTTCTTCACGACCTCGCCGAAGCGGATCTTGCGGGCCGGATCGACGGGGTCCTGGAACTCGTCCTTCGAGAGCTGGGAGAAGCCGGCGCCCAGGAAAGCCAGGAGCGAGAGGGAGGTGATGCCCGTGTCGTAGTCCTTCTCGCCGATGCCGCCGCACTTGCCGCCGATGCACTGACCCTGGAAGCCGTCGGCGCTCCAGCCGCCGTCCGGGCCCTGGTGCCGCGCCAGCCACTTGAGGGCCGCGATCACGGCGCTCTCGGTCGCGCGGGTGCCGCCGCCTTCCTTCACGAGGTTCTCGCGGCCGCCGAAGCGCCCGCCGTAGCGGCCGCCGCCGCCGCCGCCGATGCCCACGCCCATCGTGTCGTAGACGCCGGGGCTCTTGCTGTTCTGACGGCCGCGGAAGCCGCCCGCGTCGCCCTTCATGTACGAGAGGAAGTCCTTCGAGTCGCCCTTCATCTGGTGGTAATCCTCGTTGTCGGCCGACTCGTTATGGTCCGACTTCTTCGCGTCGGGGAAGAAGATGATCGGCTCGTCGTTGGTGGAGGCGGTGTTCGGCTCGTCGGTGGGGATGCCCTTGCGCTCGAAGACGTCGCGCGGCCGCTCCAGCTCCGCGACCGGCGGGGGCGCCTTCGGGCCGAACATCACCGAGATCTCGCTGGGTTCGACGGCGATCAGCCGCTCGATGGCGACGAGCGTCGCCCCCAGGATGAGCACCGCGTGGATGCCCGCCGACACGAGCCACCAGGGCGCGTTGCTGAACCAGCCGCTGCTCTGCTGCTCCAGGACCACTTCCTGGTCCTCGCGCAGGTCACTTTCTTCTTCCGTCATGGCCTTTCCCCCAGAAAGGGTTGAGCTCCGAACCCGCTCCGACCTCGAAGCGACAGGACCCAACAACGGACCGCGGGGAAAAAGGTTCAGCGGGGGGAACGAATTGCGGCGCGGGAATCCGTCGACAAAAGCGGGTTCCGGGCTTTTAAGAATTGAGTCGTCGCGAGTAATTTCCGGGCACCCTGAAGTAATATAGGAAAAGGGGAGGGCCGATCATGAAGTGCCTGCCGTGCGTCTCCATCCTGCTGCTCGCCGCCGCCGCTCTGGCGCCCGCCCAGGACGTCAAGAAGCAGGAGGTCGGGGGCCACCCCGGCGTGGACCAGAAGCGGGTCAACCGGGCCATCCGCCAGGGCGTCGAGTTCCTGAAGACCGCGCCGTCCCCGGGCCACAACCAATCCGAATCCGCCGACGCGCTGATCCTCCTGACCTACGTGCACGCGGGCTCCGAGGCCACCCCCCGCTTCAAGGAGCTCTTCGACAAGATGATGCAGGCCCCCCTGAAGGACACCTACAGCGTGGCCCTGCAGGCGATGATCCTCGAGGAGATCGACCGCGTGAAACATCAGGCGCGCATCCACCAGTGCGCGCAGTTCCTCGTCGACAACCAATGCACGAACGGGCAGTGGTCCTACGGGACGCCGACCACCTACCCGGACGCCGTCCCGATCCCGCGCAGCGAGGTCCCCACCGGGACGCCCCGCAAGCAGGCGGGCCCGACGCGCGGCGTCCGCAACTTCGACGAGGCGGAGCCGGGCGTACGGCAGAAGCCCCGGGTCCTCGTCCACCTGGCCGTGAAGAAGAACCGCGACGGCGGCGCGTCCGGGGACAACTCGAACTCCCAGTACGCGGCCCTGGGGATCCGGGCCTGCCACGACGCGGGCATCGTATTCCCGCAGGACGTGCTCGGCAAGGCGCGGCAGTGGTGGGTCGATTCTCAGGAGAAGAGCGAGAAGGGCGGAGTGGCCACCGGCGGCGAAGGCGTTCCGCGCGGCTGGGGCTACAAGGACGGAGCCGAAGGGAAGGGGTACGGCTCCATGTCGGCCGGCGCCATCGGCGCGGTCTGCATCTACGACTTCATCCTGGGCATCGAGTTCAAGAAGGACCGCTCCGTGCTGGACGGGCTGGCCTGGGTCGGGAAGAACTTCATCGTGACGGACAACCCGCAGCGGCCGGGCTGGTTCCACTACTACTACCTGTACGCGGTCGAGCGGGCGGGCATGCTCTACGACACGCCCAAGATCGGCGCCCACGACTGGTACCTCGAAGGAGCCAACCACCTGCTGGACCACCAGAACCCCGACGGATCCTGGGGGACGGCGGATCAGCTGAACAACCCCACGTGGGGCACCTGCTTCGCGATCCTTTTCCTGAAGCAGGCCACGCACCGCCTGGACGTCGCCAGCACGGACCGGAAGTAGCGCCTCCCTCAAACCCGCGGTATTCTGGGGTGTAGGGTTAGGGGAGGGATTTCCATGACCATCTTGATGGCGCTGCTGGTCCTCGCGGCCGGCGACAACGAACTGAGCGAGCAGGAGAAGAAGGACGGCTGGACGCTGCTCTTCGACGGCAAGACCCCCGAAGGCTGGCAGAACCTCAAGCCCGCCAACGTCGAGGACGGCTGCATCAACCCGTACAAGTCGGGCAACTACGTCACCTTCGCGAAGGAGCGCTACGGCAACTTCGTGCTGGTCTGCGACTTCAAGATCAGCAAGGGCTGCAACAGCGGCATCTTCATCCGGACGGACAACCCGAAGGACCCCGTCCAGACCGGGATCGAGATCCAGGTCTACGACAACGCGGGGAAGGAGAAGCTGGGCCGGAACGACGCCGGTTCGCTCTACGACCTGGTCGCCCCGACGAAAAATGCGATGAAGCCCGCCGGGGAGTGGAACCACATCGAGATCACCTGCGACAAGAACAAGATCAAGGTCGTGCTGAACGGCGAGGCGATCCAGGACGTGGACCTGGACCAGTGGACGGAGGCGGGGAAGAACCCCGACGGCTCGAAGAACAAGTTCACCAAGGCCGTGAAGGACTTCTCCCGCGAAGGCCTGCTCGGCTTCCAGGACCACGGCCAGGCGTGCTGGTACAAGAACATCAAGTTGAAGAAGCTCTAAGCCGAACCAGGAGCCAGGAACAGCGACCCCCGACTCGGAAGGCGCAGGACTACGGGGTGACGGTCACCGCGATGTCGCCCTTCACCCGGTCGATATCGTCCGGGTCCCAGAAATCGTCGAAGATCTTGAAGCTGTCCGACTTCCGAAACACGCGCAGTTTCAGCCTTAATACGTCGTCGAAGGTTTGCGAGAAGTCGCTCTGGAGTGGGACCTCGTAATCCTGATTGATGTCCCCACGCTCGTCGCGGTCAATCCGCAGCTGCAACACCACCGTCTCGAAACCCGCATTGTGAACCGTCAGCTGGACGTGGTCCCGGGGAGTCACCTCGTCGCATCCTGCGAGGGCGCTGAGCGCCAGGAGCGCCGCCAGGGTTCTCGCCACCATCCGCCTCCGTTCAAATATTCATACGACACCGTCGCGGAGGCGGCGGAAAGATTTCAGGGAATGCGGGAGGCGGGGGGTTGGCCCTTAGAGCTCGTCGTCCTCGGGCTCCGGCGCGAGCACGCCGCGCATCATCCCGAGGGCCGCGATGACGGCCGCGGCGCCCGACGACAGGTAGGCCACCCAGGACGGGCAGCCGGCCGCCTGCAGGCCTTTCACGCCCGCGATGAGCAAGAGCACCATGCCGACCGTCAGGACCGCCGCGGTCACCCAGGCGAGCAGCGCCTGGCGCAGGCTCCATTTGACCAGGCGGCGGGTGCCGTGGCGGAGCCGCACGAGGGCGGAGCGGGCGATGAGGTCCGTCAGGGTGTCGATGAGGACCTGGAGGAACGAGGGGGAGTCCCCGTTCTCGGGGAAGTCTTCCTCCTCGGTCGCGCGGCGGCTGGATCGGCGGTGCATCCTGGCCCTCCTGCTCAGTCCCGACGGCGGACCAGCATCCCGAGCATGAAGCCCGCCGCCAGGCCGAGGCAGGCGGACAGCAGGGGCTTTTCGGCGATGAAGGTCTTGACCCGGTCCTGGGCTTCGCGGACGGAGTCGGAGTCGAGGGTGTCGCGAAGGATCCGGGACAGGCGATCGGCCGGGTGGCCGCCGCCGCGATGGCGCTTCATGACCGCCTCCTTCCCCCGCTTCCTCATGGCATGTCGGCTTATCTACGACAAGCGCGCGCCGGGGTTTCAGCGGAGGTAACGGATCGCCGAGGTCCATCGTAAATAGGCTGCTCATGAACGGGGCCGATCCGCGTCCGCCGCGACTGACCGCCGTCGCGGCAGGCGTCATCGTCGTGGGGGCCCTCCACTTCGCCCGCGGCCTCTTCCTGCCGCTGGCGCTGGCGGCGCTGCTCAGCCTGCTGCTCCTTCCGATGGTCCACTTCGTCCAGCGTCTGGGGGGCCACCGGCTCTTTTCGATCCTGGGCGTCGTCCTGACGTTCTCGCTGGTCCTGGGGGCGATCGCCTGGGTGACGGTCCGCCAGGGGGCGGGGCTGGTGCGGCACCTGCCGGAGTACCGCGGCCGGGTGCTAGCCAAGGCGGAGGCGCTGGGACCGGTCGGCCGGGCCCTCGCGGAAGGCCAGAAGGCCCTGGAAGAGCTGGGCAGCGAGGTGGCGGCGCCGGAGCGGGAAAAGTCGAGCGTTACCCGGGTCGAAATGGTGCCGCCGCCGCCGAAGTTCTTCGACGTCGTCGGCCCCGCGCTCATCCCCGTCTTCCAGAGCCTGGGCACGACCTTCTTCGTGCTCATCCTGGTGATCTTCTTCCTGATCTACCACGTCGACCTCCGCGACCGCCTGATCCACCTGGTGGGGGACACCCGCGTCAACCTCACCACCCAGACCCTGATGGAGGCGGTCCAGAGCGTCAGCCGCTACCTGTTCCTGCTCACGGTGGTGAATGCGGTTTTCGGGGCGCTGGTGACGCTGGGCCTCGTGGCGCTGGGGCTGCCGAACGCGCTGCTCTGGGGGCTGCTGGCAGCGCTGCTCCGCTTCGTGCCCTACGTCGGCACCTGGGTGGCGGCGCTCATGCCGTTCCTGCTCTCGGTGGCGGTCTTCGACGGCTGGGGCCCGGCGCTGGCGATCCTGAGCATCTGGATTGTCCTCGAGTTCGTCATCGCCAACGTCGTGGAGCCCTGGGTCTACGGGGCGCACACGGGCCTGTCGCCGCTGGCGGTGATCCTGGCGGCCTTCTTCTGGACCTGGATCTGGGGCGGGACGGGGCTGCTGCTGGCGATCCCCCTGACGGTCTCGCTCGTGGTGGTCGGGAAAAACATCCCCCGCTTCGAGTTTCTCCAGACGCTGCTCGGCAGCGAGGCGCCGCTGGAGCCCAAGGTGCAGCTCTACCACCGTCTCCTGGCGCGGGACCAGCCCGAGACGGACGAACTGGTCGACGGCTTCCAGGCGCAGAAGACGCCGCCGGAGGTCTACGACCGGCTGCTCCTGCCGGCCTTGACCCTGGTCGAGAACGATCGCTACCGGGGCCTGCTGGAGCAGGAGCGCGAGGAGTTGATCGTCAAGCAGCTGAAGGACATCGTGGAAGACCTCGGGGAGCGCTTCGAGGAGGAGGGGCGGCTCCCGGCGGCCGGCGCGGCGCCGGCGTCGGCGGCCCGGATCGTCTGCCTGCCCTCGGCGCATCCGGCGGATAGCGTGGCGCTGCAGATGCTGACGCAACTGCTGGCCGGCAAGGGCTGGCGCCTCGAGTTGGCGTCGGAGCAGGCGACGGCGGGCCAGAAGGTGGACGCGGTCGGCACCTCGGGAGACGTGGTGGTGGTTCTCTCGTCGGTGTCGCCGTCGTCGCTCATGCAGGTGCGCTACCTGTACAAGCGGATCCGGCGGGAGCGCCCGGCGGTTCCGATCGTGATCGGGCTCTGGGGGGCGGAGCGGGAGCCCGCGGCCCTGAAGGCCCGCAGCGCCTCCGACGAGAACCTCCGGATCGTGAAGTCCCTCGGCGAGGCCGCCGACCAGGTCCGCCAGTTCGCCCAGACCGTGGTCCCGGGCCACAACCGTCCTCCGACGGAGCTCCACGCGGCCGCGCGCTGAGCGCGACCTTGCAAAGCTCTCAAACCTGCGTATAATGGGGAGGTCATGTTCCATCCCGTTTTGACTCTCCTGGTCGCCGGGTCCATCCACGCGGGCGCCGAGTTCCGGGCGCCGCAGGACCTGGCCCAGATCGTCCTCGAGATCACCGAGGCGCTGCCCGGCAGTCCCACGACCATCCTCGAGCTGGAGGCGTCGCCCACCGTCGTCGACGTCCCGTACTACTACTCCGACTTCACCCCGATCGCGGCCCCCGCGGTCGAGCCGATCGTCACCTACGACTGGCGCTCGCCGGTCTTCTTCGACGTTCCATAACGCCGTCCCCGTCGGCGCGTTTCCTTTTCCGTTTTTCACCACACACGCGGGGATTTGGTTATGGACATGGAAGTCCTGGTCGAATGGGTCGGCAAGCTCCTGGGCAAGGTCTTCGGCACGCAGAACGAGCGCGCGATCCGCCGCTACTGGAAGCTCGTGCGCGATCAGATCAATCCGCTTGAACCCAAGATGATGGCGCTGCCCGACGGCGCCTTCCCGAAGCTGTCGGACGAGTTCCGCGCCCGCCTCCAGAAGGGCGAGTCGCTCGACGCGATCCTCCCCGAGGCTTTCGCGGCCTGCCGGGAGGCGTCGCGCCGCGCCGCCAAGATGCGGCACTTCGACGTGCAGCTCATCGGCGGCGCCGTGCTCCACGAGGGCAAGATCTCCGAGATGGCCACCGGCGAAGGCAAGACCCTCGTCGCCACGCTGCCGGCGTACCTCAACGCGCTCAGCGGAAAGGGCGTCCACCTGGTCACGGTGAACGACTACCTCGCCCGCCGCGACAGCCAGTGGATGGGACCGATCTACGACCTCCTGGGCGTGACGGTCGGCACCATCCAGCACGACGAGTCGTTCCGCTTCGACCGCAGCTACAGCGCCGACTCGGCCGACCGCCTGCACAACCTCCGCCCCTGCTCGCGGCAGGAGGCCTACATGGCCGACATCACGTACGGCACGAACAACGAGTTCGGCTTCGACTACCTCCGCGACCACATGAAGTTCCGCAAGGAGGAGCAGGTCCAGCAGAGCCGCCACGCCTACGCGATCGTCGACGAGGTCGACTCGATCCTGATCGACGAGGCCCGGACCCCGCTCATCATCAGCGGCCCCACCGACGAGACCACGGACAAGTACTACACGGCCGACCGCGTGGCCCGGAAGCTCCTGAAGGGCGAGGAACTCGTCCTCGAGGACCGCACCAAGAAGCACACGGGCGACTTCATCGTGAAGGAGAAGGAGCACGTCGTCTTCCTGACGGACGTGGGCATCGAGAAGGCCGAGAAGCTCGTCGGCGTGGGCAGCTTCTACACCGGCGAGAACATGGAGTGGCCGCACTTCATCGAGACCGCCCTCAAGGCCCACCACCTCTATAAGAGGGACCAGGAGTACGTCTCCAAGGAGGGCGAGGTCATCATCGTCGACGAGTTCACCGGCCGCATGATGCCGGGCCGGCGCTGGAGCGACGGACTCCACCAGGCCGTCGAGGCCAAGGAAGGCCTGAAGATCCAGGAGGAGACGCAGACCTACGCGACGATCACGCTGCAGCACTACTTCAAGCTCTATTCGAAGCTCGCCGGCATGACCGGCACCGCCCTCACGGAGGCGATGGAGTTCGAGAAGATCTACAACCTCGAGGTGGCCTCGATCCCGACCAACCGCCCGCTGCGGCGGCAGAACCTGCCGGATGTCGTCTACGGCACCGAACCCGAGAAGTACGACGCCATCGAGGAGGAGATCGTCCGGATCCATGCGACGGGCCGTCCCATCCTGGTCGGCACGACGTCGATCGAGAAGTCGGAGCTCCTCCACGAGCGCCTGAAGATGCGCGGCATCGTCCACGAGGTCCTGAACGCGAAGCACCACGAGCGCGAGGCCTACATCATCGCGCGCGCCGGGCAGCGGGACGCGGTCACGATCGCGACCAACATGGCCGGCCGCGGCACGGACATCCTGCTCGGGGAGGGCGTGGCCGACCTGGGCGGCCTGCACATCCTGGGCACCGAGCGACACGAGGCGCGGCGCGTCGACAACCAGCTGCGCGGCCGCTCGGGCCGGCAGGGCGACCCGGGCTCGTCGCAGTTCTTCCTCTCGCTCGAGGACGACCTCTTCCGCAAGTTCGCGCCGCCCTGGATGAAGGGCGTGCTCCAGAAGATGGGCCTGAAGGAGGGCGAGCGGATCGAGTCGGGCCTGGTGTCGCGCTCGATCGGCAAGGCTCAGAAGAACGTCGAGAACCACAACTTCGACATCCGCAAGAACCTCGTCGAGTACGACCAGGTGCGCGCGGAGCAGCGCCGGGTCATCTACACGCTGCGCCAGCGCATCCTCGAAGGCGAGGACATGAAGCACTCCGTGATGGAGATGGTGGAGCGCCGCGTCGCGGACGCGGTGGCCAAGTTCCTGCCCAAGGGCGAGGAGTCCAACGTCGCCGGGCTGGGCGAGTGGTTCCAGTCGCGCTTCGGTGTGGCGGCGAAGCTCGACGGCGCAGAGAACCAGGATCCCGAGCCGATCGTCGAGGAGTTGCTGCGGCAGGGTGCGGTGGCGTACGAGCAGCGCGAGCGGGTGCTCGGCCTCTCGGAGGCGCGGGCGGCGGTCTCGTCGCTGGCCCGGCGCTACATGCCGGAGCACGGCGAGCTGGTGAAGAACTTCGCCGAGTTCGCCCGCCAGGTGAAGGAGCGCACGGGCGTGGCGGTGCCCGAGTCGCTCGTCCGGCTCCCGCAGGCCGAGATGGTGGACGGGGTGACCGAGATCGTCGCCAACGAGCGCCGCGAGGAGGTGGGGAAGCGCGGCGCCGCGTCCATGCGCGCGCTCGAACGCTTCGTCCTCCTGAACAAGATCGACGAGAAGTGGAAGGACATGCTGTACAACATGGACCAGCTGCGCGACATCGTCGGCATGCGCAGCTTCGCGCAGCAGGACCCCAAGCTGGAGTTCAAGCGCGACGCCACCGAACTCTTCCAGACCATGATGGAGGCGATCGACGAGGACGTCACCACGCTGGTCTTCCGGATGAGCGAGGTCCCCGAGGACGAGGCGCGCCTGGCGCGCCGCTGGCAGGCCGCCGAGTATCGCAAGGACGAGGTCGGCCAGTTCGCGATGGCCGGCGGCGGCGACGGGAACGGCAACGGCGGGGGCGGCGGCGGCGACGGCGAGGACGAGAAGCCGGTGCCGGTGCGCGTCGAAAAAAAGCCCGGGCGCAACGAGCCGTGCTGGTGCAGCTCGGGCAAGAAGTACAAGAAGTGTCACTGGCCGAACTGATCCGGACGGAAGCAAGATTCAAGAGTCAGGAATCCGAAGAGGGGGCCCCGCGAGCTGCGCTTCTTCCCCAGGGAGGGGGGAGAGACGCGGCGGTCTGCCATGATTCTTTCTCCGTGAATCGTGCTTCGACCCATGGGACTACTTCTCGACCTCGGCTACTGGACCGCCGCGCTCCTGGCGTTGCCGTGGCTTCTCTTCAAGGCGGCGAGTGACCGCCGCTTCCGGGACCGCCTCGGCGAACGCTTCGGATTCGTCCCGGCGTCGGCGGAGAAGACCCTCTGGATCCACTGCTCGTCGGTCGGCGAGGTCAACCTGGCCAAACCGATCGTCGCGCGCCTGAAGAAGTCGCATCCCGGCCTGCCGATCCACGTTACGGCCTTCACGCTCGCGGGGCGGGAGAACGCCGTGAAGTCGTTCCCCGACGCCCGCGTCAGCTACTTCCCGCTGGACTTCGGCGGCTCGGTGCGCCGCGCGCTGCGCCGGATCAAGCCGCTCGGCGTGGTGCTGGTGGAGCTCGAGGTCTGGCCCAACTTCGTGAGGCGCTGCGCGAAGGAGGGCGTTCCGGTGGCGGTCGTGAACGGCCGGATGAGCGAGCGCTCCTTCGGGCGCTACCGTTTCTGGGGCGGCTTCTTCCGCCCGGTCTTCCGGCGCCTCCGCGCGGTGGGGGCCCAGAGCGAGACCTACGCGGAGCGGCTGCGGGAAATGGGGGCATCGCCCGTCGTGACGGGCAACCTCAAGTACGACGCCGCGATCGCGTTCGACCCCGTGGCCGAGGAACGGGTCTGGCGCGAGCAGCTGGCCCTGGGGGACGCGCCCGTGCTGGTCGCGGGCTCGACCCACGACCCCGAGGAGCGTATCGTGCTGGAGACCTACAAACGGCTGCAGAAGGTCGTTCCCGGGGTACGACTGGTCGTGGCTCCCCGCCACCTGGACCGCCTCGGGGAGGTCCAGAAAGCCGTTGAGTTGGCCGATCTGAAGTGTTATAAGAAGACCCAATTATCCCCGTCCGGACCGGCCGACGGGGTGATTCTCCTCGACACGGTCGGGGAGCTGTCCCGCGTCTACTCGGCGGCCACCGCAGTCTTCATCGGAGGCACCTTCTGCGCCCGGGGGGGGCAGAACATGCTGGAGCCGGCGTCGCTCGGGAAACCCGTGGTGAGCGGCCCCAGCCTGTCGAACTTCGAGGAGATCGCCGGCACCCTCGTCAAGGCGGGGGGCATGCGAGTGGTGGACAACCCGGTCGACCTGGCCGGGGCGCTGGGCGAGCTCCTGAGGGACCCGGTACGGGCCCGGGAGATCGGGGCGAAGTCGGTCGAGGCCGTGCGGGCGGGACGGGGCGCGATCGACCGGACGATGGACTTGATCGAACAGAGCCTATTGAAAGGGACGTAGTCGATGAGCAGCAGAGACGGGAAGTGGTTCTTCACCTCCGAGGCGGTGACCATGGGCCATCCGGACAAGATGGCCGACCAGGTGTCCGACGCCATCCTGGACGCGATCATCAAGGATGACCCCAACGCCCGCGTCGCCTGCGAGACGCTGGTGAAGACCGGCATGGTGCTCGTCGCCGGCGAGATCACGACCAATACCTACATCGAGGTGCCCGAGGTCGTGCGCCAGACGATCAAGGAAATCGGCTACGACTCCAGCGAGATCGGCTTCGACTACCACACCTGCGCCGTCCTGACGGCGATCTCCCAGCAGTCCGCCGACATCGACGAGGCCGTCACGGCCGACAGCGGGAAGGGCAAGGAGCTGGGCGCCGGCGACCAGGGCATCATGTTCGGCTACGCGTCGAACGAGACCGAGCTCTATATGCCGCTGCCCATCGACCTGGCGCGGAAGATCGTGTGGCGCGCGGCGGACGTCCGCCTCAACGGCGAGGTGAACTGGCTGCGGCCCGACGGCAAGGCGCAGGTCACGATCGAGTACGAAGGCGCCAAGCCCGTGCGCATCCACACCGTGGTCGCGTCGATGCAGCACTCGCCCGCCGTCAGCCACAAGCAGATCGAGAAGGACCTGATCGAGAAGGTGATCAAGCCGGTGCTGCCGCCCGGCCTGATCGACAAGAACATCATCTACCACATCAACCCGTCCGGCCGCTTCGTGATCGGCGGGCCGCAGGGCGACTGCGGCGTCACGGGCCGCAAGATCATCTGCGACACCTACGGCGGCATGGGCCACCACGGCGGCGGCGCCTTCAGCGGCAAGGACCCCACCAAGGTCGACCGCAGCGCCTGCTACGCCGCGCGCCACGCGGCCAAGAACGTCGTCGCGGCCGGCCTGGCCGACCGCTGCGAGATCCAGCTCTCCTACGCGATCGGCGTCGCGAAGCCCCTCTCGGTGTTCGTCGAGACCTTCGGCACCGGCAAGGTGTCGCCCGAGAAGCTGACGAAGATCGTCGAGGAGAGCTTCGATTTCACCCCCAAGGGTCTGATCGAGTACTACAACCTGCGCCGGCCGATCTACAAGAACACGGCCCGCTACGGCCACGTCGGCGTCGATCGGCCCGAGTGCACCTGGGAGAAGATCGAAAAGGTCGATCTGCTCCGGAAGGCGGCCGGGATCAAGGTCGAAGCGAAGAAGACCTTCAAGGTGAAGAAGTAAGAAGCACGAAGTAAGAAGCAGGAAGAATCAAGAATCTAGAAGATAAGGGAAGAAGAATGGCGCAGAAGCTTGCAGCGGAGCCCAAGAAGGCCAAGACGGTGGGCACCCCCGGCGACGTGAAGGACCTCTCGCTGGCCCCCAAGGGCAAGGCCCGCATCGAGTGGGCCGACGGCCAGATGCCCGTGCTCCGCGAGATCCGCGCGCGCTTCGAGAAGGAGAAGCCCTTCAAGGGCCAGCGTATCGCCGCGTGCCTCCACGTCACGACCGAGACCTCCGGCCTGATGCGCGCCTTCCTGGCGGGCGGCGCCGAGGTCGCGCTCTGCGCCTCCAACCCGCTGTCGACGCAGGACGACAACGCCGCGTCGCTCGTCGCCGACTACGGCATCGCGACCTACGCGATCCGCGGCGAGGACTCCAAGACCTACTACAAGCACATCAACCAGGCGCTTGACCTGAAGCCCACGCTGACGCTCGACGACGGCGCGGACCTGGTCACCACGATCCACCAGAAGCGTCCCGAGCTGATGGAGGGCCTGCTCGCCTCGATGGAGGAGACCACGACCGGCGTCATCCGCCTCCGCGCGATGGCGAAGGACGGCGCCCTCAAGATCCCCGTTGTCTCGGTGAACGACGCCCAGACGAAGTTCATGTTCGACAACCGCTACGGCACCGGGCAGTCGACGGTCGACGGCATCATCCGCGCGACCAACGTCCTGCTGGCGGGCCGCACGTTCGTGGTGGCCGGCTACGGCTGGTGCGGCCGCGGACTCGCCAGCCGCGCCCGCGGCCTGGGGGCCCACGTGGTCGTGACCGAGGTCGAGCCGATCCGCGCCCTCGAGGCGACCATGGACGGCTTCACCGTGATGCCGATGGCCGACGCCGCGAAGATCGGCGACATCTTCTGCACCGTCACCGGCAACAAGGAGGTCGTCCGCAAGGAGCACTTCCTCGCCATGAAGGACGGCGCCATCGTGGCCAACTCCGGCCACTTCAACGTCGAGCTCGACCTCGACGCGCTGGCCGCGCTCTCCAAGCAGGTCAAGAAGGGCGTCCGCGAGAACGTGGACGCCTTCATCCTGAAGGACGGCCGCTCGATCAACGTGGTGGGCGAGGGGCGCCTCGTCAACCTGGCGGCCGCCGAGGGCCACCCCGCCGCCGTGATGGACATGAGCTTCGCCACCCAGGCGCTCATGACCGAGTGGTGCGTGAAGAACAAGTCGCAGCTCAAGGTCGGCGTCATCGACGTGCCCAAGGAGATGGAGCAGCAGATCGCGCGCCTCAAGCTCAAGACCATGGGCGTGACGATGGACGAGCTGACGGCCGAGCAGAAGAAGTATCTGGCTGGGTGGCAAGAAGGAACCTAAACACCGGGAAGCAGGAAACCGGAAACAGGAAACAGAAGAAGGGTCCCCCCTATCCCCCCTGGGGGGAACCGGATCCTATCTCCCGCGCACTTCGGTCACTCCGTTTGAAAATTGATTGGTGAGGGGGGGATGGTCTGCCTGTGTCCTGGGTACTGGTTCATTCGCGGATGACGATCGTCCGCCCCACGAAATCTCCGAGTCGCTGGGATCTCTTCGTTCGGAGCATCGTTCCCATTCCCAGGATCCAGCTGAAGGGAAGGGTGCCGTCGACGAGCCGCACCAGGTTCCGGAGCAGCGCGCCGCGGCAGCCGAGGCGGTCGCCGTCCATGCCCGTCACGCGCAGCCCGATGACCTTCTTCCCGACGGTCCAGCCCAGGCCCCACTCCATCGCGAAGTGGTAGACGAACTCGATGGCCGCGCCGAGCAGCAGGATCCAGAGGAAGCGCGGGTCGTTCAGGTCGTCCGCCGGGATGTCCAGCACCCCGACCGCCGCGATGAAGACCGGCCAGAGCAGGATCAGGTCGAGCAGGTAGGCCATGGTGCGGGCCGAGAGGGCGGCCTCCGACGCTTCGGGTGCCGGGGTCGCCGAGGCCGCGCGGCTCCGCTCCCGGAGCAGCGTGACGCCGAGGAAGATCAGCGCGGCCGAGCAGAAGAGGAGCAGCGTCGGGGCGATCGAGCCGATCACGTTGCGCCAGAGGGAGTGGACCTCGAGGATCTGCAGCTTCGCGGCGCCCGCCTCGGGCTCGACCGTCGCGGCCGACAGGGAGGTCCAGACGATGCGGGTCGGCCTCGTGAGGATGAGGCGCAGGCGGTCTCCGCTCAGCAGCGTCGCCAGGCCCGTGATCTTGCGGCCGAAGAGCAGGACGGGGTCGGCGAGCTGGAGCTTGTGCGGGGGGAGCGGCGAGGGGCAGCCGGGGCAGCACTCGACGCGCAGCGTGACGGCGTCGTAGTGGCGGTCGTCGCGGTGGTAGTAGACCAGGACGACGCGGCCGCGCGCCAGCGCGGTGTCCCAGAACTGGGACTCGGCGCCGATCTCGAACTCGGGGCAGGGGACGAAGTCCCGCCCGTCGAAGAACGAGTTGCGGACCTTCGGGGAGTCCTTCTCGCGCCAGCTGACGAGCGGCCCCGCGCTCCCGTCGAGGGACGAGGAGAGGCGCTCGACGATGCCGGCGGGGGCGACGGGGATCTCGGGGCCCCAGGCGCCGTGGTCGCGGCGCCGCGCCACGATGTGGCCCTCGTTCCAGCCGAAGATCCAGACGGTCTCGCGGCCCGGGTCGCGGAGCACCGAGAGGACGTCCCATTTCTGGCCGAGCTCGACGGCGCGGGCGTTCTTGCCGTCGGTCAGGACGGAGACGCGGGACCCGTAGAAGACGGTCATATCGGGGCCTTCGAGGAGCACGGCGCTCGCGTTGTCGAGCAGGTGCAGGGGCTCGCCCTTGGGCTTCATGGCCGCGTCCAGGCGCAGGAAGCGCGAGGTGTCGGTCTCCTCCTGGGAGAGGCAGCGGTAGAGAAGGGAGAGGCCGTCGTCCGAGAGGGCGGGGCGGGGCTGGCCGAAGAAGTTGGGGACGAAGCCGATCGCCAGCTGCACCAGGAGCAGGGTCATGGCCAGCCAGGCGAAGTGGTAGGCCAGGCGGCGCTTGCGCTCGAAGAAGTCCGAGACCTGCAGGGAGGGCGGCAGGGGCGGGGCGGCCATGCGGGTATTGTACAGGCAAGAAGGCCCGTCCGGATGCCCCTTGCCTGAGGCTGGTGCCTTCGGTACACTCCGCCCCATGAATTTTCAGGCGCCCGAGGGAACCCGGGACATCACGCCGGAGCAGGTGGTTCTCTGGAACCGGCTGGAGCAGGCCGCGCGCGAGACGTTCTCGAAGTTCGGCTACGAGGAGGTCCGCACGCCGATCTTCGAGTACACCTCCCTTTTCTACAAGTCGAGCGGCGAGACCACCGACATCGTCGAGAAGGAGATGTTCACCTTCGGCGACCCGGAGGATAAGAAGGGCACCTACTCGCTGCGCCCCGAACTGACCCCCGGCACGATCCGGGCCCTGATCGAGCAGGGGCTCTTCGCGAAGAAGAACTTCTGGAAGGTGTGGTACCTCGGGCCGGCCTTCCGCAAGGAGCGCCCCCAGAAGGGCCGCTACCGGCAGTTCACCCAGATCGGCGTCGAGGCGGTCGGCTCGCCCGACCCGCTCGTCGACGCCGAGACGATGGTGCTCTTCGCCGAGATCCTCAAGGCCGTGGGCGTGACCGCGTGGGAGCTGCGGATCAACTCGATCGGCTGCAATGAGTGCCGCCCGAAGTACCGGGAGGCCTTGAAAGAGTACATTCGTCCGAAACTCAGCACGTTGGACGAGAATTGTCAGCGCCGCTTTGAGCGAAACGTCTTCCGCATCCTGGACTGCAAGGTCGACGCCGAGAAACTCAAGGATGCCCCGAGCGCGATCGATTACCTTTGTGAGAGCTGCAAGAAGCATCAGGCGGTGGTCGAGACGGCACTCCAGGCGTCCGCCGTGCCCTACCGGGTCGATCCCCGCATCGTCCGCGGGCTGGACTACTACACCCGCACGGTCTACGAGTTCAGCTCGTCGGCGCTCGGCGCCCAGAACGCGCTGGCGGGCGGCGGGCGCTACGACACGCTCGTCGGGAGCATGGGCGGCCCCGAGGTCGGGTCCGTCGGCTTCGCGGCCGGCGTGGAGCGCATCCTGCTGGCCATGGGGGGCGAGGCGGCGGCGCCGCCGCCGGACTTCTACGCGATCGCGGCGGGCGACGTGGCTCGAACCGACGTCTTCAAGACGGTCGTGGCGCTGCGGCGGGCGGGGCTTTCGGGGGACATGGACTTCGAGGCCCGCAGCGTGAAGGCCCAGATGCGCAGCGCAAACAAGACCGGCGCGAGGTATGCTCTGTTCATCGGTCCCGAGGAAGCCCAGAAGGGCGCCGTGAAACTCAAGGACATGAAGGACGGGACCGAGCAAACGGTCTCCCTGGACGAGGCCGTCGGGAAGCTTCAAGGAGGGAAGTCGTGAGACGATCTGCCATCGTGCTCCTGCTGCTCGCCTCGTGCGCGGGCCAGGAAGCCAAGGAGACCGACGGAGCGCGCAAAGTCTTCGAGGAGTGGGCGAAAGTCACTGCCGAGGGCGACGCGGACAAGAATCTATCGGGGCTCTCCGACTCCTTCCGCTCGCAGTGGATCTACCAGCTGCTCGAGGAGAATGACCCGCCGGCGCGTCGCTGGCGCGGCGCGCTCACGGGCGCCCCGCGCACGGATCTCGACCTTTGGTGGGGTGTCGCTCACGAGAAGCGCGACGGCCGCGCCGAACCGCTGCGCGCCACCGTGCTCGAACACCCGACCTTCCGCGCCCTCTACCGGGAATACTTCGAGCGGAACGCCCGGGGCATCAAGGCCCAGTTCTCGAAGCTCGAGGTCCTCAAGGTCTACGGGGACAACACGGGGATCACCGTGAACGTTCGCTGCGGCGCCGGGTCCCCGACGGAGATGTACGGCATGATTTTCGACGGCGCCTGGAAAGTCGACACCTACAAGGAAGGTCTCGGCGGCCCCCGGTAACGGCGCAGCGCGCCGGAATTTTGCCGGGCGGCCGCGTGTAGTATCCCTGTGCCCGTCGCCCGTTTCTGCCTCAGCGCGCTCTGCTTCCTTGCCGCGTGCGCGTCCCCACAGGACTCCCGCCCCGAGCGCCGCCCGAACGTCGTCTTCATCCTGAGCGACAACCAGAGCGCCTGGACGCTCGGCTGCTACGGGAACCGGGACATCCGGACCCCGAACATCGACCGGCTCGCCGCGGAAGGGATCCGCTTCACCCGCTGCTTCAGCTCGAACGGCGTCTGCTCGCCCACGCGGGCGACCTTCCTGACGGGACTCCTGCCGTCCCAGCACGGCATCCACTGCTACCTGAACGGCGATGAATTCCAGGTGGGGTCCGGCGCCCGCTGTCTGATCCAGGAGTTCCGGACCCTGCCCCGGATCCTCTCCGAGCAGGGCTACGCCTGCGGCCTCTCGGGGAAATGGCACCTGGGTGGGAACCTGACGCCGCAGGAAGGATTCCGCTTCTGGGTGACCATGCCGCACGGGCACACGACGACCTTCCACGGCGCCGAGGTCATCGAGGACGGCAAGATCCGGAAGGAGCCGGGCACCCTGACCGATCTCTGGACCGGCCGCGCCGTTCGCTTCATCGAGGAGAACCGCGCGCGCCCCTTCTTCCTCTTTCTCGCCTACAACGGGCCGTATGGACTGGGCGGCAGCATGCTGAAGCCCGCGCCGATCCGGCACGTCGCAACGTACGCGGACAAGGAGCTCCCGTCGTTCCCGCGGGAAGCGATGAGCCCCTGGCTCCGGCAGAACAAGGAGCACCTGAACAATCCGACCGCCATCCGACGCTACGCCGAGGAGATCAGCGGCGTCGACGACGGCGTGGGACGCGTCCTGGAGACCCTGAAGGCGCTGGACCTGGAGCCCGACACCGTGGTGGTCTTTGCCGCCGACCAGGGCTTGGCCGCCGGGCAGCACGGCATCTCTGCAGCTCTGCGATTCCGCGGCTGCATGGTCTGAGAGAGTCTTGGGCTTTCTACAGAGCACCACAGAGGACACGGAGGACACCGAGAAGAAACTCTGCTCTGTGCCGGAGGGTCGTGGAGTTGAGAAAGGGTAGGCGTCCCCCGCAGGGGGAGAAGAGAGGGGAACGGTTCTGGCTGGGTTCCTGGTTCTGAGTTCGGGGTTCTGTCAGCGGCCGACTTCGAGACGCTCGCCGAAGCGGCGGGGGATCTGCTTCAGGGCGAAGATCTTGTCCATCGTCTTGCGGTAGTCGTACTCCACGCGGCGGAACTCGACCACCTGCGACTCCGCATCCCAGATGACGTAGCACGAGCGCGTGTCGCGGTCGCGCGGCTGGCCCACGGAGCCGATGTTGACGTAGTACTTGCGCCCGTCGGAGAGCTTCACCTTGTTGGCGAAGGCGCGGGGCGGGTAGAACTTGAAGTCTTCGGTAAAGACGCCCGGCTCATGCGTGTGGCCGCAGAAGCAGGCGTGCTTGATCATGGAGAAGATCTCCTCCATCTTCTCCTTGTCCTGGACGTCGTGGGGCCGCACGTACTCCTTGGTGCGGTTGCGCGGGGAG
>Ga0310812_10000323_pt1 | contig 19141 bp, 15 predicted proteins | sample NN3metagenome_FD_205747 | JGI IMG/M metagenome (GOLD analysis project Ga0310812, IMG submission 205747) | Soil microbial communities from experimental microcosm in Duke University, North Carolina, United States - NN3 | ecosystem: Engineered > Artificial ecosystem > Soil microcosm > Unclassified...
TAGCCCACGCCGTAGCGGCGGGTGAGATGATTCAACGCCAGGCGCGCGACGCGGCCGTTCCCGTCGCGGAACGGGTGGATCTCCCCCAGCCGGACGTAGGTCCGCAGCGCCAGATCGAGCACGGCCGCCACGTCCGGAGTCCCGGGCTGGTCGAGCTTGTCCTGGCCCTGGGCCAGCATCAGCTCGAGCTGCTTCATCATGGCCGGAACCTTCTGCGGCCCGGGCAGCGCCAGGGGGCGTTCGGCCACGACGGCCTCTCCCTTGCGGTACTGGCCGGCGTCCGGAGCGACCTCGGCCACGATCCGGTGGTACTCCCGCAGGAGCGCCTCGTCGAGCCGTTGCCCGCGGGCGTTGGCCTCCAGCTGCTCGAGGGCCTGCGTGAGCCCGCGGCCGCCCTCGTGCAGCCCGAGCACCGGCACCGGACTCAGCCAGCCCAGCAGCGCCCTCGCCCACGCGGGATACTGGTCCCAGTAGGCGCGGCCGGCCTGAAGGTTCCGGCAGCCGACCAGGAACTTCTGGTGGACGCGGCGGATGCGGTATCGCCCGAACATGGCGCGACTACGAGGAGATCCGCCGCCGGATCAGGACCAGCATCACCAGCAGGATGACGGCGCCGCCCGCGAGAATGGCCAGGGAGCGGGACGAGCTTCCCGTCTCGGACGCCCGCGCGGGGTTGGACGCGGTGGACGGAGCCGGAGCCGTCTCTTTGGTCGGAGCCTTCCCCGCCGGCCGCGGGTCGACGACCTCGGGCTTCGCGCGCAGGCGGGCCGCCGCCTTGGCCGCCCAGTCCCGCAGCTTGGGCCGCGGATCCTTGGCCGCGACCTCGTCCAGCGCGGACAGCGCGCGCTCCTGGCCGTAGCCCGCCAGAGCCTCCAGCAGAAGGAGCGCCCGGTAGCGGAGCTCCGACGACGACGCGTCGTGGGCCGCGCGCTCGGCGATCGGCAGAAGCTTGGCCGCCCAGGCGCGGCGCTCCTCCATCGACAACGCGTCGTCCGAGCGGGTCAGGGTCGCCAGGATCACGTCGATCAGGTCGGACTTGAGCACGGGATCCGAGGCTCCCAGGGCCTGCGTCAGCAGCGCCTCCGTCAGGACGCGGGCGTTGACCTCGGCGAGGGTCTTGAGGATCTGCGCTGCACGGCCCGTTTCGGGGTCCGGCTTGAGCTGTTCCTCACCCAGGGGATCGGCCTCCCCCGGCGGAGGGGCGCGATGTCCCAGGTGCGCGAACAGCGAGGTGAGCCGTTGCGTCAGATAAGGCTCGCGCATCTCGACCGCCAAATGGGCGACCTCGACGACGTCCTCCCGGACTCCTTCTACCGTGAACTCGAAGTTGCGATAGACCGACTGGCCGTTCTCCAGGACGTAGCCCGTCGTCATCGAATTCTTGAAGAGGGCATGGCGCACGAAGGCCCGGACGACGGGGTTGGCGTCGTGATACGTCTCGAGCAACGCCTCGGGCGCGCGGATCTCCCCCAGCGCATAGGCCGCCGACGCGCGGACAGACCAGCTGGGAGACGTTTTGAGTGCCTTCTCGAGCGCCGGGACCGCGCCGTGGTCGAGCGCGATCAGCTCCTGGAGCGCCGGACGCGTTGCGAACGCCTCGGACGAGAAGTCCGACGGCAGCGCGTCGAGCTCCCCCACCAGGCGTTCAGCCCGGGGGTCCCCCTGAAGCGGGACGAGCCAGGCCAGCAGGAGGACAACGACCGTCATGACGTCCTTCAGTGCTTGATCAGGATGTTCTTCTGGTCTTTGTTGGGCTCCAGCAGGCTCTGGAGCGCCTCGAGCTCAATGACCGGATCCAGAAGATACCCGAAATGGCCTTCCAGTTCCACGACCCGCGTCTCGGGGTTCGCGATCCTCGTGCCCGGGTCGCAGAGCAGCACGTCGCTCTTGTGGGCCGCCCCGTGGATCTGGATCTGCGGCCCGTTGTTCGTGACCTGCACGACCTTCACGGCATGCTTCTCGAACCTCAGGATGATCTCGAGGTCGTTCTTCGCGTTGTTGACGCTCGTGATCGGCATCCAGAACTGGATGTTCTTGAGAACGGGGAAGTAATTGTCGGCGTTGGGATCCGGCTGCTGGGCAACCCAAGTCCGCTTGCTGAGGGCGTGCTCAAGGCTCAGCTTGTGACCCAGCTCATGAGCCACATGCCAGTCCAGGATGCTCTCGAAGGTCGGGGTCCCGCCGACCTGGGCAGCCAGAGTCTTGACGTCCTTCACGTCGATCTTCACCTTGATCCCGTCCTTGACGGACAAGGTGCTGAGGCCGAGCAGGTTTCGGGTCTTGTTGCCGACGGCCTCGTCGGCGACCCAGACCGCCTTCTGCGCGGTGAAGCCCTCGTTGAAGTTGACCTGGCCGGCAAAGCCCTGCTTCGAGCGCATCTCGGTGAGCTTGATCTTGTGCCAGATCAGCTTGTAGTCCGACAGGTAGGTGTTTCCCTTCCGGAAGATGTCCTTCTTGCCGTTGTCGTCGTACTGGCTGTCGTAGATGAAGAGGTCTTTGACGTCGGGTCCCCCGACGTTGCCGCTATAGCCGCCGTTGGCCGGGCCATCGCTCGCGTGCTCCTCGAAGCGGCCCGCGACGCCCATCACGGTCGCCCCGCGGTACTCCTCGTAGGCCGTGAACCCGTCCCCGAGCTGGGAGTGCACCGCTGCGTTCCGATCGTCCCGATCCTGGTCGCTCTTGCCGTCGTCGGCGGCGGTGATGCCGGGGCTCTTCGCCGCCCCGGGGTCGTACGCGAGGTGCTGCCCGTCCGCCGTCCAGTACTTCTTTCCCGTCTCCCAGGCGTCCGGCAGACCGTCGCCGTCCGAATCGATGGGAAAGGAGATCGGCACGGCCGAAAGTCCGTCCTCGGTCTGAGCGTTGACGGTGCCGCTCCCGCCGAAGTCGTACGAGGAGACCACCAGCACGACGCTCACGCCCTGCGGAACAGGGTCCTTGGTGCTCATGATGACGTCGTTCTTGCCGTTGTAGATGGCCGAGATGTCGTTGGGCAGGTCCCAGGCCCCGTTCGAGTCGGCGTCGAACACGAAGTCCGGATCCGTCGTGTCGCCGCTGTTGATGTTGCAGCCGACGTGGTGCGTCAGATCCGACAGAGAGGCGATGATCTTCTTGGGCGGGGCTTGCGAACTCCCGCGCCACGACACGAGGAAGACGATCTGATTGCCGCGGAATTCTTGCTGCCCCGCTCCGTCGCCTCGCGGCAGGTAGGTCCCGAGATCGGTCACGGCGGTCAGGGTAATGCTATCGTCAAGGGCGGCGCCGCGCGGCGCCGGCGGGACCGCGCGGGACTCGGACACGCGCGGGACCGACCCCTGCCCCAGCAGTCCAGCCAGGAGCACGAACAGGAAAAAGCGGATGCGCAGGACCATGGATTCCTCCCCTATCTCGAGCGAGGGGAAGATACCCGGGGAAAACCTTAGAGTCACGCATAATATGCAGCATAATGGGTGATCATGGGCTCCCTTATGGTGCCCTAAGGCAAAGCCTAGTCGGCGCTCGTAAAGATCGTCCGACCGCCGACGTCGATCCGCACCGGCGCCGCGAACTTCCGGAGGCACGCGGGGCTGACCGTAACGCCCAGGCCCGGCGCCTCGCTCGCGGAGACCATCCCCGAGGCGTCCCGGTCGTAGGCCCCCGGCGCCAGCTGCTCCGAGAGCGCCGAGCCCGACGACGGGTACTCGAGGTAGCGGAAGGCTTCGAAGTCCGCGAACGCGTGGATGGCCGCCGCGACGCTCACGCGGGACTTGAAGGTGTGGTTGACGTAGGTGATCCCCTTCTTCGCCGCGAGCTCGGCGACCTTGCGCGACACCGTCAGGCCGCCGATGCGGCCCGCGTCGATCTGGATGAACGACAGGCCGCCCTGCTCGATGTAGTTCTCCGCCGCCCGCAGCGTCGCCGCGTTCTCGCCCGCCGCGATCGGGACCGCGGGGCGGTGCCGCGCGACTTCGCCGTACTCCGGCAGCGCGTCGGGCAGCAGCGGCTCCTCGAGCCACGTCAGCTGGTACGGGGCGAAGCGCCGCGCGCGGTCCAGCACCGCGGCCACGTCGCGCCCCCAGGCCCAGCCGGCGTCCACCATGAGCTCCGCCTTGGGGCCGAGGCCCTCCCGGGCGGCGCGGACGAGCGCCACGTCCCACTCGGCGTCCTTCTTCCCCAGCGGCCCCCAGCCGAACTTCGCCGCCTGGAAGCCGCGGGCGCGGATCCCCTGCGCGATCCTCAGCGTCTCCTCCGGCGTATCGCCGAAGAGCACCGACGCGTAGGGCTTCTTGGCGTAGGACGCCGCGCCGCCGAGGAGCCGGAACACCGGCTTCCCGAGGCTCTTCCCCACCAGGTCCCAGAGCGCCAGGTCCGCGCCGGCGTACGCGTGGTCGATCTGCTCGATGTCGCTCCCGTTGCGCAGCGCCTTGGCGTGGAGGCGGCGGACGTCCTCGGGCGTGTCGACAGTCTCGCCGAGCAGCGACTCGCGGATGTTGATGATGTTCCCGTGCGACATCGGGCAGCAGTAGGCGGCGATCGAGACCAGCGGCGACGCGTCGCACTCGCCCCAGCCTTCGAGGCCGCGGTCCGTGCGGATCCGCACCAGGATCGTGTCCTGCGTGCCGTCCGCGGCGGTCGTGATCTCCGGCATCCGGAGGTAGATGGGATCGACCGAGGTGATCTTCATGGTCTATTTCCAATGCTCGTCAAAGAAACCCGAGTCCGCCACGAACTCCAGGCCCGGGACCTTCATCACCGCCCAGTCGCCCTGGCGGGGGAAGAACAGGTAGTTGATCTTCAGATTCGACGGATGGAAGGTGTGGCCCGAATTGAGGACCAGGTAGCGCCCCGTTGCGCCGCTCAGGGGGTTGGGGTAGATCAGCGACGGCACGTGCTGCTTCGAGGAGTACTTCTTGCCCCGGAGCTGCAGCTCCTCGGGGGTCCAGGACAGCGGCAGCTTCGGCAGCGCCTCCGCGATCCAGCGGTTGCTGCCGGGATCTCCGAAGAGGACGAGATGGCGGCTCTTGACGTCTTCGGGCGTGACGTCCGTGTCGTCCTTCAGCGGCAGTTCGCCGCGGAACCAGGAGCGCCACTCGTCGGCAAAGCGCTTCAAGGTCTCGTCCGCAAACGTCTGGGCGTCCTTGTTCCACGGGGTTCCCGTGCCGCGCACACAGAGAAAGCGGGAGGAAAACGCGTCGTCGATCGGCCCCTGCAGGCCGGGCCGCTTGCCCTCCTCCGACGGGCGCTCGACGACGCTCCACTTGCCGTCGCGCTCCTCAAAGAAGACGGCATCCCCCTTGGGAGCGATGCGGTCGCCCCCGGCCATCCGGACCGCCGGCATCGGGGCGGACGGCCAGCGGATGGAAAATCGGGAGATGTTCTTCAGCTCCTCGACCTGGATCACTCCGTCTCCGTCGATCTTCGCGCGGATCTCCGCGCGGACGTAATGCTCCTTGAGCCCGAGGACCTCGATCCAGAAGCAGCGGTTGTACTTCAGCGTCCAGGTCACAAAGCGGATCTCTTTCGGAGTCGGATCCAATCCTTTGGCGACGTGCTCGCCGATCAGGCGCATCTGCTCCTTGTGGGTGGCGGGATCGATCACGTGCCCCGTGCCCGGCGAGATCAGGTTGACCATCTTGAGGCCTTCCTGCTCCATCGCCTTGCCCATGATGACGTGGCACTGAAAGAACACGTCCTTGTCCCCGACGGCGGCGATCGCGGGCACCATCCCCGCATTGGCCGCGTAGTCGATCGAGTCCAGCATCGTGAGGGTCTTCTCTTCGTGCTCCGGCAGCGGCCCCACCTTGACGAAGGTCTTGATCGGCGTCTCGGAGAACTTGTGGGTGTCCACTTAGCCGCAGTAGGGGCCGAGCGCGACGAACTGGTCGGGGCGCTTGAGCCCCAGATGCCAGGTCCCGGACGCCCCCATCGACATCCCCCGCAGCACGATCCGGCGCCGGTCGATCGAATAGTTGCGGCAGACCGACTCAATTGCCTCGTAGACGTCGGTCTCGCCCGAGTAGCGGTAGCCGTTTTCGACCCGGCCCAGCGGGTGCAGCTCGATAAAGTCCTGCTCGGGCCCCTTCGCGGCGGGGTCGTCGTTGTCGTCGAAGCGATCGATGTGGCGCAGCTCGCTCGTGCCCGCAGGCACCTGGCTTCCGTGGAGCACGACGTCCAGCCGGATGGGCTTGGCGGGATCGTACCCCGCAGGCACGATCAGGCCGTAGGGCTGGACGGAGTCGTCGATCCCGGAGCGGTATCCCCGCGCGACCTTGCCCTTTTTCTTCGTCCAGGAACGATCGGCGTCGCCGGCCCGACGGAGGCCGTGATCCAGAGCCTTGCGGACGAGCGCCGCGTCCTTGGGGGACAGGGCGGACTCGAAGCGCAGCGCCCACGCGACGCCCTTGGCGAAGACCTCCGCGTCGACGTTGCCGGCGGCCTTCTTCTCGAGCTCCTTCAGATCGCGTTCCAGCGCGTCGCGGTCCTGGAGCGCCAGCGCCGCGCAAAGAACGAGCGCGGAGATCACAGGAGCTTCTCCCCCCGGCTGTACTTCTTCACGGCGTCGAGGTCGAGCGTGATGCCGAGGCCGGGCTTGTCGGGGATCGCCAGCATGCCTTCCGCGTCCAGCGTCCAGCCACCCGCGACGATCTCGTCCACGTACGCCGAGCCGGTCTTGTACTCGATAAGATCGGTCCCCGGGAACGCCGACGACAGGTGCAGGTCCGCCGCGACGCCGATCGCGGTGTTCCAGCCGTGCGGGACGAACTTGATGCCGTGGTCCTGCGCCATCCGGGCAATCTGCCGCTCCTCGCTGATGCCACCGACCTTGGTGACGTCCGGCTGGACGATGTCGAAGGCGCCGGCCTCGAGCCAGGGGCGGAACGACTGGCGCCGCGTCAGCACCTCGCCGCCCGAGATCGGGACGGGGGACGCGCGGCGCAGCTGCACGAAGTCCTCGAGGGCATCGGGCTGCAACGCCTCCTCGAACCAGGCGACGTTGTACGCCGCGAGCATCTGCGAGGTCCGAAGGGCCCACTTGAGGCCGTTCGTCCAGTACGCATCGCTGCCGCCGGCGTCGACCATGAGGGCGTTCGAGTCGCCGATCGCCTTGCGCGCGGCCTTCACGATGGCCTCGTCGGTCGCGGCGTCGCGGCGCCCGAAGGGGCCCCAGCCGATCTTGTACGCCCGGTAGCCCTGGGTCTTGAGGGCCAGGAGGCTCTCGGCCATCCGCCCCGGCTCCTCCATCAGGAGCGACGCGTAGGGCCGGACCTTCTCGCGGTAGCGTCCGCCCAGGAGCCGGCCCACGGGCTGGCCCGTCGCCTTGCCCAGGATGTCCCAGAGGGCGATGTCGATGCCGCTGATGGTGTGGGTGATCGAGCCGCCGCGGCCCTGCCAGAACGTGTGCTGGTGGAGCTTCTCGCTGACGCGCTCGGGCTCCAGGGGGTTTTCGCCGCGGTAGAGCGGCTCGAGGACGGCCAGCGACGCCTTCACGAGGTCGTCGCTCGTGAACACGCTGCCGACGCCCGTCACGCCCTGGTCGGTGTGAACGGCGATCAGCGTGTGCACGCAGGTGTCGGGCCGGAGCTCGTTGCTCCAGCCGCCCTCGGGCGTCGCCCCGCGCAGCCCGACCGCCCGGATCTCTCGAATCTTCATGGCTCGTTCTCCGTGCTTCAGCAGCTTACTTGGCCCAATCGAGAACCTTGCCCACCTGGGTGATGACCTGGCCCTGGATCACCTTTGCGCCCCAGGCCTGGCAGATGATGTACCCGTCGTGCGGCGCCAGCAGTTCCAGCGGCGCCTCGTCGATGCGATTGAAGTCGTGGAGCCAGCCGACCCGTTCGCCGGCCTTCACCTTCTGCCCCAGCAGGACCGTCGGCTCGAAATGCCCCTCGTAGGGCGCCAGGTGGTTCGAGGAAGGATGCGAGGTGTCGACCAGGACCTGCTCCGACGCCGGATAGTTCCGGTTGGGCGGCAGGTCGCCCTTGAGAAGCCCCTGCTTCACCGCCGCCGTCAGGACGCCCTGCTTCGACATCGAGACGCCGCCCACCTGGACCGCGCGGCCCCAGCCCATCTCGGTGCCGATCGAGATCTTGCCCAGGTCCTCCGCGAGGCCGGTCAGCAGCCCGGGGGTGTTGTTCTGGTACTGCATGATGAACTTGGTGCCGAAGCCCCGCGCGGTCTCTTCCATGGCGCGGCGCTGCGCCGGGTCGGCCATGTAGTGGATATTCGCGGTCTCGGGGAAGCGCGCCACCTCGCCGCCCGCGTGGATGTCGAGCACGACATGGACCTGCGGGAAGATGAAGCGCGTGACGAAGTCCGCCAGCCGGTAGGTGACGCTGCCCTTGGCGTTGCCGGGGAACGCGCGGTTGAAGTTGACGCCGTCGTCGGGCGTCTCGCGCCGGTTGGCCTTGAACGCCATCGGGTTGATCACCGGGATCAGGATGATGCGCCCGAGCACGTCCTCGGTCTTGATCTCGTGGAGGAGGTGTTTGACCGCGACCGGGCCCTCGAGCTCGTCGCCGTGCGTCGAGCCGATCGCCACCAGGCCCTTGCCCGGCTTCGCCTGGGGTCCCACGATCACGGTGACCGGGATCAGGTGGTGGGCCCAGATGGTCGTGTGCTCCAGCTTGACGTTGTAGTCGCGCCGTCCCGGCTTCTCGAAATCCAGCTGTTCGGCGCTCACGATCGTGCGGTTCATGCGATTTCTCCCACAGGTTTGGCGCGGGCCAGCGGCGTGACCGGGTCGATGGCCAGCCAGCAGCACAGTCCGAGCAGGTACACGGCCGACGAGATCCAGAAATTCAGCTCCCAGCCGCCGGGACGGGCGAGGAGATAGCCGGTCAGGATGGGCGCGAGGCTCCCGCCGACCGCGCTGGCCATGTTCATCACGCCGGAGAGCGTGCCCGTGTGGCGGCCCCCGACGTCCATGGCGGCCGCCCAGCTGACGGGCATGACGAAGTCGTTGGCGAAGCTCGCGAAGCCCATCGCGACCATGGCCCAGAGCGGGTTTCTCAGATAGAAGGAAAGCAGCAGCAGGAGCGACGCGGCGCCGAAGCCGACGCAGCCCGTGACGCGACGTCCCGTCCGGACGCTGCCCGTGCGGCGGCTGACGGCATTCAGGAAGAAGGGGCTGACGAGGCATCCGATCCCGCCCAGAAAGAGCGGGAAGGCGTTCAGAAAGGCCCCCCACTTGCCGTCGACGTGGAGCACGCTCACGAGATACTTGGGCAGCCAGGTGGCGTAAAAAATCCACGCGTAGGCCAGGCAGCAGTACTGGAGACAGAGCAGCCAGACCGTGCGGGAGGAGAACATTTCCCCCCAGGGCGTCGGCCCGGCCTGCTCCGCGGGTGCTTCGGTGGATCCTTCGATGAGAGCCAGCTCGGCCTGGTTGGCGCCCTTCTTGTCGCGCGGGTTGTCCCGGTACCACTTATAGAAGAAGACCGACCAGAGCACGCCGAGGGTGGCGAAGATGTAGAGGGTCGCGCGCCAGGGCATCACGTCGAGCAGGAAGACGATGAGAAACGGGGTGAACGCCCCGCCCCAGCGGGCGCTCAGCCAGACCAGGCTCTGCGCGCGGACGCGTTCGTGCTCCGGGAGCCAGCTCTTGAGCGCCCGGGCGACGTTGGGGAACGCGCCCGCCTCGCCCGCACCAAAGAGAAAGCGGGTCACCAGGAGCGAGCCGAAGTTCCAGGCCCAGCCGGTGGCCGCCGTGAAGAGGGACCACCAGAGGACGATCCGGGTGAGGACCTTCCGGGCGCCGATCCGGTCCCCCAGCCAGCCCCCGGGCACCTCGAAGAGGGCGTAGCCCACCCCGAAGGAGGCGAAGACCCAGCCCATCTGCCAGGGTTCCAGGCCGAACTCCTTCACGATGAAGGGCTCGGCCTTCGAGATGCAGATGCGGTCGACGTAGGTCAGCGCGGCGACGGCCGTGACGAAGCCGATGACGCCGTAGCGCTGCTTCGAGGGCTGGGGAGCCAGCCCTGCTTCCACGGTCCGGACGTCCGGCGAGGCGTTCATGCGATCCAAAAGTGGTCAGACCACTTTAACAGTGTTACACCGGAGGGTCAATGGGCGGTTCATCCGATCCTTATTCCGCGCCGGCGGAAAGTCGGCCCGGCGTTTTCGTCCGCTCCCGCTCCCGGAACCGGATCGTCGGGTATTCTCTGAGGGAGAGACTTCCCGATGACGACCAAGAAAGTCCTGATCCTCGGCTGCGCGGGCCTGGGGATCGCCGGCCTCCTCGGCGCGGGCGCGGTCGGCTTCTTCTTCTACCACGTCTCCCAGGACGTCGAGGGGCTGAGCGTGTCCGTGAACGGGCCGGAGGAAGTGTCGCAGGGTCAGGCCTTCGATCTGGTGGTCGTCGTGAAGAACGAGCGGCCCAAAAAGGCGCTGCGCCTCTCCGACATCGACCTGGCGGAGGAATACCTGAGCGGCTTCACGGTCTCCTCCGTCGAGCCCGCCTACAAGGCCAGCGCGCACGTGCCGCTCGACAACAAGCAGAGCTTCACGTTCGACGTGAGCATCCCTCCCGGCGCGAGCCGGAGCTTCACCTTCAAACTGAAAGCCCGGAAGGCCGGCCTCTTCCGGGGCGACGTCGACGTGTGCGAAGGCTTGCAGTTCAAGACCGAGATGCTGCAGACCCACGTGAAGGAGTGACGGTTCCCCATCGGAGGACGTGACGTGATGCGGACTCTGGCCCTCCTCCTGCTTTTCCTTCCCGCCCAGGAGCCCGGCCGAATCAGCCTCGACCGGAACGGGACGATCGAGGAGGCGATGCAGGCGCTGTCGTCCGCATCCGGGGCGTCGATCCGGGTGACCTCCGAGGTCGACGCCAAGGCCTTCCCCGTCCAGGTCCGCGACGCGCGGTTCTTCGAGGCCCTCGACGCGGTCTGCCGCGCCCACGGACAGGCCCGCTACCTCGACGCCCCCAAGGGCCCCGACGAGGGCAGCCTCGAGATCCGGCCCGGCGCGTGGATCGAGTATCCGAGCTGCTACGAAGCGGAGTACAAGGTCATCGTCTCGGAGCTCGCGGGGTTCACGTCGGCGACCGCAACCTCGAACGAGCGCTGGGGCCGCGTCTTTCTCGCCGTCTTCGGGCCGCCGTGGGTCCGCGTGCGGGACGACGAGGGCGCAAAGGCGCAATGGACGCTCGACGAGGCCCTCGACGCGAACGGCGTCGATCTGAAGATTCCTCCGCGCGACCCGGATCCGATCCAGCGGGTGGACATGGTCTACCACTCCACCTATTGGAAGGCCAACGTCGTCTCGAGGGCGTTCCGCCTGAAACCCTTCGACCCGGACCGCGGACTTCGGAGCCTGAAGGGCTCCGCGCAGTTCTTTGTGACCAACTCCAAGGAAATCACGCTGCCGCTGGCGGAAGGCAAGACCGTGGAGACGCCGGTCGGAACCCTGACCGTCGATGCCGTCCGCGAGCCGGAGCAGACGCCCCAGGGGACGCTCCAGCGGGTGGCGATCTCCCTCAAGCCGTCCAAAGGCATCAAGACGCTGCGCGACGCCCTCGACGGCCGTTTCCGCTGCGAGGGAAAGGACTTCGAGAACCGGGTCTACACCCTCACGCTTCCCCGCGAGGGGCTGTCGTTCGAGGCCGTGATCCGTCGGGCCGCCGCGCCGCCGCCGGCGATCCGCCTGATCGTCCGGGACGGCATCCGCTACGTCCGCGTTCCCTTCTCGTTCAAGGACGTCCGTTTCTAGAGGGGCCGCCGATGATCCTTGCCGTGCTCTTCGCCCTGGCCCTCGCGACGCAGGACGACGTGTCCCGCCTCCTGGAGCAGCTCCGCAGCGACGAGTTCGCCGAACGCGAAGCCGCGCAGCGCACGCTGGAACGACGGGGACTGCCGGTGCTGGAGCGCCTGAAGGCGGAAGCCGAGAAGACGTCCGAGCTGGACACGAAGATCCGCCTGAAGATGCTGATCGAGAAAATCCCCAAACTCGCCCAGCTGGCCCAGGTCTACGGGCCCACCCGCCGCATCACGCTCTCCGCGAAGGGCGAGAAACTCGGCGAGGTCCTCAAGCGCCTGGAGACGGGCCTCGGAGAACAGATCCGCGGCGAGGGGGTGGATCTCGACGCGCCCGTCACGATCGAACTCCAGGACGCGACCCTCTGGGAGGCGCTGGACCGGGTCGCGCGCGTCACCCGCACCCACTACCTCTACCGCAAGGAAGGCGTCGCGTTCGAGCCCGGAGAGGCCCCGCTGCTGCCGGTCGTCTACTACGAGCAGTTCCGCATCTCGATCGCGGAAGTGAAGCGGGTCGACTATCGGGCGCCCGGGGAGAAGGGCCGGCTCGTCGTGGTCGTCCCCGAGGTCCGCTACCAGCGGGAACTGTCTCCGTCGGGGAACAAGTACCACAAGATCTTCACGATCGACGCGATGCAGGACGCCGGCGGGGCGGAGGTGCAGCGGACCGAGCAGCGGCCGCCCTGGCAGAATTACGCGTCGTCGCTGCGCCGCGAGTACGGGCTGATGGAGCATTACCTCATCGATCCGGCCGTCACCACGTTCTCCATCGCCGGCAAGGCGACGATCAACTTCGCGCAGGAGCATCGGGAGATGACGTTGTCCCTGAGCGGCGAGCCGCGGGAATTGCGCACGGCCGATGGCAGCTTCAAGCTCGCCGAAACCGCCGTCTCCCCGGCCGGAAACCTGACGCTCACGCTCGACATCGAAGTGCCGGAGGCCGGCGGTCCCGACGATCGGTTCCGCGGGGCCTGGGTGGTCGATGCCGACGGGAAACGCTATCGAGGGATCCAGTTCCGGACGGGGAGGAACGGGAAGACCTTCCACCCGCTTCTGGAGTTCCCGGGGGCCCCCAAAGACTCGAAGACCTTCGTCTTCCGTTGGGCCATGGGCCTGCACTCCGTCGACGTGCCCTTCCTGCTGAGGGACGTGAAGGTTCCCTGACGGCGGCCCTCAGAGGCCGAACTTGGAGCGCAGCTTGAGCGCTTCCGAGTTGCCGGGATCGAGCTGCAGCGCGGCCTCGCAGTCCTTCCCCGCCTCGTCCTTGCGGCCCAGCTTCGCCCGCGCCTCGGCGCGGTTGAGGAGCGCGTTGACGTCGTCGGGGGTCAGCTCCAGCAGCAGCGAGCTGTCGGCCTCCGCGCCCGCGAAGTCCTCCGCCTCCAGGCGCGCGTAGCCGCGGTTCACCAGCACGTGGCCGAGCCAGCCGACCCACTGCGCCTCCTGCGGCTCCGGGCCGGCGCAGCGCTCCAGCCACGCCGTATAGTCCTGGATCGCGCCCCGCACGTCCTTGCGGTCCAGCTTCGCCTCCGCGCGCCAGATGTAGAGCTCGACCCGGCGCGGGTCGGCCCGCAGGCCGCAGGTGAAGTCCTCGATCGCGCCGCTGCTCTCGCCGTTGCGCGCCCGCAGCATGCCGCGGACCTGGTAGGACTCCGCCTCACGGTCGGTCTCGACCGCGCGGTCCGCCGCCTCGGTCGCGGCCTCGAGGTCGCCTTGCTTCTCCAGCGCGCGCGAGCGGCCGAGCAGCGCCGGCGGGAAGCCCGGCTCCTTCTCGAGCGCCCGGTCGTAGGCGGCCAGCGCCGCGGCCGCGTCGTCCGACGCCAGCGCCCCCTCGCCCTCGCTGCAGGCCTCGACGACCTCCGAGAGCGTCATCGCGCCCGACTCGATCAGGCAGTCGGGCAGCTCCCGCCGGAGCCGCGCAATCGTCTCGGGGCGCACGCGGTTGCCCGCGATGCCCAGGCGGCGGAGCTTGCGAAGATCGGAGAGCCGCGCGGCGGCGGCGTCGGTCAGGCCGCAGGTCTGCTCCTTCTCGTACGGAAAGACGCAGCTGCCCAGGTTCAGCTCCTCCAGCCCGCGCAAGCGGACGAGCCTCTCGACGCCCTCGTCGTTGATCGACACGCAGTTGAAAAGGTTGAGGTGGGTGAGCCGTCCCAGGCCCTCCAGGTGACTGAGGCCGCGGCCGGAGATCCGGGCGCTCTTGAGATCGAGCGCCCGCAGCGTCTCCGCGCGGGCCAGGAAACGCAGCTGGTCGTCGTCGATCGACGTATCCGGCAGGCTGAGTTCGCGGAGCGCGACCGCGCGGTCGATCCCCTCCAGGCCGGCGCGGAAGTGCGACTGGTGGAGGCTGAGCCGCGTCAGCCCACGAAGGCCGCCCAGCCAGTCGAGCGAGCCCGCGGGCGCCCACGAGAGCCCCAGCCCCTTGAGGCCCGGCAGCGCGCAGGCGACCGACGCGGTCCGATCGTCGCCCCATTGCTGGACGTTGAGCTCGAGGTACTCCAGGGCGCGATGCTTCGGCAAGGCGCGGGCGGCGGTCTCGGGCAGCCCCGCGAACCCGATCTCCAGCTCGCGCAGGCTGCCGCGCTCGGCCAGCGCCTCGATCCCCTTCGCGCCGGCCTCGGGCGCTCCCGACAGGCTGAGGGAGCGGAGCGGCAAATCCGAGAGCGCCACGAGCGAGCGATCGCCGACCGAGGCCTCGGGGAGCGCCAGCGTCTCCAGGCGCGTCAGCCCCTTCAGCCGCACGACCTCCTCGTCCCCCAGGGCGCCGCCCTGCAGCGCGAGGACCCGCAGCTCCTCGAGCGAGGCGATCGCCTCCAGGGCCTCGGGCCCCAGCGGGGCCTGGACGATCAGGTGGGTGAGGGACTGGAGCTCCACGAGCTGCCGCAGGAACTCCGGGCTCAGCGGCCCGCGGCCCACGAGGGCCAGCAGCTTCAGGTTCAGCGGGGCGAGGCGGGCCAGGTCCTCGGGCCGGCGGGGAGCGATCTCGAGCCCGGGCGCCTCCCGGCGCCGCGCGTCCTCGAGGAGCTTCCCGAAGTCGCGCTCCTCCTCGCCGCGCCGGGACATCGCGAGCAGGCGGACGCCCCAGAGGGTCCCTTCGGGAAACGCCAGCGGGGCCTGCCCGGCGCGGGGTGTGCGACCGGCGGTCGGGACCGACCAGGAGGGCCGGGTCCATTGCCAGCTGACGCCGTTGGGCTGGAACCAGACCTCCTCGCCGTCCAGCCGCTCGAGGCGGGTCTCGAAGCGGAAGGCCTCGAGGATGAGGGCGGAGTCGAACCCGTTCATATGGAAATCCCGGCGGAGAATTTGAAGGTACCCGAAAAAACGAACGGCGCCCACCGAAAAGCGGGCCCGGCGCTCCATAACGCCCCCGAGAGGCCGGGGCTCTAAGGGTCGAGGAGGAGCGACATGGACAACAAGAAGAGCAAGAAGCGGTTCATCATCTCCGAGCAGGCCCGAAGCGCGGCCCCCGAAGGCGCCCCGCCCGCCCCGGCGCGCCGCCGCCCGGCGGACCCGGAGAAGGCGGCCCCCGAGATCGCCCGCCCGGGCCGGAGCGACAGCTTCGCCGCCCGCGACTTCAGCGGCCTCCTCGGCATGCAGGGCTTCAGCGAGACGCTGCTCAAGAGCCACTTCGAGCTCTACCAGGGATACGTCAAGGCCGCCAACACGATCCTGGGCGAGTTCGAGACGATGAGGAAGGACAACAAGCTCGAGACCCCGGAGGCCGCGGAGCTCCGGCGCCGCTTCGGCTGGGAGTTCGACAGCATCCGCCTCCACGAGTACTACTTCGAGAACCTGACCAAGACCCCCAAGCCCCCTGACCCCAGCTCGCGCCTCTTCACCCGCCTCAACGAGGACTTCGGCGGCTTCGAGAACTGGAAGAAGGACTTCCTCGCCGTGGGCGGCATGCGCGGCATCGGCTGGGCGGTCGTCTTTCACGACGAGCTGCGGAACCGTCTCATGAACGCCTGGATCAACGAGCACGACGCGGGCCACCTCGTCGGCTGCACGCCGATCCTGGTCATGGACGTCTTCGAGCACGCCTTCATGCTCGACTACGGCGTCAAGAAGGCCGGCTACATTGAGGCCTTCTTCAAGAACCTGAATTGGGACGTGGTGACGTCGCGGCTCCCGTAACCGAACTCCGCGCCCAGAACACGGAACTCCGGGCCGGAGGGATCTCCCCTCCCTGCCTCCCCCCGGGGGAGGTGCAGAGGGGGACCTTTCCGAGTCGGTGTTCCGTGTGCGGTGTTCGGGGTTCGGGTTAGTGATGCTTGAAGTACTGCACTTCCCGCTCGTGCTTGCGCGCGGCCGCAAGGCTCGAGAAGGTCCCCAGGTTGCGCCGCTTCCCCGTCTGCGGATTCCGCTTCCGCGAGAACAGCCGGTACTCGCCGCTGGCCAGTTTTCGGATCATCGTGTGGCCCTCCGAAGGCTCGAGCCGCCGCCACGACCGGAGTGACGGGTCCTGAAACGAACAGAGCGCAGCGACCGGGGAGGCCGCGGCGCTCCGAGAAGGGGCTTGTCTTGCCGTCCGGGGGGATCGGCAAGCGGGTCGGGTCAATTCAGGTGATGCCAGCGTAGCGGACCCGTGTTAGTTCGCGATGAAGATGGGGTGAAGCCCCCGCAAACTCAGGGGGCCGCGGGCTGGGACGGGGAGGCGGCGGCGCGCAGGCCCTGGGGATGGGCCTCGCGGGGCGGCAGCGAGAAGCTGGCCCGGGCCCCGCCGGCGATCTGCTCGAGCACCTCGTGGCAGTTGAACCCGCCCTGCGGGCGCTCGTACGTCCCGTCGCGGGACAGCAGCCGGACGTTGGCGTTGTCGAGCAGCGAGGCCGCCAGGATCTCGTCGACGACGCGCGTCTTGAGACGCTCGTCCTCGATCGGGAAGACGATCTCGACGCGGCGATCGAAGTTGCGGGGCATCCAGTCGGCGCTCGAGACGAAGACCTCGCGCGCGCCGCCGTTCTCGAAGAAGAAGACGCGGCTGTGCTCGAGGTAGCGGCCGACGATCGAGCGCACCCGGATCGTTTCGCTATGCCCCGGCAGGCCGGGCCGCAGGCAGCAGATGCCACGGACGATGAGGTCGATGGGCACGCCCGCCCGAGAGGCGCGGTAGAGGGCCCGGATCACGGCGCCGTCGACGAGCGCGTTGAGCTTCGCGACGATGCGGGCCGGGCGCCCGGCGAGGCAGTGCTCGCGCTCCCGGTCGATCATCTCGATCACCCACTCGCGCAGGCCGTTGGGCGCCACCCGCATCTTGTTCCAGCGCAGCGGCTGCACGTAGCCGGTCATCATGTCGAAGAGGGCCGCGGCGTCCTCGCCCAGGACCTCGTCGCAGGTCATCAGGCCGATGTCGGTGTAGATCCGGGCCGTGGCGGGGTTGTAGTTGCCCGACGAGAGGTGGACGTAGCGGCGCAGGCGGTCGGAATCCCGCCGGACGATGGTCGACACCTTGCAGTGCGTCTTCAGGCCCGGGAGGCCGTAGACCACGTGGGCCCCCGCCCGCTCGAGCGTCCGGGCCCACTCGATGTTCGCCTCCTCGTCGAAGCGCGCCTTGAGCTCGATCAGCACCGTGACCTGTTTGTCCCGTTCGGCGGCGCGCGCGAGCGCCGCCACGATCGGAGAATTGCGGCCGGCGCGATAGAGCGTCTGCTTGAGCGCGAGCACGTTCGGGTCGGCGGCGGCCTGCTCGATGAACTCGACCACGGTGTCGAAGCTCTCGTAGGGGTGGTGCAGCAGCAGGTCGCCCGCCCGGATGAGCGAGAAGAGGTCGCCCTTGTGAGCGCGGATCCGCTCCGAGATCTGCGGCGTCGGCGGCGCCTCCCGGAGCGACGTGTAGCCGGGAAGCGCGACCCAGGACCAGAAGGCCGACAGGTTGAGCGGCTCGTCGAGCTCGTAGATGTCGGCCGGCTCCAGGTCGAACCACTTGAAGAGCGATTCCTTGAGGCGGTCCCAGGCCCCGCGCCCCACCTCGAGGCGGACTTCCTGGCCGCGGCGCCGCTTCGCAAGCTCGGACTGGATCTGCTTGACCAGGTCTTCCGAGTCCTGCTCGGCGAGCTCAAAGTCCTGGTCGCGCGTCAGGCGGAAGACCGTCCACTCCTTCGCCTCGAAGCCGCCGAAGAGCGTTTCGAGGTGGAGGCCGATCAGGTCCTCGAGGGTGACGAAATGGTCCATGCCGCCCTCGGGCGGCACGCGCACGAAGCGCGGGAGCAGCGCGGGGACCGGGACGATGCCCAGGCAGGTCCGGGGCGCCCGGAGCGGGTTCCGGCCTTTGGACTTCAGCATCGCCGCGAGGTACAGCTGCTGGTTCTGGATGTGGGGGAACGGGTGGGCCGGGTCGATCGCCATCGGCGTCAGCACCGGCTGGATCTGCCGCGCGAAGTACCGCTCGAGCGCTGCCGCGGCCTCGCCTTCCACGTCGGCGGCGCGGACCAGCTTGATGCCTTCCGCCTCGAGCCCCGGCAGCACTTCCTGGCGGAGCACCCGGTGCTGCTCGTTCACGAGCTCGTGGGCCCGGGCCGAGATGGCCGCCAGGACCTGCGCGGTCGTCGACTGGTCGCCGGATTCGGAGCTGGAGACCTCGTTCGGGTCGCGCTGCTTCAGCCCGGCGACCCGGATCATGAAAAACTCGTCGAGGTTGGAGCTGAAGATCGCCAGGAATTTCAGGCGTTCCAGGAGGGGCCGGCGCTTGTCCTGCGCCTCCTCGAGCACCCGGGCGTTGAACTCCAGCCAGCTCAACTCCCGGTTCAGGAACAACTCATTGTGCTGCATGCGAGGGACCATACAACTCCCGTTGATGTCGGTCGTCAACGGGATTAATTATATGTTAACAGAATCTTTGCACGGGAGCGAACGCCTTCCCTATTCCACCGTCAGGACGCAGTTCTGGGACCCGAACGGGTTGTCCACCCGGCGGGTGGCCTCGGGGTTGTCGATCCAGGCGCCGTCCGCCCGGAGCCGGTACTGGTAGTCCCCGGGCGGCAGTTCGAGCGTGACGTACCACTCGTCTGTTCCATTATGGTGGAGCGGGACCCCATCGGGGTTCCACTGGACGAAATCGCCCGCGATGCAGTAGACGCCCGCGTCTTCGGTCTGGCTGAACGCATCGCAGCACTTCCCCGGATCCCGCGCGCAGCCCGCCGACGCCAGGACGACGAACGCCGCCAGAAGTGCTTTCATCGCAGTCCTCACGATTGTCCAAGCTCCCGGAGCACGAACGAGGAGAGCAACAGCGTGAGCGTCGACCCGGACTTCTCCAGGTCCACGAGCGCGAGCCCCGCCTTCTTCAATTCAAACGTGCCTTTCGCGGCGCCGCAGACGGCGATGGAGACGGCCGCGGACAGCAGCGGTTCGTGCCCGACCAGCAGCGGCGCCTTCGCGGAGAGGCTGCGGATCTCGTCGAGCAGATGTCGCGCGGGCGTGCC
>Ga0310812_10000326_pt1 | contig 19100 bp, 14 predicted proteins | sample NN3metagenome_FD_205747 | JGI IMG/M metagenome (GOLD analysis project Ga0310812, IMG submission 205747) | Soil microbial communities from experimental microcosm in Duke University, North Carolina, United States - NN3 | ecosystem: Engineered > Artificial ecosystem > Soil microcosm > Unclassified...
GACCACCGGTTAGACCGGCCGGTCCCGCCGGCGTTACTGCTTCTCGCAGAGCTTCAGCGTGAGGAGCGCCATTGCGGTGCCGTAGACGCGTCCGAGCTCGTGAGAATCGACCCAGCAGCCGTCGATCTCCGACGTCGACAGGACGATCTCGCGCTGCTTCTCGAGGGCCGCGGCGTCGTCGACCGCCTTGGCGGCGAGCGCGCGGCCGTACTGGTCGTACCAGAAGAAGAATCCGCCGTTGTGGAAGGCGTCCGCGTGGTCGTCGTACTTGCGGACCCTCTCGAGCAGCGCGTGCTGCCGGAAGGACTCGGCGAGCGCCGCCTTGACGCCCTCCGGCTTCGCCTGCCCGCTGAGCGAGAGGGCGTACTCGAGGAAGGGCATGCGTCCGGCCGCGCCTTCGACCGCGCCGCCCTTGCCCGGGAACTCGTAGGAGAAGATCCCCTTGGCGTCGCGGGTCGACTTGACGGCGGCCGCGCCGCGCTTCAGCACGGCGGCCGGAACCTCCACGCCCGCGATCCGGGCCTCCTCGAAGACGTGCAGGATCGTCGCCGTGACGAAGGGATTGTCGTACTCGTGCTGCCAGACGCCCGAGCGCTTCTGCAGGTCGGCGAGCTTCTTGATCAGCCGCGCCATCATCTCCTTGTCGCCCGTCTTCGCGAAGTAGAGCAGGCGGTACGCGTGCGCCCACGCGATCTCCTGGTCGTCGTTGTGGGCGATCCGGGTCTCGTCCTTCATGTAGGCTTCGGCGCGGGTGATGGCCGTCTCGATTTGCTTGGGGTCCCCCCAGGTGCGCAGCGCGAGCGCCGAGAGCGCCGTGACAGCCATGTAGACGTTGGGGAGCGACGCGTCGCCGCCGAAGTTGTAATGCGAGTCGTCCCAGACGCCGTTGTTCCGCTGGTTCTGCAGGAGGAAGCGGACCGCGCGGGCGACGTCGGCCTTGGCGCGGGGGAGGGTGCTGGTCGTGGGCAGCTCGTCCTTGAAGGCCTCGGGCGGCAGCGCCTCGTAGATCTCGAAGCCGCGCCCGAAGGGCCCGTCGCGGGAGAGCTCGGCCGCCGCCTTCCAGGCCCAGCGGCCGGATTTGATCTTCTTCCACTCCTCGCGGGCGGCGCCGTCTCGGTTCAGAAGGCTCAGGGCCACGCCGTGGAACCAGCGGGACTCGTCGTCGGTCTTGAGCTCGAAGAGCGACGGATCGGGGCGGCCTTCGGCGATCGCGCGCCTCCCCTCGCTGAGCTCGACCTTCTTCTCCTCGACCTCGCGGCCCGCCTTCTTGAGGACCCCGCGGAAGAGGTGGAGCAGCCAGTCCTCCGAGAAGGTGGTCAGGCGGTCGACCCGGTGGATCACCTTGAGGTCGGGCCCCAGGAAGATGAAGCCGGGCTCGATGAAGTCGCCGACCGCGATGCCGTAGGCCTTGTGGAGCGGGGGCTCGCCCTCGAGGCGCAGCGGCACGAACTTTTCCGTCACCATCTCGACCACGCCCGGCATCATGAAGGGGCCGCTCAGCATGTATTTCTCGAGGACCAGCTTGCGGTCCATGGGCGAGCCTTCGATCCGGGAGACGGCCCAGAGGATCGGCTTGCCGGTCGACTTGGAGAGCTTCTGGGCCTCCGTAAGCGAGGTGACCCACGGGATTTCGGAGCCGCATTTGGCCGCGGGGCCCTGGAACTCCTTGTCGGGCGTCTTGGCTTGGAGAAGAACGGATTGGCCACCGAGCCCTCCGAGTCCACAGAGCGGAATTTCTTTGAGGGCTCCGTGGGCTCTGTGGCCAATCACGAGGAGCAGCGCGAGCGCAAGTCCCTGCATGGCTGAGGATTATACGCCCGGCAGTTCCAAAATCAGCCCAACACTTGAAAATAGCGCGCGTAATTGATATGGAAAAAGCCCTATGAGCAATGCCCCCATCATGATTCAGGCGGAGAAGCTCTCCAAGGTCTACGGGAGCTTCCACGCGTTGAGCAACGTCAGCTTCTCGATCCCCCGGGGGCAGGTGGCGGCCTTCCTGGGGCCCAACGGCGCCGGCAAGACCACGACGATGAAGATCCTGACGGGCTTCCTGTCGCCCACGAGCGGCACGGCCCGCATCGCCGGCTACGACATGGCCACGGATCGCCTGACCGCGGCCGAGAAGCTGGGGTACCTGCCCGAGAACGGCCCGCTGTACCTGGACATGACCCCGTACGCGCTGCTCCGCTTCTTCGGCGAGGCCCGGGGGATGTCGCCCGCCCGCCTGAACGACCGCATCGAGGCGGTGACCACGCTCCTGTCGATCAAGAACGTCCTCGAGAAGCCGATCTACAAGCTGTCGAAAGGCTACCGCCAGCGCTGCGGGATGGCCCAGGCGCTGCTGCACGAGCCCGACGTCCTGATCATGGATGAGCCCACGAGCGGTCTCGACCCCAACCAGATCAAAGACGTCCGGGCCACGATCCGGGAGCTCGGAAAATCGAAGACCATCCTGCTCTCGACCCACATCCTGCAGGAGGTGGAGGCCGTCGCGGACCGCGTCATCTTCGTCCACGCGGGCCAGATTGTCTTCGATGGCACCCCGCAGGAGATGAAGGCCCGGGGCCCCTCGCTGGACGAGGTCTTCTATTCATTGACGGGAGCCGCGCCGAAAGCGTGAACCGCCATGCCTCGTAGACACGTCGTCCAAGCCATCTTCCGCCGCAACTTCCTCTCGTACTTCGGCTCGCCCACGGGCTACGTCTTCATCGCCGTGTTCGTCGTGCTCAGTGCGGCGTTCGCGTTCTGCCGAGAGAATTTCTTCACGAACAACCTGGCGAACCTGGAAACGCTCAATCAGTACTACCCTTTCCTGCTCCTGTTCTTCGTCCCGGCCGTCGCGATGGCGATCTGGGCCGAGGAGCGCAAGCAGGGCACGGACGAGCTGCTCCTGACGCTGCCGGCGACCGACCTCGAGATCGTGCTGGGGAAGTACCTCTCCACGCTGGGCATCTACACGGTCGCGCTGCTCTTCTCGCTGATCAACGTGCTCGTCCTCGAATGGCTGGGCAGCCCGGACCTCGGGGTCATGATCGGCACCTACATGGGCTACTGGTTCCTGGGGGCCGGCCTCCTGGCGATCGCGATGGTCGCCTCGCTGCTGACCTCGAGCCAGACGGTGGCCTTCATCCTGGGCGCGCTCTTCTGCGCCGTTCCGGTGGGCCTCGGGAAGGCGGGCCAGATCAGCAGCGGGCGGGTGCAGGACTCCCTCGAGGGGCTGGGGATCGAGGCGGCCTTCGACGACCTCGCGAAGGGCGTCGTTTCGATCCGCGCGATCCTGTATTTCAGCGCGCTGGCCGTCCTCTTCCTCTACGTCAACCTGGCCCTGCTGCAGAGGCGCCGCGGGGGAGCCCGGCCGGACGCGCAACTTCCGCTCGGCGTTCACCACGGCATCCGCACCGTGTCCCTCCTGACGATCGGCATCGCCGTGGGCGTCCTGGCGAACCGCGCCGGCGGCCGCGTCGACCTTACCCAGGAGCGGCTCCACACGCTCACGGGCCCCACGCGCGAGATCATCAACAAGATCGATCCGGGCCGTCCCGTGTACATCCAGGCCTACATCAGCCCGAGCGTCCCCGACAGCTACGTCGAGGTACGCGAGAACCTGGTCGGGCTCCTGAAGGAGTACGACGCGATCGGCGGCGACCGCATCCACCTCCGCATCGTCGATACCGAGCGCTACAGCCCCGAGGCGCGCCTGGCCGAGGACCAGTTCGGCATCAAGCCCGAGGCCGTCTTCCCGGGCCGCGAGTCCGACGAGGAGGCCGAAGGCGGCATCTACCTGGGCGTCGCCTTCACCTGCGGCAGCGAAGAAGTCGTGATCCCTTTCGTGAACCGCGGGATCCCCGTCGAGTATGAGCTCACGCGCTCCATCGGCACGGTCTCCGGAGCGAAGCGCCGGAAGATCGGCGTCGCCAACACCGACGCGCGCCTCTTCGGCGGCCTCGACTTCCAGTCGATGTCCTCCCAGGGCGAGTGGCAGATCCTGACGGAGCTCAAGAAGCAGTACGACGTCGTCCAAGTGGGCCTGGACAACCCCATCGTCGACAAAGTCGACACCCTGATTGTGGCGCAGGTCTCGTCGCTGACGCAGCCGCAGATGAACAATCTGCTCGCTTACGTGAAGGCGGGCGGGGCCTCGCTGCTCTTCGACGACCCGTTCCCGAACTTCAACCCGAAGCTCTGCCCCGGCGAGCCCAAGCAGAACCCCAACCGCGGCTTCGGCGCCATGCCGCCGCCGCCCGGGGAGCCCAAGGGCGACCTGGCGAGGTTCTACCAGGAGATCGGCATCTCGTTCCCCAGCGAGATGATCACCTGGGACTCCTACAACCCGCACCCGAAGCTCAAGCACCTGCCGCGCGAGATCCTCTTCGTCAGCCAGGACCGCTTCAACCAGACGGAGCTGCTGTCCTCCGGCCTGCAGGAGATGGCCCTGATCTTCCCGGGCGAGGTGAACCCGCAGGGCAACCTGCCCCTGACCTTCACGCCGCTCCTCAAGACCACGCCGGTCTCGGGCGGCGTCTTCAAGAGCCAGCGCTTCCAGCAGTCGTTCTTCGGCCTGCAGCCGGTGGAGCCGCAGTACCGCCCGCGCGGCCAGGAGATCACGCTCGCGGCCCGCATCAAGGGCTCGCTCCCCGTGGCGCCCCCCAAGGACGGGCAGCCCGCCCCCGGCTCCAACATCAACGTGATCTTCGTCGCGGACCTCGACTGCATCTCGAACATGTTCTTCGGGCTCCGCGCGGACGGGCCCCCGGACCTCCAGCTCGACAACGTCACCTTCGTGCTCAACTGCATCGACGTCCTCGCGGGCGATGAGTCGTACCTGGAGCTCCGCAAGCGCCGCCCGCACCACCGCACGCTGGTGCGCTTCGAGAACCTGACCAAGAGTCACAACCAGAAGATGCTCGACGAGACCAAGACCGCCGAGGAGACCGCCGAGAAGGAGCGCGCCGACGCCCAGAAGCGCTTCGACGAGAAGGTCGAGGCGCTCCGCAAGCGCAGCGACCTCGACGAGCGGCAGAAGGAGCTGCAGGTCCGCAGCCTCCAGGAGGTCGAGAACAAGCGCCTGCAGGCCACGACGCGGGAGATCGACGAGAAGAAAAAGGCGGCGATCGAGCGCAGCAAGGGCACGATGAAGCAGTCCGTGAGCTCGATCAAGAAGTTCATCCGCATCGGGGCGGTCCTGCTCGCGCCGATCCCGGCGCTCATCATGGGCCTCTACATGTTCTCGCGCCGCATGGCGGCCCAGGGAAGGGTGCAATGAGCAAGGAAGGGAAGAAGACCGCGATCTTCGCCGGCATCGCCGCCGTCCTGGTGCTGCTGGCCGTCGTCAGCTCCCCGCGGCCCCGCGCCGCGGCCGAGTTCCGCTCCCAGGGCGAGGAGTTCTACCCCGCCTTCAAGGATCCCCTGAAGGCCGCGGCCCTCGAAGTCATCGACTACGACGAGCTCGCTGGCACGCCCAAGCCCTTCAAAGTCCAGGTCGTCAACGGCATGTGGTCCATCCCGTCGCACCACAACTACCCCGCGGACGGCAAGGACCGCCTGGCCAAGACCGCCGCGTCGGTCATGGACCTCAAGAAGGAACGGATCGCGTCCGATAACGTGAAGGACCACGAGGAGTTCGGCGTCGTCGACCCGCTCGACCCCGCCGCCAAAGGCACCCGCGGCCGCGGCAAGCGCGTCCGCCTCTTCGACGCCTCCGGCAGCACGCTCGCGGACTACGTCTTCGGCAAGGACACCAAGGAGGGCGGCGGGCACCGCTACGTCCGCGTCCCCGACCAGAAGCAGACCTTCGCGGTAAAGGTCACGCCCGAGATCTCGGTGAAGTTCGAGGACTGGGTCGAGACCGACCTGCTCAAGATCGGCTCGGTGTCGGTCAAGAAGGTCACGATCGACCGCTACAGCTTCAACCTGAACGAGCCCGCGCCCAAGAATCGCTCGACGGATTTCCTGTCGCGCGACGATTCGGCCGCGCCATGGAAGCTCAACCAGCTCAAGGACAACGAAGAGGTCAATTCCGACACGATCAACACGCTCACCAGCACGCTGAGCGGGCTCAAGCTCACCGGCGTGCGGCCGAAGCCGGCGCAGGTGGCCAAGGTGAAGGACCTGAACGAGCTGAGCAAGATCCCGCTCCAGACCCTCCGGGCGGCCGCGCAGTCGATGTTCCAGCACGGCTTCTACATCATGTCCGAGAACAACCACTTCTCGGTGGTGTCGAGCGAGGGCGAGGAGGAAGTCGCCTGCGACGACGGCGTGGTCTACCGCCTGCTCTTCGGCGAGGCCCTGGTGGGCTCCGCGGAGGAGGTCAGCGCGGGCGCCGAGGAGAAGAAGGACGAGAAGAAGGACCCGAAGGACAAGAAGCCCGAGGGCGGCAGCGAGAACCGCTACCTGTTCGTCTCCGTCCGCTACGACGACTCCCTCGTCGGCCCCGCGCCGGTCGAGCCCAAGCCCTACGTCGCGGACCCCGCCAAGAAGCCCGAGGAGCAGAAGGCGGACGAGGAGAAGGCCAAGAAGGACAAGGAAGAGTACGAGTCCAAGAAGAAGGACCTCGAGAAGAAGAAGGAAGACGGCAAGAAGCGCGCGGAGCAGCTCACGACTCGCTTCGGCGAGTGGTACTACGTGATCTCGGCGGACGCCTTCAAGAAGCTCCGCGCCGAGCGCGCCCAGCTCGTCAAGGCCAAGGAAGCCCCCAAGGACGAGAAGAAGCCCGAGGCTCCCAAGAAGGAGGAGCCGAAGAAGGAAGAACCCAAGAAGGACGAGCCGAAGAAAGAAGAGCCCAAGAAAGAGGAGCCGAAAAAGGACGAGCCGAAGAAGAACTAGCCGGGGTCCTTCGGGTTACTTCAGGTCCATCACCTTCCACCAGATCTCGCGGCCCTTGCGGGCGCAGAACGCGAGCTTCCTGCCTTCGGGACTGAAATTCAGGTCGTAGACCACGTCGAAGATCTCGCTGCGGTGGCTCCCCGCCACCACCTGGATCCCTGCCTTGCCGTGCGTCTTGAGCGCGACCGTGTTGCCGTCGGGGCTCATCGCGAAGTTCTCGATGTAGCGGAAGACCTCGCTGGCCTGGTTGCCGTCGATCACCAGCCGGAAGTTGCGGCTCTTGTCGGTGTTCTCGGCGAGCTCGGCGACGTAGACGATTGCCTTGCCGCCCGGGCTGAAGCCGATGCGGCCGATCGACGCGAAGAAGGGGCCCGGCCGCTCGCCCAGGACGACGCACTCCTGGCCCGCGATCCGGGCGATGTAGACGAGGGTCTTTCCGTCGGGCGCGACCATCAGCCCGCCCCGGATCTGCTCCGCGTCCCGGACGGCGTCCCGCAGCTCGTCCCCGACCCCGATGATCCAGGTGCCGCCCGCGGGCGGGGTCGTGGCCAGGCCGTCGATCGGCTTGTCGGCGAACGTGCCTCCCCGGTTGGCCGCATAGAGGACCTTGCCGTCGGGGGTGAAGGTGGGCCCGACCACGAACTCGTAGTCGCCCTTCAGGGCGCGATCTCCCACGATGACGCGGCTCTTGCGGTTCTCGGGCGGCCCCACCTTCGCCTCGTAGGCCACCTGCTTTCCGTCGCGGCTGAAGGCCGGGCGGCCGACGTAGTCGAAGTCCTCGCCCTTGCGGCCGCCGACCACGACGCAGTATTTCTTCCCCCGCAAGGCCCGGTACGCCGCCGTCTTGCCGTCCGGGCTGAAGACGCCGCCCGACTCCTCGATCTCGTCGAACTCCTCACCCTTCTGGTTCCCGAAGACCAGCTGGCAGCCGCCCGCCTCGGTCCGGGCGACGTATTTGACGGTCGCCCCGTCGGGGCTCAGCGAGAGCGAGCGGACGGACGTGAAGAGCTCTCCCGTCTTGCCGTTGACCACCACGAAGCCTTTGCGGTTTTGGAACGCCAGGTAGGCGACGGTTCCCCCGTCCGCACTCAGGCGGAGGTCGGAGATCGAATCGTAGGCCTCGCCGCTGCTGCCGTTGCTGACGACGCTCATCTTACCGCCGCGGCGGACCAGATAGGCCGTGACGGCGCCGTTGGGCGTGACCAGGACCTCCCGGATGTCCAGGCCCTCGGGCAGCGTGTGGAGGAGCTTCTCCTCGAAGGCCTGTCGCGCCGCGGGCGCGGGGTCCTGCGCCGACGCTGCGACGCGGGAGCCGGCGACGGTCGCGACGAGGCAGCAGAACAGGGCGGCGGCGCGCATGGGCATTTCCCCTCAGGCCTTCCGGGTTCCAGGCATGCCCGACTCTACCACAAAAGTGGCCCGGGTGTTCAAGGGGGCGCCCGCCTTGGCAACGTAGGGGACGGTGCGGTAGTCGGTGCGCCAGAGGGTCGGCGTCACCTCGCACATCAGGTAGCCGCGCTCGGCGTTGTGGAATTTGACGAAGGGGTTGTCCGCGTAGAGCTTGTCGAGGTCCTTCGGGACCGCCACGCCGTCGCCGCCGGAGCTGATCGACGTGCCCACGAACTCGCTCGCCACGGTGGCGGAATTCAGGCCGGCGAAGTCGGCGATGAGGTCGTTGGCCCAGTTGGTGTGGATGTCGCCCGAGAGGACGACGGGGTTGGCGACCTTGCGCTCGTGCAGGAACTGGAGCACGCGGCGCCGCTCGACCTCGTAGCCCGGCCACTGGTCCATGCTGTAGGCGACGCCGGGGCCCGCGAGGCGGTCGACGCGCGCGAACATGACCTGCTGGGCCAAGACGTTCCACGAGGCGCCGGAGCGGGCGAGCCCGTCGAAGAGCCAGTCGCGCTGCGCGGTCCCCATGATGGTGGCGTTGGGGTCCATGGTCTGGTCGCAGGGGGGCTTGTTGCCGTCGCCGCAGGGCTGGTCCGTGCGGTACTGGCGGGTGTCGAGCACGAAGAAGTCGGCCAGGCGTCCCCAGGCGATGCGGCGGTAGAGGAGCATGTCGGGCCCCTTGGGAAGGGCGGCGTGCCGCAGGGGCATGTGCTCGTAGTAGGCCCGGTAGGCGGCGGCGCGGCGGACGAGGAACTCCGCGGGAGTGACCTTCGGCTCCTCCGAGATCGCGCCGGCGTAGTTGTTGTCGACCTCGTGGTCGTCGGGGGTGACGAGCCAGGGCGCCGCGGCGTGCAGGGCCTGCAGGTCCGGGTCGAGCTTGTACTGGGCGTAGCGGGTCCGGTAGTCCTGGAGGGTCGTGCACTCCTTGCCCAGGTGCTTGCGGGGGCGCTTGTCGACGCCGGCCTGCTCATAGATGTAATCGCCCAGGTGGAGGACGAGGTCCGGGTCCTCGCGGAGCATGTGGCGGAAGGCCGTGAAGAGGCCGGTCTCGAAGTGGTTGCAGGAGGCGACGGCGACGCGGACGCGGCCGGGCCGGGCGTCAGGCGGCGGCAGCGTGCGGGTGCGGCCGACGGGGCTCTCCTCGTCGCCGACGCGGAAGCGGTACCAGTAGGGGCGGTCGGGCGCGAGCCCGGAGACTTCCACGTGGACCGAGTGGGCGAGCTCGGGGAGCGCGAGGGCGACGCCCTCCCGGACGGGGCTGGAAGCGTTCTCGTCCTCGGCGACGACCCAGCGGACTTCGACGGGGCGGGCGGGGAGGCCGCCGCCCGCCTCGAGCGGTCGTGGCGCGAGGCGGGTCCAGAGGACGAAACCGTCGGGGGCAGGGTCGCCGGACGCGACGCCCAGTTGGAAGGGGCCCTGCGGGGTGCGGACGTCGCCGGCGCCGCAGCCGCCCAGGCCTCCGCCCACGGCGGCCGCCGCGGCGACGAGGAACGATCGGCGCGAGAGCATCATGGAGGCGGTCATTTTACGAAGTTCGCAGTCGAGAAAACAGCCGCTTTCTCCACTCCCCCGGTGGAGGTGTCCCATGATGCGCCAGGAACCCCGCCAGGTCCTGCGGACGATCAAGATCCGCGTCCGAACCAACGCCTTTACCTATAGCCGGCACGCCTTCGAGAGCATGGTCGACCAGTCCCTCTACGAGGAGGACGTGAAGCGGGCCGTCGCCTCGGCGCGGCTGGTCGAGACGCGCGAAAGCTCCCAACTGGGGACCTGCTATGTCCTGCAGGGCTTCGCGATGAGCGAGGAGGAGATGGTCGTCGTCTGCCGCCTGCTGCGCCAGAAGGTCGAGCTGCTCGACCTCTCGTGGACCTGAGCGGCGCGGCAAGAAATTCGCGATCCGGCCCGATTTCGTGCAGACAAATCGCCCCGTTTTCCCACTGCAGGGGTGAAGCGACAATTTCATCGGGTTTGTCGCATTGTCCTTGAACGTGCCACGGGGCCGTGCCTATAACCGATCCGCGACCGGAGCTGGGGAGGAGCAGGTGGAATCCATTGCCGCCTGGGGGGATTTCGAGGTCCATTTCGACGGCGTCCTCGGACGCGGCGGCATGGGCTGCGTCTATCGCGCCTGGCAGCGCTCGGTCGGCCGCTGGGTCGCCGTCAAGGTCCTCCACAGCCTGCCCTCCGTCGACCCCGAGCTCCAGAAGGGGATCCTCCAGAAGTTCCAGGTCGAGATCCAGGCCCTCGCGCGCCTGAACGATCCGCGCATCGTCACGCTCCTGCAGGCGGGCGAGAACGACGGACGCCTCTGGTTCGCCATGGAGTTCATGGACGGCGAGACCGTCGAGAAGCGCCTGACCGAGCGGGGTATGGTCGAGGAGGAGGAGGCCGCCCGCGTCGGCATCGAGGTCGCCCGCGCGCTGGACGCCGCGCTGCGGCAGCGGATCTTCCACCGCGACGTGAAGCCGGCGAACATCTTCCTGCTCCGGGACGGCTCGGTGAAGCTCGCGGACTTCGGCTTGGCGAGGAGCGCCGAGCTGGCCCGGACGCGCCTGACCGACCTGGACGCCGTCGCCTGCACGCCCGAGTACGCGTCGCCCGAGCAGGCCGACGGCCGACCCACCGACCATCGCAGCGACCTCTACTCGCTGGGCTGCGTCCTCTACGAGATGGTCACGGAGCGGCCGCCGTTCGCCGGCGATTCCCAGGTGGCGACCCTCCTCAAGCAGTCGTCCGAGAGCCCGATCCCGCCGCGCCTCCTCAATCCCAAGGTCTCGGCCGGATTCGAGGCCGTGATTCACCGCTGCCTGGAGAAGGATCCCATCGACCGCTTCCAGACCTACGCCGAGTTCATCGACGCGCTGCTGCCCCCGACCGAGCCGATGCTCGCGGCGGCCCGCCCGAAGGAGGAGCCGTCCCGCGGCTGGCTCTGGCCCGCCGCGGCCGCGGCCGGGCTCACGCTGTTCGCGATCATCCTCGCGGCCATCTTCAGCGCCGAGATGACGCCGCCGCCCGCGGAGGCCCTGGTCCCGCCGCCGCTTCCGGAGAACGTGGAGCCGCCGTTGCCCGAGCTCAAGCCGGCCCCGCCGTCGCGGCCCCATTCCGTCAAGGCGCCGGACCCCGCGCCCGCGCCGCCGAAGGAGCGGCCTCCCGACCCGGCGGCCGGAGCCGCCGAGGCGCTGGAGGCGTTTCGCGCCTCGCTCCTGCCCGAGGAGGAGTCGGAGCTTGTCGGAGAGATCCCCTGGGGGACCTGGCGCCCCGATCTCTTCCACGCGCCCGGCGGGGAAGCCCGCTTCGATCCGGCGGCACGCGTCGTCGTGCTGAGCGCCCGCCGGGAGTCCGAGCGCGCCTGGATCAAGCGCCCCTTCGCGGGCGCGAAGGCGGGCTACCAGGTCCGCTTCCGGCTTTCCGGCGGAGCCGCGACGCGACTGGCCGTCATGCTGTCCTTCACCCGCTGGATCGAGCTCGGGCCTTCCGGGGCCGGACTGTACCGGGTTGCGGCGGACGGGTCGATCGCGCCGCTGAAGGAGCTGGCCTTCGGGTCGACGGCGGCGAGCGGGGTCGTCTCGGTCGTGCCGCGTTCCTCGGAGACGCTGCTGTTCCTCGACGACCGTCTCCTCTTCATCGTGTCCGAGGCGGAATGCCCGCCGGCGGAGGGGGTGCAGCTCGGGGCCGGCGGCGGCACGGTCTGGATCTCCAGCGTCCGCGTGAAGGACCGCTCGCGATGATCCTCGTCCTGTCGGTCCTCTGCCTAGTCCAGGAGCCGCCTGATCCGGCGCCGCGCCGGCGCAGCGTGCGGTCCGAAGTGCGGGTCTTCATCGAGGAGTCCCCCGAGGGAGACTATGAGCACGAGTATTATGAGCAGCCCTGGCCGGTCGAGCATCAGGCCGTCGCGGGGAGGGCCTCCTCGAGCGTCTGGTACCGGACCGTCTGCCGGCCGCAGGAGGAAGACCACCGCCCGATCTTCGCGCCGGCGGCGACGTCGCTGTCGCTCCCGCTCAGCCTCAGCGTCGCCGTGAGCGTTCCGCGGATCCGCGTGACGACGACGTCCGGGGTTTCGACGGCGAGCGTCAACGGTCGCCCCCGCAACGATCCGATCATCTCGACGAAGCCCGCGATTTTCGGCGGCGGGGGCGCCGGGAGCGAGACCGGCTCCGATGCCCCGTTCCTTTATGGCCCCGACCTCGACGTGGTGCTGCTGCCCGATGTGGCCGGCACGTCGCTCGGCGTCTTCGCGCGGGCCCTCTTCGGGTCCTTCGAGGTCTTCGACACGCCGACCACGCTTCAGCTCTACGGGATCGGTCCCCGCCTGAGCGTGCCGTTGCTGAAGACCGGCTCGCTGGAAGGCGCGCTGGTCGTTTCCGCGGGCCCGGCCTTCCTCCACACGGGCATCGGCGACGCGGTGGGGTTCGACGGCGGCGTCGGTTTCCGCCTGGAGGCCTCCTTCGCCGCGACGGTCTCGTTCGTCGCCGCGGTCGAGGCGAATCTCTACTTTTCGAGGAACGTCTCGGCGCTCGGTCCCGTGGTCAACGTGGGGCTGAACCTGTCATGGTGAAGCGCGGACCCTGGCTCCTGCTGGCGTTGTTCGCGGCGGGCTGTCCTGACGAGCTCGGCCGGGGATCCAGCCGGACGCTCGAGGTCGGCCTGCTCGCGCCGACGGGGCTGAGCGTGGATTACGAGGGCGGCTCGCGGGTCGTGCTCCACTGGTCCGATCAATCCACCAGCGAGACGGGCTACCGACTGGAGATGAGCTCGACGCCCTACGAGAGCCCGACGATTGCCGACGTCCGCTACCTGCCGGCGGACTCCGGGTCGCTCGTGTACCGGACCTCTCCCAACAGCACGTACTACTTTCGCGTGTTCGCGACGACGGCGACCATGGAGTCGGACCCGTCGAACGTTTGCGTCGCCACCACCCCGAACGTGCCGGAGCAACCCGGCGGAGTGGACGCGCGGCCGCACACCTCGTCGGAAATCGCGCTCTCGTGGGGCGACGTGCAGGGGGAGACGGCGTACGTCCTCGAGCGCTCGACCGACGGGGGCGCGACGTGGTTCCGCGCGGACACGGCGCCGCCCGACACGACGGCCTTCATCGTCGGCGGGATGGCTCCGGACAGCGAGATCGCTCATCGGGTCGTCGCCGTGAACTCCATCGGACGCAGCACGCCCTCGGACCCGGCCTTCGCCCAGACGACCACCGCGTCGATGACGTTCGTGACCCTGCCCTTCGTCGGCAACTACGGCACGTTTACGTCCTGCGCGGTGGGGCCGGACGGTCGCGAGCACGTCGCCTTCTACGATGTGGTCAACTCCAGCGTGCTGTATTCCACGCGGATGCTCCCCGGGGCCTTCGTCACCTCGATGATCGACGGCGGGCCCAGCGGCGTCGAGGACGTCGGGGGAGACGGGACGGGCATCGCGGTCGACCTCGATGGGAAGGTCCACGTGGTGGCGCACGACCGGACGAACGACTCGTTCCGTTACGCGACCGACGTCACGGGGACGTGGAAAGGGAGCACCCTGGCGTACGGGTGCGGGACGCAGCCGCGGATCGGGTGCGGTCGAGAAAGCGGCCGGCTGCATGCGACGTGCCTGGAGACATTCGGGACCGCCAATGGAAATCTGATCCGGTACTTCCTTGGGAGTCCGGGTCAAAGCTGGAAGCCGTTGAGCGGGATCGTCCGGTCGATCCCCTCGGCCCGTCACGCTCTCGCGGTACGGTACACCGGCACTCCGCTCCTGGCGACCATGGATCCGTCCGGTCGGATCCAGACGTTCTTCGGGCAGCCCGAAAGCCTCACGACCATGGGCTGGTACCCGCACACGGCGGTTCCGTTGCCGGTGTACACGCCGCAGGTCGGCGACACGGATCTCGCGGAGGATGCCGGGGCGCGGCACCACGTCGTGTTCCACGAAAAATCTTCGGGATCGCTCTACCACGCGCAGGACGGATCGGGGGGAGCGGAATTCGAAGCGATCGATTCGAATCCCCGCGTCGACGTCGGGGCCTTCTGCGCCCTGGTGATCGAGGGGGCGAATAGTCGCCTGCACGTCGCCTATTACGACGCGACCCGCAAGGATCTGCGCTATGCGCGCAGGGACCCCGGCGGACCCTGGGTCCGTCGCGTCATCGAGGCGGTCGGCGACGTCGGGTCGCACGCCTCGATCGGGATCGACGGCGCGGGGCGGGTGACGATCGCGTATCGCGACGAGACCAAGCGGCGGCTAAAGGTGGCGGTGGGGCGGCCGTAGGGGTTTGAGCGGATTTGGAACCGCCGCTCGTAACGGCTCCGCCGTGCCTCGGCTCAGTACTGATGAGACGTCTCAGCTACCCGTGCCGTGTTCTGGTCCCCCTATTGAGGAGATTTCACGTGGGTACGACGTATCTTCGCCAACGGGGCGGGGTCATGGAGTCCGCCAAGATCATCGGCTGCAAGGTTGAGAATCCCAAGGGCGAGAATCTGGGCAAGATCGAGAGCCTGATGCTCGACCTGAGCGAGGGCCGGATTCTCTACGCCGTGCTGTCGTTCGGCGGCTTCCTGGGAATGGGCGACAAGCTCTTCCCGGTGCCGGTCGACGCCCTCTCCTTCCGCGCGAACGAGAAGGGCACCCTGGAGCGCTGCATCCTCGACGTCGACAAGGAGACGCTGAAGAATGCGCCCGGGTACGACAAGGACGAGCTGCCCGACTGGACCGACCGGACGTACGCATCGCGGGTCTACAGCCACTACGGGTCGACCCCCTGGTGGAGCGAGTAGGCCTCGCCGACGATCGCTGGATTCCCGGAAGACCCGGACGGAAACGTCCGGGTCTTCTTCTTTGGGTGCCGCCTAGAGCGTCCAGCCCTTGCGGTACTCCTTGCGGAGGAAGCGGTCGGCTTCGGGGCAGCCCTTCGCCTTGAGGGCCGCCGCGTCCCAGTCGAGCTTCTTGCCCGTCTTGTACGCCACATTCCCCAGCAGCACCGTCTCGGCCAGCGGGCCGGCGTAGTCGAAGTTGCAGAGCGCCGCCTCGCCGCCCTTGATCGCCGCGATCCATTCCTGATGATGGCCGAGCGACTTGGCGATGGTCGGCTCCGGTCGCTTGAATTCCTTGAAGTCCGCCTCGGGCAGCAGCTTGTGCGCCCCGTAGTTCGACACGAGCATCCCCTTCTCGCCGATGAAGAGCACGCCCGGGCCTTTCCAGTCGCCCAGCTTGCCCTCCTGCAGCTCCTTGGGATACTTGTCGCCGTGGTGCCAGGTCAGCGTGACCGGCGGCAGCTCGCCGCGGGCCGGGAAGGTCCAGCGGGCGATCAGCCAGGGCGGCGCGCCGTGCGGATCCAGTTCCGGGCCTTCCGCCTCCGCCGTGATGCAGTGGCCCAGCTTCAGGGCCCAGAACGGGAGATCGATGAAGTGGCAGCCCATGTCGGCCAGGTGGCCGCCGCCGAAGTTCCAATAGCAGCGCCACTTGAGCGGATGGTAGCGCGGGCTGTAGGGGCGCTCCTCCGCGGGCCCCACCCAGAGATCCCAGTGCAGCCCCGCGGGCACGGGGTCCTCTTTCGGCTGCCCCGACGCGGTCCACTGGGTCGGGCCCAGCCAGACGTGCACCTGCGTGACTTTCCCGATCGCGCCGCCCTGCACGAGCTCGACCACGCGGCGGTAGTTGTCGCCCGCGTGGATCTGCGTGCCCATCTGGGTCTTCACCTTGCGCTCGCGGGCGGTCTCGGTCATGACCCGCACTTCCCAGACCGTATGGGCCATCGGCTTCTCGGTGTAGACGTGCTTGCCGAGCTTCATCGCCATCACGCCCGCCGCCGCGTGGATGTGGTCGGGCGTCGAGATGACGATGCAGTCCAGCGTCTTCTCCTTCTCGAGCATCTCGCGGAAGTCGCTGTACTTCGCCGCGTTCGGGAGCTTCGCGGCCCCCTGGGCGAGGTTCTTGTCGTCCACGTCGCAGAGCGCGATCTGATTCTGGCTCGACATCTGTCCCAGGTGGTCCGCGCCGCGCATGCCCGCCACGCCGATGTGGCCGACGTTCAGCTTGGCGTTGGGCGATTTCTCCTGGCCGTAGCCGAGCTGGCGGCCCGCGATCCAGAACCCGGCCCCGGCGGTCGCGCTCTGCTGGAGGAATTGTCTGCGGTTCATGCCTTGAGCTCCCATCCTTTGCGGTACTCGCGGTGAAGGAGACGGTCGGCTTCCGGGGCGTTCTTGCACTTCAGGCTGACCGGGTCCCATTCGAGCTTCTTGCCCAGGCGGTAGGCGATCGACGCCAGGTGGTTCGCCTCCGTGAGCGGGCCGGAGTAGCTGAACGGGCAGGTCGTCTTGAGGTCGGTCTTCGCGGCGTTGATCCACTCGGCGTGGTGGCCGATCGACTTCGGGATCGTCTGCTCGGGGCGCTTGAAGTCCTTGAATTTGTCCTCGGGCAGCAGCGCGTGCTTGGCGTGGTTGCCGACGACCATGCCCTTGTCCCCGACGAAGAGCACGCCGTCCTTCCATTCCGCCGGCACGCGGCCGTCCTTCAGGTGGGGCGGCTTCTCCTGGCCCTGGTACCACGTGAGCGTGCAGGCGGGCATGTCGCCGCGCGGGCCGTACTCGTAGACCGCGCGGAACGACGCGGGGGCGATCTCGGGATGCGGCGGCGGGCCGAAGCCCTCGATCGTCTTCGGGGCGTCGAGCTTCAGGGCCCAGAACGGGATGTCGTTCATGTGGCTGCCCAGGTCGCTCATGGTGCCCGAGCCGAAGTCCCACCAGCGGTACCACTTGGGGCCGGGGAAATACACGGAGTGATACGGCCGCATCGGGGCGGGGCCGATCCAGAGGTCCCAGTTCAGGTGCGCCGGCACGGGCTGCTCCTCCTGGGGCCGCTCCTGCGTGCTGGCGATGTCGTTGTACTGGAGCGCGTCTTCGGCGCTCTGCCAGCCCCAGGTGCGGGAGACCCAGACGTGGCACTCGGTCACCTTGCCGATCGAGCCCGACTGGACGAGCTCGACCACGCGGCGCCAGGTGTCGTTCGCATGGGCCTGCGTGCCCATCTGGGTGGCGACCTTGGCTTTCTTCGACGCCTCGGTGACGACGCGCGCCTCCCAGACGCCGTGCGTCAGCGGTTTCTCGCAGTAGACGTGCTTGCCGAGCTGGAGCGCGGGAAGCGTCGCGAACGCGTGCGTGTGTTCGCAGGTGGAGACGACGACCGCGTCGTAGTCCTTCGCGTCGTCGAGAACCTTTCGGAAGTCCGAGTACTTCTTCGCGTTCGGGTGCAGCTTCGCGGCCGACTCGACGTTCTTCTCGTTCACGTCGCAGAGGGCGACGATGTTCTCCGTGCCGACGCTCTTCAGGTTCGCGCCGCCGCGTCCGCCCGAGGCGATCATGGCGATGTTGAGCTTGGCGTTGGGGGATTTCTCCTGCCCGAAGCCGACCTGGCGGCCCGCGATCCAGAAGCCCGCGCCCGCCGCGGCGCCCGTCTTGAGGAACTGTCTGCGGTTCATGCCTTGAGCTCCCATCCCTTCCGGTATTCGCGGTGGAGGAGGCGGTCGGCCTCCGGCGCGTTCTTGCACTTCAGGCTGACCGGGTCCCATTCGAGCTTCTTGCCCAGGCGGTAGGCGATGGACGCCAGATGGTTCGCCTCCGTGAGCGGGCCCGAGTAGCCGAAGTTGCAGGTCGTCTTGAGGTCGGTCTTGGCGGCGTTGATCCACTCGGCGTGGTGGCCGATCGACTTCGGGATCGTCTGCTCCGGCCGCTTGAAGTCCTTGAACTTGTCCTCGGGGAGGAGCAGATGCTTGCCGTAGTCGGAGAGGAGCATGCCCTTGTCGCCCACGAAGAGGACGCCGCTCTTCCAGGTGGCCGGGATGCGGCCGTCCTTCAGCTGGGGCGGCTTCTCGGAGCCCTGGTACCAGGTGAGGGTGCAGGCGGGCATGTCGCCGCGGGGCCCGTACTCGTAGACCGCGCGGAAGTTCGCGGGCGCGATCTCCGGGTGGGGCGGGGGGCCGAAGCCTTCGATCGTCTTGGGCGCGTCGAGTTTGAGGGCCCAGAAGGGCAGGTCGTTCCAGTGGCTGCCCAGGTCGCTCATGGTGCCGGAGCCGAAGTCCCACCAGCGGTACCACTTGGGCCCGGGGAAGTAGATCGTGTGAAAGGGGCGCATCGGCGCGGGGCCGACCCAGAGGTCCCAGTTGAGGTAGGCCGGGACCGGCATCTCCTCCTTGGGACGTTCGACCGAGCTGACGATGTCGTTGTTCGCGGCGGCCTCCTCGGGGCTCTGGAGCCCCCAGGCGCGCCCGACCCAGACGTGGCACTCGGTCACCTTCCCGATGGAGCCCGACTGGACGAGCTCGACCACGCGGCGGTAATTGTCGCCGGCGTGGATCTGGGTGCCCATCTGGGTGGCGACCTTGGCCTTCTTGGCCGCCTCCTGGATGACGCGGGCCTCCCAGACGCCGTGCGTCAGGGGCTTCTCGCAGTAGACGTGCTTGCCCAGCTGCAGGGCCGGCAGTGTCGCGAACGCGTGCGTGTGCTCGGGGATGGCGACGACGACGGCGTCGAAGTCCTTCGCGTCGTCGAAGACCTTCCGGAAGTCCTCGTACTTCTTCGCGTTGGGGTGGAGCTTGGCCGCGGCCTCGACGCGCCGCGAGTCGACGTCGCAGAGCGCGACGATGGTCTCGCTCGAGACGCTCTTCATGTCCGACGCGGCCTGGCCGCCGCAGCCGATGCAGGCGATGTTGAGCTTGGCGTTGGGGGACTTCTCCTGGCCGTAGCCGAGCTGGCGGCCGGCGATCCAGAAGCCCGCGCCGGCGGCGGCGCTGCCCGCGATGAACTGACGGCGACTCAGTGGACGTGACATGTGGATGCTCCCCCGAAAACCCAGCCCCGCTCCGGACCCGCTACCTAGTTTACAGCCGAGGCCCCGGATCGATTTTGTTG
>Ga0310812_10000333_pt1 | contig 18904 bp, 12 predicted proteins | sample NN3metagenome_FD_205747 | JGI IMG/M metagenome (GOLD analysis project Ga0310812, IMG submission 205747) | Soil microbial communities from experimental microcosm in Duke University, North Carolina, United States - NN3 | ecosystem: Engineered > Artificial ecosystem > Soil microcosm > Unclassified...
TAGACCTCGCCGCGCTGGCCTTTCTTCGCCAGCGCCAGGGCTTTCCGAAGCGTCGGCTCCGCCTCGGAGTGCTTCAGCGCGACGAGCAGTTTCCCCAGGGTCAGCTGCGCGCCGAAATCCTTCGGGTTCGCCTCGACGTCCTTGCGGGCGTAGCCGCAGGCCAGCCCCGGCTCGCCGCGCATGAGGAGCAGCTCGCGCAGCAGCGCCCAGCGCTCCCGCTCGTTCGCGCTGCAGCGCAGGGCCTCCCGGTCCGCGTCGGAGACCCGGTCGAGCCGGATGTAGACGGCGACGAGCGTCCGGCTCAGGGCCGCATCGGGCCGGAGCTCGAGGGAGCGGCTGTAATACGGCACGGCCTCCGCCAGGCGGTTGCGCTTCTCGTAGATCTGCCCGACCTCCGCGTATTCCGCCGCCGTCATGGCGTAAAGCCGGAAGGCCTGCGCGGCCTCGTCGAACTCCGACAGTTCCAGACAGGCCAGGCCCTCGCGCTTGCGGTGTTCGCGCTGCAGAGGCTCCCGCTTGGCCAGCTCGCGGGCGAGGTCGCGGACCTCGTTGAACTTCTTTTGCTGCGCCGCCACCTCGGCGAGCCCCGCGAGCAGCAGCAGGTTTCCCGGAGTGATCTGCAGGCCTTCGTCGAGGAGCTCCCGGGCGCGGGACGGCGTGCCCTGCGCCAGATAGACGCGGGCGAGGCGCCAGCGCCGCGCGGGATCCGAGAGCTTCTGCTGCAGCTCCTGCGCCCGCTGGGCGGCGAGCTCGCCCAGGCGGTTCTCCTCGCGGTGGAACGCGAGGATGCTGTCGTCGATCTGGCGCGAGAGCGTGGAGTCGTCCCCCGCGGCCTGGGAAGCCGCCGCGAGCGCCTTGGCGGCCTCGGACGGGCTCCCCGTTCGCCGCTCCAGTCCCGAAAGCTCCAGGAAGAAGCGCGCCCGCGCGGCCGGCGGAAGGCCTTCGCGCGACAGGACCGCCCGGAGGGAATCCCTCGCCCGGGGCAGGCGCCCCGCCCCCATCATGCCCCGCAGGGCCTCGCCCACCATGTCCGCGTCGTCCGGGAAGCGCTCGGCGAGCAGCGCCCACAGCGACGCCACCCGCTCGAGGTCCTGCTTCTTCCCGTAGTAGGCGGTCAGCTTGCGGACCGCGCCCGCGACGGCCGCCTTTTCGCGGGACGACTGCATGACGCCCTCGAGGGCCGCCACCACGCCGGTCTCGTCGCCCTGCTCCTGGCAGAGCTCGGCCTGCGCGAGATACGTGTAGGGGTACTCGGGATCGGCCTGGGCCGCGGCCTGGAAGCACTTCAGCGCCGCCGCCCGGTTGCCGTCGCGCAGGTGCAGGCGGCCCAGCAGGTAGCGGAGCTTCCCGTCCTTGGGACGCCGCTCGAAGGACTCCTCGAACTTGGAGTAGACGAGCGAGAGCTTGCCGTGCGCCTTCAGGTACTCGTGGAGCTCGCCGACCTTCGCCTCTTGCGACGGGTCCTCCGAGAGGGAGACGATCAGCTTGTTCACCTTGGAGGGATCGAAGTCCTCCTGCGGGACGAGGCAGCACAGGACGGCGAGGACGACGGCCCTCATTTCAGCTCCGACCTCTTCGCGAGGAAGGTGACGAGCGTGCGGTCAAAGCCGACCGACGTGTCCATCGGGGCGTAGTCGATGCGCGCCTGGTGGCAGCCTTTCTCGTAGCGGTCCATGAAGGCGCGGAGGTTCTTCAGGTAATCCTCGCGGAGGAGCTCCGCGTCCACGTGCAGGCGCTTCGAGGTTTCGGTGTCCTCGAAGAGCGTGGGGTCCTTGAACGGGAAGCGCAGCTCGGCCTGGTCGAGGACATGGAACACGATCACGTCGTGCCCCTTGTAGCGCAGGTACCGCAGGCCCTCGAGGACCTTGGCGGGGTCGGAGAGGAGGTCGGAGAAGAGCAGGACCAGGCTGCGCTTCTTGATCAGGTTGCCGATCGCGACGAGGCTGGACCCGACATCGGTCGTCCCGCCCACGGGCGTGCGGGCCAGGACGGACAGGATGTTGAAGAGCTGGCTCTCGCGGCTGCGGGCCTCGATGAAGTTCCGGATCTCGCTGTCGAAGGTCAGGAGCCCCACCGGGTCCTGCTGGTGGCACATGATGTACGAGAGGGCCGCGGCGCAGGAGATGGAGTAGTCCATCTTGGTCATCGTTGCGGGGTCGTAGGAGTACCCCATCGACGTGCTCGCATCCACGAGCAGGTAGCACTTCATGTTCGTCTCGGCGCGGTACTTCTTGATGTAGTAGCGCTGCGTCTTGGCGTAGACGTTCCAGTCGATCATGCGGATGTCGTCGCCGGGCACGTACTTGCGGTGCTCGGAGAACTCGACGCTGAAGCCCTGGAAGGGGCTCGCGTGCAGGCCGGAGAAGAAGCCCTCGACGATGAATCGCGCCTTCAGGTCCAGTCCCGAGACCTGGCGGATCGTCTCCGGCCTCAGATACTTCTCAGCGACGCCGGGCATGGGTTAGGCCCCCTGACTCTTCGGCGCCGACGGCGCGGCCGGAGCCTTTTCTTTCTTCTGGAAGGCCTCCACCTTGGGCTCCGCCACGGACTCGATCAGCTTCTTCACCAGCGCCGTCGAGTCGATCCCCTCGGACTGCGCCTGGAAGCTCGTGGCGATGCGGTGGCGCAGCACCGGCAGCGCGACCTCGCGGATGTCCTGGGTCGAGACGTGCAGCCGGCCGTCCATCGCGGCCAGCGCCTTGGCGCCGCGGATCAGGAACTGGCTGGCGCGCGGACCGGCGCCCCACTGGACGAGGTCCTTCACGAAGTCCGCGGCGCCGGCCCGGCCCGAGCGCGTGGCCCGCACGAGCGCCGTCGCGTAATGCACCACGTAGGGCGCCGCCGCGACCTTCTCCATCAGCTGCTGGCCCTGCAGGATCGCGTCGCTCTTCATCACGACCTTCACGTCGGGCGAGTGGTCGGACGTGGTGGACAGCACGATGCGGTCCTCGTCGGCATGGCTGGGGTAGTCCAGCACCACCTTGAACATGAAGCGGTCCTGCTGTGCCTCCGGCAGCGGGTAGGTGCCCTCCTGCTCGATCGGGTTCTGGGTCGCGATGACGAAGAACGGCTGGGGCAGCCGGTGCGTGGTCTTGCCCACGGTCACCTGCCGCTCCTGCATCGACTCCAGCAGCGCCGCCTGGGTCTTGGGCGGCGTGCGGTTGATCTCGTCGGCCAGGATGATGTTGGCGAAGATGGGGCCCTCGACGAAGCGGAACTCGTGGCGCCCCGCCTCCTCGTCGATGACGGTCGTCCCGGTGATGTCCGTGGGCATCAGGTCCGGCGTGAACTGGATGCGCTTGAAGCTGAGGTCCATGATGCGCGCCAGCGTGCTCACCATCATGGTCTTGCCCAGGCCCGGGACGCCTTCCAGGAGGCAGTGGCCGCGCGAGAAGATCGTCGCCAGCAGCTGGCGGAGCACGTCGTCCTGCCCGATGATCACCTTGTGGAACTCCTCCGTCACGGCGGCGACGTCCCGGCGGAACGAGGCGAGCTTGCGGACGAACTCCTCCTTCGCGGGGCCTTCCTGCATCGTGTTCCAGGTCGTCACGGGGTCCTCCCTTCGGTCGGTCATTCGGTCAGCCCCGCGAGAAATACGCGGGTGACGAGGTCGAGCGCCCCGGCGCGCGTGTAGCCGCGGCACTCGACGCACTGGTGGTCCTCGATGGAACATCCGAGGGCGAAGCGCGAGTAGAAGACGACGGTGTGGCCCTCGGCATCGACGCCCTCGAGCAGGGGGCCCTGGAGGTCCGGGTTCTCGCGCCGGACCAGCTCGCGCACCTGGATCGCGCGCGGGTCCCGGCCGAACGTGAACACGCGGTGCTCCAGCGGGAGCCGCGAGAGCTTCGACTCGGGGAAGACGTCCCGCATGAAGTCGCGGAAGGAGCGGTCGAACGCGGCGTTGCCGCAGCAGCTCTCGGCCAGGAGGAAGCCGCCCTTGCGGAGGTAGGCCCCCAGGGTCGCGGCGTCCTCCTTGGTCCAGGTGAAGGCCGCGTGCCCCGTCATATAGAGCGCCGAGTAGTCGAAGAGCCCCGGATGGGACAGCGTGACCGCGTCGCGGGAGAAGGAGATCCGCAGCCGCGTGTTCTCCTTCAGATGCTGGAGCAGGTTGGGCACGACGTTGGGGTCGGGGTTCCAGTCCCCGTCGTGCTTGAGCTGCGCCATCAGGAAGGCGCCGCGCTGGACGACCTCGACGGGCCGCACGGGCTCGGCGGAGATCTTGACGTCCACCTGGCGCTCGTCGCTCAGCCGCTGGTTGCCCGTCGCGTAGAGGGCCGCGTTGACCGCGAGGCGGAACCCGATGTTGTTGGGATCGTTCCCCAGGTCCACCGCGCAGGTGAAGCCCTTGGGCGAATAGAACACCGAGGTGCGGCAGCCGGCGAAGCCCTGGAGGAACATCTCCCGCGAGTCGCGGATCTGGTGCCGGATCGAGTAGATGGGATGCAGGGAGGGGAGCGGGACGAGCTTCTTCTCCGGGAAGATCGCCGCCAGCTCCTTCCGGAATCCCTGGTCGAACTCCGGGCTCGAACAGCAGGCCTCGGCGACCAGGACGCCGCCCAGGCGCACGAATGATCGCAGCGTCTCCCGCTCCTCCGGAGTGAAGGTCGGGGCCGTGTGGCCGTTGATGAAGAGCAGCGGCGCCTTCATCCACTCCGAAGCGGGCGCGCGCTTGTCGAGGATCTGGTAGCTCAGGCGCTGCTTGAGCGCCGGCTCCGCGGCCTCGGCCCAGTGGCGGGCGTCGAGCCGGTGCACGAGCCCCTTCCCTTCCCAGCGGAGCTTGCTCAGCAGGATGGGCGCCGGGCCCTTGGCGAGGAAGAGGACGGCGAAGCAGGTGTCGGAGAGCCCGTAGAGCCGCCGGCCCCAGGATCCGTCGGGCCGCTGGTTCTTCACCAGGAACGCCGCGCCTTCGCGGTACCAGTCGTGGCTCCCCAGGTACTTCTGGCCGGTCAGGACGCCGACGCGCTCGACCGCATAGAGATAGTAGTAGGGCTCCGCGAGTCCGCCCTTGGCCCCGGGGTTGGTCGTCGCGCTCCAGGACTTGGAGATCCAGTCGATGCCGCGCGCGATGCGGTCGTTCTCGGCGTAGACGCCGCACTTCTCCGTCTGGACGTAGAGGTCGTTCCCGAGCAGGAAGAGGCTCGCCACGCCCGCCGCGGTCATGCTCCCGTAGGAGCCCGCCTGGCCGCGCGAGCTGCCGTAGCCCCAGCCGCCGTCGGGATTCTGGCTGTCCGTCCAGTGACGCCGCGCCTTCTCCAGGACGGAGGCCTCGATCGGGATCCCCGACTTCTGCGCGGCCATCAGCCCCAGCAGCGCGAACTGGGAGTTGGAATGGTCGCCGTCGGTCGCGTTCTGCCCGGAGATGTTGACCGCGCGTCCCTCCACGGGGGCGCGGTAGTCCCAGAGGCCGTTGGCGAGCTGCTTCGACTGGAGGAAGCGCACGCAGTTCTCGATGACGGGCCGGTACTTCCGCCGGTCCATCTCGTCGAGGGCGAGCGCCGTCAGAGCGGCGTCGTAGGTGCGGCCGGGCTCCGAGGCCGCGATGAAGGACGCCGCGCGCTGGCACTCGTCCCTCGCGGGGTCGACGCCCGCCTTCAGCAGCGCCAGCAGGCCGAGCGCCGTGTAGCCGGGGTGCTGCACCCAGGAGCCGTTGGCCCCCTGCTCCGAGAGCAGCAGGCGCAGGCCCTTCTGGACGGACGCCTGGATCTCGGCGCTCAGCTCGACGTCGCCCTTCAGGTCGAGGTCCTTCTGGAGATCCTTCTCCTTCTTCAGGATCCGGTCGAGGATGCGCTGGAGCTCGTCGCGCACGGGGCCGTCGGAGCGGGCGATCGCGGCCTTGAGGTCCTGCACGACGTCGCGGCCGAGGTCCTCCAGCAGCATCTTCAGGTTGAAGATGTAGTCCTCGTTCGGCGTCATCCCCATCAGGTCGCGGGCCTGCTTGTTGAGCTCCTGGACCAGGCTGTTGAGGATGATGGGGGCGGCGCCCTTGCCCATCTCCTTCAGGATCGCCATGGCCTGCGACTTCACGCCGGGGATGTCCTTGTCCTTGAAGTTCGGGAACTCGCTCGGCTGCACGTTGGTGGAGTTGAGGAACTTCATGTGGTTGAGGAGATTCTGGACGTTGCCGCCCAGGTCGCCCCGGAAGTCCCCGCCGCGCGAGAAGGCGGCGTACTTGTTCTGGTTCCACTGATCGGAGAGCTCCTCGGCGTTCATGGCCCCGTGGAACCCGTCGGCCAGCGCCAGGAGAGCCATGCAGAGGGCGAGCAGCCCGGAAATGGCCGTCACCCGCCCGCGTCTCGTGCCCATCACCGCCCCCTGGTGGAGAAAACAACCGGGTTGCTTTCTCCCGCTTAGCGCCTCGACACTCCGATCGTGTACTCGCGGAGGAGCTCGGCGAACTCGGGGGAAACCCGGGCGCGGCTCGATTCGAGCGCGTCCTGCGACTCCCCGCCGACCGCGTCGGTCACGACGCGAGCCTTCCCGTCGCCCTTCCCGAGGCTCCCTTTCCCGGCGCGCTGCTCGGTCCCCTTTTCGGTGACCGCGTGCGCCGAGCCGCCCCGGGCCTGCTGACGCTGGACCTCCGCCTGGGTCTTCTTGTAGCGCGTGACGAAATCCCGCACCTCGTCCTCGCCCACCTGCAGCGTCTTGAGCATCTTGGGGTCGATCTTGCCCCCCTGGAGCTGGAGGTCGAGCTCCTTGACGAGGTCGCCGACGCTTTCGAGCCTCGACGGCGCCGCGTCGTCGGGCGCCTTGTCCTTGCGGTTCTTGATCCCGCTGACGGTGCCGAAGCCGCCGCCGCCCGAGGACCCTTCGTCGTTCCCCTGACCCTTGCCGTTCGACGTCTTCACGTCCTTCGGCGTGCTGCCGAGGCCCTTGATGTCGTCGACCTTCGAGGTCTGCCCGGGCGCTCCGCCGACGCCCGTGATCTTGTCGCCGCCGCCGGAGCTCGCCTTGCCCCCGCCGCGGAGTTCCTGGCCGCTTCCCTGCAGCGAGCCGCCCTTGGATTCCTGGTTGCGGACCTCCGCGGTGTCGTAGCCCTTGTTGCCGTCGGGTTTCTCGCCGGCCTTCACGGTGCCGCCGCCCGACGATCCGCCGGGCCCGGCGTCGCTGCTCGACCCGGAGCCCTGCTTCACGTCCTTCACGCCGGCGCCGCCACCCTTGCCGCCGTTGCCCAGGCCGTCGCCCCCGGCGCCCTGCGAGCCCGCGCCGCCGCCCCCGCTGCTGGAGCCGCTGTTCTTCCCGGCACTGCTCCCGCCGCTGGAGCCGTTCTTGTTCCCACCGCCGCCGCCGTTGCCCTTCCCGCCCTTTCCGCCGCTGCCTTTCCCGAGGCCCTGACCGGACCCCTTCCCGTTGCCCTTTCAGGTGCCGCCGGGGTTGCCGAAGGGAAAGAGATCGGACAGGTCGTAATCGTCCTCGTCATCACTGTCCGCGGTCGAGTCGTCGTCGCCGTCGTTATCGGATCCGCCTTCCCCGCCCTCGCCGTTCCCGCCGCGTCCGGGCTTGCCGGCCTTGCCGGGCTTTCCCGCTTTGCCGGGACTCCCGGGCTCCGAAGAATTCTTCCCGGCGCCGTCCGACTTGGCGGTCTCCTCTCCGGCCGCGCCATCGGCACCGCCGTCCGCGTTCTCACCCGCTCCCTGCGCGTCCCCGCCTTCGGCCGTGCCGCCGCGACCCGCATTCTTCCCGCTGCGCGCCTTGCCCGGCGCCTTCCCGCCGCCGCCCCGCTTGGCCTCCTGGCCCCCGGCGAGTTCCCCTTTGCCGTCGGCGGATTCCTTCCCGTCGCTGTCGTGGGCGCCGCCCGCCTTGTCCGCCCCGTCCTTCGCGTCGGAGCCGTCCTCGCGGTTGTCGCCGCCCTTGGCGTCCGCGCCTCCCTTCCCCGCCTGACGCGCGCCATCGCTGCCGGAGTCCTTCGCGCCCGCCTTCGCGAGAAGGCGCTCGATCAGGTCCTTCTTCTCGTCGAGCAGCTTCGAGAGCGCGTCCTCGCGGCCCGCGTCGGACTCGGCCTTCCGGGCCTCCTCGGTCGCGGGATCGAGCTTCGCCGCATCGGGCTTCTTCTCCGGGAGCTTCGCCACGTCCTTCTTGCCGGGCTCGCGAGGCGACGGTTCCTGCGTCAGCCCGTTGTCCTTCGAGCGGTCGTCGGCACGCAGGCGGTCCGCCCGGGGCTCCACCGAGCCCTTTCGGTCCCAGGGGTCGCGGTACTTCTCGACGCGCACGTCCGGGTGCTGGTCGGCGAAGGTCAGCAGGGGCAGCGAGCTCTGGACCGTGACGACGTACGCCGCCGAGTCGGCGCTCTGAGGCCCCGGGTCCTTGTTGTCCGTCGCGGTCAGGAAGTACTCGACGTAGTCTCCCGGGCCGACGCCGAGCGCCTTCAGGTCCAGCGTCGTCTCCGCCGCCGTCAGGCGCTCCTTCGGGACGGGCAGCGCCAGCGTCTTCGGATGCTTGCCGTTCAGCTTCGCGGTCAGGCGCAGCGCCGAGATCCCGAAGTCGTCGACGACGCGGTACGCGAGGCGGACCGGCTGGGGCTCGGCCAGCTCGACATTCCTCCCGGGCAGCGTGATCGTCACCTGCGGCGGCGCGTCCTTCCGGACGACCACGCGGAACGTCGACGGCTCCGGGTCGGCGTTGCCGTCCTTGTCGACGAGCTCGACGGCGTAGTCGAGGCTCTCGAGCAACGGCAGCGTGACGCTGAAGCGCTCGCCTCGCACGGGGGCGCTCGGGATCTTCCGGCCCTTGAGGATCAGCGCGGCCGAGCGCAGCGGACGCGTCGCGCTCCCCTCGAGGGTCGCCTCGGTCCCTTCGATGGCGTCCAGGTTCCCTGAGTCCTGCGAGCGCGGCGGGAAGCCCGTGTAGCCCGGGAAGCGGAGCGTCGCCGCGAGGCTCTTGAGCCGCGGGACTTCCGCGACGCGGACCCGGTAGTCGTCGGAGACGACGTCGTTCGCCGTGAAGGAGTAGGTGAAGCCTTCCGTGACGCCCGGGAGAATGCAGCGGTACCAGCCTTCGCCGCGCGCCGGCAGTTCGTAGGTCTGCGGGTCCGACGAGGGGCGCTTCACGCGCAGCAGCGCGCCCGCCGGCAGCTTGCCGTCGAGCCGGATCGCGATCTCCAGGTCCTTGCCCTTGTAAGTGCTGGCGTCGCCCGGGACCACCTGCACGATGCGGGTCTCGGTCAGGTTCCGGATCGGCAGCAGCGTGCGGCGGAACGAGAGCCAGAAGCCCGAGGGCGAGATTGCGAAGAGCAGCAGACCGCAGCCCAGGACGCCCGCCAGGAAGAGGCCGCGGCGCCGGAGCTCGAGGGACGGGACGACGATCTCGGGTCGCACCGCGCCGACGTCCTGCGCCACGCGTTCGCCGATAAGCTCGCGCAGCGCGGCCGCGTCATCCCCGTCCGACGGCATCTCCACGTAGGTGATGAGGCCGCTCTTGAGCTGGCCGTAATGCCCTTCGATGGATCGGGCGGCGAAGAGATCGCTCACGCGGCCGCCCAGGGGACCCGAGAGGAGCCGGTATCCGAGCCAGCCCGTCGCCGACATCCCGCCGAGGAGCGCCAGGATGCGGAACCAGCGCGGCAACGCGAAGATCTGGTCGAGCGTGACCGCGACCACGATCGCGAGAAGGACCGCGCCCGCGAGACCGGCCGCCACGCCGGCGAGCGTAAATCGGCGATAGCGGGACTTCACCCGATCCAGGACCGCCTGGATCTCGTGGGAAGGAGTCACGTCGCGCCCCCCAATCTTCAGGATTAGACGTCGGAGGTTCCGGGCAGGTCAGTTTCCTCGCGAATTCGGGATACATTTTTCGGGCGTGCTCGCTCGCGGCGTCTACTAAAGTAGATCCGGAACCAGTACGCGGGAGGGACACGGCTCTTGGTCACGGCACGAGCACTCCGCCTCGGGGTCCTGCCGCTGCTCCTGGCGATCATCGGCTGCCCGACGGTAGCCAGCCCGCGCCCCCGGGAGTCCGCGGATTTCGCCGCGCTCCATTCCATGATGGGGGTCAACCAGAAGCTCGTCTTCTCTCTACAGAGCCACGCCGGAGATCCGATCCAAGGTGACGCGATTCGTCAGGGCCTGAAGAAAATCGGCGGCCATTTCGAGGCGATGACGCGTCTCAACCCCTACGACGACCCGGAGCGCGACGACCGGCTCCGCGGCTGGTCGCTGCAGATCGCGCGGCAGATGAACGAGCTCGAGGCCGCCGAGTGGACCCCCGGGAACCGCAAGGAGCTCTTCCAGAAGCTGACCGGCACCTGCGCCCGCTGTCACGGCGCCTACCCCTACTCCCGCACCCTGCCGCCGATGGAGTTCGACCACGGCGCGCTGACGCGACAGCCCTCCGCCCAATCCTGCGGCCGCTGCCACGCCGAGGTGCTGGACGAGTGGAAAGGCACGCTGCACGCCACCGCGTGGCAGGACCCCGTGTTCGTCGCGGCCGCGGGAAGGCCCATGAAGATGGAGTGCAAGCCCTGCCACAGCCCGCAGCCGGTCCTCTTCGGCGAGCTGGCGATGGACTGGGGATATCGGCCCTACCTGCGGGACTTCAACCACGCCGACTCGGTCAACTGCGTCGCCTGCCACCTTCGGAGCGACGGCACGGTGGCGGCGCGGCAGGACCGGCCCGACGCGCCCTGCCGCCCGGTCCGTGACCCGCGGCTCCGCTCGCCCGTGCTCTGCGGGACCTGCCACAACCCCACGCACGAGGCGAACTACGAATGGGAGCGCAGCCAGGCCCGCGCGCTTGGCGTCGCCTGCAACGACTGCCATTCGCAGGTCGTGTACCGGACGGGCGCCGACGGCCGGAAGAAGGCGGGCTTCAGCCACGTGTTCCCGGGCGGCAACGACCCCGAGTTCGTCCGCAAGGCGATCCGCAGCGACTGTTCGCTGCGCGGCCGCGAGCTATCGATTCGCGTCGAGAATCGTTCCGCGCACAAATTCCCCGGCGAGGTGCCGACCCGGATCTTCCTGATCCGGATCCAGTTTTGGGACCGCGACGGGACGCTCATCAGCGAAGAGACGCTTCCCTACCGCCGGCCCGGCAAGGGAGAGATGGGCTGGAAGGACAACCGCTTCGAGCCCGACGAGGTCAAGACGATCGTCCGCGCGGCGCCCGCCGCGACGACGCTCGCCAAGGTGGACTTCCTTTTTCAGAACGGGCCGTTCGCGCTGTTCGACAAGGCCATGACCCTCGGACATTGGGAAGCCGCGCTGCCGTAGGCGGTCCGTATTCTTTTCACCGGAACGCGTAACATTTTCGGCCTTCCCGGCTCGAGTCACCGTGACTCCAACCTGCGACCGGAAGGGGTATTGTCCGGACTGCGGTGGGAAGCTCCTGTACAACGGGCAGGGGATGGTCTGCATCCGCTGCCCCTTCGTCGTGCCGAAGCCGGACTCCAGCAAGGATCTGCCTGCCGTCGAAACGTCGGCCCCGGACCCGCGGGAGGGGCGCTCATGACGAAGAGGATCCTGGTGGCGGAAGACGTCCGGGCCACTCGCGAAGTGGTGGCGTTCCTCCTCAGCAACCGCGGCTTCGAGGTGCTTCAGGCCGGCAACGGCAGGGACGCCCTTCAGATGGCCCGGGAGCAGCGACCCGACCTGATGATTCTCGACGCGGAGATGCCCGAGAAGTCCGGCTATCAGGTCTACCGGGAGCTGCAGATGGACGAGGCCTGCCGCAGCTTGCCGGTCCTCCTGCTGGTCGCGACGGCGGACGCCGGGGACATCACGCGGAGCGTTCCTCCGGCGGAGCGCCTGCTCCCCAAACCCTTCACGGCTCACGACCTGCTGAATCGCGTCCAGAAGGTCCTGGGCTGATCACTTGCCGTAGCGCTCGAACCAGGCGAGCACGCGACGGAGGACATCCTCCCGGTGCCGCGGCTGCTTGATCGGGTGGCCCTCGCCCGGATAGATCACCATCTCGGTCGCCACGCCCGCCTGCTCCAGCGCGCGATGAAACATCTGCCCCATCGGCAGCGGACAACGGCGGTCTTCACGCGCGTGAAGGATCAACGTCGGCGTCCGGACTTCCGCCGCGTACGTGAGCGGACTGTGACGGCGCAGTGCCTCCGCGATCTCCCACGGACGGCCGCCGAACTCCCACTCGATCCAGCTTCGAAGATCGCTCAGTCCCCACATGACGTTCAGGTCGGTGACGGCGTTCACCGCGACGGCGGCCTTGAACTGCCTCGTATGGCCCACGAGCCACGTCGTCGTGAATCCGCCGTAGCTGGATCCGTACACGAACTGCCGTTCCGGATCGGAGAGCTTCTCGCGGACGAGATAGTCCAGGCCGCTCAGCATGTCCCGCATGTCCCCGCCGCCGAAGTCGAAGCGGTCCGCGTCGATGAACTTCTGTCCGTAGCCGGCGCTGCCCCGGTAGTTCGGCTCGAACACCAGGTAGCCGTGCGACGCGAACACCTGGGACACGAAGTTGAATTCCCGAACGGCGCGGCCATGGGGTCCGCCGTGAGGCAGCAGAAGCGTCTTGTACGGCGCTTTGGCGACCTCGGGCGGCGGCAGCGTCAGGATCCCTTCGATCTTCAGCCCTTCGATCTCCCAGGAGACCACCCGGGTGTCCGAGACGGCGCGATCGCGCAGGTAGAGATTCCCGGGCGGGGTGAGATCGGCGCGGCGCTGCATCCGACCGGCGAACCTCATGAGCCCGGCCTTGGGCGACGGCGTCAGCAGAACGCCTTCCCCGGATCTCACATCGACCTTCCAGGTCTCGTTGTTCACGCCCCGTTCGCCGACGTAGACCAGGTGGTTGTCACCGTCCCAGCAGTCGTCGGGCAGCGGAAAGCTCGGGACCGGATTCGCCTGCGCGGCGGCGCCGTGATGATCGTTCACGACGTCCGTCCTCGGTCCGGACTCGCCGAGGGTCACGATGCAGAGGTTGAAGGTGTCGCGATGCGTTCCCTTCCGTGGGACGCCGAGGCAGGCCAGGCGCCGCCCGTCGGGAGAGTAACGCGGGGACACCTCGGGACCGGGGCCCGACGTGAGGGCGCGGACGGCCTTCGACTCGACGTCGATGGCCCAGAGGTCGTAGTTCTTGTTGATGCTGTAGCGGACCGACTCGCGGTCGGCCGTCCGGTTCGCGTGGACCGCGAGGGTGCGGCCGTCGGGGGACCAGTCCGGGCTCCCATACCAGACATCGTCATTCGTGAGCCGGTCGATGCGGCTCGCCGCGGACTTCCCGGGAGTCTTGTCGAGCTGGGCGACCCAGAGCTGGGCAGGCCGGTATCCCGTGTAGCCCTCCCCCTGGTCGGGCCGCAGCACCGTGACGTCCGCCGCCAGTTCCTCCGGCGTGCGCGGGTCGAGCCCGTCGTCGGCCACGAAGGCCAGGCGGCTCCCGTCGGGCGAGAAGACCACCCGCCCGTAGAATCCGTCGGAGAACACGCGGCCGTACGGCTTGTCCGGCCCCGAGAGGGGCAGCGCCTCGCCGCCGTCCGTGGGCAGCACCCAGAGATCCGTCGCCGGGTCCGACTCGGAGGGCACGGAGGGCGTCTGCCTCCATCCCTGCGGGCGGGGACGGGTCGAGTGGAACACGATCCAGCGGCCGTCCGGCGAAAACAGCGGCGAGCGCCCGTCGGGCTCCCCGCGTTCCAGCGCCCGCGCCTTCTCGCGGCTCCCGTCGACAAGCCAGAGCGAGTTCCGCTCCTGCCGCGTCTCGGGGTCGATCCAGGCGCGGACGTAGACCGCCAGCGCCCCGTCCCTCGAGAGCGCGAGCGCCTTCGGAACGTCGCTGCGGTAGAGATCCTCGACGGAGAGGGGCGTCTTCGCCCCCTCCTGCGCGCCGCCGGCGCCCGCCAGGAGGAGAAGAAGAGCGCAGGTCCGGATCTTCATCGACGTTCCCCGCTTACTTCGCCGCCTTGAGATGGCGGTCGAAGAAATCGAGCGCCGCCTTCCAGGCCTTCTCGGCGTCGGCGCCCTTGAACCCGTGCCCCGCTCCCTCGAGGGAAAGGAACTCCACCTCGACTTCCGCGGCCTTCAGCCGGTCGCGCATCCACACGGCCTGCTCGTGGTTCACGTACTTGTCCTCCGTCCCCTGCAGCAGCAGCGTGGGGGCGGCGGCCGGCGTCACCCAGTAGAGCGGGCTGGCCAGGATGTGGCGCCGGTGCTCCTTGCTGTCGTCCCCGCCGAGCCAGAGCGGCAGGACCTCGGCCGCGTCGACGCTCTTGCCGTAGGACTTCGTCAGGTCGCTCGGCCCGTAGTAGTTGACCACGCAGGCGACGCGGCTGGACATCGTGAGATTCCCGCCGTCGCCCTCGAACGACGCGACGCCGCCCGTGACGCCGAGGAACTGTGCCAGGTGGCCGCCGGCCGAATCCCCGATCACGCCGATCCGCTCGGGGTCGATCGAGTACTTCTCCGCGTTCGCGCGGAGCCAGCGCACGGCCGCCTTGCAGTCCTCCACCGCGGCCGGGAATTGCGACTTCGGCGCCAGCCGGTAGGTGATGGTCGCCGCCACGTAGCCGCGCTCCGCGAGGAGCTTGCAGCGCGCGTCCCAGCCCTCGCGCTTCCCCGCCCGGAAGCCGCCGCCGTGGATGCAGAGGATGGCCGGCAGCTTCCCGGAGGCGCTTTTCGGCCTCGCCAGGTCCAGCTGCAGGCTCTCGCCGCCGGGCTTCGCGTACTCGAGGCCCGCCTCGAAGGTGACGTCGTCGGGCGTCCGGCCGTCGGCGAGCGCCGCGGCGGCCAGAAGCAGCCATGCCGGAAGGAGTCGTCGGAGCATCAGAAGATCCCTCGAAAAGGATGCTATCTATACACCCGCTCGGGGGATGCACGTCCCTATTCCGCGCGCGGACGGGAAAGGACGCGCTCTTCGGAATCTACTCCCGCGGCTTGCCCGGCACCGGGACCGGACGGGCCTGATACGGGCCGAAGACGACCTCCTTCGGGCCGAGTTCGAGGGGCGACTTCGAGATCTCGTCCCAGGTGATCTTGCGGCCCGTGTAGGCCGCCTCGCGCCCGAGAATCGCCGTCAGCGTGCTCCCGGCCACCTGCTCTGCCTCGTTGATGGGGTTGCCCGCGCGGAGCGACGTGACGAGATTGCCGTGCTCCGCGACATAGCCGTTGGGCGAAGAGCCCTCGAAGCGCCAGGGGTTCTCTCCCTTGATGACGCCCGCGGCGAGGGACGCCGTTCCTTTCGAGCCGACGACCCGGACCTCGGTCGAATCCGCGACGCTGTTCATCTGTCTTCCCAGGTGGGTGACCGAGATGCCGCCGGGGTACTCGTAGTCCACGGAGATGTGATCGTAGATATTGCCGTAGACCGGCTCGACGCGCTGCGTGCGGCCGCCGACGCCCACCGCCGAGATCGGACGCGCCTTCAGGATCCAGTCGACGACGTCGAGCTGGTGGATGTGCATCTCCACGATGAAGTCGCCGGAGAGCCAGTCATAGTAGAGCCAGTTGCGGAGCTGCCACTCCATGTCGCTCATCCCTTCCTTGCGCTCCACGCTCCAGAGGCCGCCCCCGAAGCGCATGGACCGCACGGCGCGGATCTCGCCGATCTGACCGTCGTGGATGCGCTGCACCGTCTCGCGATGCTTGCGGTCGTATCGCAGGACCGTTCCGGCCAGAACGCCGAGCTTCTTCTCGCGCGACTTCTTTGCCGCGGCGAGGAAGCGCCGGACGCCGACGGGATCGACCGCGATGGGCTTCTCGACGAACACGTGCTTCCCCGCCTCGACCGCCGCCTCGAACTGCGCGGGCCGGAACGCCGGCGGCGTGCAGAGGAGGACGTAATCGACACCCGAGTCGATGAGCTTCTTGTAGGCGTCGAGCCCCGTGAAGCAGTGGGCGTCGTCGACCTTGTAGCCGTCCACGACCGAAAGCGTCTTCCGCGACTTCTGCAGCCGCTCCGGGAAGAGGTCCGCCATCGCGGTGAGCTCGATGTCCGAGGCGCACTGGAGGACGTTCTCCGCGGCGCCGGTCCCGCGGCCGCCGCAGCCGACGAGGCCGACCTTGAGGGGTTGATCGGCGGGCCGCGCGTGGGCCTCGGCTACCGCGGCGGCGGCCAGCGCGCCGGACTTCAGGAATGCCCGTCGGGTGACGTCCATGGAAAGCCCCTCCTCTGGACCGCCGCTCCAGCTGATTAAAGTAGAAAGATACTCTCTTGTTGCCCGAAATCAGGGATCTGCGGCGCAAAAAAAGCGGGGGGTCAGTAGGGGTCGACCTTGAGCTTGAGGAGCGGCGGGAGCGTTTCGGGGTCTAGCGCCGACACCTCCAGGCGCTTGTCCTTCGCGACGGCGGCCGCGAGTCCGGCCACCTGGCCGGTCGTCATCCACACCGGCTCCATCCGGATCACCGACATCGCGATGTGCGTGCACGAGAGCGCGACCGGCACCAGGAGGTTGTCGATCTTCTTCGGCAGCATCGAGGCGAAGGGGATCTGCCCCGGCTGGGCGGGGCCCAGCGCCTTCTTCGGGTACCAGAGCACGCCTTCCATGAAGCCGTCCACCGCGTAGCGGCGGTCGTGGCAGGGGTGGATGTCGAAGGAGTGCTCGCCGATCGCGATCGCGCCCTCGACCTTGGGAGTGCGCCGGGTCTTGGGATCGACCGTGAAGTTCCTCTGCGTGACCCGCGCGCGTCCCTCGATGCGGCGTCCCTGCCTCACGTAGATCTGCCAGGGCCAGTGGCCGTTGTCGGCGAACTCGTCCGCGTGGAGCCCCATGCGACGCCAACGGTCCCGGATGCCGGCCGGCACGCGCGGCTCGTTCTGCAGGAACCACATGAAGCCCGCGACGTGATCGAGGTGGAAGCGCTCCAGGCGCTCGCGGTGACGCCGATTTGCCTCGGGCCAGGCCCAGCTGACGCCCGGGCAGTTGATGGAGGTCAGCGCCTCGATGTCGCCGTTCACCTGGATCTTCCGACGCGGCAGAGGGGTCCCCCAGATGCCCTTCTGGCGCCCGCTCGCGAAATCCTCCAGCAGGGGAAGGAAGTCCGGCAGGTGCTGCTCGTAGGTCGCCGGCTTCTCGAGCGGGATCTTCTTCTCCGGATCGTCCGTGAAGATGCTCCGGGCACAAAAGGCCTGGATCGCCAGGGACGGCTCACCCGTGTCGGACGTCCGGATCTGCTTGCCGGTCTTCCAGTCCATGTAGTGAATGCCGGCGAAGGGCTCGTCGAATTCATCGCGTCCTTCGCGCCCGACCCGGTACGGCACGTTCGCCGCCGCCGCCAGGTCGCCTTCGTAAGTGCCGTCAATGCAGGTCCGCGCGGCAATCCGGATGCGGATGCCTTTCGGGTCCTCGAGCTCGACGCCGCTCACACGCCCGCCGTCGACGCTCGCGCCGACCAAGTGGTGGCCCGGCCGGTACTCCAGCCGATCGCGCTCGCCCTCCAGAAGTCGGGCGAAGGCCCGCTCGGCAACCGACGGCTCGTAATGCCAGCCATCCTGGGTCAGCTTCCAGTCCGGCGAATTCTCACCGATCGTCTTCTGGTACTCGTCGCGCACGAGTCCCACGAATTCCAGCACCAGGCCGCCGAACAGGTCGCGGCGCACCGCGTCGGTCGTCGAGAGCCCGCTCGCGGACATGCCGCCGGGGTGGCCCTTGGGGCACGCGAGCACGACCTTGCAGCCACGCCGCGCGGCCTCGACGGCGGCGGCGACCCCGCCCGGCGTGGAGCCGTAGACGAAGACGTCGCACGTCGTCGGCGCGTCCTGGGCCGAGATCCCGGCCAGGCCGGCGATCGCGGAGACGGCGAGAAACTCTCTGCGGCTGGGGTTCATCACCATTACTAAGCCAGGAGCGACGGGTCCATGACAGAAATCGACGGCCGGCCGCTGAGCGCCATCGCCAGTTCCAGCTCGCCTCGGAGGATGTCCACGACGCGCGCGACGCCCTCCGCACCCCCGACAGCCAGTCCGTACGCGTAGGGGCGCCCGATCAGGACCGCGGACGCGCCCAGCGCCAGCGCCTTGAGGACGTCCGTGCCCCGCCGGATCCCGCCGTCGACCAGCACCGGGATGCGCCGGGAGACCCGGGCGGCGACGTCGCGCAGCGCGTCGATCGTCGCCATCGCGGTGTCGAGGTTCCGACCGCCGTGGTTGGAGACGATGATCCCGTGGACGCCGAGGCTCACGGCCTGCTCGGCGTCGTCGGGATGGAGGATTCCTTTGAGCAGCACCGGCACGGAGCTCATCTTGAGGAACTCCTCGATCTGTTTCCAGGTCACCGAAACGCGCCTGGAGCTCGCGACGGAGGACGACGACAGCTTTGTCCGCCGGGCCTTCAGGGTCTGAGGGTTCATCGGAAGGCTCAGCTGGGGCGGCAGGGTGAAGCCCGAGCGCTGCTCGCGGTTGCGGGCGCCGACCGCGGGAGTGTCGACCGTGACGCAGAGGGCCTTGCAGCCCGCCGCCGCGGCGCGGGCGACGATCTCCCGGTTCACGCCCATGTCGGACTGCACGTAGAGCTGGAACCAGAGCGGCGCGGTCGTCGCGCGCGCGATCTCCTCGACCGAGGTGGTCGCGCTGGAGCTGACGACGTAGAGGGCGCCCGAGGAGGCCGCCCCCTTGGCGGCGGCGATCTCACCGTCGCGGTGGAAGAGCTTCTGGTACGCGAGCGGCGCCAGCAGGATGGGATGAGGCAGGTCGAGCCCGAAGAGCGTGACGCGGGTGTCGACCGTCGAGACGTCCACCAGGGCGCGGGGGCGCAGGCGGAGGCGTTCGTAGGCGTCGCGGTTCCAGCGGATCGTGATCTCGTCGGCGGCGCCGCCGGCCAGGAAGTCGAAGGTCGCGGCCGGAAGTTTGCGCCGGGCCGCGTCTTCGTAATCCTGGAGCGCCACCGGCTCCGGCGCCTTCCCTCGACCCCGTTTCATCCGCGACCAAGCTACCTCAAGGGAGGACCCGGAACAACTTCCGAGTGCAGGTGTTTGTAGTATCTGATTGTCCGGGCTCTTCGAGCCCGAACGGGAGACTACAG
>Ga0310812_10000335_pt1 | contig 18849 bp, 15 predicted proteins | sample NN3metagenome_FD_205747 | JGI IMG/M metagenome (GOLD analysis project Ga0310812, IMG submission 205747) | Soil microbial communities from experimental microcosm in Duke University, North Carolina, United States - NN3 | ecosystem: Engineered > Artificial ecosystem > Soil microcosm > Unclassified...
CGTGATCGCCGCCGTCAACGTCGTCTTCCCGTGATCGATGTGCCCAATCGTCCCCACGTTCACGTGCGGCTTCGACCGATCAAACTTCGCCTTGGCCATGTTCCTCTCCTGTGGAAGCGCGCTAGCGGGAACCGGCGCGCGGGGCGGCTTTGCCCGCGACCTTCGCCATGATCTCTTCGGCGATCGGGCGCGGCACCTCCTCGTAGCGGGCGAACTGCATGGTGTAGGTCGCCCGCCCCTGGGTCATCGAGCGGACGTCCGTCGCGTAGCCGAACATCTGACCGAGGGGCACGTTCGCCCGGATCACCTGGGCGGTGGCGCGAGCGTCCATCGAGATGATCTTGCCGCGCCGGCTGTTGAGGTCGCCGACCACCGCGCCCTGGAACTCGGTGGGGGTCACGACCTCCACGTCCATGACCGGCTCGAGGAGCACGGGCTTCGCCCTCTTGGCCGCCTCCTTGAAGCCCATGGAGCCGGCGATCTTGAACGCCATCTCGTTGGAGTCGACCTCGTGGTAGCTCCCGTCGGTCAGGGCGACCTTGAGATCCACCATCGGATAGCCGGCGAGGATGCCCGTCTCCGCCGCTTCCTTGACGCCCTTCTCCACCGCGGGCACGTACTCGCGCGGGATCGCGGGGCCCTTGAGCTTGTTCTCGAAGACGATACCGGACCCGACCTCGGAGGGCTCGATCTCGAGCCATACGTCGCCGTACTGTCCGCGGCCACCGGTCTGCCGCACGAACCGCCCCTGCGCCTCCGCCTTGCTCCGGATCGTCTCGCGATAGGCGACCTGCGGCTTGCCGACGTTCGCCTCGACCTTGAACTCGCGCAGGAGGCGGTCGACGATGATCTCGAGGTGCAGCTCGCCCATCCCGTGGATGAGCGTCTGATTGGTCTCGGGATCCACGTTGACCTTGAACGTCGGGTCCTCGAGGGCGAGCCGGGCGAGCGAGAGCCCGAGCTTCTCCTCGTCGGCCTTGGTCTTGGGCTCGATCGCCACCGCGATGACCGGGGTGGGGAAGTCCATCGACTCGAGCACGATCGCCTTGTTGGGATCGCACAGGGTGTCGCCGGTGCGGGTGTCCTTCAAGCCCACCACCGCCGCGATGTCGCCCGCGGACACCGACTCGATGTCCTCGCGGTCGTTGGCGTGCATGCGGACGAGGCGGCCCACGCGCTCCCGCTTCTCGCGGGTCGAATTGTAGACGCCGGAGCCCGAGTTGAGCGTCCCGGAGTACACGCGCACGAACACCAGCTGGCCCACGAACTTGTCGTTCATGATCTTGAAGGCCAGCGCGGAGAACGGCGCCGAGGGATCGGCGTTGCGGCTGTCCGGCTCGCCGGTTTCCGGGTCGATCCCCTTCACCGACGGGATGTCCAGGGGCGACGGCAGGAAGTCCACGACGGAGTCGAGCATGGGCTGCACGCCCTTGTTCTTGAACGACGCGCCCGCGATGACCGGGAAGATCTTCATGCTGATGGTGCCGGCGCGCGCGGCGGCGCGGATCTCGTCCGTCGTGATCTTCTCGCCCCCGAGGTACTTCTCCATGAGGTGGTCGTCCACCTCGGCGAGGCCCTCGAGCATCTTCTCCCGGTACTCCTTCACCTGTTCCTTCATGTCGGCGGGAACCGCCTCGGTGGTGAACTTCTGGCCGAGGCTCTCGTCGTCGGTCCAGACGTAGGCGATCTCGTCGATGAGGTTGACCACCCCGCGGAAGCCGTCCTCGCGGCCGATGGGCAGCTGGATCGGCACCGCGTGGGCGCCCAGCCGGTCCTTCAGCATGGCGAGGCAGCGGAAATAGTCCGCGCCGACCCGGTCCATCTTGTTGACGTACACGATGCGCGGCACCCGGTACTTGTCGGCCTGCCGCCACACCGTCTCCGTCTGCGGCTCCACACCGGACACCGCGTCGAGGATGGCGATGGCGCCGTCGAGAACCCGGAGAGACCGCTCGACCTCCATGGTGAAGTCCACGTGGCCGGGGGTGTCGATGATGTTGATGCGGCAGTCCCGCCAGAAGCTCGTCGTCGCGGCGGACGTGATGGTGATGCCGCGCTCCTGCTCCTGGACCATCCAGTCCATGGTCGCGGTGCCCTCGTGCACCTCGCCGATCTTGTACGACCGGCCGGTGTAGTAGAGCACCCGCTCGGTGGTGGTGGTCTTCCCGGCATCGATGTGGGCCATGATGCCGATGTTCCGGGTCTTCTCCAGCGGGTACTGCGTCTCCACGGCCACGCTCTCTTCCCTTGTCCCGGTGCCGCGCTCGTCTCAACAGAAGCGCGGAGGGGGGCCGAGGTCTCGGCCCCCCTCCGCTTCTTCCGAACGCTACCAGCGATAATGCGCGAACGCCTTGTTGGCCTCCGCCATCTTGTGAGTGTCTTCTCGCTTCTTGACCGCCGACCCGCGATTGTTCGCCGCGTCCAGCAGCTCACCTGCGAGCTTCTCCGCCATGCTCTTCTCCGACCGACGCCGCGCGGAGCCGATCAGCCACCGCATGGACAGCGCCACCCGGCGCTCCGGCCGGACTTCGACCGGCACCTGATAGGTGGAGCCGCCGACCCGGCGCGACTTCACCTCGACGGCGGGCTTGCAGTTGTCCACCGCCGACTTGAACAGCTTCAGCGCGTCCTGCTTCGCCCGGTCCTCCATGGCGCCGAGGGCCGAATACATGATGTGCTCGGCGGTGCTCTTCTTGCCGCCGTACATCATCATGTTCACGAACTTCGCCACGAGCCGGCTCCCGTACTTGGGGTCCGGGAGGATCTCCCGATGAGTCGCACCTGCCCGCCGCATCCTAGCCTCCGCCGCCCTTCGGCTGCTTGGCGCCGTACTTCGACCGGCTTTGCTTCCGTCCCGCCACGCCCGCGGTGTCCAGCGAGCCGCGGATGATGTGATACCGGATGCCGGGGAGGTCCTTCACGCGGCCCCCGCGGATGAGCACGATGGAATGCTCCTGCAGGTTGTGCCCGACTCCGGGGATGTACGAGGTCACTTCCAGCCCGTTGGTGAGCCGGACCCGCGCCACCTTGCGAAGGGCGGAGTTCGGCTTCTTCGGGGTGGTCGTGTAGACGCGGATGCAGACGCCCCGCTTCTGCGGACACGCCTCCATCGCGGGCGTCTTCGACTTCTTCCGCACCGCCTCGCGGCCCTTCCTCACCAGCTGATTGATCGTCGGCATGGCTCTCCGTTACCGTTTATAGCGCCAAAACCCTAACTTTATAACCGAGCAACCCGTCTCTGTCAAGTTTTACGCTAGTTTCCGCGTTCCTGGGCCCGGGGCGGGTTATCCCGCCTGGGCGACCTCGTCGGAGTCCCCATCCATGGGGGGCTCCTCCACCGCCACCGCCACCTCCGCCACTGGCTCGTCGCCGCCCTGGCTCACCACCTCGGCCCGGGTGTAATTGCTGAGGCCGGTCCCGGCCGGAATGAGCCGGCCGACGATGACGTTTTCCTTCAGGCCCCGCAGGTCGTCGGTCTTGCCGCTGATCGCGGCCTCGGTCAGCACCCGAGTGGTCTCCTGGAACGACGCGGCCGAGATGAAGCTGTCGGTGCTGAGCGACGCCTTGGTGATGCCCAGGAGCACGGGCTTGGCCGTGGACGGGGGCTTCCCCGCCGCCTGGGCCTTCTCGTTCTCCTCCTGGAAGACGAACTTGTCGACCAGCTCGCCGACCACGAAGTCGGTGCCGCCAACCTCCTCGATCCGCACCCGCCGCAGCATCTGGCGGACGATGATCTCGATGTGCTTGTCGTTGATGGTGACGCCCTGGAGGCGGTAGACCTCCTGGACCTCGTTCACGAGGTAGCGCTGCAGCTCCCGGTCACCCAGCACGGCGAGATAGTCGTGCGGGTTCGGCGAGCCATCCATCAGGGCCTCGCCGGCCTTGACCCGGTCGCCCTCGTGCACCGCGATGTGCTTGCCGCGCGGGATGAGGTATTCCTTGGTCTCCCCGTCGTCCGCGCGGATGACGATCTTGCGCATGCCCTTCACGAAGCCGGCGAACTCCACCGCCCCGTCGATCTCCGTGATGACCGCCTGCTCCTTGGGCTTGCGGGCCTCGAAGAGCTCGGCGACACGGGGCAGACCGCCGGTGATGTCCTTGGTCTTGGTCGCCTCGCGTGGGATCTTCGCGATGATGTCGCCCTGGAAGATCTCCTGCCCGTCGGCCACGAGGAGGTGGGCGCCCACCGGCAGCATGTAGCGGCCGCGGGTCTCGCCGAGCGAGTCCTGGGGTCCGATGCTCTCGATGCCCCGCGCCTCCTTGACGGACACTCGAGGCTGGAGCTTGCCTTCCTGGTCCTCGATGATGACTCGCTGGGCGAGGCCGGTGACCTCGTCGATGACCTCGCGGATCGTCACGCCTTCCACGATGTCCCGCAGCGCGATGGCGCCGCTGAACTCGGTGGGGATCGGCGTGTTGAAGTTGTCCCACTCCACGAGCTTCTGGCCCGGCCTCACCCGGTCGCCGTCCTTGATCTTGATGCGCGCGCCCGTGACCACCGGGTAGCGCTCGCGCTCGCGGCCGCGGTCGTCGGCCACGATGATCTCGCCGCTCCGGTTCAGGACCACGATGTCCCCGTCCCGGTTCACAACCGACCGGATGTTGTGGTGCCGCACCACCCCCGCCGCCTTCGCGATGTGCTCGGAGGCCGCCGCCACGCCGCTCGCGGTGCCGCCGATGTGGAAGGTCCGCATCGTCAGCTGGGTGCCCGGCTCGCCGATGGACTGCGCGGCGATGATCCCCACCGCCTCCCCGAGCTCGGCGAGGCGTCCGGTGCCGAGGTTCCGCCCGTAGCACATGACGCAGATGCCGCGCTTGGTGTCGCAGGTCAGCGCGGAGCGAATGCGCACGCGCTCGAGACCGGAATCCTCGATCTTCTGCGCCAGCTCTTCGTTGATCTCGGTGGTGGACTGCACGATGATCTCGCCGGTGAGGGGATCCCGCACGTCCTCTGCGGAGACCCGGCCGAGGATCCGGTCGCTGAGCGACTGGATGATGTTACCGCCCTCGAACAGCGGCGAGGCCTCGATGTACTTGACGGTGCCGCAGTCGTACTCCGACACGATGACGTCCTGGGACACGTCGACGAGCCGCCGGGTCAGATAGCCGGAGTCGGCGGTCTTGAGCGCGGTGTCGGCCAGGCCCTTTCGCGCGCCGTGCGTCGAGGTGAAGTACTCGAGCACGGTGAGCCCCTCGCGGAAGTTCGACGTGATGGGCGTCTCGATGACCTCGCCGGAGGGCTTGGCCATGAGGCCCCGCATGCCCGCGAGCTGCCGGATCTGCTGCTTGGAGCCCCGGGCGCCCGAGTCCGCCATCATGTAGATGGGGTTGAACTCGCCTTCCTCCGCGCGCCCCTCCATCTCCTTGAAGAGATCCTCGGCGATCTGCTCGGTCACGTGCGCCCAGATGTCGATGACCTTGTTGTAGCGCTCGCCGTTGGTGATCACGCCGTCCTGGTACTGCTGCTCCACCTCGGCGACCTGGCGCCGGGCGTTCTCGATGATGCGGCCCTTGGACGAGGGCGCGAGCATGTCGCCGATGCCGATGCTGAGCCCCGACATCGTCGCGTAGCGGAAGCCGATGTCCTTGAGGTCGTCGAGGAAGGCCACGGTGGCCTCCTGGCCGAGCCGGTTGTAGCACTGGGTCACCAGGTTCCCGATCTCCCGCTTCTTGAGCTCGCGGTTCTCGAACCGCAGCGGGGCCGGGACCACGTCGTTGAGGAGGGTGCGCCCCACCGTGGTCTCGATGATGCCCCCGTTCCACCGGAGGCGGATGCGGGCCTGGAGGTCCACGTCCTCGTTGTCGTAGGCGATGCGCACCTCTTCCGAGTCCGCGAAGAGGCGGCCCTCACCCTTGGCGCCGGGGCGCTCCTTGGTGAGGTAGTAGATGCCGAAGACCATGTCCTGAGTGGGTACCGCCACCGGCGCCCCGTTGGAGGGCGACAGGATGTTGTTGGAGGACAGCATCAGCACCTGCGCCTCCATCTGCGCTTCCATGGAGAGCGGCACGTGCACCGCCATCTGGTCGCCGTCGAAGTCCGCGTTGAACGCAGTGCAGACGAGCGGGTGGATCTCGATGGCCTTGCCTTCGACGAGGATGGGCTCGAAAGCCTGGATGCCGAGCCGGTGCAGCGTGGGGGCCCGGTTGAGGAGGATCGGGTGCTCCTTGATGACCTCCTCGAGGATGTCCCACACCTCGGGGCGCTCCTTCTCCACGTACTTCTTCGCCGCCTTGATCGAGGAGGCGAGCCCGCGCTCCTCGAGCTTGCGGAGGATGAACGGCTTGAAGAGCTCCACCGCCATCTTCTTGGGTAGCCCGCACTGATGGAGCTTGAGGTACGGCCCCACCACGATGACCGAGCGGCCCGAGTAGTCGACACGCTTGCCGAGCAGGTTCTGGCGGAACCGGCCCTGCTTGCCCTTGAGCGTGTCGGAGAGCGACTTCAGCGGCCGGTTGTTGGGGCCGGTGATGACGCGGCCGCGGCGGCCGTTGTCGAACAGCGCGTCCACCGCTTCCTGGAGCATCCGCTTCTCGTTGCGGATGATGATCTCCGGCGCCTTGAGCTCCATGAGCCGCTTCAGCCGGTTGTTCCGGTTGATGACGCGGCGATAGAGGTCGTTGAGGTCGGAGGTCGCGAAGCGCCCGCCGTCCAGCGGCACGAGCGGCCGCAGCTCGGGCGGGATCACGGGCAGGACCTCGAGGATCATCCACTCCGGCTGGTTGCCGGACTTGAGGAACGCCTCGATGACCTTGAGCCGCTTGACGATCTTCTTGCGCTTCTGCGCGGAGGTCTCCACCCCCATCTGCGCGCGCAGCTCGCGGGCGAGGGTGTCGAGGTCCATCCCGCGAAGCATCTCGCGGATGGCCTCCGCGCCCATCCCGGCGGAGAAGGCGTCGTGGCCGTGCTCGTCCTGGAGCTTCCGCGCGCGGTCCACCGCGAGGAGATCACGCACCTTGAGCCCGGGCACCTTCCCCGGATCGATCACCACGTACTCCTCGAAGTAGAGAATCTTCTCCAGCTCGCGGAGCGACATGTCGAGGAGCTGGCCGATGCGCGAGGGCAGCCCCTTGAAGAACCACACGTGGGACACCGGCGAGGCGAGCTCGATATGGCCCATGCGCTCGCGGCGCACCCGCGCCCGACGCACCTCCACACCGCACTTGTCGCACACCACCCCGGCGAACTTCATCCGCTTGTACTTGCCGCACGCGCACTCGTAGTCCTTGGTGGGGCCGAAGATGCGGGCGCAGAAGAGGCCGTCCCGCTCGGGCTTGAACGTGCGGTAGTTGATGGTCTCGGGCTTCTTCACCTCACCGTGCGACCACTCGCGAATCTTCTGCGGCGACGCCAGCTTGATCCGGATGGCGCCGAACGTCATCGGCTTCGGATGCCGATCGAGGATTCCCCACAGATCCTTGGCGGGCTTGTCCTCACGCACCAGGCTGCCGAAAGGCCGGTCCGTCAGCATTCGTTGACTCTCCCTTAATTGGCCTGCGAAGGCTTCTTAGCGTCCTTGGGGATCAGCTCCACGTCGAGGGCCAGGCTCTGCAGCTCCTTCACGAGCACGTTGAACGACTCGGGTGTGCCCGGCTCGAGGAAGTTCTCTCCCTTGACGATCGCTTCATAGATCCGGTTGCGACCCTCCACGTCGTCCGACTTCACCGTCAGCATCTCCTGCAGCGTGTGGGCCGCCCCGTACGCTTCGAGCGCCCAGACTTCCATCTCGCCGAACCGCTGGCCGCCGAACTGCGCCTTGCCGCCCAGCGGCTGCTGGGTCACCAGCGAGTAGGGCCCGATGGAGCGGGCGTGCATCTTGTCGTCGACCAGGTGCGCGAGCTTGAGCATGTAGATCTGGCCCACCGTCACTTCCTGGTGGAACGGCTTGCCGGTGCGGCCATCGTTGAGGGTGGTCTTGCCGGAGTTCGGCAGCCCCGCCTGCGCGAGGTGCCCCTTGATCTCGTCCTCGGTGGCCCCGTCGAACACCGGGCTCGCCACCCACATGCCGAGGGCGCGGGCGGCCCAGCCGAGGTGCGTCTCGAGGATCTGTCCCACGTTCATCCGGGACGGCACGCCGAGGGGGTTCAGCACGATCTCCACCGGCGTCCCGTCGGGCAGATACGGCATGTCCTCCTCGGGGAGCACGCGCGAGACCACGCCCTTGTTGCCATGGCGGCCCGCCATCTTGTCGCCCACCGAGAGCTTGCGCTTCACCGCCACGTACACCTTCACCATCTTGATGACGCCGGGCGGGAGGTCGTCCCCGCGGCGCAGCCGACCTACGCGCTCCTCGAGCATGCGCTCGAACACCGCGATGTCCTCGTCGGCCGCTTCCTCGATCCGGCGGATCGTCGCGGCCAGGCCTTCGTCCTCCTTGATGCGGATCTTCTTGAGCTCCGCCCACGAGAAGTTGTCCAGCTCCGGGCGATCGATCCGGTCGCCCTTCTTGCCGAGCCGCTCTTTGTTGATGGGGTCGACGAGGTCGATGACCAGGGTCTTCCCCACCAGCAGGTTCTTGAGCTTCTGGTCGCGCTCGAGCTCGACGGTGGAGACCTCCTCCTGGTAGTCCTTCTCCAGGCCGGCGATCTCCTCGTCCTCGATGGACTTCGCCCGGTCGTCCTTGTCGATGCCCCGGCGCGAGAACACCTTGACGTCCACCACCGTGCCCTCGATGCCGGGCGGCACGGTGAGCGAGGTGTCACGCACGTCGCCCGCCTTCTCGCCGAAGATCGCGCGGAGCAGCTTCTCCTCCGGGGTGAGCTGGGTCTCGCCCTTCGGGGTGATCTTGCCGACGAGGATGTCCCCCGCCTTGACCTTGGCCCCGATGCGCACGATGCCGGACTCGTCGAGATCCTTCAGCGCCTCCTCGGAGACGTTGGGGATGTCCCGGGTGACCTCTTCCTTGCCCAGCTTGGTGTCGCGTGCCTGGACCTCGAACTCCTCGATGTGGATCGAGGTGTAGCGGTCGTCCTTGACGAGGCGCTCCGACACCAGGATCGCGTCCTCGAAGTTGTACCCGCCCCACGGCATGAAGGCGACGAGCACGTTGCGTCCCAGCGCGAGCTCACCCTGCTCCGTCCCCGGCCCGTCCGCGATGACGTCGCCGGCCTGGATGCGGTCGCCCTTCTTCACGATGGGCTTCTGGTTGATGCAGGTGTTCTGGTTCGAGCGCCGATACTTGGTCAGCTTGTAGATGTCCAGCGGAAGATCGGCCACCGGGTCGGTCTTCTTCGACCGGCTTTCGACTCTGACCAGAATTCGGTTCGCCGACACGTACTCCACGACCCCGGGCCGCTTGGCCACGATCACCGCGCCCGAGTCGCGGGCGACGATGTGCTCCATGCCGGTGCCCACCAGCGGGGCCTCCGGCTGGAGGAGGGGGACCGCCTGCCGCTGCATGTTCGACCCCATGAGGGCCCGGTTGGCGTCGTCGTTCTCGAGGAACGGCACCATCGCCGCCGCCACCGACACCAGCTGCTTGGGCGACACGTCGATGTAGTGAAGCTCCTCCGGGGGCACCATCCGGTAGTCGCCGCCCTTTCGCGCCGACACCCGCTCGCTCACGAAGCGGTTTTTGCCGTCAAGCTCCGCCGTTGCTTGGGCGATGACGTACTTCTCCTCCTCGTGGGCGGTGAGGTACTGCTCCTTCTCGTCGGTCACCACCCCGTTCATCACCCGCCGGTACGGCGTCTCGATGAAGCCGAACTCGTTGATGCGCGCGTAGGTCGAGAGCGAGGAGATCAGGCCGATGTTCGGGCCTTCCGGCGTCTCGATGGGGCAGATGCGGCCGTAGTGCGTGGGATGGACGTCGCGCACCTCGAATCCCGCCCGCTCGCGGCTGAGACCGCGGGGGCCGAGGGCGGACAGCCGCCGCTTGTGGGTCAACTCGGCGAGGGGGTTCGTCTGGTCCATGAACTGCGACAGCTGCGAGGACCCGAAGAACTCCTTCACCACCGCCGACACCGGCTTGGCATTGATCAGGTCGTGAGGCATGAGGTTGGCGATGTCCGAGATGGACATGCGCTCCTTCACCGCCCGCTCCATGCGGGTGAGGCCCACCCGGAACTGGTTCTCCAGGAGCTCGCCGACCGAGCGCACGCGGCGGTTGCCGAGGTGGTCGATGTCGTCGGTGGGCTTGCTGCCCAGCTTGACCTGGAGGAGGTAGCGCACCACCGCGCGGATGTCGTCGGTGCGCAGGGTCTTGAGATTGAGGTCGGCGTTGGTCTCCAGCTTCTTGTTGATCATGAAGCGGCCGACCCGCGCGAGGTCGTAGCGCCGCGGGTCCATGAACATTCCCCGGAAGAGCGCCCGGGCGGAGTCCACCGTGGGCGGATCGCCGGGACGCAGCCGCCGATAGATCTCGACCAGGGCCTCGTCGGGGTCCTTCGAGTGGTCACGCGCCAGCGTCTCGTAGATGGAGGCGTCCACCTTGCCCGGGATCACTACCAGCAGCTTGAAGGGGGCGATCTTGCGCGCGGCGATCTGGCTCAGCAGGGTGGAGGTCAGCTCGGCGTTGGCCTCCACCAGCACCTCACCGGTCTCCGAGTCCACCACACGGCTTGCCGTGCGGCGGCCCACCAGCGACTCCGCCCGCACCGGGATCTTCTCGACGCCCGCTTCCTTCAGCCGCTCGATCGCCTTGGCGTTGAGGGTCTTGCCCGCCTGGACGATAACCTCCTTGGCCCGCGAAGGCTTGAGGTCCTCCGCCGCCTTGGTGCCCGCGTGGGCCTCCGCGCTGAGGCGCACCCACGCCATGCGGTCCTCGAAGGAGAGCACTTCCTCGAGGTCGTAGAACATGGCCAGGATCTCCTCGTCGCTGAGGATGTCCTGGGGCTTGCGGCAGCCGCGCTCGAGGAACCAGAAGGCGCGCAGGTACGCGGTGGCCGACATCTTCCGCCGGCGGTCCACCCGCACGTGGAGGAGGTCGTTGGCGTCGAACTCGAATTCCACCCAGGACCCGCGGTAGGGGATGACCCGGGCAGAGTGCAGGAGCTTCCCGGAGGCGACGGTCTTGCCCTTGTCGTCGTCGAAGAATACGCCGGCGGAGCGCTGGAGCTGGGACACCACCACGCGCTCGGTGCCGTTGATGATGAACGTGCCCTTCTCGGTCATCAGCGGCAGCTCGCCCAGGTACACCTCCTGGCCGCGCTGCTCCCGCATGGTGCGCGTCTTCGCCTCCTTGTCGTGGTCGTAGACCACGAGGCGGAGCGTCACCTTGAGCGGGATGGCGAAGGTCATGCCGCGGTCATGGCACTCCTCCACCGTGTACTTGGGATCCCCGAAATGGTAGCTGTCGAACTCCAGCTCGGCATTCCCGTTGTAGTCGGCGATGGGGAAGACGGACTTGAACACTGCCTGGAGTCCGACTTCCTCGCGGCGCTCGGGCGCCACGTCCTTCTGCAGGAACTGCTCGTACGACTGCCGCTGGATCTCGATGAGATTCGGGATCTTGACGGTAGACGGAATCTTCCCGAAGTCCTTGCGGGACCGGCGCCCGCACTGGATCGTGCCTGCCATACTCCCTCCGCGCTATGAAAGTTCGTCGCTCGCACGCAATGACGTCAACGAGCTATCGCCGCTTCCGCACGGAGGTATTACTTGACCTCGACGGTGGCCCCGACCTCCTCGAGCTTCTTCTTCATGTCGCCCGCTTCCGCCTTGGCGATCTTTTCCTTCACCGGCTTGGGGGCGCCGTCCACGAGGTCCTTGGCCTCCTTGAGCCCCAGCCCGGTCAGCTCGCGCACCACCTTGATGACCTGGATCTTCTTGTCGCCCGCCGCGGAGAGGATCACGTCGAACTCCGTCTTCTCCTCGGCCGCGGCCGCGCCGGCCGCCGCCCCGCCGCCGCCCGCCGCCGGGGCGGCCACCGCGACCGCCGCCGCCGACACGCCCCACTTCTCCTGCAAGAGCTTCGAGAGCTGGGCCGCCTCGAGCAGCGTGAGTCCGTCCAGCTTCTCGGCAATCTCTTCGATGTTCGTCGCCATGTGTCCTCGGCCTCCGTTGATGCTGCTGTTGATGGTTCTGATAGGGAGCTGCGCTACTCCGCGGCGCCCTGCTTGCTCCTGGCTTCGAGCACGCGAACGAGCTCACCCTGCACCGCGGTGAGCAGCGTGACGATCTTCCCCATGGGCCCCTGCACCGCGCCCACGAGCTGGGCGCGGAGGGCATCCTTCGACGGCAGATCCGCGAGCGACTTGAGGGCCGCGGGCTCCAGGACTTTCCCCTCGACGATGCCCACCTTGATGGTGAGGGCGGGGTTATTCCTCAGGAAGGCCTGCAGGGCCTTCGCCACCGGCACCGGATCCTTCTTCGTGTAGGCGACCCCGGTGGGCCCGGTGAGGTGATTCCCCAGCCCGTCGAGCGGCGAGCCCTTGATCGCGATGCGCGCCAGTCGGTTCTTCACCACCTTGTACTCGGCGGCGGCGCCTTTGAGCTGCTTGCGCAGGTCGGAGAGCTGGCGGACGGTCAGACCCCGGTACTCGGTCAGCACCGCGGTCTGCACCCCGCTGAACCGCTCCTTCAGCTCCGCGACGCTTTCCGTATTCTGAGCATTCGCCACGATCGGCTCCTTATACCGGCTTCTTGAACAGCGTCGCCACGCGCTGCACGTCGACCTTGATGCCCGGGCTCATCGTGGACGAGACCGTGATGGACCGGAGGTACTGGCCCTTGGCCGCGGCGGGCTTGGCACGGACGATGGCCTCGAGCAGGGCGAGCGCGTTGGCGGAGATCTGCTCCGTCGAGAAGGAACGCTTCCCCACCGGCACGTGCACGTTGCCGGCCTTGTCCACGCGGAACTCGACCTTACCCGCCTTCGCCTCACGCACCGCGCGCCCGATGTCGAAGGTCACGGTGCCGAGCTTCGGGTTCGGCATGAGCCCCCGCGGGCCCAGCACCTTGCCGAGCCGGCCCACCTGGCCCATGAGATCGGGGGTGGCGATGGCGGAGTCGAACTCGAGCCAGCCACCCTGCACCCGCTCCACGAGGTCCTCGGCGCCGACCACATCCGCGCCCGCCTCGCGCGCCTCCCGCTCCTTCTCGCCCTTCGCGAACACCGCGACCCGCACCGCCTTGCCGATGCCGTGCGGCAGCACCACCGCGCCGCGCACCATCTGGTCGGCGTGCTTGGGATCGACGCCCAGGCGCAGCGACAGGTCGACCGTCTCGTCGAACTTGGCGCGCGGGAGCTTGCCGAGGACATCCATCGCCTCCTCGACGCCCAGCTCCTTCACGCCGTCGTACAGCGCGCTCGCCGTCTTCTGGCGCTTCGTCAGTGCCGGCATGTCAAATAATCTCCATATCCGTTCGCCTCGCCTTGCGGCGGCGGCTCACCCAACCACTTCAATGCCCATGCTGCGGGCGGTGCCTTCGACGGTGCGCATCGCCGACTCGATGGAGTCGGTGTTGAGGTCCACCAGCTTGGTCTGGGCGATCTCCCGGACCTGCGCCTTCGTGACCTTGCCGATCTTGTCCTTGTGCGGCACCGCGGACGCCTTCGCGATGCCCGCCGCCCGCTTCAGGAGCACCGCCGCCGGGGGCGTCTTCACGACGAACGTGAAGGAGCGATCCTGGTAGATCGTCACCACCACGGGGAGGATCAGCCCCTCCTGGCTGTTCGTCTGCGCGTTGAAGCCCTTGCAGAACTCCATGATGTTGACCCCGTGCTGGCCGAGCGCGGGGCCCACCGGCGGCGAGGGGTTGGCCTTCCCCGCCGGAATCTGGAGCTTCACCATCGCCTGAACCTTCTTCGCCATGTCAGAGCCTTTCGACCTGGTAGTACTCGAGCTCCACGGGCGTCATCCGTCCGAAGATGGCCACCATGACCTTGAGCTTCCCGCGCTCTGGGTTGAGGTCGTCGATGGAGCCCTGGAAGTTCACGAACGGGCCCTCGATGACGCGCACCTTGTCGCCCTTCTGGAACGTCGACTTGAGCTTCGGCTTCTCCGCGCCCTCCTCCATCTGGCGGAGGATCCCGTCCACCTCGTCAGCGGGCAGGGGCACCGGCTTGGCCCCCGAGCCCACGAACCCCGTCACCTTCGGCGTCGAGCGCACGAGGTGCCAGGTGTCGTCGGTGAGCTCCATCTCCACCAGGAGGTAGCCGGGGAAGAACTTCTGCTCGATCTCGATCTTCTTGCTCTTCCGGATTTCCCGCACCTTCTCGGTCGGCACCACCACCCGGCCGATCATCTCGGACAGGCCGAAGATCTTGGCGCGCGACTCGATCGCCTGCGCCACCTTGTTCTCGAACCCCGAGTAGGTGTGCACGACGAACCACTGCTTCGGCTTGGTCGTGGTCTCGGACTCGCTCATTTCAGGATCTTCTCCACGATGCGCGAGAGGCTGATGTCCACGGCGCCCAGGAAGAAGGCCAGCACGAAGACCACCACCACCACGACCACGGTGGAGTTCGCCACGTCGGCGCGGCTCGGCCACGTGACCCGCCGGAATTCCGCCGCCACCTCGCGGAAGAACTGCTGGACCCGCCTCAGGAACTCCATGTCCTCTCTTCTTCTCTTGCTCGCGCTGGTCGTCTTCGCTCGCGCTTCAAAACTGGCAGGCGTGGAGGGATTCGAACCCCCATCCCCTGGATTTGGAGTCCAGTGCTCTAGCCGTTAGAGCTACACGCCTCCGAGTCGATTCCGCTCCGCTACTTCGATTCCTTGTGCGCCACGTGCTTCCGACACCACTTGCAGAACTTCTTGATCTCCATCCGGTCGGGATGCGTCCGCCGGTTCTTGGTCGTCGAATAGTTGCGCCGCTGACAGCTCGTGCACGCGAGGGAGATGATGTCGCGCATGGCCTACTCCACGATCTCCGCCACCACGCCCGCGCCCACCGTCCGGCCCCCCTCCCGAATCGCGAACCGCAGCTCCTTCTCCATCGCCACCGGCTGGATCAACTCGATCGCCATCGTCACGTTGTCCCCCGGCATCACCATCTCCACCCCCTGCGGCAGCGTGCACACCCCCGTCACGTCCGTCGTCCGGAAGTAGAACTGCGGCCGGTACCCGTTGAAGAACGGCGTGTGCCGCCCCCCCTCGTCCTTCCCCAGCACGTACACCTCCGCCTTGAACTTCTTGTACGGCTTGATCGACGCCGGCTTGGCCAGCACCTGCCCCCGCTCCACCTCGTCCTTATCGATGCCGCGGAGCAGGGCCCCAATGTTGTCCCCCGCCTGCCCTTCATCGAGCAGCTTCCGGAACATCTCCACCCCCGTCACCACCGACTTCTTCGTCTCCACCTGCATCCCCACGATCTCGACCTCTTCCCCCACCTTCACGATCCCCCGCTCCACTCGCCCCGTCACCACCGTGCCCCGCCCCGTAATCGTGAAAATGTCCTCGATCGGCATCAGAAACGGCTTGTCCACCGGCCGCGGCGGCGTCGGAATGTAGCTGTCCACCGCATCCATCAGCTCCCAAATGCACTTGGCCGCCGTCGCATCCTCCGGCTTCTCCATCGCCCCCAGCGCCGACCCCCGAATCACCGGAATCTCGTCCCCCGGAAACTGGTACTTCTTCAACAGCTCCCGCACCTCCAGCTCCACCAGATCCAAAATCTCCGGATCGTCCACCATGTCGCACTTGTTCATGAACACCACCAGGCTCGGCACATTCACCTGCCGCGCCAGCAGCACGTGCTCCCGCGTCTGCGGCATCGGCCCGTCGTTCGCCGCCACCACGAGGATCGCCCCGTCCATCTGCGCCGCCCCCGTGATCATGTTCTTGATGTAGTCCGCGTGCCCCGGACAATCGATGTGCGCATAGTGCCGCTTCGCCGTCTCGTACTCCACGTGCGACACCGCAATCGTGATCCCCCGCTCCCGCTCTTCCGGGGCGTTGTCGATCGTCCCGTAGTCCCGCACCGCCACCCCACTGAACTTCGTGTGCAGCACCTTCGTGATCGCCGCCGTCAACGTCGTCTTCCCGTGATCGATGTGCCCAATCGTCCCCACGTTCACGTGCGGCTTCGACCGATCAAACTTCGCCTTGGCCATCCGACGATCCTCCTCGGCTACCGATCCGTATTGGCCTGCCGACCCGTATTGATGGAGCCCATGTCCGGGATTGAACCGGAGACCTCGTCCTTACCAAGGACGCGCTCTGCCGACTGAGCTACATGGGCGCTCGTCGCGACCCTGTCGTGCCTCCGAGCGGCGAGGCTGGAGCGGGAAACGGGATTCGAACCCGCGACCCCCAGCTTGGAAGGCTGGCGCTCTACCGCTGAGCTATTCCCGCCTGCCGTCTCGGCGCGCCCCGCCGTTGCCATACAACAAGTGGTGGGGAGAGGAGGATTTGAACCTCCGAAGGCGTTCGCCAGCAGATTTACAGTCTGCCCCCTTTGGCCACTTGGGTATCTCCCCGCTCGTCGCCCCAGGACTACAACTCCTTGAAGTTGCGGTTGAAAAGGCTGGCGCTGGCGGGAGGATTCGAACCCCCGACCCACTGCTTACAAGGCAGTTGCTCTGCCACCTGAGCTACGCCAGCAGTCGCAAAACTTCACCCTACTTACGAGGTATTGACAAGTCAAGGAGTTTTTGATCTCGCCGCCCTCTGGCGGACCACTTCGTAGCACAGCGCCGTCGCCGCGGCCGAGACATTGAGCGACCCGATCTTGCCCCGCATCGGGAGCGTGAGCAAGAGGTCGCATGTGCGGGTCACGAGCGGACGCAACCCCTCCCCCTCTCCACCCATGACCAGACAGAGGGGCAAGGTGAGGTCGACCTGCCAGGGATCCTGGCCCCCCTTGGCCGCCGCCCCCATGATCCAGATGGACTCCTTCTTCAATATATCGAGCACTTGGACCAGATTCGTCTCACGCGCGACCGGCAGGTGCTCCACGGCCCCCATCGCCGTCTTCGCGGCGGCTGGCGTGATCCCCACCGCTTGATGCTTGGGAAGGATGACCCCGTGCGCCCCCGCGGCGTCCGCGCTCCTCAAGACGGCGCCGAGATTCCGGGGGTCCTGGATGCGGTCCAGGGCCAGGAAGAAGGCCGGCTCCCCGCGCTGGGACGGCATGGCCAGAAGATCTCCCAGGCTGGCGTAGGCGGCTTCGGCCACGCGCGCCACCACACCCTGATGGTGCGGGCTGCCCGCGATCGCGGTGAGCTGATCGCGGGTGCGGTAGGACACCTTCACCCCGCGCGCCCGGGCGAGCGTGAGCAGCTCCTGGAGGGCGGGCCCGCGGCCCTCCGAGAGAATCGCGATCTCGTCCACGCTGCGTGACGCTGCCCGGAGCATCTCGAGCACGGGATTGCGCCCGAAGAGGGGCGCCCCTTCCTCCTTCACCGTCTGAGCCTCCAGGTGGTGCCCTCCCGGCTGTCCTCCAGCACCACGTTCATCGTGTCGAGCTCCGCGCGAAGGCGGTCGGCCTCCGCGAAGTCACGCTTCTTCCGTGCCTCCTCACGCAGCCAGACCAGGGCGTCGATGTGCGCCTTGAGTCGGCCGTCCACCGTCGGCGCCGCCTCGATCCGCGCCTCGAGCAAGCCCACCGACCGCGCCAGCGTCATCAGCTCGCCGGCCCCCATGAGAAACGCCCCCGCCCCCGCCTTGCCCTCGTTCACCTGGGCGCGCGCCGCCTGGAGCGTCCGCGCGAGGTCGAAAAGCACGCCCAAGGCCTGAGGGCTGTTGAAATCGTCGTCCATGGCGGCCTCGAAGCGTTGACGCTCCCGCGCCACCTCGTCAAAGAGCCCGTGATCGGGGCCCGGCGGCGGCGTACCTCGGGCGGCCAGCTTCTCGGCCTCCGCCACCACCGCGCGGAGCCGGCCCAGCGCCTTCGCCGCCTCCTCCACGCGCTCCTCGGCCCACTCGAGCGCGTTCCGGTAGTGCGTGCCGAGGAGGTAGAGACGCAGCGCTTCGGGATCGTGACGCTTGACGAGCTCGCGAATGGACAGCGTGTTCCCGAGCGACTTCGACATCTTCTCGGCGCCCAGGTTGACGAAGCCGTTGTGCGCCCAGTACCGCGCCAAGGGCTTGCCGGTCACTCCCTCCGTCTGGGCGATCTCGCACGAGTGATGGGGGAAGATGAGATCGATTCCCCCGCCGTGGATGTCGATGGTGTCGCCGAGATGCTGCATCGCCATTGCGGAGCACTCGATGTGCCAGCCCGGCCGGCCCGGGCCCCAGGGACTGTCCCACGCGGGCTCGCCCGGCTTCGCCGCCTTCCACAGCGCGAAGTCGCGCGGATCCCGCTTGCGCTCGTCGACCTCCACCCGCGCGCCCGCGACGAGCTCGTCCAGGTTCTTGCCGGACAGGCGCCCATAGTCGGGGAAGCGGCGCACCTCGTAGTAGACGTCGCCGTCCACGGGGTAGGCGAAGCCCTTGGCGATGAGCCGCTGGATGAGGTCGATCATCTGCGGGATGTGCTCGGTCGCCTTGGGCTCCACATCGGGGGGAAGCAGGCCGAGCGACGCCATGTCGGCGCGCTCCGCGGCGATGAAGCGCTCGGAGATCTCGCGCGGGGTGACGCCCTCCGCGTGGGCGCGCTTGATGATCTTGTCGTCCACGTCGGTGTAGTTGCGGACGAAGCGCGCGCCGTACCCGCGGTAGCGGAGGTAGCGCCGCATCATGTCGAACACGAGCGCGCTCCGGGCATGCCCGATGTGGGAGAAGTCGTACACCGTGACGCCGCAGACGTAGATACGCACCTCGCTCCGGTCGATGGGAACGAAGTCCTCCTTTCGCCGCGTCAGGGTGTTGTAGATCTTGATGGGCACGCTGGGCTCCTAGCTGAGAGAGTTGACCTCGACGGCGACCACGGCCATGGCCGCGATGCCTTCCTCGCGGCCGAGCAGCCCCAGGTGCTCGGGGCTCTTGGCCTTCACGCTGACCCGCCCCGGTGCCATCTGAATG
>Ga0310812_10000339_pt1 | contig 18729 bp, 12 predicted proteins | sample NN3metagenome_FD_205747 | JGI IMG/M metagenome (GOLD analysis project Ga0310812, IMG submission 205747) | Soil microbial communities from experimental microcosm in Duke University, North Carolina, United States - NN3 | ecosystem: Engineered > Artificial ecosystem > Soil microcosm > Unclassified...
TGCATCGCGCGACGCTAAAATCGGGCGAGCAAGTGGCCGTCAAGATCCAGTATCCGGGGATCCGTGCCGCAATCGAACAGGACATCGGATGGTTTCGCGCCCTGTCGAAGCCGGCGCAGCTTTCCCGCCACATTCCGCCGTTCGCCATCGACGAGATCCGCGATCAGATCCTCGCCGAATGCGACTACAATCGCGAGGCTGAGAACGCGCGGCTGTTCAGGGACAAGCTGTCGCGGCTCGGCTACGTCGACGTGCCGATGATCCACCGCGACCTGTCGAGCGATCGTGTGTTGACCATGTCGTACCTCGAAGGGGAGACGCTCGACGCGTTTCTCCGTCGCCGCCCGTCACAAAAGCTGCGCGATCTCGTCGGCGAGCGGCTGTTCGAGATGTACTATTTCCAGCTCATGGTCATGGAGGCGCTCCACGCCGATCCGCACTGGGGCAATTACCTGTTCGCCCCCGACGGCCGCATCGGCCTCGTCGACTTCGGCTGCGTGAAGTACTTCGCGCCGGCGTTCGTCGCGAACTTGAAGCGGGGTTTCCTGTTCAGCGGCTCGCGCGATTCGCGGGAGTTTCAGCAAATCATCGAGGAACGGCACGCCGGTCCTGGCGTGAAGCTGACTCGTGACGCGCGCAACGCGCTGGCGAGCATGTCGGTGAACTTCTACGGCAAGGTCTATCCACCGGAGCCCGACGCCGCGGCGCGCCCGTTCGACTTCGGTGATCCCGGTGTGCTAAAGCTGCTCTACCGCGAGTCGGCGAAGCTCGCGAAAGCAAAGGCAGGACTCCCCGAGTACGTCTTCCTCGCCCGCAGCGAGTTTGGGCTCTATCAGACGCTGCATCGGTTGAAGGCGCGGGTGCACACGAGCGCGATTCTGCGGAAATGGCTGGCCCCACCTCGGGCGCTTGAGGCGTCGGCGCGATGAACGGCCGAATGAACTGCCGAGGAATTATTCTCCGCGCAGCGCCGTGACCGGATCGACATGCGTCGCTCGCATCCCCGGAATGACAGCCGCGATCGTTCCGATGACCGCCAGAATCACGGCGACACCGGCGAAGGTCACTCCGTCGTGCGCCGGCACACCGAACAGCATCTTCTTGAGGAGTCCCGACCCCGCGAACGCGAGCACGGTTCCGATCACGATGCCGATCGCCGAGAGCCGCGCGGCGCGGCCGACGACCATCGCGACGACGTCTCGTGGTGCCGCGCCTAACGCCAGACGCACGCCGATCTCGTGGCGCCGCTGCTGCACGGTGTACGTCATCACGCCGTAGATCCCGATTCCGGCAAGGAGCAGCCCGAGAATTCCGAACAGGCCGAAGAGCGCGGCACTGAGCCGGGTCGAGCCGACGGAACGTGTCACGAGCTCTGTCATCGGCATCACCGAGGCGAGCGGAATGTTCGCATCGATCTCGCGCACCGCTTTCCGCATCGGGATCGCGATCCGCGACGGATCGCCCTCCGCGCGCACGACGACCGCCATGCTGCCGTATGCGAATTGTGTGTGCGGCCGGTAAATCTCCATATACGTCTCTTTCGCGGCGCCGTCATGGTGCACGTCGCCCGCCACGCCGACGATCCGCACGCGCTGCGGCTTGTCCCACTCATACAGTAGGTAGTGGTTGATCGGGCTCTCGTTCGGAAAGAGCGACTTCGCGAAGGTCTGGCTGACGATGCCGACCTTTTCCGAACCGATGTCGTCCGTGTCGGTGAACCCGCGCCCCTCGCGAATCGGAATTCCCATTGCCGCGAAGTAGCCGGGCGTGACGGCACGCATGTCGCCGCCCGGTCCTTCGCCAGGCTTCCACGCGGGGCGACCTTCGATGTCGAATCCCGTCACCGACCGCTCGCCGGTGAGTGGCAGATAGCTGATCGCGCCGACGGAGCGCACGCCCGGCAGTTGAGCGATGCGCGACTCGGCCTGCTTGAAGAAGGCAGCGACCGCCGTGTCGCTTGGGTATTTACTGCCGGGAAGCGAGATCCGCGCGGTCAGCGCGTGTTCTGGACGAAATCCAAGATCGACGCGCTGCAACGCCGCGAAGCTCCGCACCATCAACCCCGCGCCGGCGAGGAGCACGAGCGCCAATGACATCTCGGCCACCACCAATGCGCTGCGCAGCCGAGCCGAAGAACGCGATTGATTCGACCCGCCGCGACCACCTTCCTTGAGCGTTTCTTGAACGTCGCCGCGCGCCGCCTGGAGGGCCGGCACGACGCCGAACAGAATGCCGGTTCCGATGCCAATGGCGGCGATGAATGCCAGAACACGCCAGTCGACGGTCACATCGCGCAGGATCTGCGCTCCGAGGTCGCTCGGCACGAGCGCGACGAGCAAAGCGGTGCCCTTGATGGATAGGAGGAGGCCAAGTGCAGCCGAGGCCACCGACAGCACGATGCTCTCGGTGAGAAGCTGCCGGAAGATCCGTTGCGGCGACGCGCCGATCGAGATGCGCACCGCGACTTCCCGCTCGCGATCGGCGGCGCGGGCGAGCAGCAAGTTCGCCACATTCGCGCAGGCGATCAGCAGCAGAAAGCCCACCGCGCCCAAGAGCGTCCAGAGGATCGTGCGTGAATTGCCGACGAGCCGTTCCTTCAGTGGCGTGACGTACGCCGTCATGTTCGAGTTGTATCGCGGCTCGTCCTGCGCGCGGCGCGCCGACAACTGCTTCATCTCGGCGGTCGCGCGCTCGACCGTCACGCCGGGCTTGAGCAGTGCGAGCGTGCGCAGACTCCGTCCGGGCTGCGTCCGTTGCGCGTCGCTGAAGCGGGCCGGCAGCCAGAGGTCGACCGGCTCATAGACGACCAGCTCCGGTCTCGCGACCCCGACAACCTCATATTGCAGCGTGTTCATCGAAATCCTCTTGCCGATGACGCTCGAGTCGCCGCCGAAGGTCTGCTTCCAGAACGGGTGACTGAGGACAATCACGCTGGGACCGCCTGGTACATCTTCGGCCGGCGTGAAGAATCGCCCGAGAGCTGGCCGCGCGCCGACGACCGAGAACAGCGCCGCCGACGTGATCCGCGCCTGGGCCGAGATCGGCTCGCCGCTCGGCGGAGTGAGAGAAACGCGCCGCTCGATGAACGCGGCGAAGCCGTCGAACGATTTCGCCTCGCTTCTCCAGATCACGAAATTCGCGACGCTGAACGAGCCCGCGCCGCAGGATTCGGCAATCGGCTTCGTGGTCAGCCATTCGCAGACCGCGACGACGCGATCGGGATTGGTGTAGGGGAGGCGGCGCAGCAACGCCGCGTTGACCACCGAAAAGATCGACGTCGTCGCGCCGATGCTGAGGGCAAGCGTCGCGACCGCCGCCGCGGTGAAGGCGGGCGCCCGGCGAAGACTCCGGATCGCGTAGCGAGTGTCGTGCAGCAATTCCTCGAGGTAGCGGCTCCGCGTCTCGTCGCGCGCGGCTTCGCGCCACCGTTCCCGTCCGCCGAATTCGACACTTGCCGCGCGACGCGCCTCGTCGGGCGTCATGCCGTCGCGAACGTTCTTTTGCGTCGCCATCGCGACGTGGAAATCCATCTCGCTGCGGAAGCGCTCATCCATCTCCCCGGCACGTCGGAAGCCGGCGAGCAGTGCGAGGCGGTCGCGCCACGTTTTCCGATGAGTCATGATTCGGGACCTCAGTCCATCGCGAGGATCAGTTCGACGGCCCGCGCCATCCGGCGCCAGGCTTGCCGCTCCTCGGTCAAGCGAGCGCGCCCGGCGGTGGTCAGCGAGTAGTAGCGTGCCCGCCGGTTGTTGTCCGACGTGCCCCACGACGACTCGACGAACCCCTGACGCTCCAGCCGGTAGAGGGCCGGGTAGAGCGACCCTTGGCCGATCTGGAGAATGTTCTTCGAACCGTGCTCGAGCCGCTCGGTGATTCCCCAGCCGTGCATCGTCCCCAGCTGCAACGCCTTGAGGACGAGCATGTCGAGCGTGCCTTGCAGCAGGTCGTCGCGTTCGCGGTCCGTCACGTCCCCTCCTTTCGACACTCGAAAAGAGTATACCGTTCGGTCCTTTCGACCGTCAAGGGGAAGGCCCAAACGGAACTGCGAAACTGCTGTGGACACGGGACACGACGCTGGATCGAACGGAGGAACTACAGGATTGAGCTGGAAAGGGGACGTGAGAGAGTCTCTGCCGCCACAGCACCTTCAACAGCAGTTCCTCCTGTACGTCACCCGTCCAATCCTGTTGGTTTTGTCCCGTATCCAAAGCAGTTTCGCCTTTTCGCCTCGCCGATGGGAGCTAGCCGCCCGGCGGTTCAACTCGAGACGATATCGCGAATGGCCACGAGAGAATTCCGCACGGCCGGGCCGCCCGCGTAAAACGTGAGCTGAAGAATCGTCTCGACGATCTGCTCTTTCGTCGCGCCCGCGGCGATCGCCGCCTGCGCGTGCGCTCGAAGCTGCGGCTCGGCGTGGCCGAGCGTCGCGCATGCCGCGACCAGCACGAGTTGCCGCGTGACGAGGTCGAGTCCCGGCCGCGCCATGATGCCTCCCAGCGCCCAGTCGATCGACATGTCGGCGAAGGCCGGGCAGATGTCGCGCATCTCGTCCACGATCGCCTGGCCGGCGTGGCCGCCGTGCAGACGCTCGAGCAGGGCGAGGCCTTGCCGATGGAGTGTGTCGGTGTTCGGTGTGGTCATGTGTACACCCGGATTATAGAAGTAGAACGGCTTTGCCCAGCACCCGACGGGCCCTGAGGTCCGCAATGCGCGTCGATGTGTCCTGCCATGGGCTGACGACGCCAATCTGGGGGTGCAGGCGTCCGCTCGCGGTCAGCCGGACGAGCGTCGCCAGATCGACCCCATCCGCGATGTCGCTGTCCGTGTAGTCGAAGTGCCGGATCGTTGCGGATCGATGGCCGTTGAAGAAAGCAAAGAAGTCGATCGCCGCCGTCTCCCGACTCGCCTGGCCGAACCAGACCAGCGTGCCGCGCGGGGCTAGTCGCGTGAGCGCCGCGCTCATCGACGTGCCGCCGACCGATTCGAACACCACGTCCATCTCCGGCTCGGCGTCCAACACATTGGTCACGACGCGGTGCGCCCCGAGCTCCAACAAACGGCGCCCCCGCTCGGCCGATCCACTGACCGCCGTTACCTCGGCGCCGATTGCCGCCGCGAGCTCCACGAAATAGTGCCCGACGCCGCCGGATGCGCCGGTCATCAGCACCCGTCGTCCGGCGAGCGAGCCGGCCGCGCGCAGCAGCCGAAGCGCGGTGAGGCCAGCGAGCGGCAATGCCGCTGCCGACGTCACGTGCATCGCGTCCGGAATGGGCGTGAGCCTGGCGGTGTCGACCGCCACCCGCTCGGCCCATCCGTTGCCTGCTGGATGCGCGACGACCCTTGCACCCACGGGCGGACCGCTTCCGTCCGCCGCGGCGGCGACGACGTTTCCCGCGACATCTTTTCCAGGTCGCCAGGCGGTAGCCGGCCGCTCGAGAAGAAACGTTTCGCCGCGGTTGATCGAGAACGCCTTGACGGCGATCACCGCCTCGTTGCGCGCCGGCGCCGGCTCCGCCACGTCGGCGAAGTCGACCATCGCGTGTAGTTTTCCGGTAGGAACCAGTGCCTTCATTGTGCTCGGGTGAATTGTTCGCTGAGAATAGCGGACACCCCGTCGCGCGAAGAAGAAGGCACCTCAAAGTGCCCTCGTCGGAGGCTCGCTCCGTGCGCAAACAGGCATTCGACGTTCTCGATCCGCGGTGCCCTACGCAACAGGTGCTCGATCGCGTTGCGGGCAAATGGACGATGCTCGTGATCCTCGCGCTCAGCGAAGACGCTCGCCGCTATGCGGATTTGCAGCGCCGCGTGAAAGGTGTGACCAAGAAGGTGCTCACCCAAACCTTACGCACGCTCGAGCGCGACGGGCTCGTCGAGCGGCGGGTATTCCACACGGTACCGGTACAGACGGAGTACGCGCTGACCGAGCTCGGACGGAGCCTCGCCGGCGCGGTGACGGCGATTCGGACGTGGGCATATGACAACATGGACGACATCGCCGGCGCGCGGCGCCGCTACGACGGAGGTCCGTCGGCCTGATCGCCGGCGTCGAGTTGTTCGCGCGTCACATCAGAGTTATTTGACGTCGCGCAACAGTCCCGCGGCGGCTAGCCGTCGAGCACTTCCGCGAAGTACGCGCCGACGTCGATCACTAATGGCGCCGACGCGCCGGCCGGCATCCATTCGATCCGTTCGTCGAGCACGTCGATCCGGGCATCTGCCGGCGTCGACCGCTCGAACGTTCGAGACTCCAGATCGACTATCCAGAAGTCGGGCACACCCTCGTCGCGATACAGCGCGCGTTTCACGACGCGATCCAGGCGTGCCGTGCTTGGCGAAAGCACCTCGGCCGCGAGTAGCAAGCGTTTGACTTCGGCGTATGACCGCGGCGACCGGCCGTCGACCCCAGGAGCGACGAGAAGATCGGGCTGGACGCCCCGCCTCGGCGAAAAAATGACATCCGCCGGGGCGAAGTACACATACCCGACGCGCTCTCGATCCAAGTAATCGGCGACGAGTCGATGGAGGATGCCCAGCGCACGCTGGTGCATGAGCGCCGGCGCCGGCGTCACGAACAACTCGCCGTCGATGACCTCGTAGCGCTGGCCGTCGTCGGGCAGGTCCTGGAGATCGTCGACGGTCCACTGCCGTCTGAATGCGGGCATGTGCATACGATAGGCTCCTCGGCGCCGAGTCGGCAAGCAAGCATGGCGGCACGCTGGCGCGACGAGGTCGACGGCTTGGCATCATATGATTGCACCACATACCCCTACCCAACGCTTTGCGCCTACTAAGTGTCTTAGAAGAAGGACCCTTCAACCGTCCCTTGCTCCCGCATGAATCTCCTCAAAGGCACCCTCGATCTGCTCGCCCTTAAGGCGCTTGCCTGGGGCCCGATGCACGGGTTCGAGATCGCATCGTGGCTCGAGACCCGCTCGGACGGCCGACTCAACGTGGTCGACGCGGCGTTGATCCAGTCGTTGCACCGGATGGAAGAACGAGGCCTCGTCAAAGGCGAATGGGGCGTGACCGCAAACGGCCGACGGGCTCGCTACTACACCGCCACCGCGGCGGGACGAGCCTACCTCAGGACCGAGGGCGCCCAACTCGCCGACCACGTGGATGCACTGGCGACGATCCTGGCGCTCCGACCGTCGTCGCGCTGACCGATGCGCTTCGGAGAGATCCGTCGAGGCGTGCGCCGCCTCATGCGCCTGGCGATTCGATCGCGGCACTCGGCGCGCCGCGACGCCGAGGAAGAGCTCGAGGCTGTGCTCCAGGCGCGCGAAGAGCAGCTTCGCGCCCTCGGCTACTCGGAAGCGGACGCGCGGGCCGAGGCCGTTCGCCGCATGGGTGGCACCCTGGACGACGTCATCGACGACGTGATTCAATCGGCTGAACACCGGGAGAGAGCCATGAGCATTCGCGAAACGTTGTCAGAATTCGGCGACGACATCCGCATCTCCATTCGCGGCCTCCGGCGCGACGCGCTGTTCGCCGGATTCGTCATGGCCACGCTGGCGCTCGGCATCGGCGCCAACGCGGCGATGTTCAGCGTGGCCGACCGGCTTCTGCTCCGCGGGCCGAGCTACATCGTGAACCCCAACCGGGTGATGCGCGTGTACCGCCACTCGACGCGGCCCGACGGCCAGCAAGCCACGAACAGCTCGTACGGATGGGTGGTGTACGACATCTTGCGCTCGAAGACCGAGTCGTTCGCGGGTGTCGCGGCGTATTCCATCGGCGGCACGAACACGTTCGGGCGAGGCGCCAATGCCGAGTTGGTCAATGTCGGCGCGGTGACGCATGATTTCTTTGCGCTGCTTGGAGTACGCCCCGAGGTCGGTCGGTTCTTCAACGCCGTCGAGGATGCGCCGACGGCGCCGCAGCATGTTGTTGTCCTGGGTCACGGACTGTGGCTGCGTGCCTTCGGCGGCGACCCCGCCGTCATCGGCAAGACAGTGACGATGAGCGACGAGACGTACACGGTCGTCGGCGTCGCGCCTCGAGGATTCACCGGTCCGGTTCTGTCGCCGACGGATGTCTGGTATCCGATGTCGCTACGCGGAGCCGCAACGACGTCGCGTTGGACGACGGCGTGGAATGCGCAGTGGCTTCAGATCATCGTTCGGTTGAAGGATGGCGTCGCGCCGGCTCGGGCCGAGCACGACGCGACCGCGGCGTTCCGCGCCGGCTACACCGGCACCAGTTCCGAAGACGCCGGCTCGACGATGACGTTAGGATCGCTGCGCAGCACGCCGAGCGGAAAGGAGTCGCTCGAGGTGACGGTGTCGCGCTGGTTGGTCGGCGTCGCCGCCATCGTGCTGCTCGTTGCCTGCGCGAACGTGGCAAACTTGCTGCTGGCGCGTTCGGCTCGGCGGCGGCGCGAGTTGGCTGTACGCGTGGCGCTCGGCTCGGGACGCGCCCGGCTGATGAGGCTCGTGTTCACCGAGTGCGTCGTGCTGGCGGCGGGCGGCGCGGTTGCCGGTCTGCTCGTCGCGAGTGGTCTCACGACATTGATGCGTGCCGTGCTGCTGCCGAACGTGGAGTGGACGGCGAGCGCGATCGGCTGGCCCATTCTCGCGATCTCGGCGGCGATCGCGATCGTCGTCGCCGCGGCGATCGGCCTCGCGCCGGCGCTCCGCGCCGCTCGGACCGACCTCATCGAATCGCTCAAGGCGGGAGTGCGCGAGAGCGGCGGTCAGTCGTCGCGCCTGCGCGCCACGCTCACGATAGTGCAAGCGGCAGTCTCGGTCGTGCTGCTCGTCGGCGCCGGTCTCTTCGTGCGCTCGCTCGTTAAGGTGAAATCGCTCGACCTTGGCATCCAGCCGGACCGCGTGCTCGTGACACGGCTCCACTATCCGTCGCACGCGAGCGTCCTCAGTCGCGGAAATGGGGCCGAGGTCACGCGGCGCGCGAGTGTGCTCGAGAGTGCGATGCGGCGGGCGAGGGCGCTGCCGGGTGTGGAGCACGCGAGCCTGACCATAGGCCTGCCTTTCCAATCGGCGTTCGGCCAGAAGCTCCGCGTGCCGGGATGGGATTCATTGCCGACGCTGAAGAGCGGAAGCAACCCGCTGATCTTCGCCGTCGGGCCGGACTACTTCGAGACGGTCGGCGGGCGAATTCTTCAGGGGCGCGGTTTCGCCGCCGCGGACCGGCGCGGCAGCGAGCCCGTCGCGATCGTCAATCAAACGATGGCGAGCATTCTCTGGCGCGGCCGGTCGCCGGTGGGCGAGTGTCTCTACTGGGGCCTCGACAACGAGCCTCTCACCGTGTGCTCTCGGATCGTCGGTGTCGTCGCCAACGCGAACAACTGGCGCCTGCGTGAGGATCCGATGTTCGCGTACTACATCCCGTTCGGCCAAGAGCGTGGGTTTGGCGGCGCGACGCTCGTCGTGCGGCCGCGCCCGGGCCTCGAGACGTCGGTGATGACGGAGCTTCGGACGATGATTTTGGACCTCGATCCTGCCGTCTCGTTCGTGCGGACGACTCGTCTTCAGGACGAAGTCGATCCGCAAATGCGCCCGTGGAAACTTGGCGCCACGGTATTCACGCTGATCGGCGTGCTGGCCATGTTGGTGGCGTCCGTCGGGCTGTACAGCGTGATGAGTTATCTCGTCGCGCAGCGGACGCGCGAGCTGGCGGTGCGCATCGCGCTCGGCGCGCGTACCGCGAGCATCGTCTCGCTCGTGTTCCGCAGTGGGGTTGGTATGGTCATCGCCGGGGTGATTGTAGGAACGATTTTCTCGATCTGGGCGGGGCGCTTTCTCGGGCCGCTACTGTTCGATACCTCGCCGCGCGACCCGTCGATCCTCGCCGGCGTGGGGGTGCTACTCATCGTCGTCGGCATACTGGCGAGCGTCGTCCCAGCGCTGCGGGCGTCACAGGTCAACCCGGCGGACGCCCTGCGAGCGGAGTAGCCGGCAGAATCCCTTACCCCCATGCGAACCACCCATTTGCTGACTGTGCCCTGTTGATGCCAAGTTGAGAGGCATATGACTGTCCCGCCTCTCCATCTCCACCGCGGCCCACCGGTCGGCTCACCTCAGACGCGCCGCATCGTCTTCGGCGTGCTCGCCGTGTTTTTCGTGGCGCTCGTCGGAGTCCCGTGGGTGGCGGGCTTTGCGACTGACTGGCTCTGGTTCCGCGAGGTGCACTTCGAGTCGGTCTTTCTGACGTCGCTCGCCGCGCGTACGCTGCTCTTCGTTGGACTCGGCGTTTTTGCGTTCGCGTTTCTTTATACGAATCTCAGGCTCGCGCGTCCCAGGGCGACCGACGTTCTCACGTCGTTCGTCAACCAGCGGGGCGAGCGGATCAGCATCGATCTCACGCCCGTGATTCCACGCGTGATCATGGTCGCGTCGATCGTCGTCGCGGTCATCACCGGACTCGTCGCGGCGGCGCAATGGATGCCGGTGCTGATGGCGATCCACGGAGCATCGGTCGGCGACACGGATCCGGTGTTCGGCCGCGACATTGGGTTCTACCTGTTTCGGCTACCCGTAGTCTCCAGTGCGCTCGCGACGCTCGTGACGTTGACGCTGTTCGCCCTGATCGGCGTGACGATCCTCTACGTGACGCGCGGCGCCGTCGCGCTACGCCGGCGAGCGGCGGTTGAGCCGTCCGCGGCGCGCCACGTCGGGTCGTTGCTCGCGCTGCTGTTCATTCTGTTCGCCGTACAACTGTGGTTCGTCGATGCCACGGCGCTGCTCTACTCGAGCACAGGCCCGCTCGCCGGTGCCAGCTACGCCGATGTCCATGCATCGCTCCCCGGAATTCGCCTGTCCGCCGCGGCGGCTTTGATCGCGGCGGGCATCGTCGTGTACGGCGTCGTGAGACAGAAGCTCATCTGGTTCGCGGCGATCGCCATCGCGAGCTACGCCGGTGTCGGCATCGTCTTCCGATTTCTCATTCCGGTGACCGAGCAGAAGTTCGTCGTCGCTCCCAACGAGCTGGCGCGTGAGCGGACGTACCTCCAACAGCACATCGCCGCGACGCGGCGCGCCTGGAGGTTGGACAGCGTGACGACGCGCGACTTGGGCGGCGACGTCCAGTTGACGATGGCCGACATTCGCGCCAACGCGCCGACGATCGACAATGTGCGTCTGTGGGAGCGCGATCTGTTGAAGCAGACGTTCGGCCAGCTCCAGGAGATCCGCACGTATTACGACTTCGCGTCGGTGAGCGACGACCGGTACATGATCGACGGACGGTACCGCCAGATACACATCTCGGCGCGAGAGCTCAACACGGCATCGCTGCCGACGCGCAACTTCATCAACGAGCGTCTGACCTTCACCCATGGCATGGGCATCGCCATGGCGCCGGTGAATCAGGTCACCGCCGAAGGGTTACCGGTCTTGTTCGTGAAGGATCTGCCGCCGGTGTCGACGGTCTCGATCAAAGTTACGCGTCCGCAGATCTACTTCGGCCAGCTCACGAACAGCTACGTGTTCGTCGGCACGGGCCAGAAGGAGTTCGACTACCCCGCGGGTGAGACGAACGTCTACACGAACTACACCGGGAAGGGCGGTGTCCCGATCGGATCGTTCTTGAGACGCGCGCTCTATGCGTGGCAGCTCCGCTCGACGGACATCCTGCTGTCGTCCTACATCTCGCGCGACGCGCGGATCATGTACCGGCGCAACATCATCGAGCGCGCGCAAACCGCTCTTCCGTTCCTGGACTTCGACAGCGAGCCGTATCTCGTGGTGACGGACGCCGGCACGCTGGCGTGGATCCTCGACGCGTACACGTCCAGCCGGTATTGGCCCTACTCGCAGCCGACGAAGGATGGAACCACTTACATGCGCAACAGCGTGAAAGTGGTGATCGACGCCTATGACGGGACCATCGACGCGTATCTCGCCGATCCCGCCGACCCGGTCATTCGAACGTACGCGTCGATCTTTGGGTCGATCTTCAAGCCGTTCGCCGCGATGCCGGCCGATCTTCGCGCGCACACGCGGTACCCGGGCGATCTCTTCCGGCTTCAGACGGCGCTCTACGCCACATACCATATGGTAGAACCCGACGCGTTCTACCATCGCGAGGACCAGTGGCAATATCCCGACGTGGACCAGGATAGATCGAACGTCACGCCGTTCATGCGGCACATCATCCTGAGACTCCCCGGCGAGGCCAATCCGGAGTTCATCTACATGACGCCGTTCACGCCGCGCGGGAAGGACAATCTCGCCGCGTGGATGGCGGCGCGCATGGACGGCGCGAACTACGGCAAGCTGGTCGCATACCGGTTTCCGAAACAGAGCCTCGTATACGGCCCGAAGCAGATCGTGAACCGGATCAACCAGGAGACGAGCATCTCGCAGCAGCTCACGCTCTGGGACCAGAAAGGATCGCAGGTGATTCGCGGCGAGCTGCTCGTCATTCCGATCAAAGAGGCGCTGGTCTACGTGCAGCCTCTGTATTTGCGCGCCGAAGGGGGAAAGATCCCCGAGCTCAAGCGCGTCGTCGTCGCGCACGAGAATCGGGTGGCGATGGGGGAGACGCTCGAAGAGGGACTCGGGATGTTGTTCGGCGGGACAACCGGTGCCCGCCAGACGCTTGCCGCCGCCGATTCTACGACTGCCGTGGCAGCAGGGGGTGCACCGTCTGTCGTCCCGGGCGCTGCAGCCGACCTAATCCGTCAAGCGCAACAACACTACGATCGGGCCATCGCCGCGCAGCGAGCGGGCGATTGGGCGACGTACGGCCGCGAGATCGACCAGTTGGGCGCGATTCTCGGGCAGTTGCGCGCGCGTAAGCCGTAACGTCGGTACTTCCATCTTTGGTCCTCCATCGCCGGCCGAGCGCTTAGCGCACGGGCCAACTCGCCACGTGGTGCCATACCGGCGTATGCACGACGGCAAACCGCGCCGGGATGGATAACACGATCACGATCCCACCCCATGTGATGACGGGGTGGCGCTCAATCGACGCCCAGTCGAGGCCGAAGCGCTCGATACACCAATACCACGCCCGCGACGACGGCCAGGCAGAGAAGCAGCGGCCAATAAGTGTCGACCAGTCCGAGCACGCTCGAGGGGATTGGTTTCGACGAATCCGCGCCGATACCGGCGAACATGAGAACATAGCCTATGACCGCGGCCGCGAGTCCGGGACTGAACACGCGCTCCCACGCGCGGACCATATGGTAGTGTACGACCCCGTTTCCGCCGATCGACGGGCCGGCGCCGTCGGCTGGGCGGAAGGCCGCCGGCATGAGTAATCGATCATAGATGTAGAGCGATGCGACGAACAGGCCGGCACCGAGAGTAAGGAACAGAGCGGAAATGACCTGGAGCGCGGAGGGTTTCGCCGCGAACAGTACCGCGACTGTCGCGAGGGTGAGTCCGGCGAGTACTCCTGACACCTCCATTTTCGAGGTGAGCTTTTCGGTGAGATCAACGCCTCCTGCGTCGCCGACGGGCCAACGCCACGCCACTTTACCCAAGCCGACAGTGATGTCCGCGAGCGTGGCTGCTTCGACGCAGACAACTCCGCCACGACAAATCGGTGGTATGCGAGTCGAAGTCATCTCGGCGATGAGTTGCCCGAGTCGCGGTTCGTGCCCGACGACCATCGCGACATCGCCCGCCTTGATGTGGCTCTGAGTCTCGCCGAGAAAGGCGCCGATACCGTCAAGGGCGCTTCCCGGCGTGAGGGAATCGAGCTCGACCACCTGAAGCTGCTGAAGGCCTCGAGCGTCGAGAAGCAGGCGGGCCGCGTCGTTCGCGTGCGTGTACTTACTCGAAAAGCACTTGGTTGGCTCGTCACAGACCTGAGTCAGGACGCCGGAGAGCCGATACACCTCGGCCTTGCCTTCGCGTTTCAGCGGCTGCGCGGCGTCGCGCACACCAGCTTTTCGCTCTCGCGAACCGTGGCGAATAAACAAGAGCTTCATGGGAGGCTCCTTACGGGCAGAGCATAAAGAACGAAGCAAAGGACGCGACATAGCGGCGAAGGTTCGCCTTGCCCATGCTCGTAATCGTCTTGCCATCGGCCGCGACCGTAAAGTCCGTGAGGATCACCCAAGGGTCGGTCGGGCAGGGCGGACAGATTCGAGAGCCCGCGGCGCCGCAAGCAAACACGGTATTCGCGTTGGGGGCCTTGATGCCGTTGTAGCTGGCCGGCGGTGCTGAGAGAACTTTAATGACAAAGCCGTCGCGAATCCTGCTGTACTCGCAGTCTCCGCCGTTGCAGCCGCAACCACACCCCGACGAGCGCACGGGACGCGACGGACATTCGGCGTATCGAATGGCGAGATACAGCGTCGTGTTGGCCGGACGCGTCACCTGAACGTCGCTGCACCACGGGTCTGCCGGCACGCAGTCGTTCGGCGCGTTACCGTCGATGTCCTCGGCGCACAGATTGACGGTCGTGTCGCCTTCGATGAGAATCTCGTCGCCTTGCGGTCCGAGGATGAAGCCCGACGACACAACGACCTCGCACGGCTTCTTCGTCTGCGCGACCGAGGCCCCGCACACGATGCCCCACCCGTGCAGGAGGCGGTTGTGCCGCCGCATGCGCGCTCGAAAATAATCCTGATCCTGCGAGAAATCGTCGGGGCCGACCATCTGTCCCGGAAAAAAGCGCGTCCGCTCGGTGGCGCAGGAATGTGAAGCAGCCGAGCCACAGCAGTTGGTCGCAGCCTGAATGGCGGTCATGGTCATCGCTCGATGATGGTGAAGCTGTGGTAGCGGCCACCGGGTGTGTGATTGGTGCTCGAGGCAAACGCCAGCGTACCACCGACTCCTAGCAGGAGCAGATCGGCCGCCGACTGCGCGAGGCCTTTCCGCTCATTCGCGGTCAACCCCGAGATGTCCCACACATTCTCGAAATTGAGGGCGGCCGGATGCAGCGGATCGGCTCCCGGCTTGAGAATGCCGCCGTCGAAGTCGGGATCGAGAAGCGTTCCGTCGTCTTTTGCCCGAATGTTGTCGTTCTCCGCGCGGATGAGAACGAGCATCAGGGCCTTGGGGAACTTCAGTGCGGCTGCCTTGTCGATGAGGAAACGGTATGTAAACCCGGCAGCGCCGCTGATCGATGCTTGTCGGCGCTCTTTGAACTTCGCGCCTGTCTCGCTCGCGTCGACGCCTGTGTTCCCCTCGATTCCGGCGAACACCGCGCGAAGCCAGCCGTTGGCCGACCCGGCTCGCTGGATATCGGCATCGAGCATCTCTCGATCGAAGGTCACGTCGATGAACGGCTCGTTGAGCCAGGCTTGCTGGTCGGCGTCCGGGTGGGCCTTGTGGATGTCCATCTTCTGCGGTGGCCACACAGCAACGATGACTGGCGGCACCGCTTGGCGGGGCGCCTCCAGCTTGGCGGAGAAGGTGACACTAACCGGATTCGCGCCGACGACCGTCGCCACCACAGTTGCCGCGGCAATACCCGCTTGAGCCGGCGTGCGCCACGCGGCCAGCGTCGAGGTCCCGTCGGCGTGCGTTTGGGTCTCGACGACGGCGCCGGAGTTTCCGTGATCGTCCGTGATCGTCCCGCCGGTCACCCCGACCGACCACGTGACCGTGACGCCTCCGCTCGGATTGCCGTCGGTCTTCACTTTGACCGAGGGCGGAACGTCGACGCGCTCACCGCGAATCACCGCCTGATTCGTTCGACTGTTGGCCTCGAGCGTGATGACATGCTGCTGCGGCGGCGCCTGCCGCCCGCAACACTGATCGAGCTCGGATGCGAGGCACAGAATGAGATCGAGCAGCACGACGTTGCTGACCACTGGGGTGCGTACGCGATAATCGGGCGGACCGATGATGCCGGCGGCGTCTACCGTGAGAAGGGCAAGCGGAACGAAGTCCACGCCACTGTCGCGCCGGCAGGTGAGTGACCATTCGTCGATTCTGAGCATCCGCCGCTCCCACGTGGCGCCGCGCGAGCTCTTCGAATCGGGCGTGAACAGCTTATCGCAAATGGCCGACTGCACGTCACCGGCCGAGACGCCGGTGGCGCGGCGCACGACGATCGCATAACGCTCGCGAATGGCACCGTACTCGCACCCCTGATCCTCGCAGTCGCAGACGAGCGCCGCCGTGGGCTCCACGTCGCACTCGTGGTACGCGAGACCAATGATCACCTTGATCGCCACATCGAGAGGCGCGCCGGCCGCAATTCCCAGCTCATCGGTCAATTGTCGTGGATCGATCGACATGGTTCGCTGCGGCACGATAATCTCACGACCCAGCGGATCGAGCGCGACGCCGGGGTCGATGACGAAACGCTTCTTGTCGCCCGACAAGCGAATGCCGAGACCGCACATGACGCCGCTGCCGAGCCCATGACGATTGAGCAACCGTCGCTTGTCGATGCCGTACGTCTGCTCCATGTCGAGATGCAGCACATCGAGCAGCTTGCCGTAGAAATAGTGATTGCGGATGGGCGACGTGAGCATTTCGTCGGCCACCTTGGGTTGCGCGGCGGCGTCGAAGTGCAGCATGGCGAGGCTCAGAGGATTGGACATATCGCGTTCTCGAAAAAAGGCCGGCGAACGAGAGTAAGGGGGCTGGCGGTGATGTCGCTCAGGTGACGGCGGCGCCGATACCGACGCGGGCCGAGCGACCGACGACGCCACGCGGCAGGGAGCGATGAGGGTCGGTGAGCACGGAGCGGTCGTCGAGTACGACACCGCTCGGCGTCAGGCACACGCCGCCGGGGCCGGCGACGATAGCATCGATGCCGAGGCGAGCTTGCGCGCCGACGCGCATGGCCGCCTCGAGGAGACAAAGGTGATAGGTGGTGTGCGCCGGCTTCTCGGCTTCGATGACGCGCACGAGCTCGCGCCGAGACGCTTCGGTCGCAAAGTCGGCGGCGAACGCTTCGACGCAGAACCGGTTCGCCATCGCGGCGAATGGCGGCGCGCCTTCGTGCCGCACATCGAGCAAATGGCTTCGATCGAGCTCGGCGACCGTGTCCAACACCGTACCGTGTGGATCGGCGAGGGGAAGCATCGTTTCCACACCGAGGCGCGAGGATGTGCCGAGTGCCCAAACAGGGTGTGAGCCGCTGGGCTCGGTGATGCGGACAGCGGCGCCGGAGTACAGTGCGATGAGATCGGCGAGGCTCTCGGCAGTGCCACGCGTCGCCTCGAGGGCGAATGCCGACGCCGTGGCGGCGCGCCTCTGTCCCTCGGTCCATGACTCGGCGATGGGAAAGGCGAGCCACCCGGCGAGCCATAACAGCCACGAGCCCTCACCATCCGGAGTGTCCGCCGCGGACCACGGATCCATGTTGCGCAGCAGATCGTCGAGGTGCGCTTCGGCGACATCCATCTCGCCTTTGTAGATGGCGAGCGCGCGCTCCAGAAAGTCGCGTGTATCGTCGTCGCGCCGGTAGAGCGTCGGGAGGTGATCGAGCCACGAGGTGGCGTCGTCATCGAGACGGATCTGAGTCACCGTGGGCGTGGCTTGCCCATCGCCGATCAACGCGATGGCAATCCAGACGAATTTCTCAGGCTCGTTGAGCAGCACGACGTCGAGCGCGTCTACCGGACATGCACGCCAACGCCCGATTGGCGTCGGGCTCGACGCGTTCGCGCTGTCGACACCGAAAGCGATCTTTCCCGCGACGTCGATCGGTGAGAGCGGCCCCGGCGCAAACACCTCTTCCGTGCACGTGAAGATCTGCACGTGGGTGTTCGGCGGAATCGTCGCCGCGCAATGCGCCACGAACCAGTTGTGCGGGCCCGGCTCGTGTTGAAATGGACCGGTCACCATCACTCCCGTCTCGACAAAACTGTTGCCGCCCAGTTGGGCGATGCCGCCGTCGCGCAGCTGCACGATCAACCGGCCCTGACCATCGACGGCCAGACCCGCGGCATCCGACGGTAGGTCGCGGACGACGCCGAGGAAGGCGCCGTTGGCGTCGAACACGAGCACGCGCGCCGTCGCGGCATCGCTCACATAGATCACACCGTCGTGATGCACGGCGGTGCCCGGTGAGATGACGCGATCGCCAATACCGTCCCACTGCGCCGTGGTCGCGGGATCGGGAGCGCCGTCGAGCGTGAACGCCATGGCGGCAGCGGCAGCGTCATCGAGCACGAGAAGCGCGTCTCCGCCGCCGCTGGCGGGAACGATGACGGCACTTACGGGAGACGTGGGATGAGGCGCGGAGGCATGCATCGTAGCCCAGAAGGAGGGAACGAGCCGGCCGCGGCGATCGAACTTCAACACGCGGCCGGGTTCCCGAACGCCGCCGACATTGGTGGCGGCGTCGACGACGTACACGTTGCCGGCCGAGTCGAGCGCGACGTCGACGGGCGCGCGGAGCGTTGCGTCGGTCGAGCCGCCATCGCCCCCGCCGATCATTGCGCGAACCTGTCCCGTGCGGCGATCGAACACCTGAACGCGCGCGTTGCCCGTATCGGCGACGTACAGCGAATCGCGCGGGCCGACCGCGACCCCGCGAGGCGCTCGCAACTCGCCGATCTCGCTACCCGGGCCGGCGATGCAGCGCAGCGGCTCGGCGGCATCGGTGCACGGGTCGATGCGGACCACGCGATGGCTCTTGGGATCAGCGACGTAGACCGTGCCGTCTGACGCCACGCCGATCCGCGACGGGCCCACGAGGTCCGTCGCGTCCTCCAACTGTGTCGGGAGCATCGCCGCTCGACTCGGCACATGCGCCAGCCGGAGGACACCGCCGTCGCTCTCGATTCCGGTGAGCCGACAGTTCGGCCACGTGTGCTCGAGGTTGACAAAGCGATATGTCGTGTCG
>Ga0310812_10000345_pt1 | contig 18608 bp, 17 predicted proteins | sample NN3metagenome_FD_205747 | JGI IMG/M metagenome (GOLD analysis project Ga0310812, IMG submission 205747) | Soil microbial communities from experimental microcosm in Duke University, North Carolina, United States - NN3 | ecosystem: Engineered > Artificial ecosystem > Soil microcosm > Unclassified...
CGCCTGCATCCGCCACGCGCGCGAGAAGTTCGGCTACGAGCGCGTCGTGCTCGGCGGCTGGAGCGGCGGCGGTTCGCTCTCCCTCTTCTACCAATCGCAGGCCGAGAGCCCGACCGTGACGAGCACGCCGGCCGGCGACCCGCCCGATTTGACGCGCGCGCGCTTGCCCAAGGCCGACGCCATCATGCTGCTCGCCGCACACACCAGCCGCGCCAAGACCTTGACCGAATGGATGGACCCCTCGATCACCGACGAGCGCGATCCGGGGAAGCGCGATCCGGCGCTAAACATCTTCCATCCCGATGCGCCGAATCCGCCTTATGCGCCCAATTTCATCGCGCGCTATCGCGAAGCGCAGCTCGCGCGCAACCGGCGCATCACGGCCTGGGCGGAGGAGCAGCTCGCGGCGGCGCGGAAGCGCGGCGCCCAAACCCATGAGCATTGCTTCGTCGTGCACGGAACCATGGCCGATCCCGCCTGGCTCGACGCCACGATCGAGCCCAACGGCCGCCGCGCCGGCTGGTGCATGATGGGCGACCCCAGGATGGTCAACGACGCGCCGGCCGGCCTCGCGCGCTTCTGCTCGCTGCGCAGCTGGCTCTCACAATGGAGCTACGACCGCTCCAACGCCGACGGTCCCGCCTCGGCCGCGCGCATCTCCATTCCCTCGCTGGTGATCGAGAACAGCGCCGACGATGGCTGCCTGCCGCACCACAATCGCCGCTTCCTCGCCGCGCTCAAGTCGGAGAAGGAGCACAAGGTGATCGAAGGCGCCAACCACTACTATTTCGGCCAGCCTGAGAAGGCCGCAGAGGCCGTGGCCGCCATCAACGATTGGCTCGGGCGGCGGAAAATGATCGATTAGCCGCCGTTCGCGCGCAGAAACCGACGGATGCCCTACTCGCCCAGCGTCCCCGTCACGCGCTTGAACTTCCCGTCTTTGATCTGCGTCAGCACGAACGCTTTGGTGCCAAGGCGGCGGTCGGGGCCGAAGGTCATCGGCGGCGAGCCGAAGATGTTCTGCCAGTCCTTGATCGTCTCGCTGGCGGCGATGAACTTCTCGATCGTGAGATCCTTCCCCGCGCGCTCGAGGCCGAGGATCGTCAACTCCATCATGTCGTAGCCGATCGCGGCGGCAACGTCGGCCGGTTTCCCGAAGCGGTCCTGATAACGCTTCAACCACGCCTTCACCGGTTCGGATTCGCCGGCCGCGTCGAAGGGCACGTATTGGCACTGGATATAGAAGCCTTCGACGGCATCCTTGCCGATGCCCGGCACCGCCCCGTTGCACGCCGCCGCCGACGTCAGCACGTCGACCTGCCAGCCGACCTTCTTCAATTCGAGGCCCAGGCCCGCCGTCTCGCGCACGACCGTGCCGGCGACGATGAGATCGGGCGATTCCTGGCGCATGCGCGCCACCTGCGACGAGAACGCGGTGTCGCCGCGCTTGTAGCTGGTGACGGCGACGACCGGGATGTTCATCGCCTTGGCCTGCGCCTCGGCCGCCTCGCGCAGCTCCTTACCGAACTCGTCGTCCTGATACATGATCGCGATCTTCTTCTTGCCCTTCTGCGAAACCATGTAATGCACCGCGGCGCGCATCTGGTGATCGTAAGGCGCCGCCATGCTGAACTTCAGCTTGTTGAAGGGCTCGTACATCGCGCGGTGATTGGTGCCGGGATACATGAACGGCACGCCCGCCTCGAGCACGATCGGCATCGTCGCCATCGCGATCGGCGTGCCGAGCACGCCAACCATCGCGAACACTTTATCCTGCTGAATCAGCTTCTGCGCGGCGAGCACGCCCTTCTTGGGATCGTAGCCGTTGTCCTCGCCGATCAGGACGAGCTTCCGCCCATGCACGCCGCCCTTGGCGTTCTGCTCCTCGATGCGCAAAATCTTGCCGTTCCGCATCGGCTGGCCCCAGAAGACGATGGGGCCGGAGAGATCGTCTTGCGTGCCGAGGCGGATCTCGGTGGCGGTGACGCCGCGGATGTCTTGCGCCTGAGCCGTGCCGGCGGCGAGCGCGGCGGCGATCGTGCCCAGCGCGATGAAGCGCGATTTCATGTTCGTTTCCTCCCTCGATCGGCCCCGTTCGGCCGTTCCCAAGTATTCTAGCAGGCACCGGCCTCTCGCGTCACCCTACCCGCCATACATCGCCTCGATCTCCTTCTTGTATTTCTCGTTCACGAATTTGCGGCGGAGCTTTAAGGTCGGCGTCATCTCCTCGTCCTCGGCGGTCAAGAGGATGTCGAGCAGGTGGATCTTGCGGATGCGCTCGACATTGGCGAGAAGCTTGTTGACCTTCTCGACCTCGCTCCACACCAGCTCCTTGACGGCGGGCGCGCGCGTGAGGCTCGCGTAGTCGGTGAACGGGATGCGGTTCGTCTGAGCGTATTTCGTCACGTTCTCCTGGTCGATCATGACGAGCGCGGTGAGGTAGTTGCGCCGGTCGCCGATGACGATGGCGTCGGTGATGTAGGGGCTGAACTTCAGGCGATTCTCGATCTCCGTGGGCGTGATGTTCTTGCCGCCCGAGGTGATGATGATGTCGCTCTTGCGGTCGGTGATCTTGAGGCGCCCTTCGGCGGTGAAGGCGCCGATGTCGCCCGTGTGGAGCCAGCCGTCGCGGATCGCGTCGGCCGTGCGCTCGGGCTTGTTGAGATAGCCCTCGAATACGTGCGCGCCGCGGATGACGATCTCGTGCTCGGGCGAAAGACGGATTTCGGTGCCGCTCAACGGGCGACCGACCGTGCCGAGCGCGAATTCTTCGGGCCGGTAGAACGTGGCGATGCCCGAGCACTCGGTCTGCCCGTAGATCTCGAAGATCGGGATGCCGAGCGCCACGTACCAGCGCATGATTTCCTGCGAGATCGGCGCGGCGCCGCTGCCGATGAGGCGCGCGCGGGAAAGGCCGAGCAGGCGCTTCGTGTTGCGGAGCACGAGGACCTCGGCGAGCCCGTAAAGCGCGCGCAGCCACAGCGGCACCGGCCGCTTCGCCATCTTGCGGTCGGCCACGGCGTAGGCGATGGCGCTCGCGCGGCGGAACATCGCGCGCTGCAGCGGCGTTGCGTCCTGCAGCGTCATCGTGACGAGCGAGTGCAGCTTTTCCCAGATGCGCGGCACGGCGAAGAACACCGTGGGCGAGACCTCGCGCAGATTTTCGAGCACCGTGTCGGGACTCTCGGCGAAGTGCACGACGCCGCCGTAAGCGAGCGGGCGCATCGCCGTCATCATGCGCTCGGCCATGTGACAGAGCGGCAGGAACGCGAGCGTGTCGTCGCTCTCGCGCGTCGGCGCCATCTCGCCCCAGCGGTCGATGGCGAAGATCAGATTGCGGTGCGAGAGGATGGCGCCCTTGGGCGGGCCGGTGGTGCCCGAGGTGTAGACGAGGACCGCGCGATCCTCGGGCCGGGTGGCATCGACGAATTCGTCCCAGCGCCGCAGCGCTTGCGCGTCTTCGGCGCGGCCGAGCTCGAGCAGATCGGCGTAGCTCATCACCAGCGGATCGGCGAAGCGCTTCAAGCCGGTCATGTCGTAGACGATGACGCGCGCGAGCTTCGGCATGCGCTCGCGGCGTTCGAGCACCTTGTCGAGCTGCTCCTCGTCTTCGACGAAGAGGAAGCGCGCGCCGCTGTCGTTGACGATGTATTCGACCTGCTCCCGCGACGACGTGGGATAGAGCCCGACCGAGACGGCGCCGAGGCCGATGATGCCCATGTCGGTCCACAGCCACTCCGGGATCGTCTCGGCGAGCACGCCGGCCACCTCGCGCGGCCGCAAGCCGAGGGCCGCGAGGCCGAGGCCCGTCCAGCGCGCGCGCTCGGCATAGTCGCGCCATGTCACCTTCTGCCAGATGCCGAAATCCTTGTGCATCATGGCCGCGCGCTCGCCGCGCGCCGCCGCGGTGTGGCGAAACAGTTTCGCGACCGTGTCGCAGCCGGGCGCGATGTTCGCTTCAGACATCGACAGAATTGATTTGTCGTCCTCGCGCAAGCGGGGATCCATTCTGGCCGCAAACGGATGCTCGTGCGCCAAGACGGATCGCCGGGGAGATGGGTCCCCGCTTGCGCGGTGACGACAAGAAAGTATGGGCAGTCGGTCGGGTTAGCGCCACTGCTTCTTCCTCTTCCACCGCCTGACGCCGCGCACGCCAACGTCGCGGATGCCGAGGTAGAATTCCTTGACGTCTTCGTTGCTCTTCAAGCGCTCGGCGCTGCCGTCCAACACGATGCGCCCGCCGTCGAGCACGTAGCCGAAATCGGCGACGTCGAGCGCCATCTTCGCGTTTTGCTCGACCAGCAGCATGGCCGCCCCGCCCTCCTCCTTGAGCCTGCGGATGATGCGGTAGATTTCCTGCACCAGCAGAGGCGAAAGGCCGAGCGAAGGCTCGTCGAGCAGGATGAGCTTCGGGCGCGCCATCAGCGCGCGGCCGATCGCGAGCATCTGCTGCTCGCCGCCCGAGAGATTGCCGGCCATCTCCGCGGCGCGCGCCTGCAGCGCCGGGAAATAGGCGAAGATGCGCGCGAGGTCTTCGGCGATGCCGCCGCCACGCAGGAAGGCGCCCATCTTCAGATTGTCGAGCACCGAGAGATGGCGGAAGACCTCACGGCCCTCCGGCACGTGGGCGATGCCGGCGGCCGCCACGTCCCACGACTGCCGTCCCTGGATCTCTCGGCCGGCAAAGCGGATCGTCCCGGCTTCGGGATCGAGCGCGCCCGAAATCGTCTTCAACAGTGACGTCTTACCGGCGCCGTTGGCGCCGAGCACGGCGACGACGGCGCCCTCGGCGACATCGAGGCTGATGCCTTTCAGCGCCGCGATCGGCCCATAATAGGATTCCACGTTGCGCAGCTCGAGCAGCGCCATCACGCGGTCCCGAGATAGGCGGCGGCGACGTTGGGATCGCGCTGCACCTCGGCGGGAGCACCCAGCGCCAGCACGCGGCCCGAGCTCATCGCCAAGACGCGGTCGGAAACGGCGGAGACCAGGCTCATGTCGTGCTCGATCATGACGATGGTCATATCGAGATCGTCGCGCAGGTCTTGGATCCAGAAGACCATGTCGCGCGTCTCCTCGACATTGAGGCCCGAGGACGGTTCATCGAGCAGAAGCAGGCGGGGCTCGGCGGCGAGCGCCCGCCCGAGCTCGACGATCTTCCGGACGCCATAGGGCAAGCCGTCGACCAGCACATCGCGATACTTGCCGAGCTCGAGGAAGTCGATCACTTCCTCCACCTTCCGCCGGTCGGCGAACTTCTCGCGCCGGACGAAGGGCGTGAACAGCGTCTGCTGCACGAGATTGCCGCGGCCGCGCCGGTAGCGGCCGAGCATCAGATTGTCGAGCACGGTCGCGTTGTCGAACAGGTTGATGTTCTGGAACGTGCGCGCGATGCCGGCACGCACGACATCGTGCGGCGGAATGCGCGTGACGTCGCGGCCGTCGAACACGATGCGCCCGCTGTCCGGTTCGTAGATGCGACTGATGAGGTTGAAGAGCGTCGTCTTGCCGGCGCCGTTGGGGCCGATGATGGCGAACACCTCGCGCGCCTCGACCGCGAAAGAGACGCCGTCGACCGCGCGCAGGCCGCCGAAGCCGATGCCGAGATCGCCGACCTCGAGCAACGCCATCACCATGTCTCCGATTTGGCGAAGCTCTTGGCGCGGCGCAGCGAGCCCTTGCGGTAGAACGGGAACATCGCGCCGTAGTGCTTGACCTTGCGCCAGATGCCGTAGAGGCCGGTGGGCTCGGCGAGGATGAAGGCGAGCAGCACCACGGCGTAGACCGCGGCCTGGAGACCCGATTGCTGGGCGATGACGGGCGGCAGGAGGTCCTTGGCCACGGACACGAGCTGCGGCAGCGCGATGATGAAAACGGCGCCGAACACGATGCCGTGCATCGAGCCGATACCGCCGATGAAGATCACGACCAGGAATTCGATCGAAACGAGGATCGTGAACTGGTCGGGGTCGATGTATTGAATCTTGTGCGCGTAGAGGGCGCCGGCGAAGCCGGTGAGCAGCGCGCTCATCGCGAAGGCGGTGAGCTTCACGCGCATCAGCGGCACGCCCATGCTCTGCGCCGCGGTCTCGCTGTCGCGGATCGCCATCATCGCGAGGCCGAGCGGTGCCCTCACGATGTTGCGCACCGCGAGCATGGCGGCGAGCGCAACCGCGAGCACGATCGCGTAGAACTTCGCCTCGCTGTCGGCCACGACGCCGGCGATGCTGATCTTGCCGAGATTGAGCCCCGAGGCGCCGTTGGTGACGCTCTCCCAGCGCACGATGATCTCGTTGACGATGAAGGCAGCGGCCAGAGTCGCGATCGCGAGATACATGCCCGAAAGGCGCAGCGCCGGAAGGCCGACGACGAGGCCGACGGCGCCGGCGAGGATGCCGGCGGCGAGAAAGGCGAGCGGAAACGGGATGCCGTGCTTCTCGAGCACCGCGACAGTGAACGCGCCTACGGCATAGAACGCCGAGTGGCCGAGCGAAATCTGCCCGCAATAGCCGGACAGCAGCATGAGCCCGGACCCGGCGACGACGTAAATGCCGATCAGGACGAGCTGCGAGAGATAATATGTGGGGAGAACGAACGGCGCCGCCAGCAAGGCCGCGCCGAGCAGCGCATACCAAAACGCGGCCGCCCCGTCGCGGAACAGGCGGAAATCCTCGGCGTAGCTCGTCTTCTTGTAGAACTTCATGCGCTAGACGCGGAGGCGCTTCGAGATGCCGAACAGGCCCTGCGGCCGCACCATCAGCACCGCGAGCAGCACCATATAGGCGGCGACGTTCTTGAATCCTTCGGGAAGATAGAGCCCGGCCAGCTCCTCGATGACGCCGATGATGAGGCCGCCCACGACCGCGCCGGGGAGGCTGCCGAAGCCGCCCAGCACCGCGGCCGGAAACGCCTTCAAGCCGATATAGCCCATGTTCACGTGTACGAACGCCGCAGGCGCCAGCAGCACGCCGGCCAGCGCCGCCACCGCCGCGCTGATGCCCCAGATGAGGCCGAACATGCGCCGCACATTGATGCCGGCGTAACCGGCGGCGAGCTGGTTCTGCGCCGTGGCCTGCAGCGCGATGCCGATGCGCGCGCGCGAGAAGAAGAGGTAGAGAATCGTCACCAGCAGCGCCGTCACCGCCATGACCATCAGATGCTCGGCGCTGACAACGAGCTTGCCGATCGGCACGGTTTGGCCCGCGACCGGATTCGACATGCGATGGGTCTCGACGCCCCAGCCCGGCACCATCGCGGCGAGCGCGCGCAGCAATGTCGAGACCGCCACGGTAGCCAGCACGATGGTGAAGGCCGGGCTGCCGATGAGCGGCCGCAGCAGGAGGTGATTGAGCAGCGCGCCGAAGGCCGCCGTCGCCGCCAAGGCCAGCAACACGCCGGGGATGAAGGGCACGCCGCCCAAATCGACGAGCGTGTAGGCGAAGAATGCGCCCACCATCATCAGCTCGCCCTGGGCGAAATTCACGACCTCGGTCGCCTTATAGATCAGCACGAAGCCCAGCGCGACGAGCGCATAGATGCAGCCGATGGACACGCCGCTGACGACGGCCTGGAGAAAGACGATCAGCGGATCCATCGGATACTTTCGTTCGCGTTTCCTCGCCGGCCCGCATTCTACAGGCGCGCGACCTGCCGGGAAGGATGCTGCGGCGCCCGGCCTCGGCGCGATAGCCACAGTGCCGCATGGCGCCCCTGCGGCCGGGCCAGGCCGAGGGAGCCGACGGCTGCGGGCGCTTCGACGGGAGCGAGGGCGCGGAGCCCGGTCACGCACCCGATCACGAACCGCCTGGTGCATGATATTCGCGCCAAAATCGAAGCGTCTTCGTTATCCCCTCGCCCAAACCGGTCGACGGCCGCCAACCAATTTCCGAAGCGATCTTATCGCAGTTGAGCGAAAGGCTTACGGGAATTGTCGGCTGCGATAGGTCGTACTTGATGGCGAGTTTGCGCGCGGAGGCGGCAACGATACGCTCCACCAGATCGCGCACCGTGATGGCGTGGCCGGTACCGACGTTGTAGAGCGCAAACGGGCCGGATTGTTTTCGAAGCACGAGTTCCACGCAGCGCGAGAGATCGTCGACGTAGAGTAGATCCCGCCCCTCTTCACCCGTGCCCCACACGACAATGTCACCGCCGTCCGCTGCGGTCATCGTTTTCGTAATCGTGGCGCCGAACAGGTGGCTTCGAGCCAGATCGAATTTGTCATGCGGCCCATAGACGTTCGAATGACGCAACACCGTGCAGCGGGTGCGTCCCAGGCCCGCGTAGAGTTCGCACATCCGCTCGATGTAGATCTTCGTCCATCCTGCGGCGAAATACCGTGGATGAAGCGGCTGACCGCCGTCGAAATCCGTCTCGCGCACCGGTGTCGCGGAGGGCCGGTACATCACGCTGCACGAGAAAAAGAGAAACTGCTGCACCGCCGCCTCGTGACACGCGCGCAGCAGCAGCGAGTTCATCACCGCATTGTCCGTGGTGTGAATGTAGGGCCGCTCGACGATGTCTTTCGCGCCCGAAGTCGTTGCCGCCGCCTGGATGACCACGTCGGCACCCGCGACTGCGTTCCGCACGGCTTCGTCGCGCGTCAAGTCGGCTTGCAGCCATTTGACTCCGGGGGCCGAAAAGGCAGGGCGCCGATGCCAGATGGCCAGCACCTCGAACTCGGGATTTGTCGCGAGTCGTTCGACGATATTGCGGCCGATGAATCCGGTGGCGCCGCAGACGACGGCCTTTTTCTTCATGCCCAATTTTCCTTGGCCTTCTCGCATGCAACAGCTATGGCTTGATACCGATATCGTAGAATTCTTCGCGTTGCGAGGCGAGATATGGACCGAGAGGTCGCGGAGTTTTATCGCGGCAGACGCGTGCTCGTGACCGGCGGAACCGGCATGATCGGCGTGCCCCTCGTCGAAATGCTGCTTGCCGCCGGCGCCAAAGTGCGCGTCGCGTCTCTCGATGACGCATCGCGGGCGCCGGCGAATGCCACGTTCGTGCGCGCCGATCTTCGCGAATTCGGCCAATGCTTGGATGTGTGCCGGGACATCGATGCAGTCTTTCATCTGGCCGGCGTCAAAGGGTCGCCGAAGATGGCGGCCGAGCGCCCTGCCAGCTTTCTGGTTCCGACCGTCATGTTCAGCTTCGCCATGATGGAGGCGGCGCGTCAGCGGCGCGTCGAGCGTTTTCTTTTCACCAGCACGGTCGGCGTCTACGCACCGGCGGAAGTGCTGCGCGAAGACGACGTTTGGAAAACATTTCCATCGCCCAACGACCGCTTCGCAGGCTGGGCGAAGCGCGTCTGCGAGCTTCAGGCCGAGGCGTATCGGATCGAATACGGCTGGGACGGCATCAGCATCGTGCGGCCGGCCAACGTCTATGGGCCAGGCGACAATTTCGACCCGGCAAGCGCGATGGTCATCCCGGCGCTGATCCGGCGCGCGGTCGATGGCGAGAACCCGCTTATGGTCTGGGGCGACGGCAGCGCGGTGCGAGATTTCATTCACGCACGGGACGTGGCACGCGGCATGCTGCTCGTGGTTGCGAAGGGCGTTTCCGAGCCGGTCAACTTGGGCAGCGGGCAAGGGACAACCATTAGAGAGGTTGTCGAAGTCATTGCCGCAGCCGCGCCGAGCCGACCCACAATCGTTTGGGATTCGAGCAAGCCGACCGGGGATCGAAAGCGCCTGCTCGACGTGGCGCGCGCGCGATCGCACGGATTTGAGATTTCCATTCCGATCGAGGAGGGCATCCGGTCGACGCTCGCGTGGTACATCGAAAACGGAGGCGCCGCTGGCCGGCGCTACAACGCATTCACGGATGCGACTCTAGCCCGGAGCATGTGAGGCGTGATCGCAAACCGAGCGCAAAATCCAACGCTGGACCAGGCCCGACGCACCAATCGCGATGCGTTTCGAATTCGCGAAGGGTGAGTGCAAGAGACCGCGGCGCGGAGCGCAAAAGCCATTTGGGCCTCTATCGACCGGGAAGCGCCCATTTCCAGAATGTGTTCCGGGGAACGTGTTGTTGCGGCGGCGCATCCCTGCCGTCGTCAATCGTAAGTCTTGCCATCCACCATGCGCCCCCCTCGCCGCCCCCAAGCCAGCGGTGGACGACGCCGAACTGGTTACGGTCACGAAACAAGTCCAAGTGCTTTGGATCTTTCACTTCGTCGACAAAGGGCAGCGCGTCCCATTGCTCTCTTGAAAGCCGAAACGCAATTCGCTCCCCTTCCTTCACGTCGAGGAAACTCTTCATTCCGGCTCCAAGCGCGGCCAAAACGGAATATAGCACCGGAAGAGATTTTTTGGCCAAGAGCGCCGCGCCATCCGAGTGGCTCAACGCGAGCGCTGATACCCCAAGCGACGGCGCGCTCTAGACCGTCGCCGCGCGGGTCAGACACGTAATCGGATTACCCGACGCGGACCGGCTCGTATGAGATCGGCGCAGTCGGCCGAGAGCGCCTTCTCAGGCCGCCATCGCAAGGCGCGCGAGCGTAGTGTTCTGCTTCAGCTCGACGTGCTCGGGCTCGGAGAAAGCGATGATGCCTTTGCGCTTCAAGGCGCTCATGGTGCGGCTAACGGTTTCGACGGTGAGGCCGAGGTAGTCGGCCACGTCCTTGCGGCTCATGGCCAGATCGATGCTGGCGCCGCCGTTTCCGGCCGTGCGCTGGCGGCGAACGAGATCGAGCAGGAAGGTCGCAATCCGCTCGGAGGCGGTCATGCGGCCCAAGAGCAGCAGATGATCCTGCGCCGATGCGAGCTGGTTCGAGAGCAGCGACAAGACGCGGCGGCCCATGCTGGGGCTGGCCTTCACCGATTCCTCGACGCGCGCGCGGCTGTATTTCTCGACCGTGACGTCGGTGACCGCTTCGGCGGAATAGTTGTAGACGTCCTGATCGGTCCAGCCGAAGAGTTCGCCGGCGGTGAGGAACGCGGCGATCTGGCGCCGCCCGTCCTCGGTCACCTTGCAGAGGCGCACCGTGCCGGAACGCACCCGGTAATAGTGCGCGGCCTCGTCGCCTTCGAAGTAGATGGTGCGGTTGCGTTCGACCTTGACCGTGCTGCAGAGGCGCTCGAGCGGATCGGCTTCCGTCGCGGCGGCGCGGGCGCCGGCCACGGCGAGCCGCGGCATCGGGAGCGAGGTGCGGGCTGACGTGCCGGCGGCGTTCGTCATCGCGTACATGTTGAACCTCAAATCTCGTCGTTGAATTTCTCGTTCCGTGATGGAGACCCTACGGAAGCGGCCGCCAGCGTAAAATTCGGTTGTTACCGTAGGGGCGCGCCCTCATGCGGCGAATTGGCCAGATCGCGAGCGAGCGTGCTGCCGCCGCGCCGCGAAACGACGTGTTCGCACGGGCGTCGGCAAAGCCGGCGCAGCGGCCGCGCCGCAACGAAAGGGGTGGTGGCGGGAAAGCTTTTGCGCGGTTACGGATCGCAACCGGCGCGCAAGGGGAAGAGATCGGCGCGGGGGCGCAGCGCGGAGCGCGATCAGCCGATCGCGGGCTCCGAAAAGGCGCGGCCGACCGCGTCGAGTAGCGCTTCGTCGGAAAACGGCTTTTCGAGCAGGGCGATGGCCTTCAAGCGCTTGGCGTCGGCGCGGATCTGGTCGTCCGCCCGGCCGGTGATGAAGATGGCGGGCAGCTTGCGGCCGGTCGCTTCAAGGCTTTCGTAGACCGTGATGCCATCCGGCCCGGGGAGATGCACGTCGAAGATCGCGCATCCGATCTTGATGCCGTTGAGCCGCGCCAGCAACTCGTCCGGCGTGGCGAACGCGGCCACGGTAAACCCATGCGATTCAAGCAGAAATTCGAGAGAACCCCGCATGCCGGGGTCGTCTTCGACGACGACGATGGTCTTCTGGTCGCGCTTCAAGTCCGTCTCCAGGGCCCGGGCACAGCCGGAATTGTCAGATTCAACCTACCGAAGCGCAGAAGGGAGGCGATCCGGGCGATGGCAGCGATACCGCAGGGCCGGCACCGCCGCTATGCGGGCATTCCCCAATAGCCTTGGCTGCGTAAGGGCTTCCCCTTAGGTCGGCGTCTCCGTCCCCGACCTTCGGCCTCTACCCGCCCGTCAGCATCAGCCGCACGAGCTCGGCCAGGTTGCGCGCCTCCATCTTCTGCATGATGCGCGCGCGGTGCACCTCGATGGTGCGCGGGCTGATTTCGAGCGCGTGGGCGATGACCTTGTGGGGGCTGCCGCGCACGAGATGGTCGAGCACTTCGCGCTCGCGCGGCGTAAGCAGGGCGAGGCGCCGCGCCACGTCGGCGGCTTCGGCCGGATGCTCGCCAGCCGTCTGCCGGCGCTTCCCGGCCTGTTCCAGCGCGCGGCGGACGCTGTCGAGCAAGGCGTCGTCTGCGAAGGGCTTCTCGATGAAATCGAAGGCCCCGGCGCGCATCGCGCTCACCGCCATCGGCACGTCGCCATGGCCGGTCATGAGGATCACGGCGAGGCGCGAACCATTCTTGGCCAGTTCCTGCTGCAGCTCGAGGCCGTTCATCTCGGGCATGCGCACGTCGGCCACGAGACAGCCGGATTTGGCCGCGCCGCCGGCGGCGAGAAACTCGCGCGCGCCGGAGAAGAATTCCGCCTCGACATCCTGCGCCTCGAACAGGAAGCGCAGCGATTCGCGCATGCTGGCGTCGTCGTCGACGATGTAGACCTTGGCCGCCTCAGACATTGGGTTTCGCTTCGGCCGGCTTCAGCGGCAGCGTGAAACGGAAAACGGTGCCGCCCGCGGGCCTCGTCTCGCCCCGGAGATCGCCGCCGTGGTTCTGGATGATCGAGCGGCAGATCGAGAGGCCGACGCCCATGCCCGTCGACTTCGTCGTCACGAACGGCTTGAAGAGGTTCTCGGCCACTTCGGGCGCGATGCCGGGGCCGGTATCCGCGACCGAAATCTCGAGGGTCTCGGCGCCGGCCGTGCCGGTGATGTTGATCTCGCGTTTGGGCGATTCCTGCATCGCCTCCACCGCGTTGCGGATGAGGTTGGTGAGCACCTGCTGGATCTGCACGCGGTCGACGTGCACTTCGGGCAAGCCCGGCGATAATGCGAGACCGATCCTGACCGGCTTGGTGCCCGCGCCCACCAGCGCCAGCGCCGCCGATTCCTCGATGAGCTTCCCGATCCGCTCCCACGAGCGCTCGGTGCGCCCCTTGGCCATGAATTGCCGGAGCCGTTGGATGATCTGGCTCGCGCGCGTCACCTCGGCCACGGCGCGCTGCGTGCCTTCGAGCATGCGCGGCCCCTTGGCATCTTCGCTCTGCTCGAGCCAGCGCCGGACCGCGTTGAGATAGTTCATGGCCGCGCCGAGCGGCTGATTCAATTCGTGCGCTAAGGCCGAGGCCATGGCGCCCATCTCGTTTACGCGCGAGACGTGGATGAGCTGGGCTTGCAGCTCGTGCAGGCGATGCTCGGTCTTTTGGCGCTCCGAGACGTCGCGGATGAAGCCGGTGAACATGCGCCGGTCGGCGAAACGCACCTCTCCGACCGAGAGCTCCATCGGAAACGTCGTGCCGTCCTTGCGCAGGCCGACGACGATGCGCCCGATCCCGATGATGCGGCGCTCGCCAGTCTCGAGATAGCGGCCGATGTAGCTGTCGTGCTCCTCGCGATAGGGTGTTGGCATTAGCATCTTCACGTTCTTGCCCCGGACCTCGCCCAGCTCGTAGCCGAAAAGCCGCGCCGCCGATGCGCTGAACGACTCGATCTTGCCCGCTTCGTCGATGACGATGATCGCATCGACGGCGGTGTCGAGGATCGTGCTCAAGCGCGCCTCGCGCTCGCGGAGCTCCGCCTCCGCCCGCTTCCGCTCGGTGATGTCGCGGATGATGCCGACGAAGGCGTGATCGTCCCCCTGGCGCACTTCGGCGACCGAGAGATCCATGGGAAACGTGGATCCGTCCTTGCGCTTTCCCGTCACCTCGCGGCCGATGCCGATGATCTTGCGCACGCCGGTGCGCTTGTAATTGTCGAGATAGTTGTCGTGCCGCTCGTGATCGGGCGAGGGCATCAGCATCTTGACGTTCTTGCCGATCACGTCCGCGGCGGCGTAGCCGAAGAGGCGCTCGCACGCTTTGTTGTAGGTCTGAACGTGGCCGTCAGCGTCGATGACGATGATGCCGTCCACCGCCGCTTCCATGACGGCATCGAGCCGCGTCGCGGCTTTTTGCGGGGGTTGGTTGGGCGCTCGCATCGCTTGCCGAACGGTCTCGATTTCATGGTCAAAATCAATGGCGCGCCGCCGAATTGCCGGCGCGGTATCGTCGCGGAAAGAAGCGAGCGGGACGATAGCAATTGAGCGCGTCGCCAGCGCCACTTCGGCCTGGAGAAGCGCCGGCCATCCCCCAGACCGCCGGCCGCATACTTGAAAAAAATCTAACAACGAATGATCGGCGGCTGCAAGGCAAGTCCACCCGCCCCCGCCATGCGCGGCGAACGCGCGGCGGCGTACCGAGCCGGCGCCGCTTTGTCCCTCTCCCATACTGCGCTATCATCGCCGGGCACGTGGTGCCAACGAGGGAGGCTTCAACCATGAGACGCATGCTTTACGGGCTCGCGCCCGTGATCGCGCTCGCCACTGCGCCGGCCTTGGCGCAGAGCGGGCCGATCAAGATCGGCGTCGTGCTGCCATACGCGCCGCCGTTCGAGATCTATTCGAAATCGATGGAGATCACGATCAAGATGGCCGTCGACGAGGTGGGCGGCGCCATCAACGGGCGGAAGATCGAGCTGATCTTCGAGAACGACGAGAACAAGCCGCCCCAGGCCATCGCCAAGTTCAAGAAGCTCGTCGGTAGCGACAAGGCCGACATCATCCTGGGCGGGCTCGCGTCCAATCTCGCGATTCCGATCCACCAGGAAGCGGTGGCGGCGCAGCAGCCGACCATCATTATCAACGCCGGGGCCGGCAACATCACCGGCAAGGACTGCAGCCCCTGGGTGATGCGCGTCTCGTTCTCGAACGAGCAGATCATCCGCGACAGCGGCGCCTGGCTCTTGAAAAAGGGCTACAAGACCGCGTTCGGCATGGCAGCCGACTATGCCGGCGGCCGCGAAATCATCGATATCTTCAAGCGCGAATACACCAAGGCCGGCGGCAAGATCGTGGGCGAGGCCTATCCGCCGTTCTCGACCAAGGATTTCGGCCCCTATCTCGCGCAGGCCAAGGCCGCCAAGCCCGACATGGTCTACGTCTTCTTCCCGGGCGGCATGGGCATCCAATACGTCGTCGAATACGACAAGTTCGGCTTGAAGGGCCAGATTCCGCTGACCGGCCCGGCCTGGACCGTGGGCCCGCTCTTCATCGGCAAGCAGGGCACGTCGGCGATCGGCTTCTTGGGCCCGATCAACTACGTGCCGACGCTCGACAATCCGGTGAACAAGAAGTTCGTCGCGGAGTTCCGGAAGCGCTCGGGCGGCCGCGATCCCGACGAGGTCGCGATCAACGGCTACGATGCCATCCACATGGCCGCGATCGGCCTGAAGGCCGTGGGCGGCAAGACCGACGACAAGAAGGCGATGATGGAGGCGATCCGGAAGGCGCAATACGATGGCCCGCGCGGGCCGATGCGCATCGACCCCAAGACCAACAACATCGTGCAGAACATCTACATGATCGAAGTGAAGGACGTGGGCGGCAAGCCGACCCATGTGGTGCTCGACACGATCAAGGACGTGCAGGACCCTCCGAGCGGCTGCAACATGTAGGCGCATCGCCGCTGAACGAGGGGAGGCCCGCGGGGCCTCCCCTTTTTTTGCCCCGGCAATTAGGTGCGAATGCACTTTTCGCGATTGACAGGCGCGGAAGCGCGGGCCTAGCTTTTCGCTCGCCTTGAGGGAGGCATGCGATGCCGTTCATCATGAATGCGTGGTACGTGGCCGCGTGGCCGCGCGACGTCGAGGCCGGGAAGATCCTGGCGCGCACGATCTGCAACCAGCCGCTGGTTCTGTTCCGCGACGCCAAGGGCGCCGCCGTGGCGCTCGAGGACCGCTGCTGCCACCGCGAGATGCCGTTGGCCAAGGGCTGGCTCGAGAACGGCACGGTGCGCTGCGGCTATCACGGCCTGCGCTTCGACGGCAGCGGCAAATGCGTCGAGATTCCGGGCCAGTCCAACATCCCGCCCCGCGCGCGCGTGCGCGCCTATCCGCTGGTCGAGCGCCATGGCTGGCTGTGGGTATGGCCGGGCGATGCGGCCAAGGCCGACGCGGCGCTGATCCCCAAGATCTTCGCGCGCATGGATCACCCGGACTGGACCGCCTGCGGCGGCACCACCTACGTCAAGTGCCACTACCAGCTCATCAGCGACAATCTCCTCGACTTGACGCACGAGACCTACATCCACCGTTCCACGCTCGGGAACCAGGCCGTCGTCGAACATCCGATCACGACCAAGGGCGACGCCGAGAAGGTCGTGGTCCAGCGGCTGATCCCGGATCACGATCCGGCGCCGTTTTGGAAGGCCAATCTCCATCGGAAGCTCGGCCAGCACGTGAATGCCGACCGCTGGCAGATCATCCATTTCGAGCCGCCGGCCAATCTCGTGCTCGATGTCGGCGTGACGCCGACCGGGCATCCGCGCGCCGACGGCGTCGAGGGCTGCAACACCAACGCGATCACGCCCGAGACCGAGGATTCGACCTGGTACTTCTGGGGCTTCGCGCGGAAATTCGGCCGCGACGACGAGCAGCTCTCGGCCAAGCTCGTCGAGACCATCTACAAGATCTTCGAGGAGGACCGCGACGCGTGCGAGGCCGTGCACGCGGTGATGAAGCGCGAGCCCGGCCGCGCGATCATCGACGTCAACGCGGATCAGGGCACGATCCTCGCGCGCCGCATGGTCGCGGAGCGCATCAAGGCCGAGCGCGGCGCCAGCGCGCAGGCGGCGGAATAGCGGACACTGTACGCGCCGACGCTCTCGCGCGCCGCTACATCTCCGGCGGCGCGGCGACGTTGGCGATCATCTTCTCGATGATCGACTTGAGGCGCGCGAGCTCGCGCGCGGAAAGGCCCGCGATCGCACGCGCGTTGTGATAGGACATGACCGGCCAGATGCGGCGGAACATGGCGCGCCCGGCCGCGGTCAGGTGCATTTCGTAGCTGCGCTTGTCGGCCTTGACGCGCTTCCGCGCGATGAGGCCGCTCCTCTCCATGCGGTCGAGCGTGCGGCTCAAGGTCGTGCGGTCGACGACGGTGAGATCGGAGAGCCGGTTGATCGTGCAGGTTCGGAGATCGACCAGCGCCGCGAGCACGCGCCACTGCGGCACGGAGAGGCCGAACGGCCGAAGGCTCTTCGCGAGCTGCTGATCGCGCCGGCCGTAGATCTGGCCGAAGAGATAGAAGACGTGGCGCTCGAGCTTGAAGGCGAACGGATCGCGCTGCTCCGCCGGCCTGGGTTTCAGACGCCGAGCCATGTCGCCTTCACGCCTTCGGCCCGTTTGAGGTCTTCGGCGCGGCCGTGCCAGCGCACTTGGCCCTTGCCGATCACGTAGACCGTGTCGGCGAGGCCGGTGGCGAACGCGAAGCTCTTCTCGACCAGCAGCATGGTGACGCCTTCATCCTTCAAGTCGGCGAGGATGCGGTGAATATCCTGCACGATGATCGGCGCCAAGCCCTCGCCCGGCTCGTCGAGCATCAGGAGATCGGGATGGGTCATGAGCGCGCGTGCGATCGACAGCATCTGCTGCTCGCCGCCCGAAAGCTGGCCGCCGAGATTGCGCGTGCGCTGCTGCAAACGGGGGAAGGTGGCGAAGACGCGCGCGAGCGTCCACGGCCCCGAGCCGCGCGCCGCCACGGTCAGGTTCTCGAGCACGGTCAGCGAGGGAAAGATGCCGCGCGTCTCGGGCACGAGCGCGATACCGCCTTGCGCGATCGCGTAGGTGCGGAGACCGGCGATGGACTTGCCGGCGAAGCGCACGGCGCCGCGGCGCGGCGGCACGAGGCCCATGATCGCGCGCATCGTCGTCGTCTTGCCGGCGCCGTTGCGGCCCATGAGGACCACGACCTTCCCGCGCGGCACGGCGAGGCTGATCCCCTGCAGCACGTGGCTCTCGCCGTAATAGGCGTGGAGATCCTCCACCTCGAGCAGCGCATCCATCATGCCGCCTCGCCGAGATAGATCTGGCGCACGATCGCCGAGCGGCGGATCTCGTCAGGGCGGCCTTGCACAAGCACCTTGCCGTAATCGAGCACCGTGATGCGCTCGGCCATCTCGAACACCACGTCCATGTCGTGCTCGATCAGCAGCAAGGTGAGATCGCGCGGCAGGCCGGCGATGAGGCGCTGCATCGCCTTCGTCTCTTCCGGGCTCATGCCCGCCGTGGGCTCGTCGAGCAGCAGCAGGCGCGGCGCGGCCGCCAGCGCCAGCGCGATTTCGAGCTGCCGCTGGCTGCCGTAGGAGAGATGGCGCACCGGCGTCTGAAGCCGGTCCGCAAGGCCGACCGACGAAGCCAGCGCCTCGGCCCGCTCGTGCAACCGCGGCGCGCGCACGAAGCTGCGCCAAAAGACTCGGCTTTCGCCCGAGCGCAGCGCCACCGCGGTCGCCAAGCTTTCCGCCACGGTCATCGCCATGAATAGGTTATTGCGTTGGAAGCTA
>Ga0310812_10000347_pt1 | contig 18533 bp, 18 predicted proteins | sample NN3metagenome_FD_205747 | JGI IMG/M metagenome (GOLD analysis project Ga0310812, IMG submission 205747) | Soil microbial communities from experimental microcosm in Duke University, North Carolina, United States - NN3 | ecosystem: Engineered > Artificial ecosystem > Soil microcosm > Unclassified...
CCTCTCCCGGGAGAGCTCCTAATCTCTCTCGGGGAGGCCCGGCGCCCGTGCAAGTCACCAACGGGACCGCAAGGAGATGCGGCCCCGGGTGATCCTCTCTGCAGGAGAGGACGCGGGCAGGCTGCCAGCGAACCGGAGCTCGGGTGGGCCTTTCGGAGAGGGCCCTCAGGGCTCCGACCGCGCGTTTTCCTCAGGCGCGGTTTATCGGGATATCAAAGATCAGGTGGCGCCTAGCGATCGCTAAGGCACCTTCCGCAATTTCTCGGGGGCCCCGCCGGGGGCGGGCGGCGCGTCCTTGCGCTTCTTGCCCCGGCCGTCCGACCAGGCTTTCACTTCGACCTGCGACAGGGTGGCGAGGGTGTCGCACTTCTCCCGCAAGATCCGGATCTGGTCGCGGATCTCGCGGTAGGCCGCGTAGAACGACCGCTCCTCGACCTTCCCGTCCATCACCCGGTCGAGGAGCTTGTCCGGGGTCACTTTGCGAAGGTATTCGAGCGCGTTCAGGATCAGGGCGAGCTCGGTGGTCTCGCTGAAGGACGCCCGGATCGCCTTGATCTGGTACCACTCCTTGCGAGGCGTCTCCTCGAGCAGCTTTCGGAGCGGGGCCGAGAGCGCCGCGAGCGGGATCGTTCGCCCGTCCGGTACGGGCTTCGGGCGAACTGCGGCCCGCGCCGCCTTCTCGGATTCGCCGGGTTCATTAGCCACGGTCACCTCCTCTCGTGGGTGTAGCGGAACGGCCCTTCTGCCGGAGGGCGAAGGCCAGGACGAAGGAAGAAATCCGAAGGATATGGCGGCCCACCTGGGCCGGGAGGCGGTCGTAGTTCGCCTCGGGGTCCAGGCCGTGTCGGAGCAGGCAAAGGCGGACGCACTTGCGGGAGACCGCCAGGTGTGAGCCGTTTACGACCAGCTCCCCCCGGTCCACCGCATACGTCTCCGCCGGTCCCGCGACGTTCTTCTCCATCCACCTCCCATCGCGGGCGAGGAGGCCAAAACCTAGCAGCGAAAATGGATTCTGAAGCGAAATCGTCCATTTTCAAATCCGGTGACGAATTCCTGCTAGGTCAGGAGGCCCTCGCCCGCGATGGGTAGTGGAGGGACCGATGGAACGGATTCTCGCGGCGACATTCCTGCTCGGGGGAGCCTTAGGCCAGGCAGAGAGAGGCTCGGCAGCAGCGAGCGCGGACGGCACGCTCTATTTCTTCTTCTCGCCCGACACCCCCGGGGCGCCGGCGGCGGCCAAGACCGCGCAGGGCTTAGCCTCTCAAGGGAAGATCAAAGTCCGGCCGGTGCTCCTCGTCGAGGACTGGAAGACCTTCCGGAAGCCGACCGCGGAATCGCCTCTCTACAAGACCATCCGGGAACTCGGGGGCCGAGGCGATCCTCCGGGGGTCAACATCGGCGTCTTTGACGAAGAGGGACTTCGGCTCGCTCGCGCTTGGAAGCTGACAAAGCTTCCGGCGTTCGTCCTCGTCGCCCACGGTAAAGCCCACGTGGTTTACGGCTCGAAACTGAGCGTCGACGAACTGGAGGAGTGTGGACGATGATGCGCACCTGCTGGGCAGCAATCCTTCTTGGGGTCTATGCGCTGGGTGCCTGGTCCCAGGAGTCTCGGAAACCTGAATCCGACCTCTCCACTCGTGAGGCCACAGTGAGGTTGTCCGGCCCCATCGACTTCTGGGGCAGGGGGCCGAGCCTGGAGCGTCGAGAGTCGTTCAGTCCTGAGGCTGCCCCGATGGGCCCGGGCAGGATCCTGGTCCGTGAGACGGTTTGGGCCCAGCCGATCCGGACTCCGGACGGGAACTGGATGCTCTACGTCCCGCCGAAGCCGATCCTCGACTTTCTCGAGAACCCGACCGAGGAAGCGGCGAAAGCCTACCTCGCGTGGAAGAAGGAACAAGCGGAGAAGCTCGGCCGCGCCATGCTGCTCCTCGGGCGTCTCAAGGATCCCCCCGCCCCGGCAAAGGCCGATACTGCGGGTCCCAAGAGCGAAGAGGCGAGGAAGGAAGAGAGCACGGGCGCCAGTCTCATCTACTTCAAGAAGCCGACATGCCCCCACTGCGTGTCGCAGGATGGCATCCTCGGCCAATGGCTCCCCAAGCATTCCGACTTGCGCCTCCAGATTGTGCTTCCCGGAGAACTGCCTGAGCTCTGGAAGTCCTACGCTGTTCGCGGGACCCCGACGCTCGTCCTCCAGGCCGCGGATGGCAAGGAGGAGGTTCTCGTCGGTCTTCAGTCCGAGGCGCGGCTCGACGCCGCGCTCAAGCGGATCAGCCCGCCCTCGCCACCCGACACCCAGATGAAAGTCGGCCTCCGATGAAGCTTCCCCTCATCGCCGCCCTGATCCTCGCGGCACTTTCGACGCTCGCCCAGGCTCAGGGCCTGGTCGACCTGGTCGGGGGAGATAGCAGCGGCACGCCCAAGACCGCGAGGGCCGCGATGACGCGGGCGTCCGCCAGCGGCGGTCGACTCGACCTTGAGGTGTCTCCGAACATTCAGGCGCTGGCCGGCGACCCCGGGAAGCGCGTGGTCGACCTCGGAGCGAGCCTCCGCTGGAATCCCGTCTGCGGGAAGTTCGATCTCAAGGCTGACTTCAAAGCGCTCCTCGGAAGGGAAGCCCGCGAGGAGTACCTCGAGGGCTTCATCTCCGCTGCGGCTGGCGAGCTCCTCGGGAGCGGCATGGAACTGTTCTGCCAGTCCATGCCGACGGCCTGTTCGATCCTTCAGAACAACAACATTGCCGCGAATCTGAAGCTCATCTACTCCAACGATCTCTGCACGAGCCTGGAAACAGCCGTGATGTCCGGGGCGCAGCGGGGCCGTGCCGAAGCGCTCCACCGATGCATTCAGGAGAAGCAAGGCCAAGGAAAGACCAAGGACGAAGCGGAGAGAGCCTGTCTCCGCGAAGCGTCGCGGGTCACCGGCTTTGATGGGCGGGTCGTGGGGGAATTGGAGCTGAATAGCGAGATTCGCAGGTACGTCGAGTTCTCGAAAGGCGGGTCCCAGCTCTTGGACGACCTCACCCAGAAGCGAAAGATCGTCCCGAGCAGCATTTCCGAGGACCCCCGGCCGAACGCGGCCGCGGAGCGTTACGAAACACTCCGGAACGGCTTCTCGGACAAGTGGGCAAAGGCTCTTGCCTCGAGCAAGTCTGCGGGCGGGGCAACCGTGTCTGAAGAGGAGCTAGCAGCCCTCGTGCCTGTCGGCGCCCCGCGGGTGACGAAGCTGGAGCTCGAACTCCTGGCTCGCCGGAGCGATGTCGAAGTCCAAATTCTCGTCGCAAGCGTGAGTGCCGCGGCGGCTCTCCTGGCGCTCACCCGGGAGATGAACGAGGTCGAGCGGAAGGTGGAAGCCCTTCGCGCGAGCCCGGCGCTCGACTCGAACCCAGAGCATGTCGGGTCGCTGGACGGCATCCTCGCACGCGTTAGAGGCGAGCGGGACCGGCTCCTGCGTCTCTATAGCGACCAGGAGCGTCTCTCCGGTGCTCTCGCGGCCGGCCACGCCGCCGGCCAGGCCGAGATCGCGCGGGCCCGCATGGACACCATGAAGCGGGCCGCGCTCGGAGAGGCGGCGACCCGCATTCAGAAAGGGACGCGTCCCTTCGGGACGCCAGATGCCGGCGTCACGAAGCCGGCCGCGGCATCCTCGCGCGCAAAAGCGAGCGCCTCGGCATCCGCGCAGGACTGCGGGACCTGCGGCCTCGAGTATTCGGTCGGGGGGCGGCCTTGAAGCACGCGAAGGCGATGCTCCTGGGCAGCGTCATCCTCTCGTCATGGGGATGCGCCCTTCCACCCGGGGAAGAGGGCTTCTCTCGGGAGCCCGTTCGCTGGCTCCTCGTGGAACGGTGCTACGCCGATGTTGCGCCGACCGAGAGCGGAGACGGGAGGGTGAATCCCGACGCCGTGGTTCTCGCGTTTCAGCCCCTCTACCCCGAGGACCTCGCGTGGGACGTCGTCGTCGCCCCCGAGGAGCACTTCGTGGAGGTCGTGGGGTTCTCTCCCTCGGGTCCCGTCCGGCCGGGCGAGGTCGTGACGGCGACCGTCCGGGTCGGGAAGGCGAGGGCCGGCGAGCTCTACCGGCTCCTGGCCAAGGTGTCGCAGGCCGATGTCCGGATCCTGGGAGAACGCCAGGCCGTTGTCCGGGGAAGTGACAGCGCTGTCTTCATTTTTACCAGTTCCACCAGCGGCCGGGCGGGGATTGCGGTCGGTGTGGAGCGGATCGGACCTTAAGGAAGGGAGAACGTCATGATGGAGCTCAGTACCGCCGTCATCTTCGAGGCGCCGTTCCGGGGCGAGCCCGGCCACGGGGTCCTCTTCTACGAACACGAGGACGCCGCGCAGGCGGTCCGCGACGAATTGGAAGGAGCGGGGTTCGGGGCCGTCGTGCGGGGCGGCGCGGAAGGGCCCCGGCGCTTCTGGTATCTCCTCTCGAATGCCCCTATCGGCGAGATTTGGTGCCGGATCGCCGCCTTCTTCGACGCCTATATCCGCTTCGAGGTGGGGCCGGACGGCCGTCTCCAGGTCCGTGAGTCCTGCCCCTGCGAGGGCTGCCGCGAACCGATCGGCTCGGAGCGCCATCGGCGCTCGCTGGCCCTGGGCCCGGATCCCGAAGAGCCCAGGCTCGGGCAATTGCCGGGTCCGGATTTTGACCGACCGGTTCTGAACTAGTGAACTTGAGGAAAGGAGAGCGTGATGAGCAAGACCAAGTCCTGCGTGATCTACGACAAGTCGTTCGGGGGAGGGTCCGGCTACGGCGTCGCCCTCTGCGACAGGGACGACGTGGCCCGGCAGGCCAAGGCGGAGCTCGAACGGGAAGGCCACCGGGCACGCCTGGAGAACGAGCATGACGGATCGGAGAGGCTCTGGTATCTCGACACCGATGCGCCCTTCGAGACGCTCTGGAGCGTGCTCAACGGGTATCTCGACGCCTACCTTCGGTTCGAGCTCCTCCCAGGAGAGCGCATGCGCGTCAGCGATTCCTTCGGAGGCGAGAAGGTCCACTCGCTCAAGGTCTACACCATGCCCGAGCTTTAAGGCTTCTCGACAATCCAGATGTTGCGGAACTGGAGGGGATTGCCGTGGCCCTGGAGCTTGAGCGGGCCGGGCGTCCCCTCGGGGTCGCCGCGGTGCCCGCCGGTCGGGCCGGAGATCTCCTGGGCGTCGTGGACGAGGACGCCGTTGTGCTTCACGGTCGCCAGGGCGCTCTTCGTCTTCTTGCCGTCGGGGCCCGCGACCGCGTTCGTGAACTCGACGTCGTAGGTCTGCCAGGCGAGCGGCGGCGCGCACATGTTGAGCTTGGGCGCGGCCTTCGTGTAGAAGCCGCCGCACTCGTTGTTGAGGCCGTCCAGGCCGAACGAGTCGAGGATCTGCAGCTCGTAGTGGTCGACCTGGTAGAAGCCGCTGTTCCCGCGGCCCTGCCCGCGGGCGTCGGGCCGGTAGGGAAGCATGAACTCGAGGTGGACCGCGTAGTTCGTAAACTTCCGCTTGGAGAGGATGTCGCTCCCGTCGGTGTTGAGCAAACCCGTCTTCGCGTCCAGGCGCCCGCCCTTCCACTCGTCGGTGTTCTTCCCGTCGAAGAGCACGATCGCCCCGGGCGGGGGAGCGGCGCCCATCGTCGGGCTCGTGCGGGCGACCTTTTCGAGCTTGAGGTCCTTCCCGGCGTCGGTCTTGAGGACGAGGGCGGTCCCCTCGAGGCCCCCGCTCCAGGGCTTCTGCCCCTCGGGCGGGAACTTGCGGGTCGCGGAGAACTCCTCGGGCTTCTGGGCGAGGTACTTCCGGGCGCCCTCGGCGGAGGCGAACGTTACCTTTCCGCCCTCCAGCCGACCCACGAGGAGGATCTTCGACTTGCCGTCCCAGCCGGCGCCTGGCAGCCCGCCGGGGTAGACCACGGCCTGGAGCTGGCCGCCGCCCAGGGAAATAACCTGCGCCCCGGTCTCTCCTCCAGCGTATTCGCCCTGAGAGTGGAACTCGGCTGGCAAGGTCGGGTCGGCCGCGTCGGTCCAGACCTTCTTCTCTTGCTTGTCCTGGACGGGGATCCCGAGGGCGAGGACCAGAGCGAGGGTGGCGGCGGTCATGGCGTTCCTCCGTTCGAGCGCCCCTTTATAGCGGATGGAGGGAGATCTGTTCCTAAGAACGAAGAGATCAGCAGCGCCGCGCCGGGTGCGGATGGTCGGTTCCTAAAATCCGTGTTTTAGGAACCCGTCACTCCCGTCGGAGGAGATGCCCGATTGAGGCGCGGGCCGCAGCTATGGTCCCCAGCGCCACAGATCGTTGAGGAGCCCCGTGGTGCCGGCCGAATCGTTGCCGCTCCCGCCGAAGAGCCAGAGGTTGCCCGAGGCGTCAACGAAGGGGGCCGCATTTGACCGCGCGCCCGGGACGTTCGTGGGCGAGGACGACCCCTTGGTTCCGTAAATGCCGACCTGCCACACGGTCAACGCGCCGGAGACCCAGGTCCAGTTCGTCCCGTCGAACTTCCACAGATCGTTGCAGGAGCCCAGGCCGCCGCTGCTGTCGTAGCCGCTCCCCCCGAAGAACCAGAAGGCTCCGTTGCCGTCGGTCCAGCGTGTCCCCTGAGCCCGGGCGCCCGGAGTATTGCCGGGCGCCGCGACCCCCTTGGTTCCCGGAACGCCGGTCTGGTTCATCTGGTCCGTGCCCGCGATCCAGGTCCAAAGCGTCCCGTCGAAGCGCCATACGTCGTTGAAGAAGCCCTGCACGCCCGGTTGGGGGCCGTAACCGCCGAAGAGCACAATGCGGCCCGCCCCGTCGACCCAGGCCGACGAGCCGGATCGGGCGTTGACGACGTTGCTCGCCGAAGCCGTCCCCTTCGTCCCCCAGACGCCCTCCTGGGCGGTCAGATTGGAGCCGGAGACCCAGGTCCACTGGGTGCCGTTCCATTTCCAGAGGTCGTTCCAGTAGCCGTTGAAGATGGAGCCATTTTCGCCGCCGAAGAGCCAGAAGTTGCCCGCGGCGTCGCGCGTGTAGGCCGCGTACTGCCGGGCGCCCGGCGTGTTGGCCGCGGCCGGGACTCCCTTGGTGCCATAGACGCCGGCCTGGCCGACCAGATTGGAGCCCGCGATCCAGGTCCACTGCGACCCGTTCCACTTCCAAAGGTCGTTCAGAAGGCCGGAGGAGCCTCCGCCGTCATAGCCGTTCCCGCCGAAGAGCCAGAAGTTCCCCGCGGCGTCGATCCACGACGCCGAGCCGGACCGACCGCCGGGGTTGTTGGCCGCGGCTGGCACGCCCTTGGTGCCGTAGACGCCGATCCCCGACGTGTTGAACGTCGAGGGTCCCGCGACCCAGGTCCAGTTGGTGCCGTCGAACTTCCACAGGTCGCAGAGCGCGCCGCCGCCCGACAGGACCGAGGGATCGTAGCCCCCGCCCCCGAAGATCCAGAAGTTCCCGGAGGCATCCGTCCAGGAGGCTGCCGGCGTGCGGCTGCCCGGATCGTTCGTCGGGGACGCCACGCCCTTCGTCCCGTACACGGCGGTCTGCTTGGTCGTGGTGGCGCCGCCCATCCAGGCCCACGCCGCCGTCACCGGCGCCGTCGGCTTGGCGCTCGCCTGGTTCGACGGCAGGCTCGCCCCCGCGGCGTTCGTCGCGACCACGATGTAGTAGTACCGAGTGTCGTTCGCTGCCGAGGCGTCGACGTACGAGGTGCCCGCGAGCGGCCCCGCGAGGAGGGTATAGGGCCCGCCGTCGATCTGCGAACGCGAAAGAGTGTAGCTCGTCCCCGTCGCGGTCCAGGACAGCCCGACCTGGTTGTTTCCCGCCGTCGCGCCGAGCGTCGGCGAGAGGGGGAGGGCGGCGCTCGGGGTCGCGGAAACTTCCGCCGACTCCGCGCTCGTCCCGCCCGGGCCCTGCGCCTGGATCGTGTAGTAGAGCTTCGTCCCGTTGGCGAGGCCGGTGTCGACGAACGTCGTCTTCGTGACGCCGCTCTGGAGCGGGACCTCCCGGTTGGAGCGGGTGGCCCGGTTGATGATATACGAGGTCGCCCCCATGGACCCGGCCCAGGAGAGCTGGACCGCGCCGTTGCCCGCGACGGCCGTGACGCCCATGGGCGCCGGGGGCGGCGCGTTCGGGTCGGCGGCGGGGCTGACGCGCCACAGGTCGCCCAGCTGGCCGGCGCCTCCCGAGGCGCCGAAGCCGTTGCCCCCGAAGAGCCACAAGCTCCCGTCCGCGCCGCGCCAGCGGGCGCCCTGGGTCCGGGCGCCGGCGACGTTGGCCCGCGCGGTCTTCTTCTTCGTACCGTAGACGCCGTGAGCGTTCGCGATGTTGGAACCCGACACCCAGGTCCAGAGGCTCCCGTCGAAGGCCCAGAGGTCGTTCAGGCTTCCCTGGGTCGCGGCGGAATCGAGGCCCGTGCCGCCGAACAAGTAGACGAGGCCGCTGGGCTCGACCCACCCGAGGGCGCCGAAGCGGGATCCGGGCTCATTCGTGGCCGCGGCCGCGCCCTTGGTGCCGTAGACCCCCTGGGCGTTCCGGGTCGGCGCTCCCGAGATCCACGTCCAGTTGGTCCCGTCGAATTTCCAGAGGTCGTTGAGCAGCCCCTGCTGGCCGGTGGCGTCGTAGCCGTAGCCTCCGTAGATGTAGAAGTTGCCGGCGTTGTCCACCCACGAGGCGGCGTCCTGCCGAGCGCCGGGGACATTGGCAACGCCCGGAACTCCTTGCGTGCCGTAGACGCCCGCGCCGTTGGCGTTGAGGTCACCCGAGACCCAGGTCCAGTTGGCGCCGTCGAACTTCCATAGCTCGTTCATGAAGCCGCTGTGGCCGCCCAGGTCGAACCCGTTCCCGCCGAACATCCAGAGGTTGCCGGCACCGTCCGACCACGACGCGGGAGAGGTCCGGGAGCCCGGCAGGTTGGCCGGGGAGGCCTGGCCCTTGATCGTGTAGACGCCCTGGGCGCCGGTGTCGCCGCCCCCGACCCAGGTCCAGTTCGTGCCGTCGAACTTCCACAGGTCGTTCATGGCCCCGGCGAGGCCGGAGCCGCCCATGCCCTCGCCGCCGAAGACCCAGAACGTGCCGCCGGGCCCGGCCCACGACGCGACCTTGCGGCGCGATCCCGGAACGTTGGTCGGGGCCGCGACGCCCTTCGTGCCGTAGGATCCCATCCGGTTGATGACGTCGCCGCCGGACACCCAGGTCCAGTTGGTGCCGTCGAACTTCCAAAGGTCGTTGAGGTAGCCCTCCGAGGAGAACTTGTCCATGCCCTGTCCGCCGAAGACCCAGAACGCGCCGGCGGCATCAAGGGCGGAGCCGCCCTGGCTGCGCCCGCCCGGGACGTTGGCGGCGGCCGCGACCCCCTTGGTCCCGAAGACCGGGAGCGCACCCGCGGCGTCGGAGCCGGACATCCACGTCCATTGCGGCCCCGCGTTCCCGCCTTGCTGGGCGGAGGCGGCGATCGGGAGCAGCAAGAGGGCGGCGGCGAGCCAGCGGCGGGTGGCGGGGTGCGTCATGGGCTTCTCCTAGAGTTCGGGATCCACGCTAGGAAGGGTGCGCGCCCGGGTCGCGTCGGGCCGCCTTGTGATGAGACGAAAGAAGTATATATTGCTTAGAACTTGACGGCTACTCATTTTTGAACTGGATGCCTTGTGTCAGAATCGAAGCGGCGCGTATATCGAGCGCTGACCGGGTAAGAAGGTGGTTCCTAGGATGCTTTAGGAACAGGGTTTTGCCGCCAGCACCGTTAGATCTGAAAGGCGAAGGTTCTGGTCTTCGAGAGCTCCGCGTAGCGGGCCTTCAAAAATTCTCGCGCCGCTTCACTCTCATCCTTGTCTCCCGTGCCGGCAATGAAGATCGGACGGTAGGTGAACTCCGGTGGCCTCAACTTCCTGCGCGCAATCCCGTCGAGGACCCCCAGGAGGTGGTCGACCCGGGCCTCTTCGAGCACTCCGTGGAGGATGTACTCGTCGTAGAGCTTCTTCGTCGGCTCGTGAAAGACGCTGTACTCGGTGGGGGGGCCCTGCTCGTGGGTGCGCGGACTCCGGATCGTGTGCTTGAGGTACACGTGCTGGAGCGGCTTGTCCAAAGCCGGCCGCTCTAGCACGATCATGTCCGCCTTTCCTGGAGAAGGCTCGTCGTTGTCCACGTCGCGAGGCCGCAGGAGCCTGTACTCCGCGGGGATGCCCAGCCGAGCGAGGGCGTCCCACGCTTCCTGCTCGGCATCGACGTACCACGGCATCAGGTCGTCGGCCTTGAAGTCCGGGCAGTGGCGGTCCTCCACTGTTTCCCCTTCGGCGGCTCGAAGCAGCGTGTACGAGAGCGTGTTGCTGCCCACGCTGACCCAGACCGATTGGCCGCCAGCCTCCCCGCTGAGGGTGAGTGCTAGCTGGGCGGGAAGGGTATTGGTCGAGTCCAAGAGAATAGCCCACGGCTTCGCGAGGAGGATGATGAGCTGGCGGTGTCCGTTCTCGCGGTCGGCCCTGATCCCGTCGGACCAAAGGGACCCGACCCGCTTGAAGAGCCGGTCGACGTCAAAGCCGCGGAGGTAGACCTGTGACAGGTGGAGGCCCATGACCTCATGGTACCCGACGAACGCTGACGGGCATGAAGCCCCCCGATCATTGAGCGAGTCGGGGAGGGCGTGTCGGCGGCCTCGGTTCCTAAAATACACATTTTAGGAACCGGGCTTAGGTTCGACGGCCAACTTCTGATCAGGAGAGCCGGGAATCGGATGCCCTCCACGTCTTGATGACAATGGTGACATGGACACCCTGGACGCGGCTGTTCGGCGGCCTGGTCCTTGGATTGACCGTCGTTTCCTGCTCGGCGCGTACCCACCTTTGTGTCGCGAATTCTCCCAAGGTGTCCATCGAGGAACGACGCCCGACACCGTTGGCCATTTATGATCAACTTCTCGAGAAGCATCGTAATGCTCTAGAGAAGCTCCGAGCGCCGGGCCGATGCCATAGCGATATGCCAACTCCCGCCATGCGAGAGCGACGGTGCTACCTCACCGAGGCACGACTCTGGACGCTGACGTACCCGCAGGAGGCCGAAGGCGTAGCATTCCCACTGGCTCGGGATGAAGCGTCCAATCCTGACGATCGGGATCTGGCGATCGCCATCGTTGGCGTGCTGGCGGGTGCGGGAAACCGCTCGGCGGAGGCGCTTCTGATCAAGATCTGCTCCTCTCCCCATCCCGAGGCCGCAGCCACGGCAATGCAGGCACTCTACCAGCGCGATCCCCTTGGGCGGCATCGGGACCTCTACCAACGCAAAGCACGGGAGTTAGTCCTCGGTGCCATCGAGGCTCTTGGAGACTGGAGTGATCCTGAGAGCAGGGCCATCCTGGAGGCGATTGTCGCGCGAGACAGCCGTTCGGCAGCGGGATATCTGGCAAGCCGGTCGCTCAAGAGACTTCAACGCCTTGATCAGCCCGACTGGACGTTGATGGCCTTGTCCATTCTGGGAGCCACGTCAGGCATGGAAGTTCATGAGGTGGAATGGGCGTTGCGAATTGCCGTTCGACAACCTATCCCTGGAGTTATGGTAATCCTCCGGAAACGACTGCAGGATGCTGAGGCCGAGCATGCGAAATTTTGCCAAGAAGCGTGGGACACCGGTCGCGAAGGGGGGATCAACGCCGTCACCGAAAAAGATCTGAAGTCGTCTTTCCTGATCATTACTCTGGACTGGAATTTCGACAACGTCCTCAAGGCCTTCGCCGAGATGGGAGGCGAATTGACGGAAACAGAGAGACACCGGCTCCACTTCCTAGGCTACGACAGTGATTCTCGAAAGCGGCTCTTCAAGCTGGTGGCCGACTGGAAGTAGATCAGCGCTCCACTCCGTAAGGCAGCTTGCAATTGACCGTGGTTCATAAAATGCTGATTTTAGGAACCAATGGCTCCAACTCTCTCCGACACGCACTTCGGAAGAGCGGGCGTTTCAGACTCCTAGAGACCTATGAATGTGAACACAATACAACCCGCACAAATGGGAAGGGAAGACGCGAGGGTGACAGCCGTGATATTCTTCCCGAGTGAGCTACCTCTCCGCACTGGGGATTGTCATCGTCGCCGCGCTTGCGGTGGTGATTCTGGCTTCCTGCGATAGATCGAGATCGGGCAATTCTGGATCCGGGCTGAGCAAGAGCCAGACGGACGCGGAAAAACACGCGGCTAGGGGGCGCGAACTTGCGATATCAGGCGACCTGCAGGGGGCACGGCGAGAATTCGATACGGCGGTATCCAAGTATCCAGTTTCAGCGAAGCTCTTTGCAGATCGAGCGGTCGTTCGGCATAAGGCTGGTGACCAGCAAGGTTCGGTGGACGACTGTAACGAGGCGCTGCGACTTGATCCTAGCCTTGTGCAGGCCGTCAGGAGTCGGGCAATCGTGTACTTCGAACAGGGCAAGCTCAAGGAGTGCCTTGACGACCTCGACCTGGCAATCCGTCTCGCACCAAACGTCGCTGAGACCTACGCGAACCGCGCAAGAATCCTGATCCGCGTGGGGGAGAAAGAAAAGGCCATTGCCGATCTCGAACGCTCGTTGGAGTTGGCCCCCAAGGATTGGGATCGTCGTGAATCAGTCCAACGCGAGATCGAAGAGTATCGCCGCCAGTAGCGGCCCGCCGTCGGCCGGGCCCGCCCCGCGGCCGGCAGCCCGCGCTCGAGGACGGCGGGGCCTGGCGGCCCCAGGCTGGGGGCCTCGCTGAGCTCCCCTTGGGTGGAGCGGTAGAAGACGGAGTGCGGGGCCGGTTCCTAAAAGGCTGATTTTAGGAACCACCTTTGAGGAGATCCAACCTACGTTTCCAACGTGGGAGATTTCAGTTCGGACCGGATGGCATTCGAGACGGAGGTATACGTTTCTTGGGTGCCGACGACCAGGACGACGGTGATCTTCTCCCTTCCACATCGGACATGAACCAAGCGAGCCAAAACGTGCAGCTTCGAGGAGAGCTCCTCGGAGTCTAGCTGCGCCACCAGGTTAACTATCGGCCATCGGCGGGGATCAGTGCCGGCCGGCCATGTCTCTGCAATCGTTCTTTCCGTGATCTTATCCAGACGTTCGGCATGGTTAGAGAGCCCATGGAGGACTATGGAGCGGGCACCGGCTTCGACGAGCTCCCGTGCGATGGCGCCCAACTCCTCATCGGAAATAGAGTCACGGCACAGCAGAACAAAGGCGTCGCAGGCGCTGCCTCCATCGGGAAGGGCTGACAAACATCCGGGAACGAACGGAGTGGCATAGAACTCCGTATTGCCCGGGAGCGCGCCAAGGTTCTGGAGCATTACTTCATCCTAGCTCGAGGTGGTTAAATTGGGTTCGCTTCCTAAAAAGCTGATTTTAGGAAGTGGCACCCTTGAAGGTCGGCCCCGTCGACTGCGAGGAGACCGTTCGGAACATCGTGGTCGTCAACTTTCCGTCCTTCATCGTCGTAGACGATAAGGGTAACGACTTCTGGGAAGCACTATAGGGGACATCCGATGAGCAAGGCGATAGTGGCGGCGCTACTCCTCTCGCTCGCGGCAGGGGACATCCCGGTCAAGGACGGCGAGAAGATCGCCTTCCTCGGCGACTCGATCACCCAGGGAGGCATGGGGCCGACGGGCTACGTCAGCCTGGTGATCCACGGACTCAAAACGAGCGGCGTGAACGCGACGGCCATCGGCGCGGGTATCTCAGGTCACAAGTCCAACGACATGCTCGCGCGGCTCCAGCGAGACGTGATCGACAAGAAGCCCGACTGGATGACGCTGAGTTGCGGCGTGAACGACGTCTGGCACGGCGCCAAGGGCGTTCCGCTCGACGCATATCAGAAGAACATTACCGAGATTGTCGACAAGGCCCAGGCGGCGGGCATCAAGGTGATGATCCTGACGTCCACCATGATCGGTGAGAAAGCCGACGAGGCGAACAACCAGAAGCTGGAGCCCTACAACGAGTTCCTCCGAAAGCTCGCGAAGGACAAGAAGTGCCTACTCGCCGACCTCAATACCGACATGCACCAGGAGCTCGACGAGCGCGAAAAGGCGGGCGGTAAGCGGGGCAACCTGCTGACGTCCGACGGCGTCCACATGAACCCGCGTGGCAACATGATGATGGCCGCGGGGGTGCTCAAGGGCTTCGGACTCGAGGGAGCGGCGCTCGCAAAGGCGAAGGACGCGTGGCTCGACATCCCGGGGGGCGCGACGGTGTCGCCGCAGGTGAAGCTCACTCTCCGCGAGCTCCAGACCCTCGAGGCCGCCGCGGCGAAATCGGGTAAATCAATCCAGACCCTCCTGCAGGAGGCTCTTGAGAAGGAAGTCCGTTCCCTGCTCGGGAAATAGTCGATCCGGTCTTCGCGGGCGCTCTACCTGAAGTGGCCGGACCCCGCTCGGTGTAATTCCAGTCGGCACTGACTTCTAGGTTCTGGTTCCTAAAATGCTCATTTTAGGAACCGGGCACCGCTAGACGGGGGTCTGGCCGTCGATCTGAGAATCGGATAGCTTATCGGGATGCCTTGCGGACATAGCAAGCCTTGGACGTTGCAGCGCACTGGAAACTGGGTTGCTGCAAACCCGGATGGATACGCGTTGAGGGCGAAACCGACACCCAAAGGCTGGTATTGGAGCGTGCGGCCGCCTGGCGGGGGCTATGAAGTGTACTCGGGCGAGGAAGCGCAGCTAGACTTGGCCAAGGTGAAAGCAGAGAGGGCCCTCGAGGGATTGCTCCAGGAGATCCGTAACCGCAAAGCCCCGGAGTAACAGCTCCCAGCGGTTAAGTCACTTCGGCTCCTAAAATACCCCTTTTAGGAACTGAACCTGGCAAGTGTTGCTACAAGCCACGAGGAAGGGCCTGCCCGTTCAGATACCGGGAATGTTCGGGTGGGTCTTCCCCAGATTCTCGAGTTCATGTTCAGACTTGTGTAGTCTGTCTTTCCTTGAACGCGGGTCTATAATGAGGTGATGGGTAGAGGCACGTCGGCCGGCGGCCGGACCGCGCCTATTATGTACGCTCTCCGGCGCGCAGCCCTGCTGGGGCTCATAGCCGTCCTCATTCCGGCGTGCGGGACCTCCCGGCCCGTGCAAACCCCGCCGCCGGCTCTACCCACGCCTCTCCCTAACCTCCCGGTCTGCGTTGCCGTGGGGGACCAAAGCCTGCTCCGGTCCGTCCCGGATGACGCGGGCGGGTCCATCTCGGTCTGGTGCGACCGGCGTTCTGGCGTCCTCGTGATCTATGCCCAACGCTTGGACGCCTCCGGGCATGCCCTATGGCAGACGGACGGCGTAGCGGTCTCGACGAGCGCGGGCGGGGAATCCTTTCCCCAAGTCGTCGCGGACGGAGCGGGGGGGGCCGTCGTCGCGTGGAGCGACTTTCGGAACTCCGGGACCACCGCGTGGGACATCTACGCCCAGCGGATCGACAAGAACGGCGTCAGCCTCTGGGCCTCCGACGGCAGCCCGGTCACAGCGGCGCCGGGGATGCAGAAGAATTTCCAGATGTCCTCCGACGGCGCGGGCGGGGCGATCGTCGCCTGGGAAGACGGCCCTCCCGGGGCGACGACGGTCCGCGCCCAGCGCTTGGATTCATCGGGCGCGCCGCAATGGGGCGCGGGCGGCATCCTTGTTTCCCACCAGTCGGGTCCTCAGGTCGAGGTGCGGGTCGCCTCGGACGGCTCCGGGGGAGCCATCGTCGCCTGGGCGAAAGGCTCGCCGGGATCGGCGGGGAACATCTACGCCCAGCGACTCGCGCCCGCCGGCACGTTCCCGTGGGGCCTGACGGATCTGCTCGTCCTCGCCCCGCCGGCGGCGCAGTGGGAACTGCTGATGATCCCTGACGGTTCCGGCGGCGCCATCCTAACCTGGAGCGAGCAAGGAAACACTCCTACGTCGAGCGGCGTCTTCGCCCAGAGGGTGAGCGGGGGCGGGGCCGTTCAGTGGGCGGCCAATGGCGTCTCCGTCTCGGCCACAGGAGGCCAGCCTCAAGTCATCGCGGACGGGACCGGAGGGGCGGTCCTGGCGTGGGTAGACTGGCGCGACTCGATCTTCGCGGATATCTACGCGCAGAAGCTGGACGCCGGCGGGAGCCCGCTCTGGACGCCCGGCGGCGTCCCCGTCTGCCAGGCGGCGTACTTCCAGCTCTACCCCTCCCTCGCGTTGCTCGGCTCCGGAAGTGTGTGCGTCGTCTGGAACGACTTCCGGAGCGGAGTCGGCTACGACCTGTACGGCCAGAAGCTTTCCCCGGCCGGCGTCCCGGTGTGGACCGCGGCCGGCGTCCCGGTCTCGAAGGCCCCCTACGGGGCCCCGTGGGGCCAATCCGAGACTCAGCTCATTCCCAACGGCGCCGGCGGGGTCGTCGCCGTCTGGACGGACTACCGGGCGGGCACGCACGCTGGGGACATTTACGCCCAGCTCATCGCCGGGACCGGCGCGATGGATCCCGTCCTTCCCGACCCGTGGCCTGGCATCTCTTGGGAGTCCGAGAACGCCCCGGTCGCGATCCTGGGCGTGCCGCAGATCAACCCCCTCATCGTGCCCGACGGGGCCGGCGGGGCGATCGTGGCCTGGATGGCCATGACGAGCCCTGGCAGCAACTACCATGTGCTCGTTCAAAGGATTGACGCCGCGGGCGTACCGCTCTGGCTTCCCGGGGGTCTGACCGTCGCCGGAGCGCCGGGAAGCCAGGGCCTTTGCGGAGCCCTCCCGGATGGCGCCGGGGGGGTCATCCTGGCCTGGACCGATGCGGGTTCGGCAAAGACAGACTTGCTGGTCCAGAGGCTCGATGCCACCGGGGCGCCGCTCTGGACGCTGCCGGGCGTGTCCGTGTCCGACGCCGGGACGAACAAGGGTGCTGCCGCGCTGACGTCCGATGGGGCCGGCGGCATCATTATCGCCTGGGGTGACGATCGGAACTCCGCCACGAGCGCCACGGATCTCTTCGCCCAGCGCTTGGATTCCAGCGGAGTCCGGAAGTGGGGGGCTGATGGCGTGGCCGTTTGCACGGCTTCCAACTACCAGCAAACGCCCACGATCGTCTCGGACGGCGCATCAGGAGCCATCATCTCGTGGCAGGATCCTCGATCGGGAACGTTCGACATCTACTGCCAGCGCGTGAACGATACGGGAACGGTGCAGTGGGCGAGCAATGGCGTCGTCCTGTGCGCCGCGGCCGGCGATCAGACGATGCCCGTGATGACGACGGACGGAGCCGGAGGGGCGATCGTGGCGTGGTACGACACCCGCAACGGCGGGGCGGGGCCCACCTTGTTCGTGCAGAGAGTCAGCGCCGCCGGCGCTCCTCAGTGGGCTTCGGACGGCTTGGCCCTCTGTCCGTTGGCGACCCAGCAGGGCAGCGTTCTGATCGCGACGGACGGCGCGGGCGGGGCCTACTGCGCGTGGAGGGAACTGCGGGGAGCGGACTACGACGTCTTCGCGCAACGACTCGACGGCGCCGGGAACCCTCAGTGGGCCGCGAACGGCGTACCCATCGCGGCGTCCCCGGGCGATCAGGGGTACTCCGACCTCTTGTCGCTCGGGACCGGCGGGTTCTTCCTCACCTGGATCGACGCCAGCTCGGGGTGGACCGATCTATACATCCAGAGGATGGACGCCGCCGGGGCGGCACAATGGGCCGCGGGCGGCGTTCCCGTGTCGAAGGCCGCCCCGGGGGCGACGCGGATGGCTTCCGACGGGGCTGGCGGAGTTATCCTCACGTGGGTCGATGGCAGAACCGGAATCGGGAGTAATCAAGAGATCTATTCCCAACGGATTACTGCCGCCGGGGCACCATGATGGGCGCTCGTCGGCAATAGGGAGGTCGATTCCTATCTCCTCAGTCCGAAAGTCACTCTTTTCAGACGATACGCACTAACTTAGGGTGGGCACAAAAGATGGGGGAGGATAAACAATCGATGGCCGATTCCTAAAATACGTCTTTTAGGAACTGGTTCCCCGGGACTGGTAGCCGCCCAGTCTACCGGGGAGTGAGGGCCTGGATGCGCTTCCGGAGGGCGGTCGCCTTAGAGGTGATGGCTTTCAGCTCATGGCTCGCTCTGCTTACGAGCCGGCGGAGCGACGCCTCTTTCTTGACGTAGACTTGCCACTTCGGGATCAGTTTCTTTGCTTCGAGCGCACGTTTCAGGGTGAGCCTGGCAACGCTCTGCACCTGCTCTACGAGTTTGAAAGAGACGCCGTTCGAGAGGTGTCTGCGCTTGGCGCCTGGACGGCGGCCCGCGGGCCGACGCCGGGCGCTGGCCTTGCGGCCGCGAGGAGTCGTTCCGGGGCGGAGGCTCTTCAGGTACCAGCGTGCGGTTACCGTCGTGATCTCGTATTTCTCGGCGACGCCCCTCAGAATCTCCGAGATCTTTCTCTTCTGAGCGAGGCCCTGCTCGATCACTTTGCGGATGGCGAGACGCTGCTGGGGAGAGAGTTTCCTCTTGGCCATTCTTCCTCCGGTCGCTTCCCTAAACTACAGAATCCATTGTAGGGAGTGGAGGGACTCCTGCAATACCAAAGCGCAAGCAGGCAGTATTCTGATCCAACGCAGTTCTTCAAATAGAGGACCGTTGACAGGGCGACCCAGCCCCGCGGCATGCTTTGGGCAAGGCCCTGCCA